>ERZ1292625.1130-Hain-H41-01um-R1-1130-length-34310-cov-19_pt1 | contig 34310 bp, 34 predicted proteins | sample MGYA00564400_ERZ1292625 | MGnify/ENA primary metagenome ERZ1292625 (study PRJEB36523, sample SAMEA6512639) | groundwater metagenome | collected 2019-01-08 | study: AquaDiva: Metagenomics assemblies of 32 groundwater samples
CCTGCGCTCACTTGTAGCCCCTGCCTGCGATGATCAGCACCGCCCCGTCTCCGATGTCCACCGCACGGAGTCCGGCCTCGCGCGCCATCTGCTCCAAAGATGCTTCCCCTGTCGTGCCCGCGATCTGCCGGCGCTTCAGGGCGGCTTCATCCATCCCCTTCACGACATCAGCAGCGAGGCCCTCGGCGAGCATCTTGGCCTGCTTGACGTGCGCCGGCTTCGGGGCGGTCATGGGTCACGCCTTCGGGGGCTCCGCGCCTGCGTCGATCTGCTTGTCCTTGACCGCCTTGACCTGCGCCGCGGTCTTGTCGAAGGCGGCATGCCCAACAGCCACCATGGCGTACAAGGTCCACATCTCCGCAATCCATTCAGCCTTGCGGTAGGTCAGCCAGCATGCCGTGCTGAAGAGCGCGAAGTGGAAGCACGCCGCGGCGAGCTTCGTCAGGGATAGGCTGCCGTCCTTGCTGGCGATGAGCGTCAGGAGCCACTTCATAACGCAGCATTGTCCGTTGTTGCTGGCGACTGTCCAGCCTTCTCCCGCGCCCTGTCCCTGCGCGTGGCTCGAACCTCTCGGCGTATCAGCGCGCAAATTTGCACGACCATCACCACTCCGCTAAGGACAAGAATCCACTCCTGCAGCTTGAACCCCGCCAGCCATACGGCGAGGATCACCAGCGGGTGCGTGGAATTCGCTCCCTGCACCGCCAGCTCATGCAGCATCTCGCGCTTGGCTTCGGGGTCCATGCTTCACTCCTGCGCAGCGCCCTTGAACATGCCGCGGACCTTCGCGCCGAGCAGCTTGAAGCCCGCGCGAACCCAGCCGAACCCGAGCGGCCAGCGCCTGCGGGCAACATCAGAGGCCCACGCGCCGGCCACGAAGGCCAGCGTGACCTTCCAGCCAGCCCAGGACCACAGCGCCGCAAGGGCTCCCACGAAGATCGACCATGCTTGTTCCATTGCTCTCTCCTGTACGTTTCCCCATCACTCACCTAGGCGATGGACTGCCTAACCCCGTTCGCGCATCATGCAGCCCATGGACGTTGCCGGCTGGATCATCGGATTGCACATCTTCGCAACTCACCTCGGCGAATTGCCAGACCCCGGGGCACATCGTTCCGTTGCCACGCCCGGAATCTACGCAGTGTCGCCGTCCGGGCTCACGTTCGGAGCTTACCGGAACAGCTTGAGCGAAACGCCGCTGTACCCGGGCCATCGGTGGTCTGCCTATGGTGGGTGGACGTGGCAGGTTGCGAACAATCTCGGTCCCCTGCGCGATGTCAAAGCAACCGCGGCGGCCGTCACGGGGTACACGAGCCCAGTCCTTCCGATGGTCGGCCTGAGCGCGCGACTCGGCGACAGCAAGCATGCCCCGCGCATCCTCTGGGTGCCGCACAAGACGCAGCCGGTTAGCGTGGCTTGGGAGGTGCGGTGGTGACATGATGTCGGACACTTGCTCCTAGTTGACGACTTGCACTTTCCACTGGCGCAGGACAATCGAGTCCCCTGAATTCCCAAGTTGCCCCGTCAGAGTGATCGCCGGATGCGAACTTCCGAGAGCGATGGTAACCCCGGCGTTCAGGGCGTCGAACAACTCCACCGCGGCGCCCTGGAACCCAAGCACAGAGCCGACCGCAACCGTCGCGCTCAGGATGTCGATCTTTGCCTCGATCAGCCAATCGTCCGTTGCCCCGGCCGCTTCGGTGATGGTTGCAATGGTGGTGCCGTCCAACTTCAGGCGCACGTCCTTCTGCCCTGCGACGCCGGTGATGGTGCCTGATGCCGTCACGTGCACATGCGTTCCGACGCCCCAGTGCTGACGAACGCCCGTGTATGTCTTGACCGTCGTCTCGCTTGTCGTTCCGGTGTGCGTCAAGGCGGCCAAGTAGCCAACCTCTGCCGGGTAAAGGTTGTCGCTCAGCAGGTGCTGGCCGAGCGCAAGGTGATTTGTCGGCCAGACCACGATATACGAATCATCATGGACCTGCCCCGGCGAGATGTACACGTCCGCCGGGCCAGATGTCAACTCGATCGGCGCACCGCCGCTGTGCGTGCCTACGTAGCTGTTTGGTCCGATGGAGAAACCGGTCCCGGCGCTGATCTTGATGGATACGGTTGTGCCAGTGGCCGCGAAGTAGTTGCCTCGAATATCAACGCCCTCCGCTCCCGATGCATCGAACAGGATGCCGGTAACGTAAGTCTCGAAGTAGTTGCCGGATACCAGCCCGCCCTTGAGTGCCCGTCCATTGATGCAGGTTGCCCACGTCTCTACGGTGTTTCCGGTGATCGTGTTTCCTGTGCCGTCGATGAAGATGCCGCATGTCGCAGCGACGGTGGCGCCATCAAGCCGATTGCCGGCGATGTACATCGCATTGGCGTTGCTTGTCGCGTGGATGCCGTACCCGGCAATGCTGCCGAATGTGCAATTCGTGACCGTCGAACAGAAAGAATCCGTCAAGCGGATGCCATCTGCCGTCGCCCCGTAGTTGACGATGACGCATCGACCGACGCGAGTGTTTCTCGCCTTGCGCGCCAAGATCGCAACAGAGCTTGCGCCATTGGCCTGGATGTTCATGTTCTCGACATGAATGTCCGAAAAGTTAGATACGTTGTCACCAAGCTGCAGGCAGTTGCCGGCGGCGTTGTAGATCACAGACCCGGCCCCGCCACCCTGGATCGTCATGCCGTTGGCAGTGATCACCCATGGGCTCGTAATCTTGTAGTAACTCGCCCCGGGTGGGAAGTACATGATCGCGCCGCCGGCCGCCGCTCCTGCCGCCTTCGCGGCGGCCGCCATCGCATCCAGCGCCACGATATCGTCAATCGATCCGTCGGCAACCGCGCCCCACCATTGAGGCACGAACATTCTGACCGCCCCACCAGCAAACACCACCGACCCAGACCCGGCAAAGCACTTCTCCAGCCCGCACTCGAACTTGCCGTTGATCGTCAGCGTGAACCCGGTTGTCGTGATCTGCGCACGGTTCTCAATATGAAGCGTCGCAGTGGCCGGGAAAGTAGCACTCGCGGCCATCGTGATGTCGTCGCGGACAACAACAGTACACCGGGTTGTGCTGATGAACGAGACGGCCGCAGCGAGAGAGACGTGCCGCGTCAACACTCCATCGATGATGGAGACGATTGCCCCGTACTCGATCGTCGTGTCTTCGGTCGGCGGGTCGATCTGCACGATCGCGATGGCCGTTGTGCCCGGGGTGATCGTGCCGTTCGTGGTCACCTCGAAGAACTGCGCAGCACCGGCGCTGGGGGCGGTGCGGATCAGCGTGCCCTCGACGACATCGCGAGTACCGTCGAAGTCCGGGGCCCGCGTGTGGGCCGACTCGTGCACAAGCCAAATACCATTGTTGATCTGTGCGCCAGTCACGGCCTCGCAGTAACGATCGTTGTCCTGATTGCACAGCACGCCACCAATGGTCTGGAATCCGCTCTTGGTAACGGCCGTCGTCGAGACGGCCTTCACCGGCGCCTTCACTGCGACGCTGGTGCTGATTCCTTCAAGGCGGTCCGTGATGGTGCTTGGCATGTCAGGTTCCTACTTTAGTTCTTTGGCGGCGGGCCGAACAGCAGCGATTGCGGGCCGGCGCCTTCCTTGCCTTCGGCCCAGGCCTTGTATCCGTTCCACGAGCGCATAGCCTGTGCCATCGGCAGCCCCAAGAGCGTGCCGATGGCGTTCGCGTAGGCCTTGATGAGCGGTTCGTCGATGTCGCCCTGCATGGTCTGTTTCCATGCCTTGCCGATGTGCACGAACGGCCTGGCTGCTGGCGGGCCGCTGTAGTCATACCCTTCGAGCATTCCACTCAGTTCGCGCACACCGACCACAAGCCCGAGCAGGTAGCCGCCCTGCCACTTTGCAAGCCTCTTGAGCCAGTCATCATCGTCCTCGCCGCCCTTCAGCGCGTACATCAACATCGCCGGCAGGATCGCCGGAACCACAGCAAGTAGAGCCATGTCTCCAACCCATGCCACAACAGCGCTCGGGCTCTTGAAGTCAGTTGCTGCGGTCTGCTCGATCGCCAAGTTCAGTGTGACGTTGAAGTAGCTGTAGAACTGCGTCAGCAGTTTCCCGACCACCGTCTTGCGCTGGATCTGCGCGAGGTCCGCATCGTGGCCGGAGCCCTGCGCCTCGCGCACTACCCGATCGGCCATCGCCACCGCCCGGGCCTCGAGCTCGGTCCGGCCCTCTTCGGTGTCTTCCTTCGGGCCCTCGTCCATCGTCTTCTCGTACTGCCCGAGCCACGTCGGAACATCGGCGATCAACTGCGCCTTCTTCATCACGTAGAAGAGGATCGCATCGCGCATCTCGGCCGCCTTCGACTGACCGTCCACCCTGGCGCTGATCTCGCGCAACTCCCGGTTGAACGTCTCGCTGCGATGACGCATGAAGGAAGATTTCTCGCTGATCTGCGTCAGCGAACTCTGCATGTGCGAAGCGTCTCCGGCCCACCGCATGGCCCCGCGCAATACGTACTTCATGCCGATCAACGGGTTGCCGTTGCCGATGCGCACCACCGATTGCGTGAGGCCGAACGGCTGAAGGAACGCCGTCGTGAACGAAAGCCCCATCGTGGCCCGGCTCACGTTCGCGCGCAGCATCAGGGCCCCACGCTCCACCGCCGTCTGCGCCGAGAGATCGCCGACCGCAATCTGCTCGATGCCGTCATTAAACTGCCGCAGGACCGAACGGCCATAGTGCGCAGCGATCGTCTCGCCCACCTCGCCAATGATCTTGTTGGAGTCGATGAGCCATTCACGCCACGATAGATCGTGAATCACCTCGTGCAGATGCCGCGTGACAACGCTCAGGTCCAGGCTCAGCGGCTCTTTCACCTCAGCCTGCCGCGCCTCGGTGTGCCCGTGCCGCGTCATCGCCTTGCCGAAGGCCCCACGCTTCGCGTCCTTGGCAATCTGCGCGTTCTCTCGCTGCTCGGCCTTGCCGGAGCGCTCGTGGTTGTACTTGATCGGGTAGTAGCCACCGCGCATCGGCACCTCTACGCCATCAGCGGACATCACCACAAACGGCGCAGCTTCCACCTTCTCCGGTGCGGTGCCGGTGATGCGCTTTTGTAGGTCTGACACATCCGGCCAGTAGGTATCAAGGTACGCCCAGATGTCGTTGACGACGCCCAACTCCTGCGCCGACAACGTGGACATGATCGCCCGTACTTGCGCCTCGCTCCACGGGCCGCCAATGCCGGTGCTCAGCAAGCGCTGCCGGTTGTCTTCGTTGCCCCAGTTCAGGGCTACCGACATCCGGGCCGCGCGGGTCAGGCTCGCATTGATGGCGTCGATCTTCACCTTCGAGCGAGCCCCGGTGAGTCCACCGCGCAGCTTGTACAAGGGGGCATACATCCGATCCAGGGCCTCTGCTGCCTTGGTGTTCGCCACCACCTCGGCATCGACGTGCTCGTTCATGCCGCGGACAAAGTGCGTCCACATTGGGCCGCTGTCGATATTGCCGTCGATCTGCCTGGCAAGGCTGCTCATCTTCCGGTGCGAGGCCCAGAAGTCCGCGGCCCAGGTCGAAAGCCCTTTCTTCTCTTCGTACTCCTGGGGAAGCGCCTCTCCGCCGTGCTTGACGATGCTCGCCTTCATCTCTTCGGCGATGGCTTCCAGCTCGCGCTGGTCGCGCGCGTTCAGGAGCCGCTTCTTCAGCCGGCCGACGTGCTCAATCTGCTTGATCGCGTCCACGAGGCCGCGAAGCTCCTCCATCGTCATGTCGCGGTACTGCTTGCGACCAGCCGTCGCCAGCAGTTCCGGACTGATAGCGACCGGGATCATCTGCGCTTCCTGCTCGGCGATCCACTCGCTCAGGCTCGCCCGCCGCTTGGATTCCTTCAGCGTCGGCGCCTTGAAGTCGAAGCCCTCAAGTAGCTGGTCGATCTGGTCCAGATACTCCTGATCGACCCCCTTGCTACGCGCCACCCGGTCGAAGTACGCCCGCGCCTTCGCCACCTCAGCTTGAGCCTCATAGGCCGCCTTCGCCGCGTAGGTGTTCACAAGCTGGTTGCGCTTGTGCATCGCTGCCTCGTCCAGCTTGTCGGCCCCCAGCGCCTTCTCGGCAAGCCGCCCGCTTCGAGCCGATGCCGCAGCGTAGGCGCTCGGGCGAAGGTCGCGGATCCGCAGTCTTGCAACGATCTGCTGCGCGTAGCCCTTCGCCGCCTTCGCCAGCACCGCGGCCGTGGTCTTCTTGCCTTCAGTTGCCTTGCCGGCATCGCGCAGGGCCTTCAGCTCAGCAGCAACGAATCTGGCGCGGGCTTCGTTGAACACGGCCTCATCAGCAGCCTGGGCCAGCGCGGCCGGGCTCGTGATGTCGCCGTGTTCTTCCAGCATCCGCGCGTCGGTGCGGGCTTCGATCACTTCCAATGGAGGAACAGCCTTCGCCAGAGACTGCACCAGCGCGTCCCCTGAGTCGAACTCGAACGTTGCAGCAACCACCTCGGGGTCGATCCCGGTCTCGCTCGTCATCCTGCGAGCCGACAACTTGCGCCAAAGGGCTTGCTCACCGGTCCCGTACTGGTCGCGCAGCATAGGCGTGCTCAGCTTGCCGAAACGCACCTCGCCTGGCAGCGGCTCAGCGGGCCGGCCCTCTTCGGTCAGCGCGAAGTCGTGCCCCATGGCGTACTGCGGATCGCCTCGGATCTCGGCCGCCAGGCGGTCTTCGAACTCTTGCAGGCTGTGCTTGCCGTTTTCGTCCGCCGTGAGGTAGCCGTCTTCCAGCAGCCGCTCGGCCATGGTGTCGGCATCCAACCCACCGGCAGCCCTGAAGGCCGAGCGCAGCCCGCCCTTTGAGTCGTCCTTCGCCACCCCAAGGTCAGCCCGAGCCGAGGCCTGCGATAGCCCGCCGTGGCGCGCAATGGCACCCAGAAGACTCTCGGCCTTCTCCTGCTTCCCATCGGCCACCTCGTCGCCGGGAAGCGGCTTGCCGGTCAGGAACTGCCACGCCTGGTAGACCGGAAGCGAGTAGATCGCCTCACGCGCCCGCATGCGCATCTCGCGGCGGATGCCTTCAACATCATCCTGCCGCGCCTTCATCGCCTTGTCGCGCGCCCGGCTCATCCATTTCATGTCTGCAAGCGAGCGGGCATCCAGTGCGGAGGTGGCCGAGGCCGTCGCTTGCGCACCCTGGGCCTGCATCGCCTCATACTGCTCCACCGTCATGCCGGCCTGCTCAGCGGTCCTGAACAGCGGCCCCATGGCCCGGCTCGCCTGGGCTTCGGCAATCGCCTCATCGCTCGCCAGCATGCGGTCCATGACACCGCGCACGTCGTCGGTCAGCGTCACATCCAGGCCGCGGAGCTTCTTGTAGACCTCCAGCATCCAGGAGCGGAAGCGCGAGAACAGGCCCTCCAGTTCCACGCTCGGCGCCTTGCCCTCGCGCGTGTAGGCCTCGAACCCGCGCGCGAACGTCTCGTGATGCTCGCGCTTCTCTTCGAGCGTCATGCCGGCCCACGTGTCCAGCGCGCTTTGCTCCGGCGAGTCCTTGATGCCGAACCACGCCAGCAACTTGCCCATATCCTCCACGATGGCGCGCTCGGATGCGCTCACCGAGGCCCCGGCGCTGATCTGCTGCTGGATGCGGGCCGCGAGGTCGGCCTCGATTTCGAGGAACAGGTGCCCGCTCTCGTGAATCACGCTCGACAGGTCGGCGCCTTCGAGCAGGCGGATGACAGCGGGGCCGACATCGAAGGACGGCGGCAGGCTGATCTGGGCTCGGGCACCGCCTTGCTTCAGGATGTCATTCTTGTCGCCTCGATACGTTCCCTTGTTCCCGATCGCGCTCTTGACCTGCGTTTCCTCGAACGGGATGTAGACCGGCTCGACGATCGGTCCGCCACCTTTGCCACTCTTGTCGATGATGCCGTCGTACCCGAGCCCACGCAGAACGTCGGTCACCTTGTCGGGGATGCTGGTCCAAGCGTACTCGCCACTCTCTCCGCCGAAGGCCTTCACCCAGTCGCGCAGCGTGCGCGTGTTCTTGTCCCACATATCAGCGCCGCCCTGCTGCGCGCGCGACCGGTCGCGCTTCGCAGCCGCCGCCAAAGCGTCCACAACAGGCTGCGGCACGTCGTTCGTCGCGAGCGGGTTCCGCATCGCCACGTAGACCTTGTAGACGAACGGAAACTCCGCATTCGGACTATCGAACTCCACAACCTCCATCGGGAAGCCGGCGAGCTTCAACACCTGCGTGAACGCTTCTTCGTCGTTGATGAGGTTGCCGCTATTGAGCCAGTCCTCCACCAGCGCCTTCATCGGGTTGCCGCGGCGATCCCATGAGGTCTTCGTCGCGTCGAGGTTGTAGTCGTAGCTCCCGGTTCCGCTCTTGTGGTCCTCTGGGCCGAGCACGGGAGCGGTTGCGTCTTCGGTGAACATCACGCGCGGCGCCAATGCCGAGATGCGGTCTTTCTGGTCCGCGGTCAGTCCGTACCACGCGCGCACAATGTCGCGCTTGCTTCTCTCGCCAGGCAGCTTGACCTTGAACCAGTTCGCGTAGTCGGTGTCCTCGTTGATCAAGCTTGTGTCGCCCTTGCCGGCCGCGTAGCCAGACGCAAGCTCCGGGCTCGACGTGAAGAACGCCATCGGCCCGCTGGTCGCGCGCTTCTTCAGGAACTTCGTGCCGACTCGATCCGGCCGCTTCGTGCCGTGATAGGCCTCGGCGACGACAGGCTCGCCGCTCTTGAACTCGTGCGTCTTCGCGGCTTCGCTAGACACAAATGGCGCGTCACCAGACCACGCGCGGAATGCTGCTGTGCGCTGGTGCGCGCTTTGGTTCAGGATGCTCGGGTCGTTCGGGTCGAAGGTGCCGCGGTTGCCGATGGCGCTCTTGATCTGCTCGGGGCGGAAGGCAACCCACTGGTCCTGCACACCTCCGGCGTCGTAGTGGTTCTTCAGCAAAATGCCGTCATGCCCGCCCGCAATGGCTTTGGCAAATGCTTCGGCGCGCCCTGTTTTGCTGCCACCTAAATCAACTACGAGCGGGTTCTCTAACTTCAAATAGACAGGCAAGACGTTGCCAATCTTCGAGGCGTGAAAATTGCCTTCTGGATCGAAGCCGGTGTACGCAGATGCAATTTCAGGGTTCGGAGAAAAAAAGATGCCCGGCTCTTTCGAGCGCTTGGATGGTGCGAACGTGTCGAAATCGCCGTCTTGCGTCCCGTGATACACCACCAGCGGCTTGCCCTGCGCATCGACCACCTTGCTGTCGCCGAACCAGCGCTTGAAGGCTGCCGTCTGCGTCTGGTCGATGCGGCTTTGGTTGAGCGTACCAGCAGCGTCCTGGTCGATCACCACCAGTGCCGGAATCGACTTCGCCCCTGACTTGATAAGCGCATCGAAGCGATGCCCGCCTTCAAGGATGTACGGGCCCTGAGCATCGATCGCAACGATCAGCGGATTGATCTCGCCAGAAGCCGCGATCTCATCGGCGAGCTTCTGCGTCCGCGCGTCCAGTTTTCGAGCCGACACCCCAGCCACGTACTCAGGATCGAACGCAGAAATCGGCACCTCGCGCACACCCGGCAGCACCTTCGGGTTGTCGATGGAGGCATCAATCGAGCTTCTGTTCGGGATGTCCGCGCGAACTGTGCGCCCGTCAACCTGCGCACCAGCAACTGCGAACTCCGGCTGCGCCAGCGTCCGCGCCCCAGCCGCGCCACCTCGCGCGAACCCCAGCCGATACCGCTGCGCGAACTCCTCCAACGTCACGCCAGACCGTGCGGCCTGCGTGCCGTAGTAGTTCGCCACCAGCGAGGCCTCGGCCTTCGCCACCGACTGCCGGCGACCCGCCGCAACAAGCCCCGCCTCGAACTGCGAAGCAAGCCCGGCAACCGAGTCCCGGAACTGCGAAGCCTTCTCCACGCTGCCCAGCTCGCGCTCCATCGCCGCCTGCATCTGCGCCGTCTCTTCGTCCACAGCAACCACAGCTTCGGCCCGGCTCATCGCCTCCGGCCCGGTGCGCATGAAGTCGATCAGCGGCGACGTCACCTGCTCGCCGGCCGTCAGGAACTCGCTCACCGGCACGCGGACCATCGCCCCCGCAGCAGCGGCCTCCATCTGCTCGGCCACCACCGGGGCGATGGCGGCCAACTCCGCGCGCGAGATGCCGGATTGGTTCAGCACCCGGGTGAGGTCTTCGCCTGCGATATACAGCTCAGTCGGCGCGTCGCCTTCCTCGTCGGCGATCGTGGCCACCAGATCGCGGAAGGTCTCGGCGTCGCGGCCCTTCAGCTTCGAGGCCTCGGCGATCGTGGTCAGGGCTTGCAGGCGCTCGGCAGAGGCAGTTGCCTCGCGGCCATCGGCTTCGCGGCGGGCAACATCGCCGAGCGCCTTCTGCACGCCGCGCACGGCCCCAGTTTGCGCACCGGCGCCGACGATGGTCGCGATGATTGTCTCGGCGAGCGCCGCCGGCTGCTCAGCCAGCCAGTCGCCGACCGACTTGTCGGGGTTGACGTTGCCCCACTCGTTGAAGTTCTGCCACAGCGTGGCGCCCATCTCGCCGGGCACCTCGCGCGCGATGTCGCGCATGAAGATCCGCGTCGCGCCGAGCCCAGCCTTGGCGTCCTTCATGAGCCCGACAACGCCGAACAGCTTCTCTGTCACGATCTCGGCCGTCGCGTCCTGCAGTCCGTACATGCCGGCCTGCCCAACACCGAGCCCGGCCTCGCGCGCCTTGCCGTAGGTCTGGCCGAAGGTCAGGCCGCCCATGGCGCCCAGAACGGCCTCCTGGCCCGTCAGCAACACCCGGCCGGCCACCTGCGCGCCTTGTGTGAACCCGGCCGGCAGTGTCGCCAGCGTCTGTCCAGAAGACCGCAGCCCGGACATGATGCCGCGCTCGAAGATCCCGGCGTCAGGGTCGAGCCCCTCAAACCGCTCGGCCACCGCCCTGGACTGCCGCTGCAGGTCGCGCATGAACCCGCCGGCATGCTCGAGCCCCAGCGCCTCAAGCGGGTACGCCGCGGCCCCGTAGGCCCCGGCGCCAAGCGTTGGGCCCATGCCGGACAGCAACGAGCGCACGCCGCGCGCAACCTGCGTCGGCAGCCCGCCGTCCGGCCTGGCCCCCATCGCGTAGCTCACCAGCCCGCCGATGCCTTGCTCCACCCCACCAAGCGTTGCGATGTCGTCCTGCGCCATCGCCGCGAACTGCTTGTCGCCGAGCTGGCGGGCCAGGATCGGCGAGCGCGAGGCAAGGTCCGCCACCTCGCGCGCCATGCGCATCTGCTGCGCCGCCTCTTGGTTGCGCTCCGCGACCTCAGGAGGAAGGCCGGTCTCGCGCGCCAGGCGCACCACCGTCGCGGTCTTGTCGGGGTGCATGGACGCGACCCCGCGCATCGCCGCCGCGCCGGCAGCATTGCGCTTCGCCAACTCCTCGTCGGCCAGCCGATCGTAGAGTTCCTGGCTCATTCGGCCTTCGCCTGCGGCTTCGGTGCGGCTTGACCTGCCGCCCACTGCCGCGCGATGTCAACCTCGGAGACCGGCAGGCCGCGCGCAAGTCGCGCCCGCATGATCATCATGCGGTCCGGCGCCGGGATCGACGACAGCTTGATCTCGCGACCATCGATGACGACGTAGGCCTTCGCCAAGTCGCCACCACGTAGCAACGCCACCGGCTTGCTGGGGTCAGTGCCCCAGACATCCAGCATCACCTTGTTGTCGATCTCCTCCTGCATCAGCTTGGCCTTCTCCGGCCGCGTCAGCGTGCGCTTCAGGCCCGTCTGCATCTCGTCGATGCGGCGCTCCACCGTAGAGCGCAGGATCACGAGCTCTTCCTTCTCGCGCTCCGACTTCGCGGTCTCGAACGGCTTCAGCCCGGCGCGCAGCGCGAGCTCGTTGAATTCGTCCGCGTCGATGCGGGCCTCCTTCACGGCCCCGGGCTTCTGCAGCCGCTCGTGCTTTTCGAGCAACTGCTGCGTCGCCTGCATGCCGTACTTCGGCCGCAGCGCCATCACCTGATCTCGTGACATTGCGGCCAGCGCCTCGGGGGCACTGTCGCGAGAGAAATCGTCGGCGTTCTCGAACAGCAGCATGCGCTCGCGCCGCACGGTGCGGGCGTCCTCTCTGGCCTCCGCGGCAGCCCCACGCAGCGACGCGGTGTAGGCACGCGACTCGCTTTGATGCGCCTCGGCCTCAAGCGAGCGCCTGATCTCGCGTTGCTTCGTCGCCGGCAGCGCCGTCCATGCCTCGGTGCGCATCACCTGCACCAGCGGCTGCCCAGCGTTCAACTGCTCGAACACAGCGTTCGTGCTCGCATCCGAGCGCTCACGCGCCGAGCGATTGAATGCATCCGTGCGCTGGCGCAGCCCGTGAATGGCAGCATCGATCCGCGACTTGTCGCCAGCGAACTTCTCGCGCACAGCAGCTTCCATGCGGTCCAGATGCACGGCATCGAGGTCAGCCTTCGGCCCGCTCTTCGCCCATTCCGCATCGGCCGCAGCATCGCCTTCGGTTGCGGCCACCATCTGCACCAGCGGCTTCGTGATCTCATCCCACCTGGTCGCGTTGATCGATGCCTTGTTCGCCTCGAAATAGGCCTTCGCGCCAACGGGGTCACTCTGCTGCATAGAGCGAATCACATCCTCGTGCGCCTGACTGCTGAAGTCCTTGACAGCGTTCGCGATGGCCTGCTCAGGAAAGCTGCGCCCCTTCATGTGGGCAACGATCCGACCCTGCCCCATCTCCATCTCGGCCGCGAACTGCCGGCGCCCCTCTGGTGTTGGATCACTCGACATCCGCACCACGCGGTCGCGCATCGATTCGATGTCGGCCTTGAATTCTGCGGTCTCGTACACCTGGCGTTGCTGCATCGCGTGCTTCGCAGCCCACTCGCCAACTTGCCCGCGCCGAGCGATCGACAACTCCTCGAACGCCTTGCGCCCACGAGGAGAACTCATCCCCTCGGCTACCTTGGCCGCTCGTTCGTCGAAGCTCTTCAGCACGGTCTCGGGAAGCCCAAAGGCATCCTTGCCTGTCTTCGATGCAGCCCCGCCTTCAGCGTAGATTTCCGAGCGTTCCCAGTCGTCCAGCGCCCGGCGGCCGGCAAAGGCTTCCTGCACCGCCTGCCGGCGGTCCATCTCGTCGACCACCTCGCCGCCGACCCGCCCGACAGTCGCGCCGAACTGCTGCAAGGCGCGGCCCGGAGCCTCGGTATTCTGCTCCGCGATGGCACGGCGAGCCTGAATTCCAGGCCGTTGGCCGAGGGCGGTTACGTCGGGGAGCCTAGCCAAAGTTGCGCCTCTTAAATCGTGCAGCCAGCGTGCAATGAGCGCTTGGCCGCAAGATATGCCGCATGGGCCGCTTCAGACGAAGCGAACAAGCCGATGTAGCGCGCCTTGCCGCGAACAGAAATTTGCGCCCTGAACTTATCGCAGTTTGGCGACGCTCCAAGCAGCCCCGTCTTGCTACTCGGCAGCGCGTGACGGTTGTTTTCGTTGTTCATCGAATGCGGCACATCTCTCAGGTTGCCAATCCTGTTGTTTGTCCTGTGCCCATCGATGTGGTCAACTTGGTGTAGCGGCCACGCTCCTGTAACCATGGCCCAGATCACGCGATGCGCGAGCAACTTGCGACCACCGGGAATGCAAACGTACACATACCCGTTTTTCGCAACGGACCCAGCCACCGTCCCAACGGCATACTTGCCGACACGCCTCGTGCGATTCAGAACCCCGCTATCTGGATCGTAGACAAACAGCGCGGAAAGCTCTTCAACGGTGGGAACGTCTGCTTTATTCACTAACATCTCCGCCGTAGTAGTTTGGATTGCGGTATGGATCATCACGCCTGAAGCCACTGCGGTATTGTGTATCGGCAGGCTGGTATTTGCCATACATCCGGCTCGACCCTTCCAGGATCGTGCCGGCCGTCGAGTAGTTCACCGCCCGCGACCGCGCCAGCGCGCTGCGCCCGCCAGCGGCAGCGGCACGCTCGAGCCCCAGGGCCTCATCGTCCCCGGCGTACAGCGCCGCCAGGGCCCTGTACTCACTCTCGCCCGCGATGTCCTTCTCCAGCTCGACCACGCCAGGATCAAGCCCGCCGCCCATCGCGCGGGCCTGTAGCGCCGAACTCACGAGTCGCCCCTGCTTTCGTTCCTGCGCTGCGTTTCGTTGACCAACGGCGCGGCTTCGCAATGCGGCGGCGATCTGCTCTTGAGCCGAGAACGCGGCATCGGCCTTGATCGCCTTCTTCTGCTGGGCGGCGCCGAAAACAGACAGCGCAAGAGAGGCGATGCCGATCCACATGCCGCTCATGACGCAGCCTCCAACTCGGCCACGCGACCAGCAATCAGCGCGGTCTCGTCCATGAAGACGAACTCGAAAGCCTTCTGCGGGTCGGTCTCATCACAGCGATGCACCGTCACCCAGATCATGTCTTCGTGGACCACTACCACGCGCTGCGTCCCGGCGGCACCCTTGAAAATGGCCGGCGCCACGACTTCCTCTTGGCCTTCTTCGGTGAACACCGTGGCGCTGCCAGACAGGATCAGGTTCGTGTGCTCTTGCCGATGTCGCATGCCGACAACACGAAGCCCAGCGGTCATGTGCAACTCGCGCATGTACAGGCCCGGAGAGAAGTGCAGTACCGCCTCCGCCCTCTCGTGGCCTTGCGTGATCTTCTCGAACCCGGTCCCGTCGAGGTTCACCGCGAACATCGACGCGGCAAGCTCGCGGATTCCGAGCCGGCGCTGCATCTGAAGCTCCGTCACGGGCAACGCCGCGAACTCTTCAGGCGTCAGCCGGAACGGACGCTCAACGAGGTCGAAGCTCATACACCACCCCATCCACCGGCACGAAGCCCAAGCGACGAAGGAACCGATCAGCGCATGGAATCTCGGCGTCTCGCCGCGCCAGCGTGCCAGGCTTCATCATCGCGCAAACACGCCTTGCCGCCCGCACCAGCGCCTTCGCGCTCGCCCCAGGAAGAACCCGCAACGTCGCGTATTCCCGCCCGTCAACGATCGCCAACCCACCCAGCGCCACACCATCCTCAATGAACAGCGACGACGACGATTCGATGTCCTCACCATACAGGGCGCGGACATCATCAGCCGTCGCGGGTCTCATCGGTTCGTCTCCATCTCGACGATAGCAGCCAGCACTGTACAGGCCTTCGGAGCGGTAGCTCGCAAGCACAACCGCGCGTCCGTGCTCCACTCACCAGGGAACTCGAACGGCTGCCCGTCGTACTCTTCCATCACCGCAGTTTGGCTCAACTCGGCGTAGTCCTTCATCTGCGGAAGCGGGTCCATGCGCTCGAACGATGGCCCGTACTCCAATCCCTGCGGATGCGTGTCCGCAAGGATCACCCCGAGGTGATCAATCTTTTTCTTCAGCGTCAGCCCGGAGCGACCAGGCATCGAGTAGGCCAGCTTGCTGCTCTGGAGCGTGGCCGAGTACGGCAAGCCAGCGCAACGATTCGCGTAGGTTGTCGTGGCGTGAAGCGTGATGCTGCCGGCGCTCACGACAAACGACCCAAGCGCCAGCCCGCCGCCGAAAGCAATCACCGTCTCGCCCTCAAGGTGAGAGAGGTTCGTGATCGTGTTCGATGCTGCGGCAGCGTAGACGAACGAATCGGCCACCTTGTTGATCGCACCGCCTCTGGCCTCGCTCTCCAGCGCCCACCGCTCCATGATGTAGTTCACCACGCCGCTCGGCAGCGTGCGCTTTACCTCGTAGTAGACGGCATCCTCTTCTCCGCCAGGAAGCACGCACGCATCCACGATCAACCCATCGGTCTCGACCTTCACCCAGCAGACCACGTTCTCCAGCCGATCGAAGACCATCACCGCGCACGTCCCATCTGACAGCACGGCATGCACCCGTGTGTCTGGCTTCCTCTGCACGGCCAGCGCCACAACGCCAGGCGCGCCCACGTCTGGCACGAGCTTCGTCATCTCGTCCGGCACGTAGTCCTCGCGCTCAACGTCATAGGCGATTTCGTAGACGCTCCGCCCGTTGCGCTGCACGAAGATCGCCTTGTTGTCGATCTTGACCACCGCCACACGCGCCGAGCCTTGGTTGCTCGAATCCTTCGGGGTGAAGTTCGTCGGCGTCAGTGGCTCATTGAAGCTGGACGACTGGCACGTGATCTCGGAGCCATCTGTCCCGGCAATGAGGCGCTTCAGAGAGACAAGCCAGTTGATGGAATCAACGGGGCCGTACCCGATGCTTCTGTTGATCGGGCCGGCGTCCCCTTCAAACTCAGAATCGAATGTGTAGAACTGGTCCGTCACCGAGCCCCAGAACCGATCCTTGCCGGCCCAGAACAGCCTGCCATCGTGGAATGCCACCGCAGACGGCCAACCACGAAAGTCGCTCCACTCTCCTTCGGCCCACGTAGACGATGCCGTCGTCCCGCCAAGCGGGGCGAGAACCTCTGCGCTCACGCTCGTGCTGCTCGTGTACCCCGTGACTCGAACAACCCCAGTGATGGACCCCGCTTGATAGACCAACGTGCACACCGCAGTGCCGGAGGTGTAGTCGCCCGTCTTGATGCCGATGCGATACCAGACAATCTGATTGTCCAACCCATCCGCCGCAGGCGTCGCGTTCGTCGGCACCGTGTAGGCCGCCCCAACATCGCCCCAGCTCGCGCCCTCGTCAAAGCTGCGCTGAAGCGTGATGTTGGCGACGAACGTCCCAGTGATGACAATCGAGAACCGCCGCGTCTCCCCGACGCCGATCACTCGAATGTGCGTGCTGAAGTCGTTGGCGCTGGTGAACGAATCCGCCACCGTCTGCCCGACAGAAGTGAGCCTGAAGAGCGCCCCCACGTGCGTGGACCTGAAGACCCCCGTACCTGACACCGACGACGAAGTGACCGTGATGTTCCCGGTGAGACCACTTGGCGCGAGCGTCGAAGATGTGGTGTTCTCCACCTTGAACGGCCCATCATCAGCGAGGTACTCTTGCACAGACCAAGACCGCGCCGCGCGCCGCATGATCATGTGTTGGCGCTTGTCCTCGCACGCCACGACGATGATGTCGCCTGATTGGGCCCAGCGCAGGCGCGCTTGGTCACTCGCCGACCACGGGGCCGTCAGGTACACGACGCCTCCGGCCTCTACGTTGCAAGAGTCCACAAGCGCCATCCTTGCGTTGCGGTTGTAGAACCGCACGTAGAACGATGCCCCCGTTGGCGTGAACGCCAGCGAGTGCCATCCCGCACCAAGCTCGTAGTCGTTGATGTACTCGACGCCGTTCGCAGTAGATCCAACCCGCAGCACCACCGGCCCGCGCTTGATCACGACGCGCAAGGCGTGCTCGGTTCCGCTCGCGGATACGGTCACTTGCTGCTGCAAGCTCGCGATGTTCGTTCCGTCGCCGGCCAGGCCAGCATACCCGCCGGTCTGCCAAGCGTTCACCGTTCCGGCGTCGGGCTGCGTCCACCCGGTGAGGTTTGTGTCGAAGCTCCCGTTGGTAACCGCCGCACCCGTCTCCGCGCGCTGCAATCGCGCATCGGCAATCGTGATGGTTACGTCACCGTCCCGGACACCAACAATCGCCGTGTCGTCGCTGGCGAAGATGAACGGAATCATCTTCGCTTGGCTTTCGAGCGTCCTGATGTACCCGAACCCAGGACGAAGCATCATCGAGCCGAGAACCCGCGGCATCCAGTTCGTCATGACCTCCGCGGACAGCGCCAAGCGCTTCAGGTCCACTCGAGCGAGCCCGAGCCGGCTGACAAGCCCCCGGTTGAACGAGAGAAGCTCGAAAGCGCCCTTTGCCATCAGCCGTTCTCTCTGCTACTTCCGCCGCGCCGAGCCCGCACCCACGATCCGACAGGAAGTTGCCGGCTCGGGTCGCGGATCGAATCCTTCGATCTCGCCTCCGCCAACAGGCGCCCGCGAAGCCCGCGCAACTCCTTGCCGGCGTCAGTCATCGGCCCCGCCATCTCGGCGCCAAAGTGCGCCTCGACGAACCGCACGAAGCTCTGCGGCCACAGACTGTAGTCCCCGCCGAACGAAGCATCGTCGCTCACGAAGGACACGTAGAGCGTGTCCACGTTGGCGTACCAGTAGCCCGCCTCTTCTCGATAGTCACGCAGCGGGTCGCCCATCGACGAATCGCCCCACACGCCAAGCGTGCGGACCCAATCCGTGGGCTTGTCGAAGGCATAGTCGAAGTCCCAGTCCTCGGTGCTCACGCTCGGGCTGTAGGTCAGAGAGACAGTGCGCTTTGCGAACCGCCACTGCCCCTCTTCCAAGCACGCCCGCACCCCGCCGTCGTCCCAGATGGCGTTGAACACCCGCGCAGGCTTGCGCGAGGCGTTCGTCAGCTCGGTCTGGGTGAGCTGCTCTTCGCCGATGTGGCGAAGAGCCCCGTTGGCGATGGTCAGCTTCGTGACCAAGATCAGGCCCCGGCGTCAGCCTGCACTTCGCCGGCCACAAACTTAGCCAGCCACCTCTCGGCCTCTTCCTTCGTTGGTTCACCGATGTGGATTGGCGCCTTGTCAGCCAAGCGAACCACGCGCCACCGCTGCGGACCACCCAAGTTCACCACGAATTCGCTCGTCGCGCGACGTGGAACGCCACTCGCCGCCTCGCCAAGCTCCACGTACAGCAGACGCCACATCTTCACCAGCAGCGTGCCCACAGAGGCCACCATGAGCTCGGCATACCAGGCGTTATCCTGAGAGCGGCATTCGATCTTGTCGCCCTCGCGAAACAGGCCAGTGCAGTGCGCCCAGAAGTCGGGGTCCATCACATCCTCGATCTTCACCTTCGGCGGAATCGGCACGACGTGCACGTTGCGCGCCGTCTCGCCGAACCGGATACCGCGCGGGTTCAGCGCCGGGGGCTTCACTTCAGATTTCACTTCGGACATTCGTGGCTCCAAGAACAAGGGCCCGCCGAAGCGGGCCCGGGAAAGCAACTTGCGCTGCTGTCGTTGAGGAGATCAGGCGAGGATTGCAGCCGCCACCGTCGCGGCGCCGCCGGCCGTCACCACCGTAACGGTGTGCACGGTCGCGCCGATCGTCGCGGAGGTCTTCTGCACGATCACGCAGTCGTTGACCTTCATGCCGAGCGCGTCGCCGTTGCTGAAGTAGTCCGCGGCATCGACATCGGTGTGTACGTCCGTCGAGTTGTATATCCACAGCGCCGGGCCGGCGCCGATGGCGGACACCACCGTGACGGGGGGGCTGGTTGTTGCATAGGCCATGGTTCATTGCTCCTTCATCAGGCCGTCGAGGCGTAGCCGCTGCCGTCGTGGCGGATGCTGCACACGCCCGTGTTCTGCAGCAGCTTGGCGCCCATGTGCATCGAGCACCGCGCGTAGTAGTAGGCGTTCTCGTCGTTGAAGCCCGCCGCCATGTCCAGCCCGGCACGATCCTTCGCCAAGCCGATCGCGGCACGGTGGAACACGAACAGCCGCTCACTCGACGTGCCGTTACCAGGCAGCGCGGTGTGCACCATCCACGTCGCGCCGACCCAGCGGAACATCATCGGCATGCCCGGAAGCATGCTGCTGTCCACGTAGTCCTTGCTCGAGATCAGCGCGTTCTGCGACAGGTACGCGTGCGCAGCCGGCGAGATCAGCCCGGTCACATCGTTGGCAGACATCACCGCGTTCGAGTTCGTCACCACCGTGATCGCATGCAGCGCCTTCGCCGGAGACAGCGTTTCCGCGGTCAGGCCGGCGTACAGCGTAGACGCCTCCAGCGCGTCGATGATCAGATCATCGGCTTGCCGGTTGATCACCGCCGTCGATTCGGTCTGCAACGCCGCGCGGCGGGCCGCCCCGGCCTGGCCCGCGAAGATGTTGAACTTCGTCGTGGTCGGCTTGTCGTGGTACTCAGCCAGCGCGCAGGTCGTCTGTACGTCGTCGTTCGCGCGGCCCGGGATCAGGCCGTTCGCACCGCGGGTCACGGCAGTTGCGCCGCCAGAACCGCTGACGAGGAACACAAAGTTGCTGCCGCTGACGATGCCGTCAGTCGTCACGCGAGGTTCGAGCATTGCCTTGCGGCGCTCGAATGCCTCGATCAGCTCTTGTCGATATAGGGTCTGGTTCGCTGTTTCGGCCACGATTGGCACTCCTTCAAGCGAAAAGAAACATGCCTTCCCTGCTCGGGAAGGAGCCATGCCTTCGCTTGGGGTGTCCTCTTGGCCTGGGCCGGGGTGCCCCTTTCGGGATCCGGCCGCTCAGCTTCGCGGGCCTCGCTGCGGCGAGTAGCGCAACGCTGATGCGCGCGCTACGGGTACTGTAGCACAAACCGTGCGCGACGTTCAAGTGTCGCGCAAGGAACCCTTCAAGCCTTCTCGCGCCTTCCCTTCGCCTCCAGCAGCTCGGCCTTGCGCGCCTGCACGCGGTCGCTGCCCCAGTACGCCGGGTTCTTCTCCCCGTTCTCCAGGTACGCCTTCGGCAGCGAGGCAAGCTCGTCGTCGATGCCCTTGCCGATGTCGCCGCCAGCCGGCACCACAGTCGCGCCGACGAACCCGAGGGTACGGGCATGGCCGGCCAGGGCACGCGAGACCGCCGGGTTGTTCAGCAGTTGCACACCGTCTTCGGTGCGGGCGCCTACAAGGGCGGCCATGGCCTCGGAGCCCATGTGCGTGAGCAGGCTTCCGAGCCCATCCACGTTCGTGCGGTAGTCCTGCCCCCACTCGGCGCGCAACTCGTCCTCGGTTGCCTTCTTCGCGGCGCTGTTGGCCTCCTGCATCTGCGCGACCACTGCCTGCCGCATCTTCAGGTAGGCCCCGGCGCCGGCCTTGACCATCTCCGGGGTGGCGTTCGCGGCGTGCGCCTGAGCGGCCCACTCCGCCAGCATGTTCACGTCGTTGTCGTTGAGGTCGGCGTCCTTCGGCAGCCCCAGGTCGTACTTGTCCGGGGTCTCCGGCACACCGTTGTCTTTTCGCCACTCCGCAATCTGGGCTTCGGTGGCGTTCTTCGGTAGGCCCTTCTTCAGTTGCCCGCTGCTCAGGAGCTTGTCGTGCTCGCGCAGGGCCTTCGCGGCATCAGCCGGGGTATTGAACCGCTTCAGCCGCGTCAGGAGCTTCTCGTGCTCGTTCTTCTCTTCCTGGCTGGCAGTTTCCGGCAGGATGCCGGCCATGTCCTCGCGCCAGCCGTCCGGCCACTTTGCGGCGACAGGCGCAGCGGTGGGCGCGGGCGGGGTCGGCTCGCCAGCCTTGGGCGCAGGGGCCGCGCTTGGAGTCGGGGAGCTGGCGGCCGGCGGGCTTGCCGCTGGTGGGGTGGGCGCGGCCGGGGCTGCTGCGGGAGCCGCTGGTGCGGCGGGGGCTTCGATCACTGCTTCAGACATGGTGTGCGGTATCCTTGCTTCGGGGGCACATCAATGGAAAAGCCGCCCGGAGGCGGCTCGCTTGGGAAACTTGGTGGTCACTTCGTGATGACCGCCCGGCTCAGCGAGCGGAACTGCAACCCGATGAACCGCTTACCGGCCGCGAAGTTGCTCTCGCGTTCACCGCCGGCCCTGAACTCCATTTCGTCCGCGCCAGTCGTCCGCTCAAGCCACTGCACGAAGTTGCGCTGCTGCACATCGGTGGCATCCCCGCGCATCAGGGCCTGCACCGCGGCAATCTCGGCAAGCGTCGGCTCAAGCGGCTCCCACGGCGGGGCCTGCGGCGTCAGGTTCGGGCGGCGGACCTTGACTGTCACGGCTTGCGCTTGCGCAGCGCCTCAGCCAACTTTGCCTGCTGGGCCGCGCGCTCTTCCTTCGTGCGGCCCTTCTCGAACTTGATGCCAGTGGCGAGGATCGTGTCTTCCTGCGCGCGCTTGGCGGCCTCGTCGCGCGCCTTCTCCTCTTCAGCCTCGCGCTCGCGCTTGCTCATCACCCGCTTGGGGTTCATGAGCCCTGAGAGGTCAATCTCTGCCATCGTTGCCCCTTAAATCGTAGCAGCAGGCGCCGCAGCCCCGCCGAGATCCTTGACCACCGTCGCAGCTTGCCCCATCGCTGCGAGCATAGCCTGAGCCTTCGCCTGCTCTGCCTCGGCGTCCGAGGCAGCCTTCACCTCTTCCGGCGAGCGCATCCACTTCGCTTCCCAGCCGATGCCGTGGAGCACGGAACGCATCGCCTCGACAGCGTTCGGGATGTTCGACACGCCCGGGTCGATCGCGGCGCCGGCCTGCAGGAGCTTGACGCCATCCAGGAAGACCATGCCCTTCTGGCTGTCCACCTGTTCGCGCAACGGGCTGCCGAACTTGAACTGCACATCGGCCCCCCGGAGCGATTCCGGGATCTCGTCCGGCGGCCCGAAGGCGCCGTCCATGAGCAGCACGTCAAACGCCCGCTCCCACACCCCACCGTTGAACTCGATTTCCACCGGCTCGACCAACGGCAGGGCTTCGCGGATGTACTGCTGCACCCGCTGCCCCACCTCGTAGGCCGTCTCCTGTGGTCCGCCGCGCGGCGGCATCTGCAGTTTGTCGGCGTAGAACGCCATGCGCAGGAGCATCTCGCTGCGCTGCTGCATCTCGAGCCCCAACGGCATGCCGCTCTTGTCCTGCTTCAGCGGGCGCAGTGGGTCACCGGTGCGCTCGTCGTAGTCGGCGACAACCCAGTTGACCCCGCCGGCCCGGACATCCAGGTCATCGCGGAGAACGCCCTCGGTCGCCAGCAGCGGCGGATCGACGAACTTCTCTCCGGCCGTCAGCAGCGTCAGCGTCATCGCCTGCAGCAGCCTGGCCTCTGGCAACGCGCAGACCACCGCCGGGCTGATGGCGTACTGCGAGCCCTTCAGGCGCTGCCACCGCGGGATCACGTAGGGGTTCGTGCGCACCCCCATCGCCTCGATCTGGTGTTCGTTCTCCACATCGACGTACACAGACACAAACGGGGTGCGGAACTTCTCCTCGCCCTCGTAGCGGTCGGTCGGGATCACGGCGTGCCGGCAATTCACCTCGCAATACGGGTCTTTGCCGGATTGCTTCGACAGCTGGTCCCGTACCTTCTGGTGCAACTTCCTCTCACCGAATAGCTTGGCAAGATCGTAGGCCGTGGCCTGCCCCCACTTCCGGTGTACGCACTCCGCGGTGCCGTTGAGCCCATCGGCCCAAACCGTGTCCCGCAGATGCCAAGACCGAAACAGCAGGCTCGAGCGGTCCGGCATCCGTTCCACCGTCATCACCGCCTGGCCGAAGGCTGTGAAGTCCTCCTCGGCGTCCTTGGCTGCGATGACGTACTGCGCCGCCCGATCGTGCATCGCCCGACGCTGGATCTTCGTCGCCCATTCGAGCCAGCGCTTGGCGTCGTGGTCCTCCATGCCGTCCACGTACATCACCGCTGCGTCCTTCTGCGTTGGGCGCAGCAGGGAGCCGAAGGTGCCGGCGAGCTCGCGCATCACCAGCAGAGGGTAGCTCGTGCTCAGGTCGGCGGCGTAGTCCTCGCCGAGCTGCAGCATCGTGGTGAAGTCGGCTTTGTGCGGGCAGAAGTTGTCCGCCACCTCCTGCCAATGGTTCAGCAGGTTCGAGCGCTTGCCGAACAGGCGATCACCGGCGGCGATCAGGTCGGTGACGTTGGACACTCAGCCGCCCAAGCGCTCATCGTAGGACAGGATAGTCGAGGCCCGCCCGCCGCGCTGCTGCATCGCCGCCGCCTTTCTGCGCTGGGCTGCCTTCGTGGCCTCTTCGTCAGGCATCTCCGCAGCAGCGGGTGCAGCAACAGGAGCCGCTGCGGGCTTGTCCTTGTTGATGTGAAACCCGCCCGGGTCCAGCGTTGACTTCGTGCTCTTCTTCGTGCCTCTTGCAAGCTCGTCCATCGCTCAACTCCTTGCTTCCTTGATTCGCGCCGAGAGAGGGCGCTTGCCGCTCGGGGCCTTGGGCCGATTGTCGCGGGACATCGGCCACTGGCGGTAGTCGGTGGCGATGCGGGCACCAGCCCACCACGCCATCACAACGGCGTCGCCCTCGTCCGTCGACCTGCCGAGCCGCGCAACCACATCCGCCTTCGATTCCAGTTCGATCCCCGAAGCAGTGATGGTCACTGTCGGCGCGGTCAGGTCGGCGAGCAGCACTCGACTGTCCGGCAGCGCGATATCGGACCCGCCTGGCCGGTCCGTGTTCAGCGCCTCGCGGAACTGCCAGTAGGCCTCGGTGCGCACGTTTCGGTAGGCATGCCGCATGTCTTTCGAGCGCTTCGTGCTCTTCTTGACCCCCATGTAGCCGACGGCATCGACCTGGTTCGCGGCGAGGTGCGCCAGGGCGTCAGCCCCCCAGCCGCCGCCGACATCGACGATGATCTTCGCGCCATCGAGCCGATGCGCCAGCGCGAACGCAGCCACCTCGGCCCCGGTCGGCGTTTCCTTGCCAGGCTTGCTCAACAGCTTCGCGAACCACGCGTCATAGCGCCGTGCCAGCGTGGTTTTGTCCTTGCCTCCCTGGGCCACATCCGCCGCCAGCGCACACATCGGCACGCCCAGTGGGGGCTGCGGCTTCCACCTCGCCTGAGCCTGCTTCACCCACTCTGTCGGGATCGCCTGGTTCGGCCGGTCTTCCATCATCGCGCCGAAGTCGCCGAGGGCGTAGATGCGCCGGATGTCCTTGTCCTGCGCCATCAGGTGCGAGCCGTACTCAGTGGACGCGAGGTCCGGGTTGTCTTCGAGCCGCGAGCGAATGAAGGTCCGCGACCGCGACCGCACCGTGCGGCCGAGAATCACATGCTCGTTTGGCCCAGTGTCTTCGACTTCGTTTCCGTCCTCGTCGGTGTAGTACCACCGCAACTCGCCATCGCCAGCAGGATATGGGTGCGTGGGGTCCAGCCACGCCGCCCAGCGCTTCACCACCCACATGCCTTCGGGGCTGCTGGGCCCGTTCGTGGCAGCGACGATCCTGCAGCGCTGGCCAGGCTTCGTCGAGCGGTTCCACATCCCGATGAAGCGGTACTGCGTCTCGCTGAAGTCGGTGAGCTCGTCGAACCCGATCAGATCGTGCGGAGTGCCCTTGTACTTCTGCTTGTCGTCCTCGTGCTCGCAGCCGCCGAGGTCGATCACCTTGTCGTCGATGCGCCACTGGTCCAAGCGGCCGTTGAAGCCGTCGCGTGTGCCGACGATCTCCGCGATCTCCTCGATGAACTTGCTGGCCTCCTTCGCCGTGCGCCGCAGCAGCAGCGAACGCTCGTGAGGACCGAGCGCCAGCCCGATCAGTTCCTGGCTCTTGCCGCCGCCAGGCTCGCCGCCGAATAGCGTCTCGTCGGCCTTGCTGTAGAAGCACTCGTACTGCGGGCCCGGGTTAGGCACCCAACGATCGCCCTTCGTGAGCTTGAGCGCCGCCGCCTTGAGCGCGGCCTGCTCGGCTGGCGGAAGCCTCTGGTAGGCCTCCAGGACTTCCGCCAACTGCATCAGGCGTTCGCGAACGCAGCCGACACCACCACGCGCCCGTTCGGCAGGCGCACGCCGAGCGCCACAGACTCGGTGCCGGTGTCGGTCCAGGTGCCATCCCAGTCGCCATCGGCCTCGGAGGTGCACAGAAACACCTTCTTCGCCACCAGCGCGAGCAGGGCGCCATCGGTGCCGATCGCAACGCCAGTCGAGCCGCCGGTGGTCGCGAAGGCAGTCATGGCCGCAGTCGTGAACATCACGATCTCGAACGTCTCGACGTAGTTGATGTCGCGGCCCTGCGAATCCTTGAGTTGGATGGTGATGATGCGTACGTTCGCGGACTCGTCGCCGATCGTGATCGACGCGTCGGCGCACGGCCGCGTGAGTTGGATCTCGTTGGAAACCAGTTCGCCACGATCTCCGAAACCGCCTTGCCGGCCGAAGAATGAAGTGACTTGTGCAGTCATGTTGACTCCTAAAGTTCAGCCGAGAGCGTCGGCCAGCGCTATCGCCTTCGGCGGCGAGTGCGTTCAGCGCCTACGGCGCCGAGTCCTGATGATCCATTCCGAGTCGGAGCCAGGGGCAACCGTCTCTTCCGTCTTGCCTGCGAACGAGCCGTAGCGCATGCCGCTCATGGCCCCGAACGCCAGCGGCTGCGTCAGCACGCCCACCGGGTGCGGGCCGTAGGCGAATGCGGCCTTGCCGGCGAATGACCCGTAGCCCTGCCCGGTCATCGCGCCGAACGCGCGCGGCTGCGTCATCTCACAGCACCGAGAACGTATCCCCGCTCGCCGGGGCAGTTGTCAGCGCCACCACCGTCAGAACAGGCAAGCTCGCGCCTGTGCTGGCACTGATCGATGTCGCCTGTCCTTGCAGTGATGTCGTCGTCGTGTCGTTGTCGAACACCACGATACGACCCTTGAACTGATCTGCGGCAACGCCGGCCGGGCTGAATGCCGAGGTCACGATGCTCGTCGTAGAAGAGGCGGCACCAACCGTGCCGCGCACCACCACGCGGTCGCCACGCACATCGGCATCGTTGAGCGCCGAGCCAGTAGAGCCGGCGCCGACGTGGCCGGAGATGGCCTCGTCCCAAACACCATCTGCAATCTCGGCCACGGCATCGGCCGCGAGCGCATCTGCATCGACAGCGCCTGTCGCGATCGCTGCTGCGGTGATCGTGCCAGCGGCCATCGCGCCGACGCTGGCGTCCATCCTGCCGCCCACCAGCGCGGCCGGGATCCGTGCATCGAGCGTCGTGCCGGTGTCCACAAGAATGGCTGCAGTGTCGACCTTCACGGCCGCCACATCCGCGCTCACGCTCGCACCGGCCGGGGCGCCAAGCCGCGCGAAGCTGTCGCCGGTCTGCGCAGTACCCATGTTGTCGCGCACCGCCTCGAGCGAATCCGTCGTCTGGTCGAAGGTGAATGACCCCGCGGTCTTCGTCATCAACTCGTGGAAGACGGAGCCCACTGTCGGCGGCGCAGCGCCGTCAATGTCGCTGTCTGCGTTCAGCAACTCGTCAAGGCGGTGCGCCACGAGCGCATCGTTCGCCTCGGACTGCAGAGCTGCAAGTGCCGTCGCGTTCCAGGTGGCCGTACCGTCCGACTTCGGCACCTTCGCCAGCTCCGTAGTGAGCGCCGCGACCTCGGTGTCCAAGAGGTCATCGATGGTGTTGACGCTCGTCTGAGTCGCGAGGGCAGTGAGTCCCGCGCCTGCCGCGCCGATCTCGGCCGTATCCACGAGGATCGCTGCAGTATCGACCTTCACGGCAGCGATGTCGGCGCTGACGCTTGCGCCTGCTGGCGCGCCCACGCGCGTATATGCAGCGGCGCGGCCGATGGTGAACTCGGCCACCTTGTAGCCGACCGCCGACACGGCATCCACCGTGCCGGTCGTGATGATCAGCGCCACATCGCTGTTGTCCGTGTAGCCGTTGCCGCTCGTGGCCACCACGCGCACGTTGTTCAACCCGGTCACCGCATCGAAATCCACCGACAGCGTGATGCCAGCCGTGATCTGCGTTACCGAGTTGCCGACGTAGGCGCTGATGACCGGCGTTCCGCTCAGGGTCGCGGGCGCGCCCGTGTCCGGCTCGGTGGTCGTGAACTTGAAATCGATGGTCTCGCCGAGAGTGATATCACGCATGGTGTCTGCTCACGAGGATGCCGCCAACCAGCTTGCCGTGCATGAGCCGACCGCGACCCGTGGCAGCGCCCCCGCTCACCGCGATGCCGGCGTAGATCATCCCGACATGCTGCCGGTCGGCCTGGCTCGAGATGGCGCCGTCAGGATTCGGAAACGTCGGCATGGCCGCCTGCGAGTGCCGCAGCGTGGATGCGCGGCGGTTGCGCGTGTCGATGGCCATGGATCAGGCCCACTCGCCGCGCGTGAACGTGGTCGCGTCATCGCTCACGGTGGATGTCGCCAGCGCCGTCGTGCCGTCGTCCTTGCGCAGCGTGCTCGTGGTTGCGGTCTGCTCGATCTTGTTGCGCGCCACCGTGAAGAGCCAGTTCAGCGCGTCGATGACCGTGCCCGTCACAGCCGGCACAGCGGCCAGCTCGGTCAGCGCCTTCGCCCAGATTTCCGTGACGGCATCGGCCGCCAGCGCGTCAGCGTCGATTGCGCCGGTGGCGATCTTGGCCGCAGTGATCGCATCCGCCGCAATCGCCGTCGCCGTGATCGTGTTCGCAGCCAAGCCGTTGACCGTGGTAACCGCCGTGACGGTCGGAATCACGTTTCCGGTTCCTGCATATCCGGTGCCGTCGAAGAAGGCCTCAGCGTTGTCTGCAGCCGTCGCGTCACCGCTGATCTGCGTGACGTTCACGCTCGGCGGGGTGGCGGGAGCCGGCACGCCGGCGAAGACCTTGTAGGTGATCGTGCCGCTCGGGGTCACCGTCCAGGCATCCACCGTCGCCGTGTCCGTGGCGCTCACGTAGTCGGTGATCTCGCGCGCCTGCCAGTAGCCCTGCGTTGAGCCGAGGACCATCAGAATCATGCCCACGGCCGTGTCGTCGGCCAGCGCGGCCGCAGCGCGCAGCACAAGGGTCGTGCCGGTCGCACTCTGCGCCGTGCCCTGGTCCACGATCCCGAGCGGCGCGAAGCTGCCCGCCGTCGTGGCGAAGCTGGCCTCGCTGATGGCGCTGCTCGATACCGTGGTGACAGAGCCAACGGCCCCGGTCACCGACCCGACTGCGCCAGTCACGCTGCCCACCGAGCCGGACAGGCTGCCTGTGATGTCGGCAGTCTGGTTTCCGAGGCCCGTGGTAGCAGTGAGGCTGTACCCAGTCTTGCCGATGTTCCAGTCGCCCTTGCCGTTGAGCGCCGCGGCGGCGATGCCGGCCGCGGTCAGCCAGTTGGCCGGAATGCTCGGCAGGTTCGTCAGGTTCGTTGCCGTCGTCGCCGTGGTGGCGGTGGTCACTGTCGCAACCGTCGTTGCCGTCAGGCCAACCGTCGTGCCCTGCCCCTCGACGTTGGCCCAGTCAACCCCGGCCGCACCGGTAGCAGTCACGTCCAGCGTGCGGCCGCTCACCGTGGGCTGCATCGGCATCGGGCCCATGATGGCAACGTTGTCGGTGGCAGCGGCGGTGAACGTGGTCCCGGCCGCCAGCGTCACCGTCTTCGTGCTGCCGGTGTAGTCGCTGATGATCGCGTGGCCGCACTGCACTGCGCTGGCCACGTCGTGGATGACGCACCAGCATCCGTTCAGCGCGTCGTCTTCGGCCGGCCCAACCGTGAGCGTGAAGCTGGTCTGGCTCGCGAGCGTGGCAATCGTGGTGTTAAGGCGCGCAGCCTGGTAGCCGATGCGGAAGGTGCACAGCACGAAGTTGACCGTGGCCGCATCCACCGTGACCGAAGCGACGACAACCCAGTATTGAGAGCCGGCAGCGTAGAAGCCTGCCGTGGTGTTGTCGGCGAGGTCGATGCTGATCCCGTGGATGCCCGTGACGGCGTCGAAGTCAATGCCGTCCGTGTCCAGAAGGGCGTAGCCGGCATCGCTCGCGCGCTGGGTCACGCTCCCGTCCTTGTACACCTCTATATCGGTCGTCGCGAGCCCGGTCAGCGTCACCGACGCCGACGGATCGTTCGAGTCGAAGGTGTGGAACGGGATGTAGAGCAGCGTGCCGGGCTGCACGATTCCAAGGTCACGGATCATTCAGATTGGCCCTCCAAACGGACCTGACAGCGGGTTACCGAGAGGGCCTTTGGGAGTCGAACCGCCAGCTGCCGCTTCCTTGAACGAGACCAGATGGATATGCCCGCCACCAGTGGTGACCGGCGAGGCGCGGCGGATGTCATAGGCCGTGTCTGTCGTCGCAGCGGTGACTTGCTTTGCAACCCCGCTGGTCCAAAAGTTCGTGAACGACGGCTCGCTGCTAAGGATCGTCCCTGTCGTTGTCGTGTACTCACCATCCGGACTAACCTCGTTGGCACACCCGCAGATCAGGACAACCTCAGCCGCTTGCGACAGCGTCCCTGAATTAGCCGCCATCGGCTGCACGGTGTCCGTCTCCTGCACATTGATGTCGATCGGGCTCGCAGACGCAGCCCCGGTCACTTCGACCAGGTGCACGACAGGGAAAGCCGTGCCGCTGAAGGCAACCGTGATGCTGTGCGACGCACCGCCGGTCCAGTTCTCGCACACGTACACCGACATCCGCCCATCGCTGGCGTCGCTCTGCATCGTGCCCTGCAGCGTGAACGTGTTGCCCTTGCTGTCCTGCACCGGAGTGGTGACCGTCACCCCGAGATCGAACGAGACAACCGCGACGCCGTGATTGCCAGAACCTCCCGTGCTCGTGCCAGCCGTGGTTGTGGCCGAGCTTCCAGACGAGGTGCCTCGTGCGCCTATGAGGACGGCATTGATGGCCACTACAATGCTCCCAGGGAGAGGACGCGGGAGCAGTGACCCGCAGGCAATCCGCGAAGCCTAGGCAACGTCGCGAGAGGCCATAGCTCAGACACGAGCGCTCCCATCCTCACGGCTGCACCGCGTAGAGGGAAATCACGAGGCCCTCGTTGATCGTGACCTGCACCTGGACCGAGTGATCTCCGGCGCCGACCGCCTTGCTCATCAGGTACGCCGGCACATGCCCATTCGGAGCCTCGGCGCTGCCGCGCGCCACGCTCTGGTGTGTCGTCCAGTCGCCGGGCCATGTCTGCGTCGGCGCCGTCGCGTTCACGTCGCCGGTGCCGGACCCCACAGCAACTAGGCGCGCCGGCCCTGTCGTCGTCACGGTGCCGCTGGTGTGCGTCGCACCGGCACCGTTTGCGACCCGGTTCACCACCGCGCTGCTGACGACAGCACCGCCCGAAAGCGCCATGCCGAGCATGGTCAACTCCTCGGTGTCGCCGCCGCTCTTGGCCACCGTGATGGTGTGGTCGCTGCCGCCGCTCGAAGACTCTTCGGCGTACCCGCGCAGCGAGTACGCAGTAAACGTCGGCCCGTAGTCCTGCGACACTTCTTGCGTGTAGGTGTTGCCGTTGTTGGCTGTCGGCGGGCCGGCGAAGATAGCAGTTCGCAGCGCCGCCCACGACAACAGCAGCACGCCAGCGCTCGACACGCCCGTGAGCGTCATCGTGCGCGAATTCACGCCATCGCCTTCGTTGTCGGCGATGAGGCCTGTTGCCAGAACTGTCGGCGCAGTAGCCACAGGCAGCGGCGCCCGCGCAATCCGACGCCCGCGGATCACGCAGCCAGCTCGCCCAGCGCCTTGGCTGCCTGCTTGCGCGCAGCAGCGAGCTTGGCCTCGGCTGCCGCCACCTCGGCCCGCAGTCCAGCACTCTGCGCCAGCAGCGCATCACGCTCAGCCTCGGACGTCGTGATCTTGGCGGCCAGGCCCTCGAGCGTGTCGTGCATGGCCCCTGCGCGTTGCTCGAAGGCCTTCTGTTCTGTTTCCGCGCGCTTCTGGGCCGTCTGTTGCGCGGCCGCGATCTTGGCCTGCGCCTGGCCAAGCGCCTCGGCTGCTTGCGCCTGCGCCTTGCCCACGATCTCGCCACCGGCGGCTCGCAGTTTGTCGTGCTCGGCCTCGATGCCGACCCGCACCTTCGCCAGGTCGGCCAGCAGCTGATCGTGGCGCACCTGCGCATCCGCCGTCGCGCGCTCGATGTTGTCGAACTTCGCGAGCTCGTCGCACATCGCTGCCAGCGGCAACAGCATCTTCAGCGCCCGGCCGCTGCGCTCCACGATCTGCAGGCGCGACAACGACTCGGCCGGCGCCTCTGCGACCGGCTCGGCCTTGCTCTTCCCGAATGCCATGATTCAGCCCTCAGAGGTAGTTGCCGCCGAAGCAGATGTAGACATCGACCGCGGCGCCACCGGACCCGGCAGTCGCGCGCGGGCGGATGAGCCCGACGAACTCGGTGATGGCCTCCAGCGCAGCCGCGGTCTTCACGATGCTGTTGCCCTGTGGGTCCGTCAGCGCCGTCCATGTCGTCCCGCCGTCGTTGCTGCCCTCGATCGTGATACCGAGCGAGCCCGTGAACGTGCCGATGACCTGCACGCTACGGTCGCGGTGCGCCGGCATCTTCACTTCGGTGCCGACATCGGCAGACGCGGCGAAGCCAACCCAGCCGACCCGGATCATCCGGGAATCAGGGTCAGGGTAGCGGGTCGGGGTCACTGTTGCCATGCTCTTGCCTTAGTTTCGAACTAGAATTGGACCATGCTGCCCAAATGGAACTCAGCATGGCCGACCAAACGCTAACCGCCACTCACCTTCGCGCCCTGCTTGAATACGCGCCAGAGATTGGCGTGTTCACGTGGCTCGCATCGCGCTCAAACAGAGTCAAGGCCGGCGGCGTCGCCGGGTTTCTAGACTGCGAGGGCTACGTCAGGATTACCGTCTGCGGCCGCATGTACTTTGCTCACCGCCTCGCGTGGCTCTACGTTACAGGTGAGTGGCCTGCGAATCAGATTGACCACCGAGACGGCGTGCGCAACAACAACGCAATCGCAAACCTGCGCGACGTGCGCCACTCCGTCAACATGCAAAACCTGAAGCACGCGCGCGTCGACAACAGGTCATCCGGCCTTCTTGGCGTGACGTGGCATGCGCGCCGCAAGGTATGGCAGGCACAGATGCGCGTCGATGGCCGGAACAAATTCCTCGGCTACCACGCAACAGCCGAACAAGCGCGCGCTGCGTATCTCGAAACCAAGCGCAGGCTTCACCCTGGATGCACCATCTAAGCCAACCGCACTCTCACTCCGGCTCCACAGGCTTCTGGGCCAGGCCCTTGGCAAGCGCGAAGGCAATCCTTCGAGCCAGCTCGTTGTCGCTCATGTCCTTGGTCTCGATCGGGCCACCGTCCTTGCCGGTCAGCTCGCTCTTGTCCGCCAGCCCAAGATCGCGGGCGATGATGTTGGCGTTCAGGAGGTCCGCAGCGGCTCCGGCGAACTTCTGCCCGCGCATAGTGCGTTCGATTCGCGTTACGACTTCGCCAAAACCTTCTTTGACCTTGTAGTCTCGCCACGCCGAATCGGACAGGTCGATGAACAGCAACAGGCTGTCGAGCGTCATCGCGCGCATCTTCGGCAGGGTCGCCACCGTCACTTCGCCCTGGTACGCGAATGCCTTTGCCTCCAGCAGCGGGTTGTCCTCGGCCCACGCGAAGAACTCGCACGCAGCCTCCCAGAGGTCATCGGGGTCGGAGAAGATAGGCTTGCGCCCATGACTGCTGCGCAGCGTCCAGAATTGATTGCCTTGTGGTGCAGCCATTGGCGGTATCCCTCACGGGGGCCGTGGGTTGCGGAAGTGGAGAAGCCCGCGAGGTGCGGGCTTCTGGTGGCGGTGCTGGGCTTTCACCAGCCGCGAGTTGTCGCTCTCTATCCCTCGCGGGATCTGGCGGGCCCACCAGTTCGGTGATGGCTCCGCCTACGATCAGGCGGGGCCATGTTGTTCGGCCGGGAACTCCCCGGCTTTGTCGGCTGGTGGGAGTGTAGCAGGACCAAGGACGCGATCAATGATCGCGAGCAGCCCGGCAACAGTCTGGTGCTTGTACTCGGCATCGAATTCGCGCAACTCTACCGCCGCCACCCGCAGAAGGCAGCGAAGCTCTTTCACGTCTCGGCACTCGCCGATGTGCTCCTGCAAGCAACGGTTGCAGCGGAAGGCGTTGCGCATCAGGTCTAGCGTCAGCGGGAACCACGTGGTGGAGTCGCAGGCTTGATACCAGTCCTCGTCGCCAGCCAGCAACCGCCCCCCTCGCATGCGTTACACTATAACACAAACACAAGTCTCTCGGAAAGCTTGGCCATTACGGCTTGTCCAGCTTTGCTTTGCTCCGCCTCGACACGCGAGGCTAGCCACATGACAACCGGCCGATGATTCGGCCGGAACTCGCGCTCAAGCGGCTTGCGCCCCGCACCGCGACAATCAGGACACTCCACATCGCTGATTGTCGCCCTGGAGTCCCCGAGCTTGCCGCCGATGAGGCCGAAGCCGTGGCCCCCACAAGCCCGACAGGCCCCATGCCGGAACCACGCAAGCACAGAGCGAGCCATGTCGTCTGCTTCCGTGCGCAGGAGCTTTGTGCGCTGACGCTTTGCGTAGCTCCACACGTCTTTGGCCAGGATGGAGATGATGTTGCGCTGCTCCCTGTCGTCACCGGCGAAGAGCCGGGACAGCGCAACAGCGAGCGGATTGTCGATGCTTGCGAGTCCCGCAGCACCGAGGACATCGGAGTCACTGCGCCATGTCCTCGCGTCAACGCTCAGGTCGCGGCTGGAGACTGCGCACGAGTAGCGCTCAGCAGCAGATGTCAAGCCGCAAGCCTTTCCATCCCCTGCCTGTTCGCCCACCGATCCCAAGCGATGCAGGCGGCCGCAGTGTGTAACGGCTTGACCTTGGAGCGCTTCGTGCGCGCCTCGTGAACGCTGGTGCCTGTCATTCGGTGCCTTGCGCGACGGAAGCCCTCTCGCGCCGCGCTTAGGGTGATGTTGAGGGTCAATGATACACGCTTCATGTAGTAGTGCTCGCAGACAGCGGCCACGATGCGCTCCTCAGTTGCGGTCAGGCCCCAGGGGTTCATG
>ERZ1292625.387-Hain-H41-01um-R1-387-length-68320-cov-6_pt2 | contig 34207 bp, 43 predicted proteins | sample MGYA00564400_ERZ1292625 | MGnify/ENA primary metagenome ERZ1292625 (study PRJEB36523, sample SAMEA6512639) | groundwater metagenome | collected 2019-01-08 | study: AquaDiva: Metagenomics assemblies of 32 groundwater samples
TATTAGTTATCTTCTCATCTCTCAAACTTAATACATTAACAATTGCCTTTCCTTTGCTCTGTCTTTCGCTTGCAGGAACATCATTTGCTTTAAGCCAGTAGACTCTTCCTCTTGAAGTGAAGAACAACAAGAAGTCATGAGTAGAACAAGTAACCATCTTTCTTACGAAGTCTTCATCTTTCAATTCTCCTCCAGAAACTCCAGAACCACCCCTTCTTTGTTCTTTATACACTTTCATATCAACTCTCTTTATATATCCTGCTTCAGTAAGCATAACAATAACATCTTTCTTTTCAACCATATCAGTTTCAGAAATTTCAGCAATTGATTTTATTATCTTAGTTCTTCTTTCATCACCATACTTTCTCTTTAATTCCTGTACATCAGATTTTATAACGCCTAAAATTTCTTGTTCATTTCCAAGAAGTTTTCTCAAACTCTTTATTTCATTATTTAACTTATCTTCTTCATCTTTAAGCTTTCCATCTTCTAACTTAGTAAGCTGTTGTAATCTCATTTCTAGAACCGCTTTAGCCTGTCTAGTAGTTAATTCAAATTTCTTCATTAAACCATCATGTGCATCCTGAACGTTTCCAGACTTTTTAATATACTCAACAATTCTATCTATACTCTTTAATGCAGTCAAAAGGCCAGTAACAATCTCTAATCTATCTTCTGCTTTTTTCAAATCAAATTGACTTCTTGCTCTTATAACTTTTTGTCTATATTTAACATATTCAACTATAATTTCTTTCAAATTAAGAACTCTAGGTTGTTTTCCAACTAAAGCTAATAAATTAGCATCGAAATTAACCTGTAAATTAGTAAGCTTATACAACTTATTCAAAGTAAATTTAGGGTCTGCTCCCTTTTTCATTTCAATAACAATTCTTACCTTGCCTTTAGCAGATTCATCTCTCAAATCACTCACATCAGGAAGTTTTTTCTCATTTGCAAGCTCAGCAATTTTCTTTATCAAATCAGACTTATTAACCATATAAGGAATCTCAGTAACTATTATGCTTGACTTCTCTTTCTTATCTTCTTCAATTGTAGTTCTTGCTCTTATAATTACTCTTCCTTTTCCAGTCTTATACAATTCATCAATTCCTTGTGAATTGATAATTCCTCCAGTAGGAAAATCAGGCCCTCTAACGATCTCTGCTAAATCTTCAACTTTAATCTCAGGTTTATTTATGTAACCTACAATCGCTTCACATACTTCAGTTAAGTTGTGAGGGGGAATATTAGTAGCCATTCCAACAGCAATACCTGTTGCTCCATTAATCAAAAGATTTGGCAATTTAGCAGGTAAAGTTTCTGGCTCTTCAAGCGAACTATCAAAGTTAGGAACCATCTTAACAGTATCTTTTTCTATATCTCCTAACATCTCTTCAGCAATTTTACTCAATTTAGCTTCAGTATATCTATCAGCTGCAGCAGAATCTCCATCCATACTTCCAAAGTTTCCTTGTCCATGAACTAATGGATACCTTAAAGAGAAATCCTGAGCTAATCTTACCATAGTATCATAAACGGCAATATTTCCATGAGGGTGATACTTACCCATTGTCTCTCCAACAATTCTCGCAGATTTCATTGTCTGCTTACTTGCATCAAGACCTAAATTATTCATAGCATATAAAATTCTTCTATGTACAGGTTTCAATCCATCTTCAACTGAAGGCAAAGCTCTCTGAACAATAACTGACATCGCATAATCGATATATGCTTGCTCCATTTCTTCAACAATTTCTGCAGCACCAACTCCTTTCTCATCTCCGACCTGTTCTTTCTCTCTTCTCTTACTTTCTTCTTCCATTATCTCCTTCTCAATCTTATCTTCGCTCTCACTCATTCTCTACTACCTCCTCTTCCTCATCATCATTTCCTTCATCGTCATCCGAATCATCATCCCCACCTTCTGCACTTATAACTTTACTAACTAAAACATTATTATCAATCCAATCTCCTTCATCATCGTCATCTTCTTCTTTATCATCCTTTTTATCATCATCGTCATCTTTATCTTTTGGCTGTGAATCTATATGATAAAATGCAATTGAGGTATCATCACTAACTTCAAACTCAAATTCATTCTTGCTTTTCTTAAACTTACTAAGCGCAATCATAAGAGAATCTATCTGCTCATCATCCAGCACCAATTCATATATGCATTGTCCTTCTTCTTCCATTTCCATTTTAAATATCTATTTCAGCCTCCTTTGCTCTTTCTGCTATGAATAATCTTCTAGGTTCAACTTCATCTCCCATCAACTTAGTAAATACTTGATCAGCAGCAACTGCATCAACAATTGTAACTTTTCTTAATAATCTGGTCTTAGGATTCATTGTAGTTTCCCAAAGCTGTTCAGGGTTCATCTCTCCAAGACCTTTGAATCTTTGAACAATAACATTTCCTCCAAGTTTAGAAACAATTTTCTTCATCTCATCTTCAGTATAAACATAATGATCACTCTTCTTTCTTATCTTGAACAAAGGTGAAACTGCAATATAGATATTTCCCTTTTCAATTAATTGTTTCATAAATCTAAAGAAGAAAGTCAAAAGCAATGTCTTTATGTGTGCTCCATCAACGTCCGCATCAGTCATTATAATGATTTTACTATATCTCAACTTTTCAGGATCAAACTGCTCTCCAATACCTGTACCAATAGCAGTTATCAAATTGGAAATTTCTTCATTAGCAAAAACTTTCAAAGGGTTAGCTTTCTCAACATTTAATGGCTTACCCTTCAAAGGTAATATAGCTTGGAAATCTTTATTTCTTCCTTGCTTGGCACTACCGCCTGCAGAATCTCCCTCAACAATATATAATTCAGTTTCTTCAGATTTTTTCTTAGAACAATCAGCTAACTTCCCAGGTAATCCTCCGCCACCGAACGCGCTCTTTCTTCTAACTAAATCCTTAGCTTTCTTTGCAGCATTTCTAGCTTTCTGTGCATCTACACATTTAGTAAGAACTCTCTTAGCAATTGTAGGATTTTCTTCAAATATTTCGGTCAAATATTTCATACACACACTATCTACAATTCCTTTAACTTCTGAGTTTCCTAATTTTGTTTTAGTCTGACCTTCAAACTGTGGCTCTGGAACTTTAACAGAAACAATAGCAGTAAGTCCTTCTCTAACGTCATCTCCAGTTAAGTTACCATCTTTAAGCATTTTATTTTTATTTGCATAATCATTAATTGCTCTAGTCAAGGCAGTCTTGAATCCGACTACGTGAGTTCCACCTTCAACTGTATTGATAGTGTTTACAAAACTCAAAACATTTTCTTGATAACTATCATTATACTGAACAGCAATTTCCACAATTACTTTATCTTCTTCTTTCACAAAATAAACAGGTTTATGCAATTCTTCTTTTCCAGTATTTATCCACTTAACAAATTCTATCAAACCGCCTTCATAATGGAAAGTTTCTTTTTTATCATTATTCTCATCCTTTAAGATTATTTTAAGACCCTTATTCAAGAAAGCAATCTCTCTAAACCTTGCTTCAAGTGTTGAAAACTCAAATCTAACAGTTGAAAATATAGTATCATCGGGCATAAAAGTAACTTCTGTTCCAGTATCTCCCTTTTCACAATCTCCAGTTATTTTCATATCGTAAACAGGTTTTCCAATCTTGTACTCTTGCTGATAGACTTTTCCACCTCTCTTTACAACTACTTTCATAATCTTAGAAAGAGCAGCAACAACACTTATACCAACACCGTGCAATCCACCAGAAACAGCATAACTTCCTTTATCGAACTTACCTCCAGCATGAAGCTTGGTAACTACAATTTCTAAAGCAGGTCTCTTATAAGTTGGATGATTTTCAGTAGGTATTCCTCTTCCATTATCACTTACTGTAACGCTTCCATTTTTATTCAAAGTAACATGAATAGTATCTGCATGGCCTCCCATAGCCTCATCAACGGAGTTATCAACAACTTCCCATACAAGATGATGCAATCCAGTCTTGCTTGTGCTTCCAATATACATCGCAGGACGCATACGCACTGCTTCAAGTCCTTCTAATACTTTTATATTTTCAGAATCGTATTTTTTCTTTTCGTTTTCAGCCATTTAGAAAATCACCTTTTCAAAACCCAAAGTCATATACTCTTTATAAACCTTTACCTCATTAATAGGTCATTTACCGACGGCAAATGATAAGATTAATCTCTAGTTGTAAATTCAGAAAAAAAGTCTCCGGAACGATAATGATATCCATATTTAGCAGATAACTCATAAAAATCTGGTTTAGGGTTTTTTCCAAGAGAACATCCGACCATTAAAGAAGTAAAAGCGCCACCAACAGAAGATCCTGGAGTCATCACCCTATAACCTTTTTTAATTAAATCTCTTTCCAAAGAACTTTGACTTTCTCTTCTAAATTTAACATGGTGAGGTTCATCAGAATGTTCTGCATCAAGAATAAAACTTTGCCATATAACTGGATCATTACTCATATAAAATCAGAATAAATACTCTATTTAAAGATTATTGTTAATTACTTCTTCTTTCCTTTCTTCTCAACTACTTTTTCAGTAACTATTCCAGCAGCTTTGTCCTCAGCTTTCTTTACAGCTTCCTTTCTTTTATCATCCAATTCTTTTCTTACAATTCTAAAAGATTCAGTCCATTTTACTTTTCTTTTATCTCTATGCAACTTCAAAGCATTCATTCTACACTTATGAGTGCAGAAATAAGCAATTGTTCCATCATTCTTTAATAAGTGAAGTCCTCTGAATTCTCTCTCTTCTTTTCCACAAAATATGCATTTAACCATTATCTACTACTCCCATAACTAGGTTTAGAATCTTTTGATGCAAATCCAGATGTAGCTGTTCTCATTCTTCTAGCTTCAATTTCAGTTTCTCTCATTGTAATCAAATCTCCTACTCTTATAGTTCCCTTAACATTTCTTCTTAAACTTCTTCCTTCATTTCTTCCTTCAAGAATTTTAACTTTAACTTGTGTAACTTCTCCTCTAGCGCCAGTTCTTCCAAGAATTTGTTCAATCAAACCATTAACTGGAGGTTCATTAGAAATTTTACCCTTACCTGATGTAGTTGACTCACCTTCAGCTTTATCTTTAATATACTGTTGTTTTGCCATGACTTATTACTGTGCTTTCATTTTAAATGAAGCAATCTCCTGTTTAGCATCGCCTTCATTAACAACCGCAATAGCAGAACAGCTAACTTTTATTCCAGCAGAAATACCTAATTTTTGTTTTGAATCAACTTCATGACAAGGAATACCCTTTTGCTTGCATATTGCTGGTAAGTGCATAACAATTTCTTTAGGTTCAACATCAGCAGCATAAACAACTAATTTAGCAGAACCTAGTTCAACTGCTTTAGTCACTTCATTCGTTCCCTTATCAATTTTTCCTGTTTTTCTTGCTTTTTCTATTATACTGTAGAAGTCCATTAGACCTCCTGGTTTAGTTAACCTTCATCGGCTTATATCTTAATTAAAAAATGGCTTTATAAATCTTTCCTGAAAGATTTATACTCCTCTCCAAGCCACAATGCTACCTAATCTTAATTTTTTATGATTAAGTCTTTGTTAAAAGATTATGCAAGATAATATTTTTATTTAAATAATCTATAAATTTCCAGCATCGATCATGATATTCTCCCTTATCAAAACCTTCAAGCAGTTCAAAAACATGAGGTATTTTAGGACAATCAATGAAGATATTATAAAAATCAGCTTGCACTTCTTTGTAGCCTGAAACTAACCTTCCATCATATATACTTAAAATAAACTTCATAATTGTATCTATTTCCTTAGCAATAGTATGCATATCCAATTTATCTTGGAAAGATAAATTCCTCTTTAAATTATGCAACATATTAGGTAATAATTTTTTATGAAGCTCTCTCCTATAAGATACTGAAAAAAAAGGAAATTTTAAATTATTATCTAGAATAATAGGTTTTATGATACCATTTCTGATTAACTCAAGATTAAATACTGTTTTTGAATCAACTAAACCTGCTTCAAATTCACTCTTCGAATATACTGTAGCGCCTATCTTTATAGAAAAAATCTTAGCAGTATTATATATTAGGATGGCATCATCTGGAGAGAAATCTTTCAGGACAATCATTACATCTAAATCGCTCCAACCTTCAATAATCTTATCTCTACCACCACTTCCTGTTAGAATAAGTAAAACTAAATTGTTAGCAATATCTTTTTTTATTTTATTAATAAAATTCATGAAAATATCCCTATAACTTTGAGGCATAAGAAAAGAATTCAAGTCTTTAGTCTCTTTTACAATAAAAAATTCTACCATTTTGCTAAGATTGTCTCCAATTGTTTAAAAGTATTCATTAAACTCCCAGAATTATCAATAACATCATCTGCAATACCTCTTATCAAATGTGCCCCCCTACTTAATTTTTTCGTATCTTTTCTTTCTATCTCTATTTTCGAAGTCTGGATATTTCCCACATCTACTGCATTTCTAGTAACCCTTATATCTAATGGAGCATCAACATAAACTATATGAAAACCATTACCTAATATGTCCTTTACCTTTTTGGTAAATTTATAATTATGTAAACTCTCTAGAACAATTCCAGAATCAATTGTACTTCCCAAATCTGCTAGCTTTTCAACAAATAAAACAGCTAACATCTCCTCACCAAGATCATATACATTTAATTTTCGCTCAGACAGAGCATTAACATATTTAGCACTCACACCATCGATAACTTGACCTATTTTTATTCTATTGAAACCTAAACTATCAGCCATATGTTTTCCAATACTACTCTTACCACATTCACTAAGACCTCCTAGACCCATAACTCTTCCTAATCTAGAAAGATTCAAATCTTTAGTCATTTCATGCATAACTGTCTCATGAGTTCTCTTTGCAACAATATCTATCCCTTCCCTAGAATTTATAACTTGGGAATATAATCCTGCCTTTAGCTGTCGATTAAGTATATCTGCTAATATAGATTGGTATCTTCCATAAATCTCATCAGCTTTTTTAGAGAAAGTTGAAATTGGAGATCTAGATTGACTGAGAGTTAACATTTCCGTAGAACTATCTCCAGTTTTATAGAAAATACTTTGATCTTCAGATAAACTATTGAAATCTAAACCAGACTTTACTATATTAGTAAGCCTTGAAGCCTCTTCAATTGAAACACCTTCTCTTACTGCAATAGTTGCACTACATACTGCATCAAACATTCTATCTCCCCTATTGACAACAATTAGAGGATAATTTGCAGAAGAAATATCTTTATTTCTGTGTGAAACTGCAGAATATATTCTTCTGACTACATCAAAAGTATCTCCTTCCATAAACCACCAATTAAAAAGAGGTTCTCCTTTCAATTTAGGGATGCAAGAGTAATCAAATATACTTTTCCCACTATATACTAAAACATTATTTGCCTTTAAACTATCAAACTGAGTTGTTTTTCCACTTCTATCCAAGCCGTTCAAAGAAAATACTTTCTTCATAATTCATTAATTTCCTTATAAGGGGGAGCAACATCTCTCCTATAATCTTCAACATCCAGACAGAATCTTTGTTTTATTTCATCTGGAAAGATAGGCATGTCTCTTAATCTATTAATATCCACTCTTTCAAGAGCGTATTGATTAAGACTATTCTCAGAACTGAACTCTCGCCCTTTACCAGAGCCAAAAACGCCTCCATTAATAGAACATCTATAAAAGAACTGAGTAGCTCCACTCTTTTCAACAAACTTATACTGTAAATTTTTTACATCTACATTAACACCCAATTCTTCAAGACACTCTCGTGCCAATGCACCTTCTAAGCCCTCTTCAGACTCAACACCTCCACCAGGAAATACAAAGTAATCTCGATCAGTTTTCTTACGATGTATAAGCACCAAGCTATTATTTTCTACAATAATTGCTCTGACTCTGGTTCTATTCATTGTTTAACCTATAAATTAAACGGATTAAAGCCCTTATTTAAATTTTTCGTCATCTGAGAGTTACAAAATATATGTAAGAAAGCGATAGAACTAAGAACATCTTCAGAAGAATAATATTTCAAATCAAATGTAGCTAAAATTCTCATCGCAATAAAAAACTTAATACTCTTTTTAAGAATATCTAACTCATTTTTAGTCAATTCTTTGGAAATAGTTTCAATATACTTCTTAATAATATATCTGCGATTTTTAGAAAGTTTATAGTATAATTTCAGATATAAAGTATTATCCTTTTTACTTATCTTCTTCTGGACATTAGGGTTATTACTTTTAATCTCATTCAAAAAAATTGATCTAGAAGTATAAGACTTAGGATTATATTTAGGATAATAATAAACTTCTGCTAGAAAGACAGCCCATATAAATATGCTGCTTCACCTGCCAAGGCATTAAATCCAGATGTATCAAAATCAAAAAATACTGGTTTAGTACCTATATTAAAAGTAAGAGGGTCTCCTTGAGTTAAAAAACATAATTCCTTATTTCTTTTTCTAAAATAATTAATAGTATCCAAAATTACCTGCTTTGTATCTTTCCGATATCTGACTCCATTTACAGAAATATTCATTCTTAGAAAAGGTTTAATTCTTTTATCTTTTAATAAACCATTTTTGAGTCTCTTATTTATTCTATTTTTAAAATACTTTTCAGCCGGATAACTATAAGAATGAACTTTCTTGTTTTTCAAAGATAATCTATAAAAATAGAGTATGGCGTTTAATTTCTTCTTATTAAATTTATCAGAATAGAGATAATCTAATAATAATCCTCCTAGATTATCGACACTTTGTTCATAATTATAAAGCAAGATACAATACCGACTAGACTTTATTAAATAAATTAAATCTGGTGTTGGATAGATTTCTTTAACTTTTCTATAATTTTCTATCTCTAGCAAACCTTTCTTAAGAGGTTTCATCTTTAAAAAGAAGCATTTATCAATAATTTTAAGTTTACCTAGTATGCATCCGTTCTTTTCATAAATGTCAATATCATCTATTCGCCCAAAAGAACTAACCAAAACTCTGTATATCGTAGATTTCTTCTTATTAACTAAATTTGAGTCATATAATTGATTTTCCACTAAAACAAGAAGTTTTATTAATTTAATAATTATTGCATCAGAATAATTCAAATGAAAAATAATGAAGAAATCTCTTTAAAATCTGCAGGAATAGTAGTTTTTACCTTCTCAAGAGGGAGAATTAAATACCTTATCCTAAAGCATCATCAGACTAATAATCATTGGGGGTTCCCTAAAGGAAGGATAGAAAAAGGCGAATCAGATATGCTGGCTGCAAAAAGAGAATTAAAAGAGGAAACTGGCCTAAAAGGTATTAATTTGATTAACAAAGAAGAATTTAGACACCAATATTCATTCATTCATAAAGAAAAAAGCTACAAAAAAGAAGTAGTCTACTTTTTAGGCTATTCCTCAGATACTAAAATTAATTTATCTAATGAACACACAAATTATTTTTGGGGAACATTTGAAGAGACAATGTTCAAATTAGATAAAATAGAGATAAAAGATGTACTCAATAAAGCTCATGAAACCGTAACTAAATATTATGGTCCTGAAAAGAAAAATTCAGACAAAGAAGAATTGATTTTCGTATCTTTTCCAAAAGCTGGAAGAACATGGATCACATTCCTTCTAGCTAGGATTTTTCAGAGAAAATATAACCTTCCAGAAATGGAGGTTGTTAACTTAGAAAATATTTCAAATAAATCTATTGACCTACCAAATATTACTATAGCTCATGAAGATGAACCCCACAAAAAAGATATAAAGTCTCTAGATAGATCTAAGATAAAATATTATAAAAAAAAGATTATATTAATAGTCCGAGACCCAAGAGACATTATAGTTTCATTTTATTTTCATCAAAGTAAAAGAAAAGGCGAAAATAATTATAAAAAAGACATCTCTTCTTTCCTCTTTGAAAAAGTAGGTGGTTTCAAAGTCTTAATAGAATATTACAACATTTGGGCTAAGAATATCGATTTGTTAGCCGATTTCCTTTTAATAAAATATGAGGACTTTAGCAAGAACACTATGGGAGAAGTAAGAAAAATCTTAAAATTTATGAATATTGAAGATGTATCTGATGAAGAAATAGAAGAAGCTATTTCATTTGCATCTTTTGAAAATATGAAAGAAATGGAAGCTAAAAATAAATTTAACGTTAAAAGATTAAGACCTGGAAATAGTAAAGATCCTGATTCATATAAAGTAAGAAGAGGAGTTATCGGAGGTTATAAAGATTATCTTGAAAAGAAAGACATTGAAAAGTTAAATAAAGAGATGAAAAAGCTTTCAGATATATATGGATATAAATAATTAAAAAAGAGTTAAATTTTTAGTCTTTTCTTATCAATAATATTTTGTATTTTTTTAGCATAAAATTTAGCACTCTTTCTTTTTATTAAAAAATCTACGAATTTAGGGGCTGAAAATAATTTATTAGTATCTTTATATTTGCTTTTATCAATAGTGTCTAAAAAAACTAGAAAGCATTTTCCAAAAGCTCTTCTCGTCTTATGTGTTGGACAAACAAAATCTGCAATAACATAACTATCAGTCTTAGCTACCTGATCGCACAACCAACCCATTCTTCTAGCTTGTTCAATTCTATCTTTGCTGCTAAATCCTAAATCTTTATTTATATTCTTTAAAATCTCGTCCGCATTAAAATGTACTGCATTTAATAATAAAGCTAACTCTTTGGAAAGAGTAGTCTTCCCACTACCAGGCAGACCCATTATTAATATTTTATTACTTTTCATTTTATCTCCAAGTCACTTTCACCTCATCTGTTCTCTCTCTTGGCTTAATATTTATCTTTTTATAATCTATTAATACTTTTTCATTGTAGTTCTTTTTAGTCAACATTAATTCACCAGTATAAGCGATCATTCCACCATTGTCAGTTAGAAATTGTTTTTCAGGACAAAAGAATTTTGCTTTTCTTTCCTTACACATTATCTTGCACATTTCTTGTAATCTAGAATTACATGCAACTCCTCCACCTAAAACTAATTCTTTTTTACCAGTATGCGCTAATGCTCTCTCAGCAGCTTCAACTAACATAGCGAAAGTAGTTTCCTGAATAGAAAATGCAACATCTTTCAAACTATTATTTTTCAAAAGCTGTTGAGCTTTTGTAACTAATCCAGAAAAAGCAACATCCATTCCTTTTATTGTATAAGGCATTTCAATATAATTTCCTCCAATAGCTTCCTTCTCAAGTTTAGGACCTCCTGGAAAACCTAGTCCAGCATTCCTTGCAACCTTATCAAGAAAATTTCCAATTCCAACATCAAGAGTTTCACCAAACACTCTATACTTACCTGCTTCATAAGCAATTATTTGAGTATTAGCTCCAGAAGTATAAAGTAAAACTGCATCCTTTGCACCTTCTCTTCTTCCAATTTCTAAATGTGCTATGCAATGATTTACAGGAATTATTTTCACACTAAGCTTCTCAGCCTTATGTCTAGCAAAATTCATTCCAGCAAGCAAGCAAGGAGAAAGCCCAGGAGCATTAGATAAAGCAATAGCATCTATCTCTTCTTCACTAATCTTAGCTTTATCGAGTGCATCATTCCAAACCTGTTCAGCAACGAGATTATGATGCTCAGCAGCCTTAATAGGAATTATCCCACCAGTTTCAGTCATAAACATATCTCTTACATTAGCGAGAATCTTTCCTTTATTCACAATGCCCACTCCAAATGTATGCGCAGTACATTCAATTCCAATTATCATGATAATTGAATATACAAGTTAGTTTAAAACCATTACGAAACATAAAAAAAATAAAAATAAAAATTTAAGAAGAATTATTTCTTCTTTTTCTTTCTGCCGCCACGAGCCATTTTTGCTTCACATACGTTTCCCTTTCCGTCAACATAGTAAAGATAACCTGGCTTTCTCTTAACGACATTCTTAACCAATATTGTTCCCATTCATACCTCCTTTTATTTTACTCTTTTGAAAAGAGTTATACTTGATAAAAAACATTTCTCTATTTAAATCTTTTCTTTCCGACGAGAAAATGAATTATTCTTTTGTTTTCATTATTAAGTGGAATCTCGACGAGTTTTCTGAACTTTTTACTGGGTTTTGCACTAAAAATAAATGGTTTTACAATTCTTTTTTCAATAATTCTATTTTTATCGTCGAGCCAGACAGCTAAAAATGGAAAGAATACAAAAAGAGAATGTATGGAAATATTAACATTCTTTGAAAATTCAAACAATAAACTAGTAGTATCTCTACCTCTAAACATTAATCCAGAAAATTTACCAAAAAAAGAAACTTTCTTAACATTTAATTTTATTTTCTTTTTTCCATTCAATAAAATTATTTTCATAAAATTAATGTCCCCACCAATTCTTCAAAGAATTGGGAGAAGAATGAGGATTTACAGTTTTTTCTCTTAAATTAGCTAACTTCTCATGCATCATCTCTACATTTTTATCACATACAAAATCATGTTGTCTAAATCCTCCTCCAAAAGTCTTAGGTATATGCATTAACTCATGAATTATTACTTTATCTTGTTCGCTCTGACTCATCTTATTGAATTTTTCAAGATATTCTATAGTATACCAAGCTTTTACATTCATAGCTTTCTGCATTAATTTACCGATAGTATGACATCTAGCAATTGTTCTTTTTGTACTACTTCCATAACTTCTAAAACATCTTACTCTATTAATATCAACCCAATCCATATTAAGTAACTTAACTATTTCTTCCATTCTTGCCTGTAAATCAGGCGCAAAATCATATTTCATCTTTTTTATTTTCTCCTTTTTATTAATCAAAACTTCAAGCTAATAAATTAAATTATCTCGTAAACATAATTGCCTTTAACATCTTTTCCAGCAAATTCTATTCTTCCAACGGGAGTTCCAGTCTTTCTAGATAAAAGTCCAGCAATTATCTTCCAGGAATCCTGGTCTTCTTCAAAAGGCAGATAAATCAAATACATTCCATTTCCAAATTTCTCAAAATTCTCCTTGCTCGCATTAAACCTAACTTTAACAGTTGTCTTCATTCCCATAAAAATATCACATAAAACCCATATTTAAGTTTTTATATATTATAGAAACTAACTTCTATATTTAGGTCTAAAACCAGATTCTCTTCTAGCGCCAGAAAAACTTCTAGGAGATTTTTGCAATCTTTCAGGCACACTTATATCTCTAAGGACATTAAGCCACTTTCCATCAGAGAATCTATCAAACTCAACACCCTCATCAGAAGCTCTTTCAGATAAACCTGTATCGTAAGCCTCTAAAACTTGTTGTTTGCCTTTAAATACATGAAAACACGCCGCTACTCCATCTTCACTCTCAGGTGAATAGAATACATCAATCCCTTTGTATCTAAAAGAAGCATACCCTTTATTCGACACCTTTAAACCTGCTTTATCAAAAAGCCCAGGTATAGAACCAACAATACCTACTCTGCGATTGAACATAAATATCAACTCTTTTCAATCTTTAAAAGCATTTATCTTCTTTATTGATAGCAATCAACTTATATCTTGAACTCTTATTTTTTATAATTATATCTTGAAAAGGTACATCAAAATGCTTTGAAAGCATTTTTAGCAAAGCAATATTAGCCTTTCCATTCTCTGCCCTTTCTTTTAAAGAAATATTATATTCCTCATTAGAAATCTTTTCAATTTTATCCTCTTTAGCTCCAGGTTTAACCTTTACTTTGATTATCATTTAGTAAGAATTTCCAATCCATCCCCGTTCTTTATAATATAATCTTTACCAACTGCCTGTTTTGTCTTTACATGCATAGCTTTTACAAAATCTCTCCCAATATCGCTATGTAGCCTATAAGCAAAGTCTAGAGCAGTACTTCCAGGAGGCATTAAATAACAATCAGGTAAAACATTTCCCTTGCTATCGGATAATTTAGCTCCTGCAGGATAAATAGAAACATACTTCAAAACTTCAAACACTACTTTATTCATAACTTCCTGAATTCCAGTGCTTCCAAATTTTTCAATTATCTTCTTTATACTGTCTAAAGCTTCTTTCTGTTTTCCACTTAGCTCCTTTTTAACTTCGAAATTATTCTCTCCTGGAACATAATCTACTAGTCCTGCCTTATCAGCTTGCCTTAAACTTAACTCTCCATCTGCAAAACAAGCAATAATAGGATAATCAAATTCTTTCTTTATCTTCTCCAAATTATCATTACCATTTGGTCTATCAACCTTATTAGCAGCTATAATCATTGGCTTTGTATACTTTCTAAGCATTCTAGCAAAATGAGCTAAGTCTTGATCTGTCCAAGAAGTTGGCTTTTCATGATTCAACTTACTCTTCAAAACAACATATCTAACATCATCTTCTTTTACTTTCAAACCAGAAAATTGCTTAGCCACTGCTTCTTCAAATTTCTTCTTCTGCATTTCAACAGTTCTTGCAAAAGTCATCCATACTTTTTTTAAAATTCCTAGATACCATAAATCTAATTCATTCTCAATCATCCTAATATCTTCCCCAGGATAATAATTCTCACTAGGCTTTCCTTCTCCATCGCTCTCTCCAGACATATCTACAACATGAATAAAGGCATCTGCAGCACTTAAATCACTTAAGAACTCATTACCTAACCCCTTTCCTTCACTCGCACCCGCAACAAGCCCTGCAACGTCCATCAATTCAAAAGGTACAAATCTGAATCCTGCTTTAACATATCCCTCACGAGGATTACTTACTTTACCAAAATCTTTAGCTAAGTCAGGTATCTTCACATATGCAATTCCATGATTAGGTTTTATAGTTGCGAAAGGATAATTTGCAATAAGCACATCAACAAGCGTTGCCGCTTTAAAGAAAGTCGATTTTCCACAATTAGGCTTTCCAACAAGTCCAACTAACATAACAATGAGCAGAATTAAACTCTTATAAAACTATTTATGTCAAGATTCTTGACAGAAAACCATGCACATTAGTGCATAGTGAATCTTGAACATCCAAAAAACTATTAGTTTTTTTGATTACTCTATTATTTTATCCATAACTTCACTTGCATCTTTCTTAAAAAAGTGTAAATCGTCACCATCATTATTTAAGAGGTAATCTGCATGGTTAACACACCATTCTGAGTTTTGATAAGTATTCTTCTTATATTTTCCAATTCCCCTATCTTTTTTATCGGCTTCTATGAAATCTTTTAAGAGTTCAGGGTCTCCTTCCCTATCTCTTTCCCTTATTCTTCCCCATCTAACATCAAAACCTGCAGTTATTCCAACCAAGTAAAAATCTTCTCCAAAAACATCTCTGAATTCTCTAACTTGATTTTTAGTTCTAAAACATTCAACAACATAATTCTGTCCGTGAGCAAGAGATTCTCTTCTAGTTATCTCTTGAACAACTCTCTCTGCCAAGACCCCTTGACTCTCTAAATCTCTGCCTATCTTTTGCAAAGAAACTCTATCTAAACCAGCATGTATTCTATTAGCCTCTAAAACTATGACTTCCTTAAATGTAACAGGAACAAATTTATATTTCTCTTTTAAAAATCTAACAAACTCACCTTTTCCAGCACCAATATATCCTGTAACGCCTATTATCATTTTCTTTTTTTTGATTTTACTAATTATCTTATCAACATTCCTCTTTAAATGTTCTCTGTCTTTATCATTCATAATTTTAAAATCAATCATTTCCATACACTTATCAATTTGCAACCCATATTCTGGTTCATTAACTCCATTATTCTTAGCATCAACTTTTTTTACTTCTTCAATTGATAAAGGATCTTTCTCCCTATTTCTCATTATCATCCATTGAAGCCTTTTTTCAATTGGAGCCTCAATTCCTATTATTACGCTATCCTTAAATTCTCTTAAAGCATTTAATTCAGCAGGATTTCTTATTCCCTCCATAACATAATTCTTTCCAGTTTCAACTTTTTCAAGTAATCTTCTAGCAAGATAATCTGCACCATGTTCTTTTCTTAATTCATTACCTAAATCATGAAGGCTAGTTCTACACAATTCTATACCTCTTCTCTTAACTTCTTCTCTTAAAACATCAGAAAAAGTAAGCTTAGTATAACCTTTCTTCTGCAATTCATCAGATAAAAAACCCTTACCAGAACATACTGCGCCAACAATTCCAATTATCATTTAACTATCTCAATATCATAATATAAAAATATATGCCACAATTCTCTGATTATTTAACCTTTAAATAATCTGTCAGTAATAAATAAATTGGTCCAGCAAAAAGATAGAAAAACTTCATAAAATTAGGGCCATGGATAATACCAAGACCTAACAAACCATTATAATTCCAATCTAACCTTATTTCAAAAATATAATATCCTATATATTCAAGTGCGAAAAGAACAATCCAATACAAAGTAACTGCAAACAAATATTTATGTTTACTTTTCATTTTTTCATAAATCTCTCTTAATATTACTAACCCTGCCGTCCATGCAAGTAACGGAAAGATATTTATTCTACCAATGAAAATATTACTTGTACTATAGATATAAACATAATAAGAGGTTATTATGAGCGCCATAAGAAAAGCAATAACTAGCTCTTGACCTAGTTTTTCTTTGTAAATTGAATAACGTAAAGCTAGAAGACCAATACATATAAAGACAACAGAAATTTTTGCATCAAAAAATATAGATGTAACAATTGCGATAGCAGTAATAAGTCCAAAATATACAGATATTATCTTCCTATTCATAACTGAATTACTAATAGCTCATATATAACACTTACCTTGCCAAAAAAGGCAAAAAACTAAACTTTAAATACATTCCCAAATTGCTTTTCTTGATCCCATAGCTCAGTCCGGTTTTAGAGCGCCGCTCTTATAAGAGTGTCATTCGTTAGAATGATATCGTCCCTCCTCTTTAGAGGAAGGTTGACCTTAAAGGAAACCTAGGTTTCCTTAAGTAAGGAAGGCGGAGGTCCGGAGTTCAAATCTCCGTGGGATCATGTCTCTTTATATGAGCACACGGTACTGCGAACAAATCGCTCAACCGTGGGATCATTGGTTTACCAATGAGCCTGCGGCACTAAGATGCAAATCTTTCAGCCGTGGGATCATGTTATTTATCACAATGTTTAGAGAAATAGATTTAAAAATAGGTAAATATCTCCACACTACATGTCAGAATATAACGGAGCTTACATAGCAGTAATGAGAAACTCTGAAGGTTACCACTTAGAACCTTTATTTTTTCCACAACGTCAAAAAACAAGAGAAAAACCTAATTTTGTTACAGCAATTCCAATAAATGAAGACATCACTACAAGAAGATTTGGAGAGCTCAATGCCCTAACAGAAAGAGGATTAGATTATTTAGCTCAGGAATTAGCTTATCATTAAATCATGTTTTTCTATAAAAAGGTTTAAGTAAGAACCCAACCAATGAAGACAAAGAATATCTTTTTCTTTCTTTTCCAGAAGCTGGAACTACTCTAAATTGATTAGGAAAATTAATAGAAGTATCTCCTAACTTGCCCATTTCAATATCATGTCTATAACTATGATATTTAACCTTATTAGCATCAAATTGACTAGCAAGTTCATTTATAGCTGAAGTAGCTCGATTATACCATTCATCTAAAGCATGTTCTCCTTTAGTAAATCTAATAAATTCATACTCTGCTTTAGCAGTCTCATTAACAAATCTTTTAAGTGCGTGTCTCTCCTCATCAAGTAAAAGTCTTGTCTTTAAAAAAGAGCTTAACTCATAAAGTCTATCAGAGTATGGCTTGTTTCTATCTGCCATCAATCTTTCAAGATGACTAACTTGCTGATTATTCAATCCAAGATTAATACCTACATGATCCATATAATTTTCTATTAAAACTTATTATATATAGATTTAGATAGAAGGAAAATTTACTTCTTACACAAAGCTACTGCATATGAATTATCATCGCTTGTAAATATCTTAACATCATGGAAATAAAGTCTTATGAAACTTGAGAACTCATCTTTCCTGTATTTATAAGATATTCCAGTTATAATCTGATCTCCTTTAGTAAAGTAAATAGTCTTATCCAAGAAAGATATCTTAATATCTTTCTTCAAAGTAAAGTAAGATTCCATTCTAGAATTTCTAAACCTTACACTATAATCTAAATCTTCTTTTTTCAAACCAAGCTGTGAAACAAGTCCGAAAAAGAAATTAAAACTAGGTTCATTACTATAAGTTTTTATTATTTTATCAACATCCTTATTATCTAAACCATTCCCTATAATTAACAAATCTCCTGCCTTCATAGCACTTCTTACACCATACAACAATTCATTAAACTCAAAGTTACCTACGGTATTTCCCAAAAGCAAGATTACATGATTCTTATAAACCCCAGATCTTAACAATCCAGATATATTTTCTATATTATCAAAATCAGATATATTCCATTGAAACTCTACCATCTCATTTAAATTCATTTCATCTAATCTCTCAAAAGCCTTCTTTACCATAAAGTCACTTATATCAACAGCACAGTATCTTATTTTATTTTTCTTAAAATGCTCTAAAAATATAACTGCTTTCTTTCCATCACCACATCCAAGATCAATCAAATTGAAAGGTTTTGTTCCTACTGCTTTTTCAATTTCCTTCATATTCTCATTTATTATACCTACTTCCTTATCAACAACAGATTTTTGATATTCGACTGATTTTGTCATATCTAAATAGGTCTTAGCTTGTTCAGGAGTGATATAAAGTAATTTTGACTCAGAAATATTCCATACTCTTGTGTTACCTTCTAGAGAATAACCTCTCTTGATAAGCTCTTTAAAAACTAAATCATTAACCTGCATGAAAGTAGAAAATATCTGCCTTTAAATGTCTTTGGGATTGATCTTCTCTACTCTTGAATTGATACAAAAAACACAAATACAAAAATTTAAAAGCGATTTCTAGCTCTCTTAGACATGCCCTTGTCGTCTAGAGGCCAAGGACGAAGCCCTTTCGCGGCTTAAACCCGGGTTCAAATCCCGGCGGGGGCATAAACCTTTATGGAACCTTTCAGGGATTTTGAAGACAAACTCTCCACAAGAGCTATAAAGAGTATTGCCTAAACAGCAATATGAAAATCGAAAGAACTTTAAATAGGATTGAGTAGATTACTTCAGAAAATGTCATCCAAAGGTTTACAAGATAGATTAGCAGACGTTTCTGGAAGTTTAACTAATCTTAAAAAAGCAGTTTCAGTTGGAGAAGATAGATATCTTAGATGGTGTTCAGAAAATAATGAAAATCCTCATCAAAGTCCAGTACATTCTTTTAAAGATACAGTTCAACAAGCATATGTATTATCCGTACCTGCAGATACAGAAAGAAAGGCTGAAAATCTAGCAGAATTTACTTTTTTTGTACATCTTATTGATGATCATCTAGATTCAGATAAGGATTTCACAAGAAAATTTGGCGAGTGTTTTGATTATTCATCTTTCTACAAGAATGCCTCTCCAGATGTCAAAGCAATTGCAAATAAAATGACAAATATTGGTGGAACTAAACAAGAAAAAGAGGCTGCAGAAAGAACTATCATGAAATTTGTACATGGAGCGTTAGTACAACAAGCACCCACTATTGAAAAGCAGAAAAAACAAGCAGAAAGATTTAAAGAATTTATAATTGAACCTATAAAAGACTCAGAAATAAGAAGAGATTTATCTAAAATTCATCCCATGTTATTATACCTAACAACTCACACCGCAGCAGATGGGTGGTTTGCAATGGAAGGTAATAAAGAAAATCCAGACCTTGATGAATTGTATAGTGTATTTTATGCTCCGTTAGTTTATCAACACGATTATAAAAAAGAAGCTGAGATACAAGAGGGAAAAGTTAGATACGGTAAAAATCTTTTAACACCTAAAGGGTTTATCAGTGATGACAATCTTATTTCCATGTTGGAAGTTTTTGACAAACATATAACTCGCATACCTGATAAATTTCAAGATAAACACTTTCAGCAAATGCAAGCAATATATCATTCATTTGCTCCAGCACTTACACCAACATTAAGAAAAAGATATGAAAAATCTCTTGAAAGATTTGGAGAATATGTTAATCAAAATAAGCAAGGTAATCCTAATAATCGAATAGCAAATGGAAAAAATATTGAGGGGATACTTTCATTTACTGGTCTTTTAGGTTTAATGTTAATTGCTTTCACAAATCCTAGTTTATTGGGGAATGTAATTGGTATAAGTCTCAGTTCTTCTAACTGGTCTTTTATAGATACGGCTGGTTTAATTATAATCTTTGGTAGTCTAATTCTCCTTTTGAGATTAAGATATAAATCGAAGAGATTCAGAAATTCATTTCATAAGTAAAATTTATCTGTCACACCATCGTGGTCGACAACCCTTAAAAACTCTCAAGATGCACACTCAGTCAAGGCGTATTCAAATAGCGGTTTTAAGAAATCCCTAGAAAGTGCCAAGAAGGTCTTTGTTCGGCGGGGGCATAATATTTTACTGCTCATCTTTATGATAAAAATCTAAAAAATACAATATATCTGAATTCTTATCATAAAAATATACTAATCTAAAAGGCGAAACGTAGACTTCCCTAGTCTCTTTTCTATCAAATTTCATTGGCTTTCCTATTTCAGGATTAGATATGATTTTTATAACTAATTTTTCAACTCTATCCAAATAACTTCTGTCTATTTTTTTAAGTCTATTAATAAATGACTCTGTTCGAATAATCTCTTTCACCATATATTAATATTTTATTTAAGGCTTCTAATTTCCTTAATAAAATCATCAGAAGACATCTTCTTGAATTTTCCTTGCTCTATCTCTCTCCAAGAATTCTCAACTCTACGAGCAACTTCCAAATCTTCCTCTATATTCTTGTCAAACTTATCAGCTTTCTTTAAAATTATCTGATCATTATTTCTTATTACAACTAACTTATCACCTTCAAGAATACCTTTTCTAAGATCAGCAGGTATAACTACTTGCCCTTTACTACTCATCCTAGTCATATCAATTTGACTCATAGTAAGACTATTCTTACATTGTATTTAAATATTTCTATTTTTCAAAATAAATAAAAACACACAATTTATAAATAAATAAAACATCTAATGATATGGGATATTTAGCAATATTACTTTCTGCTCTTGCTTCAATGATTATTGGTAGTTTATGGTATGGGCCTTTATTTGGTAAGACTTGGATAAAACTATCTGGTTGGACAAAAGAAGAAGTCGCTAAAGGAAAAAAGATGAATATGACTCCTTACTATCTAGCAGCTTTCATAATGTCCTTGCTTACTGCTTATGTTCTAGAATGGCTTATTAATGCTCTAAATGTTTCTTCAATATCTGGAGCATTACTCTTGGGAGTTTTAGTCTGGCTTGGATTCTACGTAACAACCCTATCAAGTAGCGTACTTTGGGAAGGCAAACCTTTCAAGTTATTCATATTAAACATAAGTTATGGATTAGTTCTTTTCTTAGCTATAAGTGCAATTCTATTTTATCTTTAATTAGAGATTATCGTCTTCCCATCTTCTCACTTCATGTTCATTTAGCCTATATCTAACTCCATTCTCTCTAAATCTTTCTTTTTCTCTAAAAAGAAAACCTAAAAACAAACCAATCACCATTCCAGATAAATGGGCTATATTTCCAGTATTATTAATAGGATTTCCAACAAAATAAGCAGCTGCTCCAAGTAAATCTCCTGCTGCCCAGATTATACCTGCTAAAAATATAGGCATAGGAATTCCAAAAGCAAAGATAGGTAACCCTGGTCTAATAACTATTAAAGCGCCAATTACACCGAAAATAGCTCCACTTGCACCAAGAGATGAAGAATAGAAATTAACAGCAATCAAATTAGCAATTAATCCTGTTAAAAAGAAAACTAATAAAAGTTTCTTTCCAGTAATCAATTTCTCTAATATACTTCCAAATAAAGCAAGTGCGAATATATTATACAATAAATGTCCGGCACCACCATGCAAGAAGATAGCTGTAAGAAATCTCCAAGGCTGAACAAAAGAACTATCATCTAAAATTAACAACTCTGTAAAGCCATTAACAAATAGCTGAAAAAGAAACACAAATATCATAATCGCGCATAACCAAAGTGAATAAAACTTAAACTTCATAATCTAATGAGCTAAAAGAAGATTAAATACTTATTTAACACAATTAGGAAAGATTTTAAAACCACTTCTCTTGGTAACTCTGAAGATTAATCTTTAAAGAAGGTTGAACTTCAAGGAAAACTAATCTGAAGGATGGGTTAGTAAAAAGAATAGGAATTCAGAAGAACCTAGGTTCTTGTTCCATACATGGCGGTCGTAGTTCAATGGTAGAATGTCAGCTTGTGGCGCTGAAGACGAGGGTTCGATTCCCTCCCTCCGCTCTTATTATAAGTAACATTTAAAACAAAGATATTCTGAAAGAAAATATGAGTTTAGGAGATAAATTAAGAAAATCAATATTGCCTATTATCGGATTAACTGCAGCCGTAGGTATATCTTATTTGGGCCATGATGCATTAAAAGAATACGGAAATTCAAGAGCAAAAGTTGAAGCACTGGAAACATACCAGGCATTAGTAGAACACGTGAAGGAAATAAGCCCGAATAAACCTCTTGATGTTTTTGTAGCAAATTTAAGAAGTAAAGGTATCGATTATAGCATATTAGTTGAAACAAGAGAACAAAGATTAACAATTGAAAGAAAATTAGGTCCAGATTCAGCAATAGTATATATTGATGATAAGGCAGATGGTGAACTTGATAGAGCATATATAATCAGAAATGCACAAAGTAAAAATCTTGAAGTATATAATTCAAAAACTCCGAGTGAATTTGAAGGTATGTTCAGGAGAGAATTAAAATCTATATGGGGACTGCTTAGAGAATATAAAGAAAGGAAAGTTAAGCCAGTAAGTAAGCCAGTAGGTCAACTAGTCTAACCAAACAATATAAAAATCCTCTTTCTCTAGATAAAACATGATAATAGAAGTAGAAACAGTAAAGGGTTTTCAGGATAATTTACCTCCTGAATCTCTTAAAAGAAGAAAAATAAAGCAAATCGTTGAGAAATGGTATTCTCTATACGGATTTCTTCCAGTTGAAACTCCTTTAATTGAATTTGATGAATTAATGAAATCAAACAATCTTCCAACAGAGGAAGAAGATGAAGCAGTTTCAGATAGATTTAGATTGAAAGACCGTGGAGGCAGAAACCTCGGTTTAAGATATGAATTCACTTTCCAACTAGCAAGAATAATGAAACAGAATCCTAACCTTAAACTACCTTTCAAAAGATATCAAATTGGAGAGATTTTTAGAGATGAGCCATTAAGAGCAGGTAGAACAAGACAATTCACTCAGTGCGACATAGACATAATAGGAGATGCAAGTGTTTCAGCAGATACAGAATGCCTTGGAGTAGTATCCGAGATATTAAAAGAATTAGGAATAAGAGAATTTGAGATAAAAGTAAATAATAGAAAGCTTCTTGACTCAATAATAGAAAGCGTTGAAATAAGACAAAAGAAACAGGTTATGAGGGAATTAGATAAGATCGATAAGATTGGAGAAGATAATGTAAAAGCTAACCTTAAGAAATATGCCGATTCAAATCAAATTATTACTCTCTTTAAATTATTAGAAAAGCCCCTTGAATTTTTTAAAGAAAATAAATTTGATGGAATAGAAGAACTAATCGAATTAGAAAGTAAATGCAAACTATATGGCGTTAAAGTAACTCCGAACTTATTCATGATAAGAGGATTTGGATACTATACTGGAAATATATTCGAGATATTTAGTAATGGGAAAAATTCTATTGTAGCTGGTGGAAGATACGACAAAACTATAGGCAAATATTCTGGAAAAGATATCCCTGCTGTAGGAATATCCTTTAGCCTAGAAGCCCTAATGGGCTTATGTAAGGAAGAAATAGATAAACTGACTATGGAACCACCTGTTAAAGCAATGATAATCTCAATTAAACAAGACAAAGTATCAATAGCACTCGCAAACAAATTAAGAAAGGAGAATGTGCCTTGTGTGCTATTCTTCTCAGGAGCAGGAAAAGCACTTGAATACGCTAACTCTTACCAAATCCCTTACTCATTATTCATAGGTGAAGATGAAGTAAAGAGCAAGAAATTCAAATTGAAAGATATGAAAACAGGTAATGAAAAGGTGTTAGTTGAAAAGTCATTGATTTCATTTTTGAAGAAAAATTAGAATTAATAGCGAATAGTAAATTCAATAAAAAATATCGTTATTTTATAGAATAATCTCTCGCAACTCACATTAATTATATAATCTACAAGGAGATCGTATTAAGAGATAATAATGTCTTGAAATCTATAAATTATCTAAACAATTAATTCTCTTCTTCATCTCTTTCTTCTTTAACATTTGATTCTTTTTCAAAAGCACTGGCAATTGGATTCCCAAAATCTTCATTGAAATCTTCAGCAGCCTTTCTTTTATCTGAATCTTCCTTCTCAAAATCTTTCATAGCCTCATCAACCTCTTTTCTCATCTTCTCAAGAGCTTCCGCATTCTTCTCTTCATACATCTCTTTTAATAAAATCCATATCTCATCAAAATGCTTATCCTGTTCCAACCAAACTTTATGCTGATTATCCAAATGTAATAATGGAACAAAAGTAGCTACTCTTTTCTCATTATCATCCGTACCAGCAATTTCAGAAAAAGCCACTCTTTCAGTTCTATTCTTAAAAACATCTTCTAAATGGGCATGAACTCCCTTTATACTCTCATTAATATTTATCCTTTTTTTAGGTAAGGATAAAGCCGTTTCAAATTCCTGTTGTCTTGTCAATGCAACTTTCTGTATTCTTCTAGTCTCTGTCTTTATAGCATTTCCAAGCGCACTCATCAATTCATCTAAAGTAACTTTTTTGAATCTAGGTAGGGGAGTTCTAATAATCAAATTCGGTATCTCTTCATCTAATTCTATTCTCTCTTGAATATATTTCTTCTCCTCTTTCTTCCCAAATAATATATCGTCAAGGCTCTGTATATCAGTTTCTAGTAAAATCTCAGATTTTATTCTTAATAGTAATGCGGCTGCAAACAAAACCTTACTAGAAACAAAGAAATTAGCCTCTTCAAGCAATCTTACTTTTTCTAAGAATTTCTGAGACAATAAGCTCAAATCTATATCCCAGGGGTTTAACTGTTCACTATTAATTAAGTCATATATAATCGACTGCCAGCTTAATTGATCTCCAAAAAGAAGAGTATGAATTTGCTCTTGCTGTACTTTCTGCACTGGTTTTTTCTCAACTTCTGGCATTTCATCTACGATTCCATCCATAACCCCAATATCTAATCCCTCATCAATCCCCATTTAATCAAATAACTAATACAAGTTTATATGTCTTCTTATCGCCACTCAAAAACATACTTATTTAAAGCTCATTTCACACAATCAATTATATGTTCTCATTGTATAGTTACAACATACCGAAACATTTAAATATCCCCTTTCTCTAGATATATTATCACCTCTTTTTCCCAGGAGAGGACGTTTCATCGCTCTTTTTGATTGGTGAGGCCTCCTCTCTATGGGTTATAATCATTAATTGGTACTCAATTAAGATGGTTATATATAGAGACGAGAATTTGACAATTCTTCAAGGTTTTCAAAAGTCCTTAATTTAGGCAGAAAACATATCCGAATTGTTCAGAGTTAAAAAGAGGTGAAAGGTCTTTTAGACTTTAGATTCGCAAAGATTTTTTATTTGGCGTCGTTTCTAACAGACAGAAAATATTAATTACTGGATATTGCTTTAGATATTAAGGATATAATGCTAGACAAAATTACAACTAATCCTTGAAAAAACCAAAGAATAACAAATGCTGGTCCTTCCTTCCAATCTTTAAAAATAGTAGAGATAAAGCTAATATGGGTCATAAAAAAACTCAGTACAAAAGATAATATTATTTGAAATATAAATGCAATTAAAATATTTAGAAGAATAAACTTAAGAGAATTTGGTAATGATTCATTCTTAATAACTTTATAATTTAGTATATGAACATAAAGAATTATAATAATTAATATTAATATTAAGGATAAAACTACTGAGAAAGTAAAATAGTTAGAGAAATTCATATAAAAGAAAACAACAAAATACAATATAGATGGTAAAATAACTGCGGAAAGCAAAAGCCATAACTTATTCATAAAATATAAAGAAATCTAAATCTTATAAATCCATCGAGAATAATTTAGTAAGAATCTATTTCTTACTAAACTCAGTATATCCACATTTACCGCAAGTAGATCTATCTTTGTGTTGTGCTAAAAAGATACCAGGACCACACTTGACACATTCTTTACTCTTCTTCACATTATCTCCGCTTATAGTATACATTTCATATTTCTTACTAGTAGGCTTATTCTTATGAGCCTTCTTTCCTTCTCCTTTCTTAACTGAACCTCCACCACGTTCTGACATTTTTATGCACCAGGGGCCTTAGCCTTCTCCTTTTTCTTTGGTTCTAACTCTAACTTATCCTTAGCAGAATCATATATATTAGCTTCAATAGTGAATGTATTTCTTCCAAAAGAACTGCTTATTTTCTTAACAACAATCTGTTCTTCAGATGCTTTAAAATGCTTAACAATTTCAGCCAAAGCATGAGCAAAACCAGTGTTAGAACTTGATTCAATAACAATCTCAACTTCTTTTCTTCTCATTAATTTATTTTTTATTTCTTTCATTTTATCCTAGCTTAACAGCATAACTCCCTTTCTTTGTGTATTTTAAATTCTTTGCTATTTCAGAAGTTTCTGGATTTACAATAACTATCTTTCCCTTGAAAGTTTCAGTATTCTCTTCTCCACCACAACTAGGGCATCTTCCAGCACCTTCAAAAATACTCTTACAGCTTTTACATGCTCTCTGAACAGCCATTATTTCTTATCTCCTTTTTTCTTTCCTGACTTTTCTGCTTTTTCAGCTTTCTTACTATCGCTATCTCTCTTCTTCTTATCTTCTTTCATCCATTCAACTTTTCCTAATCCTGCTTGTCTCATTGTTAATCCAATCTTAGGTTCTCCAGACTTATAGCTTATAGCAACAATTCTTGCAATACAGTTATCTCCCTTAGCCAAGTTCCTTTTACTTGCTTTTCCAGATAATGTTCCTGTCTTGCTCATAGATACATAATCTTCCATAGTCTGAGAAATATGTATCATTCCTTGTGCAGGACCCATTTGTATAAATGCTCCAAAATTAGTAATTTCAGTTATAGTTCCATAAACCAATTCGTGCAATTCAGGTTTCCAAGAGAGTAACTTAAAATTAGATTTGTAAAAAGCAGCTCCATCTCCGGGGATTATAACGCCGTCAAAAACATTTTCAACAGAAACAACTTTCACAACATAGCCTAATTCTTTTGTAACTTTATTCACATAAGTTTCATCAAGTTGCTTCTCAACAGCTTCTCTCGTGGGCAAACCAAAATGCTTAGGTTCTACACGAACATGGTCTTCAACATCTAATAAGTAAAACATCCTATATCTCAGAGAAAAAATCGGTTTAAAAAGCTTACGTCTCCAGCTTTTGTACCTAAAATACCCTAAAGACTTAAAAAAGCTAGTTAAAATTATACCTTATGGTAAGACCGAATAAAGAAGAAGCGAATAAGAAAAGAACTAATATTCCTAAATATCACCATAGAGGTATATTAGGTGGTATAGAGGGGAGCGAAGATAATTCTCTACTATTAAGAACATATGGTTTTCATAATTTAACATTTCATAAAGAAAGGATTAGTAGGTATGGTAGATTAGTTTTCTCAGGAAATGAGCTACTAATTCCTGCTATGATTAATGAAACTTGTGTAGATGGAAATGTTTTACCTTTAGAATTAGAAATGGGAAGAAGGGAGGTTAAAAGTTTAGCAACAGTATGTCGTTTAACTGATGAAGTAATAATAGCAATTCCACACACCATAAGAGGATATGAAAATTTTGAATTGATATTAGGAGAAAAAGATAAGTTTGAAGTATATCATCCTCGAGAAATTGGAGGAATAGGTAAATTAGTTGAAAAGTTTCTATATCGTGCTGGTGGAACAAACAATAGGCATTTTACTAATGCTAAAACTCAAATTTTAAGTGCGTTAGGAATTCAAAACGCTGAGTCTATAGGTAATCAATATAGTCTAAGTGTAGAAGAGGCATTCAGATATAATTTAAATCTTGAAAGAGATGAATATGAATCTCCAAATATAAAACCAGAAAGAGTATCAACATGTCCAAATCTTCTTTCCTAATTACAATCCATAAACATATTCATTACAGAAACTTCATACTTGTAAGAGTTGAAGTTCATGGAACGAATAAGAGCCTATAAACCGTATACGTATTCGTTACAGAAATCACAGTTATCCTCTATAGAACAAGCCTTAAAACCTGATTTATAAGCTTCCTGAATTTTATGTGCAGTATCAATTAATTCATCTCTAACAGAATATATATTAAATCCATCAATAAATTTACTGCTTACGCATACTGCATTTCCTTTTTCATCTATATTAAATTCAAGAGGCCTTTCCTGTTTTAACATATCTAAAACAACCTTCCTTACATTTCCATATTTCTTCTCCGCGGCGAGAGCGTAAAATCCAAGCTGCCAGTTTCTATCTCTTGGAGAGATACTTGTCTTTCCAGTTTTATAATCAATTATCTCCACACCATTATCTTTCACATCAATTCTATCAGCAAAACCCATAAAATCAATTCCAGATAGATGTAAAGGTAAATACTGTTCTGTCTTAGTCCTATTATCATACTTCCCATTATTTCTTTCAAAAAAGACCCTTAATAATGTCTCAGCCTCATTCAAAGAAACACTCTCCCAATCCTCATTTAAAGACGTCTCCTTAGCTAATTCAAGATACTGTTCAATTTTATCAAACAACTGACTAACTCCTTTCTCCAATATAAGATGCACAAAACTTCCAAGACGCATAGCTTCCCAACTAATGGTTTTCTTATCAGGCATGTTATACACATATTTATACTCAAACTTTTTCTGACATTCATCAAATAGTAAAAGAGCAGAAGGAGAAAGTCTTTTGCTTTCCTCTTTCTTCTCAACTTGATTATTTCTTACACTTTCTTCAAAATCTCTAGCATTAAGAAAACTTCCCACTTCAAACTTCTTATCATTCTCCAGTTCTTCACTGCATTTTATATCATTATCGATAACAAACGTAAAATCTGTATTTTTCTTATAATCTGTCTCATTAAGAAATGTACTAGGAGAAAAAGCCTTACCAGAATACTCTGAAGCATATGTCAAAATCAGTTTTTCCTTAGCTCTTGTAAAAGAAACATAACATAGTCTTCTCTCTTCAAGAAGTTGATTATGTTTTTCATAAGAAACAACATAATTTTCCTTATCTAATTCGTTCATTCCTTTTATTTCATCTTTTACTTCAGGTAAAAGTTCAGTAGGAATTAACATATTACTTGTATATCTCTCAATAGGAAATCTTCCTTGACACATATTACTTATAATAACAGTTTTATACTCAAGTCCTTTTGTAGCATGACTCGTCATTAATCTTACTCCTGCTTCTTCCAATTCAGAAGCAGATATCTCAATTCCTAAACTCTCAAGCAAATCAAGATAATAAAGAAAATTACTCATATCAGAATCATACAATTCTTCATGCACTTTAGCCAATTCAAAAAACTTATTCAAATTAAGCATAATTTCTTTCTCTTCCCTAGTCTTCTGTTCATTGACAAGGCCTGAAATCTTATAGATTTCCTTTAAAATTTCAGAAATAGGCTTATCCATAAATGGAATCATTAATTTTATCTTTTCTATTAAAATCTTAGCAGCCATTCTTCCCTTTTCAGAAACAATTTTCTCAAGATTATTGAACAAATATACGCTTAATACTTCTTCCAATTTTTCTTCATTATCCTCTTCTTTCTTATCCTCCTCTTGCTTCTTCTCATTCTTCTTTACAAAATCTTTAATAGTTCTACCTATTTTTATCAAGTCCTCTTGATTAAAATTAAGTTGATAAGCTAAATCCCACCAAGCTTCTTCTCCACTTTTCTCTTTTTTCTTAATTTTATTTAAAATCATAAGATAATCTCTAGCAGTTTTTATTGACTTCTGCTTAAGCAATGAAGCCTTAGCAACCGAATGAAAAGGTATATTTTCACTCTCAAGATATTTCTTTATTATCCTTCCATGTTGATGCGCCCTAAACATAATACATATATCTTCCAAAGAAGAGCCATTTTCAACTTCTTTTTTTACCAATTCAACTATTTTTCTAGCTTCTTCCCTAGCATTTTTCAATTCATAAACTTCAATATTATCTCCCTCTCTTCCATGAACATTCTCAACAAAGAAACATTCCTCTTTATTCTCATAATTATTCAAAATTAACTTATGTGCTGCTTTAAGCACTTTATTCGGAGACCTATAAGACTGTGCAAGATTAAACACATCTTTTTCACCAACTTTAAAGATTTGCTTAAACAAACTCAAGTTATTCTTATATGCTCCCCGGAATCTATATATGCTCTGATTAGGGTCTCCTACAACCGTTATATTTCCATTACCAGCCAATTCAACAAGAAAATCCAATTGCAGTTTATTTGTATCCTGAAATTCATCAACTATGACATATTCATAATCAAAACCTATCTCTTTATTCTGTTTTAATAAAATTAAAGCATTTACATTCAAATCAGAATAATCCTGATAATTACCTTTCTTCTTCAATTTTTCATAAGCGTTCCAAGCATTTACAAATTTCTTCAATTCAAGAATAGTCTTTATCTTCTTTACATCCGCAACAAGCTCTTTTTTCTTTTTATGCTCACTCTTAAGATGTAATGTTTGCAATTCAAAATTCAAATTCTCAAGTCTTTTCTCCAAGTCTACTCCTTCAAACTCTCTCATCCCATTAGCAAGAAAGTTCTGAAACTCCTCTAGTTTAACACCTAAGTCTTTAGCAGTCCCTATACTTGCTATATATTTATGGCAATTTGCAGCATTAATCTTAAAATTTCTATGTAAAATAACTTTGGCCTGATCAGGATCTAATATCTTAAATTCTTTAGATATTTCAATTCTATCTCCGTACTTTCTAATCAAATCAGCAGAAAAACTATGAAATGTCTTTATTATTGGTTTCTTACCATCATTCAAATGTAAAGTTCCTAACAACTTTTCCACCCTCAATAAAACATTATTAGCCGCTTCATTTGAAAAAGTAATACAAACAATCTTATCTGGTGCTGTCCCAGATTCAATTAAATATTTTATCTTTTCAACTATTGTATGCGTCTTCCCAGTTCCCGCACCAGCAAGAATAACGCACGGACCTTTCACCCTTTTTATAGCATCAACATTCGACATAAAACATCCTTGCTAAAGCAGATTATAAAGATTATTACACAAATTAAAACAAACCATCAGCATATAAAGCATTCATCATATCTCTAGTGGCTTCAGAAACAGGCCAGCGATCTCTAGTGTCTCTATGTACATAAGCATAACCTTCTATTTCGGCTGATGGTTTTCCTAACTTGCCATTAATAGAAGTAAGATAAATCATAGCTTTGATCATAGAATCTCCACTTATACTTCTACCTATAAATGGCCTATACTGTCTTATCGGACCAACTTCAGTTCCACTTAACTCCTCTCTAATTTCTCTTCTTAAACACTCTTCCTGACTTTCTCCAGAAATAATTTTTCCACCTGGAGGAATATAAATTCCATTCTTGCGAACCAAAAGAATCCACCTATCATCTATTATAGCGGCACTAACAACTCTCACAAGGTTTGACATTAATGTTCTCTTAAAATAATCTTAATAAATATATTTGCAATAGAGAATACCCTTAAAAAGATAAATATCTTAATTACGACATGGATAAAATTCCCCAAATAACAGTTTATTCAAGACAAGATTTTAGAAACTGGCTTGAAAAGAATCATCTTGAAGAGAAGAAAGTGCAGGTTATTCATCATAAGAAACATACTGGAAAGACTTCAATGTCGCATAGGGAAGGAATTGAAGAAGCTCTCTGCTTCGGTTGGATTGACACAATAATAAATAAATTGGATGAAGAAAAATATATGCGCACTTTCATCAAAAGAGGAGACAAAGCAAACTGGAGCACTAACACATTAAGCTATGCGAAAAAACTGTTAAAAGAAAAGAAAATGCACACTTTAGGCATAAAAAGATACAAGGAAGGACTAAAAAAGAAACCACATGACTTCGGTAGGCCAAAAAACCCCGAAGTTCCAGAAATATTAAAGATTGAATTAAATAAAGATAAAAAACTAGAAGAAACTTTCAACAATTTCTCTCCTTCTTACAAGAAGGCACTATTATACTATCTAATGAGTGCAAAGTTACCAGAAACACAAAATAAGAGAGTTAAAGATATTTTACAAAGAGTTAAAGAAAATAAAAGAAGCTGGTAAAACTAAACAACCTCTCCCCAACCTATTAATCTCCAGTGACCTGCTAAATTTCTGGATATAGCGACATTATCTCCTTTGAAAAGAACAACAGGTATTTTCAAAGTCAATTCAATTTCATTCTTCTGAATTCTCTTTATGACTCCGATAGTCATACTTGTATTTATGCTTAAAAGCAAAGCTTCACTTGCTTTTAACTGTTCAACCTTAGTGCTAGTACTAACTCCAAAAACTTCTGGAAATAAAGTATACTTAACTTTCAAATGCAAAGCAGGTTCAGGAAGATAATCTTTAACGGATAAAACATTTCCAGCTAAAGCATCATTCTTTCCAATAGACATATCTAAACTTGTTTCTAAACTCATACTTCCACCAGAAGTTAATTCCTGAACTTCATCACTACCTCTAAATAATTTTAAAACTTTAGCATTGAGCGTTTTATATTTAATCTGGTTAGCTTCTTTAATAGCAATTCCTGGCTTCATCTCAATTTCATCTCCCACTTTCAATTTACCTTTCTTTAAAGTTCCACCTAATACTGTTCCATGTAAATTTTCAGGCTTTGTTCCAGGTTTATTTATATCAAAACTTCTAGCGACAACAAAAACAGGCTTATCATTTTCTTTCCTATCTTCAATCTTAATTCCTGCAATTGCTTCATAAATTTTATTAATATTAACTTCCTGTTGTGCAGAAACCGGAATTATCTCTGCATTATCATATTTTCCTTTAAGCAATTCTTTTATTTCTTTATAGCTCTTCAAAGCCTGATTCTTATCGACCAAATCAATCTTATTTTGAACAACTATCAAATTCTTAATTTGCTTAGCTTGTAATGCCATTAAATGTTCCCTTGTTTGCGGTTTAATGCCTTCATTAGCAGCCACAACAAGTATAGCTGCATCAATTATAGCTGCCCCTGACAACATAGTAGCCATAAGCATCTCATGTCCAGGAGCATCAACAAAACTAACATGCCTTACAGGTTCTCCAGATTTAGTATTATATCCATTCTTATCTTTATACAAAGTTATATCTGCATAACCTAACTTAATAGTAATTCCTCTCTTTAACTCTTGAGAATGCTGAGAAGCCCACTTACCGCTCAACTTCTGAAGTAAAGTAGTCTTACCGTGATCTATATGTCCTACAATTCCAATATTTATTGTCTCTAATTGCTTTCCAGTATTCATAAATTCTCAAGAAAAACTGTGTTTAAAAAACCTACCTTTAGAATTAAGCAGCTGGAGCAGGAGCTTTTTGTTCACCAGTCTTTGTAGCTTTAGGCTGATTCTGTTCTGGGAATATTTCATGCAGTTTCTTTCCACCATGCTTTACAACAACTAAATTAAGTTGAACAACAGCTTCAGAAATAACTTTTCCTCTTAATGTCTTTCTCTTTCTAAGTCCATGAGGTTTACTCTGTCTCATTCCAAAGCCTTCAGTCAATAAAACTTTTCTCAAATAAACTCCTTCAACATCTTTAGATAACGGAAAACCAGCACTATCACTTCCACCCATTATTTCAAGCTCATAACCTTCTAATTCTGATTTCAATTCAGCTCCATGTATTTTATCTCCAACATTTTTACCCATTATATAAGCTGCTTCTGATTCAACTTTCCAAGTCTTTGCCTTAT
>ERZ1292625.922-Hain-H41-01um-R1-922-length-39400-cov-6_pt1 | contig 34187 bp, 37 predicted proteins | sample MGYA00564400_ERZ1292625 | MGnify/ENA primary metagenome ERZ1292625 (study PRJEB36523, sample SAMEA6512639) | groundwater metagenome | collected 2019-01-08 | study: AquaDiva: Metagenomics assemblies of 32 groundwater samples
GACAGATATTTTTACCTCGACAGGCTTGTCCACGCCCGGCAGGTCGAGTTTTATCTCCGCGGTCTTGTTGGCGTCTATTGCAAGGCATAGGCTGTCCATCTCCGGCCCTGGGGGCCTTCTGATCACGCACCTGCCGCCGTCCATGCTTATGTCGACCATGACGCCGTCAAAGGTCTCGTTGCCGAGGATGCTTCGCACCGGCAGTATGCAGCTGTATCTCTGGTTCGTACGGATGTTCATGCCCTCTATGTTTTCAGGGTACTTTGTGAAGAGTATACGTGCCGGGTTCGAGACGGTGTTTAAGATGGAGGTCTTGAAGCCGTAGACAGACCCCTTGAAGAGGTAGCGTACGATTATGGCGCTTCCCAGGACATCTTCGCTCCTGAAGTTGCCGACAAGGTCTCTTGGCGAGATCCTCAATATGACATAAGAGCCGTATTCAAGGCCGACAAGGGTTCCTTTTATCCTGAGGCCCAGGTTGACTATCTCGATGAGAAGCTCGGTCCCTATACTTATAGGAAGGTTGCTGCGCGGGTCTTTGGCGCTTGACGCGCCTTCATTTACGCTCATTAGATATGTCCTTTGTAAGTTCAAGGTGGATGTTGCTCGTTTCCGTCAAAGGCCTGTCCGCGCGCCTATCTCTTGTGGCATGGGCCGCACGGGGTCTGGAAGAGTGTTTCTTTTCTCAGCACCTCTGAGGTCTTCCTGTTCGTGACAGTGTACTCGGCCTTTCCTATAGGACACATCGACACCTCGGCGGATGTGACGACGTTCGTGAACTTTGTCTTTTTGATGCTTTCAAGCTTGACGTCGTATTTGTACCACCTGTCCTCGTGGTGGATATCCATCTTTCCGGTCTCCTTGCGCTGGAGGACCTGCCATAGTTCCATCTCCTTTTTCGACAGAGCGCTGTCGTCGTCATCGAAAAGATAAGGCCCGGAGCAGGCCGTTATCAGGAGCGCAAGCGCCACAATAAGCCCTTTCATCTGTCTATCTCCATAAGGGTATATGACTGCCATCCTGCGTCAGCAGGGACAATATACAATAAATATTCGCCAGGTCAAGTGCGTAGATACCTTTAGGCTCTTTCCGCCATGACCCGGGTTTGTTTGACGGCAACGACAAGATAATCTCAAAATCACCTTGAATGGCCATCATAAAAAATATCGGTTTTATTTCAGCTTTGCACTTCGGTGCGCCTTTTGGGTATGGCTCGAACGGCCCGTAAAAAAATATTTATCTGATTTCAGCTTTGCACTTTCCGTGCGCCTTTAGGGTATGGCTCGCATCGCTTTCAAGCCGACTCGCGCTAGATTCAGATACCTGCTCGGCGGCTCTCAGTCAGGCTCGCTACGCCATGACCCGTGTTTTTAGAGGCAAAGACAAAGCAACTTCGCCTGCTCTACGCCATGAACCGTGTTTGTCTGGAGGCAAAGGCATAATAATCCCTAAAACACCTCCCCCAGCCTTGCAGGGAGGGCGGCTGCCGTAAAACCCCTCTTGCCACAAAGACCTTAAAAGTATACAATGTCCGCGCCAATATACCGAAGGAGCCATTATAGATGCCTATGAATTTTCTTGAAGAACTTAAAAAACGCGTCTTGGTCTTTGACGGCGCTACAGGGACCATGCTGCAAAAGCTCGGGCTCAAGCCCGGAGGCTGTCCCGATGAACTCGTATTAAAAGACCCGGGGATGGTCAAGAAGGTCCATGCGGCCTATATCGAAGCCGGTTCCGACATAGTCACTACCAATACTTTCGGCGCGAACAGGCCGAAACTTAAGGAGTACGGTCTCGAAGGGAGGCTCAGGGAGATAAACGTCAGGGCCGCCCAGTGCGCGAGGGAGGAGGCAGGCAGGGCCTTTGTCGCCGGCGGCCTTGGCCCGACAGGGAGCTTCGTGGAGCCTGTCGGAGATATGTCTTTTGATACGGCGCTTGAGGTATACCGCGAGCAGGCAGAGGCATTGAAAGAGGGCGGGGTAGACCTCATCATCATCGAGACGATGATGGATATAAAAGAGATGAGGGCGGCGATAATCGGGGCAAGGTCGACCGGCCTTCCGGTAGTAGCCACCATGACATTCGACGAGACGATGAGGACGGTCCTCGGCACGCCGCCTGAGTCGTTCGCTATAATGGCTGAGGCCGCCGGAGCTGACGTGATAGGCGCAAACTGTTCTCTGGGCATAGAAGGTATACACAAGGCCGTTTTGGCGATGTCGAAGGTATCGTCTCTGCCGATCATAGCCCAGCCTAACGCAGGGATACCTGAGCTTCGCGACAACAAGACCGTTTTTCCGGCGTCTCCTGAGGATATGGCCGCGTATGTGCCTAAGCTCGTCGAGGCGGGTGTGAGGGTCCTTGGCGGATGCTGCGGCACCTCTCCTGACCATATAAAGATGATGGCCGGCGTATTCAGGTCGCTTTCCCCGGCCACCGCAAGGCCTGCCGGGTTTACAGGGCTTGCGTCAAGGACCTCGTTCACGCTCTTCGGCGGCGGATTTTCCCCTATCGTTATAGGCGAGAGGATAAACCCGACAGGCCGCAAGGCGCTCGCTCAGGAGATAAAGGAAGGAAAGACCGCAGGAATAAGGAACGAGGCGCGCTCTCAGGCCCTTTCAGGCGCACACGCCCTTGACGTCAACGTAGGCGTTCCGGGAATAGATGAGACGCAGGCGATGATAAGGGCCGTATTTGCCGTTAACGAGAACAGCACGCTGCCCATAGTCATAGACTCATCGAGCCCGGAGGCGATACTCGCAGGGCTTCGCTCGGTCGACGCAAAGCCCTTGATAAACTCGATAAGCGGGGAGCGTAAAAAACTCTCATCCATCATACCGCTTGCGAAAGAATACGGAGCGGCGCTCCTGGGCCTTACGCTCGATGATTCCGGCATACCTGAGACCGCCGAAGGGAGGTTGAAGGTCGCTGAAAAGATGCTCGAAGCTGTACTTGCGGCCGGGATGAGGAAGGAAGACCTTGTCATAGATTGCCTTGCGATGACAGTGAGCGCCGACCCGAAGAGCGCGATTGAGACATTGAAGGCGATAAAGCTCGTCAAGGAGAGGCTCGGTCTGGCCACAGTCCTAGGCGTGAGCAATATCTCGTTCGGGCTTCCGGCAAGAGAGGTCATAAACGCTAACTTCCTTACGATGGCCCTTGCCGCCGGCCTCGACGGGGCGATAATAAACCCTAACAACAAGGCGATGATGGACGCGTACCACGCCTCGATAGTCCTTTTGCACAAGGACGTAAGGGCTGAAAGGTACATCAGAAGGCATCAGGCTATGGAAGAGGCGGCAGGCGTAAAGGACGGCTCAGCTATCAAGGCGTCCGTTGATGCGCCTGCCGTGAATGACACCGCAAGCCGTCTCAGAAAGGCTATAATCGAGGGCGATGAGGAGAACATAGTCTCCCTTGTAGAGGGCGCGCTTGGAGAAGGATGGGACCCGATACGGATCAGCAACGAGGGGCTTATCCCCGGGCTCGAAGAGGTCGGAAGGCTCTTTGGCTGCAACAGGTACTATCTCCCGCAGGTGATGCTCTCGGCTGACACTATGAAGAAAGCCTTCGCAAGGCTCAAGGTCGAGATGAAGGGGAAGGCCGGTGCGCCAGTCGGCAAGGTCCTGCTAGCGACAGTGGAGGGGGATATCCACGACATCGGGAAGAATATCGTCGCAACACTACTTGAGAACCACGGCTTCGAGGTCATAGATCTCGGCAAGAACGTCGCCGCAGACAGGATCATTGAAGAGGCCGTGAAAAACAATGTAGATATAGTCGGGCTCTCGGCTCTGATGACCACGACGGTTATGGAGATGGACTGCGTCATAAAGAGGCTCAAGGAGAGGGGCATCCAGGCGCTCACTATAGTCGGCGGAGCTGTAGTCACAAGGGAGTTCTCCGAAAAGATCGGCGCTGACGAGTATGGCGGAGACGCCCTTTCAGCGATAGACAAGATGAAGGCTATGTTGAAAAAGGCTAAAGCCTGAGAGGTTTTTGTGGTATAGTAAGAAGACCGGGCCCCTGGAAGGGGCCCGTTTCGTTTTGGATACGAATTGCCGGACAAAGCCGGACTTTGCAGGGGATCGCATGTTCAGGGATAGGCCGGTCTCATTTTGGAGAAGTATGGCTGGCGCATCTGCCAGCCCATTAATCAAGGGCGAATGCAGGTCATAGCGCCGGTAAGGCAGGATAAATGGATTCAAAGTTGACTATAACAGCCCTCGCTCACGGGGGTTCCGGGGTCGGAAGGATAGACGGCAAGGTCGTCTTTGTCCCTTTCACAGCCCCGGGCGATGTGGCGATGGTAGAGATAACTGCCGATAAAAAGGCATTTTCAGAGGGCGCGTTAAAGGAGATCATAACGCCTTCGCAGATCCGCGCTACCCCTGAGTGTTCACTTTACGGCGTATGCGGCGGGTGTTCTCTCCAGCATATAGATTATCAAGGCCAGGTCGAGTGGAAGCACAGGATATTCGAGGAGACCTTGAGGCGTATCGGCGGCATATCCGATGTCGAATTCGACGCGGCCACTCCCAGCCCGGCTCCGATGGGTTACAGATCGCGCGCAAGGTTCCATGTCAGCGGAGGCGTATGGGGGTTTTTTGAGGTAAAGTCCCATAAGGTCGTAGGTCTTGACGCATGTCCTGTACTTGACCCGATCCTTAATATCGCGTTTGCCGCGACAAGGAACGCGCTTAAGGGCGCGGACCTATCGATCTTCGCGGTTGACATAGGCGTAAGCGAGGCTGATCAAAAGGCGGTGGCCTCGATACACGTCACGTCGAGCAAAGGGTTTCCCTGGGCTGAGGCGCTTTCAGGGGTCAAGGAACTTAAAGGCTATCAGGTCCTCGTATATCCTGTAAGACAGGACAGGAACAGGGGGCGGCTGATAGAGAGGCACGCCGATACCGAGCTTTTTTACCAGGTAGAGGATATGCGGCTCGGCGCAGGAATAGACGTGTTTTCGCAGGTAAACAGAAGGGGCAACCATCTCCTCGTTGAGAAGGTGCTGAGTTACGCCTCTCTTGAAGGCACCGAGGCTGTTGTAGATCTCTTCTCAGGGGTCGGCAACCTCAGCCTGCCGCTTGCAAAAAGGGCAGGGTCCGTAGTGGGCGTAGAATCGGCCGGCGAGGCTATTGACGCGGCCATAAAGAACGCGCATAACAACAATGTTACAAACGCTGATTTTACGGCGATGGACGCATCTGCATGGCTTAAACAGGAGATTAAAGCCCTTGAAAAAAAACGGCCCGATGTGGTAGTCTTAGACCCGCCGCGCGGCGGAGACACAGGGGTCGCCTCTATGCTCGGCAAGGTCAGGCCTGCGAGGATCATATACGTTTCTTGCAGTCCTCCGACACTGGCAAGGGACCTCTCTCATCTTATCGGCACCGGTTATACCGTCAAGAGGGCCGGTTTTATCGATATGTTTCCCCAGACATTCCATATCGAGGGCGTAGTTGTCCTTGAGGCGCGCTAGAAAGAGACGAAGGGACCTGTTTTCAGCTGTTGCCGTCCCTTGTACGTTAAATCGACGTTGTAACCGGAGAGATCAAGTAAATGGAACTTCCTATAGTCAAACAGCTCCGCGATGAGCTTCAGAAGGTCGAAAAGGAACTGAGGGTCGATTGCCCGAAGGAGCTGCAGAAGGCGGCGGCGCACGGAGATTTCAAGGAAAACGCCGAGTACGATGCGGCAAAACAGAGGCAGTCGTTCCTCCAGGCGCGCGTAGCTCACCTCAACTCGAGGATAAACTCGCTGGTATCCCTGAAGCTCGATAATATCCCAAAGGATGCGATAGGCTTCGGATCGAGGATACACCTTGAGGACCTAAACACAGGCGAGGCGCTCGTATATGAGCTTGTAACGCCTGAGGAGGTCGATCCGCGTAACGGCAAGATATCCGTAAGCTCGCCGATAGGCCGCGCCCTTCTCAACAAGGCCGCGGGTGAAGAGGTCACGATAATCCTGCCGACCGGCACAAGGGAGTTCGCTATCACAGAGGTCTATACCCTGCACGAGCTCTTTTTCAGGAAACCCGACAAGTAAAGGAGGAGGCCGGCCTTGTATAACGCCATAACTATACTGCTCGTCCTAATACTCACATTCATGTTCTGGTCAGTCATCGCCTATAACGGCCTTGCGACGCTCAGGCACCATGTCAAGAACGCATGGCAGCAGATCGACGTTCAGTTGAAGAGAAGGGCGGACCTGATACCGAACCTCGTCTCGACTGTCAAGGGCGCGATGCAGTTCGAGAAAGAGACACTCGCCGCGGTGGTCGAAGCAAGGGCGATGGCTGTAGGCGCAAAGACCGTCGGTCAAAGGGCTACGGCAGAGGGGGCGCTATCAGAGGCGCTAGGCAGGCTCTTTGCCGTTGTCGAGAGCTATCCTGACCTCAAATCAAACAAGAACATACTGCAACTACAGGAAGAGCTGACAAGCACGGAAAACCGCATAGGGTACGCGCGCCAGCTTTATAATGACCTCGTCAGGCAGTTCAATACAAGGCAGACGCTCTTCCCGACGCTTATCATCGCCTCGCTCCTCGGCTTCAGACAGGCCGAGTACTTCCAGGCTGAGGCAGGCGACAGGGCTGTCCCAAAGGTGGACCTGGGCGCAAGGTAGGCCTTTTGCGGGTGCGCATATCATGCTATGACAGACATCTACTCCCAGCAGAGAAAGAACCGGAGGGTGACGTTCACCCTTATGCTGGGATTTTTTTTGCTCGTAACACTCGTTGGCCTCTCCGTTGACATCTATACCTACGGTTCGATAGATATCTCAAGGGTCCCGTATCCCACCATCATCGCTTCATCCTTCGCCTCGATAAGCGGCCTGCTCGCCTACTACTTCGGAAGCTCCATAGTCATCCGCTCTCTTGGCGCGGCAGAGCTCAGTTTCGACGATCTCACGCATAAAAAACTGCGTAACGTAGTGACAGAGATGTGCCTGGCAACAGGGCTTCCGATGCCTAAGGTCTACGTCATACCTGATCCCTCGCCTAATGCCTTTGCGACCGGCAGAAACCCCAGAGAGGCCTCTGTCGTAGTCACTCAGGGCCTTCTCGACTCTATGACCAGAGAAGAGCTTCAGGCGGTAGTCGCCCATGAGCTGGCGCATATAAAATCATACGACATACTGACTATGACAGTAGCGGCGGTGCTTGTAGGGACTGTTTCACTCCTGTCTGATTGGGCCTTGCGGTCATGGCGGTACGGCGGGTTGAGGCCAAGACGCGATTTGAAAGGGAGAAGCGCGATACATCCGCTCCTCCTTTTTCTGGTAGGCCTCTTCGTGCTTCTATCCCCGCTAGCGTCACGGGTGTTGGCGATGGCCGTATCAAGGAACAGGGAATATCAGGCAGACGCGCTCGCCGCAGAGTTCACAAGAAACCCTCTCGCCCTCGCTCTTGCCCTTGAGAAGATAAGCTCTTATGACTCACCTCTAAAGAGCGCAAGGAGGGGCTCAGCCCATCTGTTCATCTCTGATCCGTTAAAAAGAAAGCTCGATTCCAAGTCCGGGTTCGTAGCCGACCTCTTCGCGACCCACCCTCCGATAGAAGAGAGGATCGGCAGGCTCAGGAAGATGGGCTATCTGGCCGTACCTGCTCAGGGTATCGTCTCATGACAGGAAAAAACGGGGCCGTCTCCATTCTCCGTTGCCCGGCGTGCGCCAAAGCGTTAAAAGAGGTCTTTGCAAAGGCAAACTACGGAAGGGTACTGCTCCTTGATCAGTGTACCGGGTGCGGCGGCGTATGGTTTGACAGGTGGGAGCTTTACATGCTCCACGGTGCAAGCGTCTCTGATCTAGACAGCGTTGACGTTAGCAGCCTCAATGCGCCAAACCCTGACGTCCACGGGTCAGACAACTGCCCAAGATGCTCTCTCCCGCTTGTCGAGTTCAGGGACCCGGGGCTGCCTCCTGACGCTTCGATAAGAAGGTGCGTTGCGTGCTCAGGGCTCTGGCTAAACAGGGGAGAGATATCAAAGTACGCCAACCACAGGGATACTTTTAAAAAGAGAGGAACTTCGGAGGCTGCTGGCGCAGATATCGAGACGCTAAGGCACCTCCAAAAAGAGCTTGATCTGACGAAGATAACAGGGCCTGCGCCTGAGGCGGCCGGACTTGCCTCAGTTGAGCCGCCGCTCGATACGAAGGAGATAGTCACTGATCTCGGTTTTCTCGCCCTCCAGACGCTGGTGAGGCTTTTATTTAAAATTTAGTTTTTTTGTGGTATATAAAATCGCACTAACGGATATGCCAATGGAGACATTCGCTTTTTTAGTTCTCGGACTTGCCGCAGGCGTGCTTTCCGGGCTAGTAGGCATAGGCGGCGGGATACTTGTGATCCCGGCCCTCGTCTTTTTCTTCGGCTTTACGCAGCATCAGGCACAGGGCACGACCCTTGCCATGATGATCCCGCCGATAGGGATTCTGGCGGCGTGGGCATATTACCAGCAGGGCCACGTCGATCTGAGGGTCGCGCTCCTCTTATGCGCAGGGTTTTTCATAGGCGGTTTTTTCGGCGCAAGACTGGCTGTTACGCTCTCCGGCCCTGTGATAGAAAAGGTCTTTGGCGCAGTGTTGCTGGTTGTAGCTCTGAGGATGATATTCGCAAGGTAGGCGCAATCGGGGTTTGCCTAAAGGCAAGCCCCGTAAAATAAAACGGCCTTACGGCACAAAAGGAGAGTCAGATGAGGTTATCCAAAAGATTTATGATGGTAGCGCTGGCATCGATAGTTGGAATGGGAATGGGCGTGTACGGCACGGCAGATGCGTCAGAGAAGGGCGGGCATCATCACTGGGCGTACGAGGGAGAGACCGGCCCATCGCATTGGAGCCATGTCTCGCCTGAGTTCGCCGTATGCAACGAGGGCAAGTCCCAGTCGCCGATAGACATAACGGCGCCTCAGAAAGAGAATATCGCGGACATCAATTTCAGCTACAAGCCCTCGGCGCTGAACCTGATCAATAACGGCCATACCGTACAGGCCAATTACGACGACGGAAGCACGATAAACGTAAACGGCGTAGATTATAAGCTCCTCCAGTTTCATTTCCACACCCCGAGCGAGCATACGGTCGGCGGCAAGTCATTCGGGATGGAGCTCCATCTCGTCCACAAGAACGACAAGGGCGAGCTTGCGGTTGTAGGCGTCCTTCTTGAGGATGGCAAGGATAACCAGGCGTACAGCGCCGTTTTGAAGGATCTCCCGAAGAAGGCCAATGAGAAGAAGAGCGGAAAGGCGGCATTTAACGCCGACGATCTTCTCCCGAAGACACGGACGCATTACACTTATTCAGGGTCTCTGACCACGCCTCCATGCACCGAGAACGTGACATGGCTTGTCCTTAAGACCCCTGTGCAGATCTCGAAGAAGCAGATAAAGGCGCTCGAAGGGATAATGAAGCATAACAACAGGCCGGTACAGCCGATGCACGACAGGCCGTTAAAGGAAGACATGTAAGTCTCGTTTCTGACGGTCTGACTTGAAGGCCTCACGGCCTGATGATATTATTGCGGAGTCTAAAGACCCCGGCGGCATCCTGCCTCCGGGGTCTTTTTTTAATGAGAGGGATTTGTGCCGCACCTGCCGGATCAAAGGACGCGCTGCGGCGCGACGGGTTTTTTACGCCACCTGCCCAAGAGAGTGGAATGACCTGCCGGGCCTTGTGGCTATCTCCTGAACTCTGCCTTTAGCTCGAGCACCTTCATTATGTCCCTTCTTGATATGATCCCGGCCAGGTCGCCTCTTTCCATGACGACGATCCTGCCTGCCTCTGTGTTGGCAAGCCTTGTCATGGCGTCTATAGCGCTATCAGTTGGCGATAGCGTCTCATCCTTGCCGATCCTTGTCATTATGTCCCTGACAAGGGTCTCGCCCCAGAGATCTCTCTCTATGCCCCTTATGTTGGCAAGCGTCAGAAGCCCTGCTACCCGGCCTCCGGATGAAACCGGAAAGCATGAATGATGGTACTTGAAGAAGTATTTTTCGACCGCGTCAGCGAGATCTATCTCCTCGTTTATTGTCACGACGTCTCTTGACATGAGGTCAGAGACCTTGAGTCCGTTGAGCGCGTTTTTTACGAGCACCTGCCTGTAGCCGCTCTCGGCGGCCTGCTGGACGAATATCCCTATCAGCACCGACCATAGCCCGCCGGTGAAGTTGCCTACGAATATCTGAAGGAGGCCGAGCGCTATAAGGAATACCGCGAAGCCCTTGCCGATTGCGCTTGCCACCCGTGTCGCGCCGTTTATATCGCCTGTACGCGCCCACCAGAGCGCTCTGAAGACCCTTCCGCCGTCGAGCGGGAAGCCGGGTATCATGTTGAATATGAGGAGAACTACGTTTATCGTCGTGAGGTAAGAGGTGATCGCCTTGGCGACAGGGAAGGAATCCCCCGGGATAAGCCTTGATACGGCAAGAAAGAAGATGGCCAGCACGGCGCTTGCGGCAGGCCCGGCTATCGCGATCTTCAGCTCGGTATACGGGTCTTCAGGTTCTTTGGTAAGTTGAGCTACTCCGCCGAATATAAAGAGAGTTATCTCGTGTATGTCGAGGCCGAGCCTGTTGGCTGTGTACGAATGTGAGATCTCGTGGATAAGGACGCATACGAAGAGAAGGAGCGAGGAGGCGACACCCATGAAAAAATATCTGGCTGGCCCCAGCCCGGGGTACATGGAGGGGAAATATCCTGAGGCAAGCGACCAGGAAAACAGCACAAATATGGCGAACCATGTGTAGTCGACTGATATCTGGATACCCAGTACCTTGAAGAGCCTGAAGCCTCTTGACACAATCCTCTCCCTTGTCCTCTTTCGACCTTGACGCTGTTATTTACGCTGTCAGTGTGAGCATAGAAAAAACCGGCACCTGAGCCTCTTTTGATGCGACGACCTTGTCTGCGGCCTTTTTACAGCGCAGATCGTATTGCGGCCCTTGGTCGTATTCGGGCGAGACTGGCGAGACTGAACCGTCATCTGCCGGTATTATTCCCGGTTCCCGTCTCGGTTTCGCCGTCGCCTTATGCCGCCTTTTTACCAATGCCTCCCTCTGTGCAGAGCCCGGCCTTTGTCCATTCTTCAAGACCGCCCGGGTAGCGTGTGACATTTTCAAACATCATCGTCACAAGCTTGTCGACACCGACCGCGCTCTCAAGGGAGTCAGGGCCTTGTCCGCATACTACGATAAGGTCATCTTTTTTCAAAAGTCGATCGGCCTTTTCTTCGATCGAGGCGAGAGGGATGCTGAGTGCGCCGCAGATGTGCGCCTCTTCGTACTCTTTGCGGGTCCTCACGTCGATCATCACGGCCTTATCTTCCTTTCTGAGGATAGAGCCGAGTTCTTCGGTAGTCACTCCCGGGTACATATCAAGGAGCGGCCCAGCGAATATCGCAACCGAGTTTGTTTTATTGAAGTCGCTTGCGTTTACTGGCCTGTCAAGGTTCCATCTGTCGTCTACACCCCGGTCCCTTTTCATAAAATCCTCCTTTAGCCGTTATGTGGCAGATCAAAGAAGCCTCTACTATTGAGTATAGTCCATGCGGCAGGGGTGTCAAGGGGGCGAAGAAGAGCCTCTAGTTGACTAGTTTTTCAAGGGTTTTTTCGTATGTGGCGAGGTCGCTTTCGGAAAACAGCACGAAACGGACGGTCTTCAATCCTGGGTTTAGCCGTATAAATTCCATAACTGCCCTGAGCGCGACCTCTGACGCATCTTTGATGGGGTATCCGTATGCGCCTGTGCTGATAGATGGGAATGAGATAGAGGTAAGTTTGTTTTCGATAGCAAGCCTTAGAGACGATTGATAAGCGTTTTTAAGGGTCTGTCCCTCGCCGTGCTGACCGTCTCTGTAGACAGGTCCTACGGTATGTATTACCCGGCCTGCCTTGAGCCTGCCGCCTGTCGTTATGACAGCGCGGCCTTCGATGCAGCCGCCTATCCGCCTGCACTCTTTCATTATCTCAGGGCCGCCTGCCCTGTGTATCGCCCCGTCTACGCCGCCTCCGCCGGCAAGGGCAGAGTTAGCGGCATTGATGATAGCGTCTGTCGTTTCTTGGGTGATGTCGCCCTTGACGAGTGTTATTACCGTTGAGTCGACCCTTGCCTCCATATAGACCTCCTCTGGTATCAAAAAGCCGAAGAAAATCGTCAGGCACGGAAGGATGAAGCGGAAAGAGATCAGGTCTTGGCGCAGGTAGTATCTTTGTCAGAAGACTACTGATCCGACTTCTGTGGCAGATGCTCTAGCGTAATATGCTCTTGTCTTTGCTATAGGGTTATAGGCTATAGGAGGGCCGGAGAGTCACGTCGTAGCGCCGCACGAAGTACACGTAAGATATCACCTTGACGCTGTTATCTTGTAGTGCGACTCGGTGAGAGGCCCGGGGACAACTGAGCAGAACCCGGCCATTGTCAAGAGCGAGACTGCGTCTGCCACGTCTATCCGCTCTTCAAGAGGGGGGCCTTTCTCTTCGGCCTTTTTCACCCAGTCGATGACAACGAGCGTCCCTTCCTGCCTTATTATCCGTCGGACCTCTTTAAGGAAGCTGTTTGTGTCTGCGGCCTCGTGAAGCACAAACGCGATCAGGGCAAGATCCACCTCGCCGTCTGCCAGAGGGATGCTCTCTTCATCGGACTTAAGGAGTATGATGTTTTGAGGAGGGTCAGCGTCACGCAGATGAAGTAGCATCTCTTCCTGCGTGTCAATCGCGAATACGACCCCGTACGGGCCGACTATGCGTGCGGCAGGGATGGAGAAAAAACCCGGGCCGCTGCCTATATCGGCGAAGATATCGTCTTCTTTAAGGCCGCATGATCGGAGCAGACCCTCAGGGTCCAGCTCCTGTTCACGCTCTTTGCTCAGGAGCCTGTCGATCTTTTTCGGGTCGAACTTGTGCATCTCTTATATCCCTCCGAACCTCAGGAAGACCGCGAATACGACTATCGCGAGCGCTATTATGAGGTTTGCCCTGCCGAAGACGCGCGCTATGGATGAGATCTTCGGCGAGTTCCGGGCCTTCGGCCCTATGAAGAAGTCGTGGACAAAGCTAGACAGGACTATGATGGTGACAAGGGCCAGCTTGATGGTCAGCGCGAGCCCGAAGCCTGTCGACGGCGAGTAGATGCTGTAGTCAGGGTACATGGTCAGGAGCATGAAAGGCCCTGTCACGAGAAGCGTTATGATGGCTACCCAACCCCACTTCCTGTACTGCTTGCCGACGACCTGGAAGATCTGGCTCTTGGCCTTCGGGTCGGAGAGCGTTTTCAGGTAAGGGGCTATGACAGCGACAAGAAAAAGCATGCCGCCTATCCAGAATATGGCGGATAAAACGTGGAGGAACAAAGCGATCTTGAGCAAGGTACGACCTCCTGAATGGATCTGGCCTGACGGCCTTTATTGCAATAATATAATACCGGCATGGGTGCGTTTTTTCCATGACCTATGTCAGTCGTCAGTCTTCTCTTTTATCACAGGAGGGGTCGAGTTACAAGCAGGAGCGGGTTGTTCATCCGAGGAATGCCTCTATGCCGCGCTTGATCATCATGACGGCTATCGCCGCAAGGAGGAGCGAGATGACCTTTGATATCCCTCTCGCCCCGTTCTCGCCTATGTATTTGACTATGGTATCGGCGCCCAGGAGTGTCGCCCACATGATGATGAGGTTGACGATAAGGGAGGCAAGCGCCGGTATAAACCCGTAGAGATCGCTTACCATAAGGAGCGTCGTAAGGGCCGCCGGCCCTGCTATCAGGGGCGTGCCTATCGGTACTATGCCTATGCCGGAGACCGGTCTGGCGACAGGCGCGCCTCTTGCCGTCTGTACTATGTCGGTTATCGCGATGGATAGCAGTATCAGGCCTCCTGCTATCTGGAAGTCCGATATTGTGATGCCGAGGACGAAGAATATGAGCCTTCCGACGAGGAGGAAGGCGAGGGTGATCGCAGTCGCAGTGAGGATCGAGTAGAGGAGCACCTCTCTTCTTTCACGAGGCGCCATCTCTCTGGTCATTGAGAAGTATACGGGTAGGACCCCTATCGGCTCCATAGCCACAAGCAGCGGAAGGAATGCGAGGATAAATATCTTTAGCGATTCGATTGTAAGGTCCATGTACGGATTTTGCACCCGCAGGCTTTAATAGTCAATCGGATTGTCTCTGATAAGAACGTCTTGATACAGGTTCGGCTTGATGGCCGCCCATCGGATAAGTCCTTCGACCGTATCCCTCTGATAAGAAGGTCCGGGTGCCGGCCCGGCGTGATGATACGGCTCCGGGCCGGAGTCTGCCGGCGGCTTATGACCGGCTTCGATCAGGTCTTGATCTTTTTGCCGAGCCTCTTTTCAACGCTTTTGAGCTTTTCTTCCAGCCTGTCAAGAGGCTTTCCCGGCCTCATGTCGATCTGAATGCTGGAGACGAGCCTCGGCGTTGTCTTTATCGCCTCGTCGTGGCACTTTTTAATGACCTCCATCACGCCGTCCCATTCGCCCTCAAGCACAGTGCCCATTGGGTTTGCCTTATATGGCAGGCCGCTCTCGGAGACTATCTTCATGACGCGGGCGATCTCTTCGCCCATTGATTCGCCTTTTCCTATCGGGATAATGGTGAACTCCGCAAGCATCTGAACCTCCTTTTTAATAAACTTCGCTTTGCATTTGAACCTGCCAGGCTCCGGGATCCGGCAGAGGGCCGGCTACAACGGCTCAGAGGCCTACGCCGTCTATCGGGGCGGAACACTTCGGGCAGGCTGAATCTGTTATCGAGTTCTTTTTTACTGTGAAGCCAACCCGCTCTATCAGCATCTCTTTGCACTTGTAGCAGTATGTCGACTCCCCGGCGTCTCCGGGTATGTTGCCGGTGTAAACGTACCTGAGCCCCTCTTCAAGGCCGATCTCCCTTGCGCGGCGCAGGGTCGAGGCAGGGGTAGGAGGCAGGTCCTGCATCTTGTAAGACGGGTGGAACGCGCTTATGTGCCAGGGCATCGTCTTATCGGTCTTTGCTATCCAGCGCGCGAGGCTTCTAAGCTCTTCCTCACTGTCGTTCATGGTAGGGATCACGAGTGTCGTCAATTCGACCCATATCCCCGCTTTTCTCATCCGCTCGACTGATTCGAGGACCGGGGCAAGCCTGGCCCCGCAGACCTTTTTGTAAAAGCCTTCCGTGAATGCCTTTATGTCGACGTTCGCTCCGTCGAGCATGCCTTTAAGCTCTGCTATGCATTCGCCCGTCATGTAGCCGTTTGTCACGAAGATGTTTTTTAGGCCCTTTTCGCGGGCCATCATCCCTGTGTCCCAGGCGTATTCGAAGAAGATGGTAGGCTCCGTGTATGTGTATGAGATGGACGAACATCCGGTCGCCAGCGCCTCGTTGACAACTTCTTCAGAGGAGACGAGATCGCCTATGACCCGCTTCTGGTCTTTAGGCATCTGCGAGATGTCGGAGTTCTGGCAGTGGAGGCACCTGAAGTTGCATCCGACCGTTGCTATCGAATATGACTTTGACGCAGGCTGAAAATGGAAGAGGGGCTTTTTTTCGATAGGGTCGATGTGTTCGGCTATAAGACGGCCGTAGACGGCGGTGTTGAGGATGCCGCCGATGTTCTCCCTTACGCCGCATACGCCCCTATGCCCGTCCGCGATGTGGCATCTGAACGAACACAGGTGGCAGTCGACATAACCGCCTTCGGCCTGACTGTAGAGACGCGCTTCTCTCATGAGGAATACTCCGTCTTGCTAAACCCCCGCCCTCGGCGTATTACTGTCTGGTCCAGGTGACGCGCGCGAGTTTTACGTCGTCGCTCCATTTGAACTCGACAGAGCCTGAATAGGTCTTCTCAAGCATCCTGCCGATCCTTTGAGCGAACTTGTCGGTAGTCGTGCTGATCTCTATCAGGCCTTTTGACTCTTTCATCTCTATTATGCGCTCAAGCGGATTGATGTGCTCAGCCCTCTTTTCCTTGTTGCTTATGAGATGGATTATCTCGTCCCTGTGGCCGTCTACGAACGCGCCCTTGATGGTGACGAACCCCTGAGCGAACCTGTCGCGCACCTTCTTGCAGGCAGGGCATAAGACCTCGGTCTTGTTCACGTACGCAAGGGATTGGGGAACTTCACTCTTTTTCATCCATCTCTTGTCGCGGTACACAGAACCGCATTTTTTGCAGAGAGTGACACCTTTGGGGCCGGCCTTGCGCATGTACGGGTCGCTTTGCGTATCTATCGCTTTTCTCCTGACTATCCCTTTCACTGTGTGCCTCCTTTCTCAGGTTTTCAGGCCTCGGGGCGGCGAGATGGAATTAAGGCCCGCTGATACAATTATACATCATCTGCAGATCTTCCAGGGTGATGACGGTAAAAGAAAGAAGACCCGGTCTGATGGGCGCAAAGCCTCTATTATACCGGCTGAAGGCATCTGTTGTTATTAAGCTATTCGTAATGGTCGGCGTCGCTCGTCACGGCCTTTAAGTCCTGCGGATGCGGCACTCCTCTTATCCCGGAGGTGCTTCTCAGAGGGATAAGCCGAAGGTCACAGGCAAAGGCCTCAGGTCAGCTTGTCTTCCTGAATCTGTCCCCGAGTTTTTCAAGGACGAGACTTATTGAGGCGATCTCAGCGGCGCTGTTCGGGCTGCGGTGGGGCCTGAACGGCCCATGGCGTCTCGTATAATCGGTTATGTCAGAGGCGCGGCGTCTGGTCTCATCGAAGCTCGGGTCGTCGAACATGTCATGCGGCCCGATAAGGCGTCCGTTTGAGAGCTGGAAACCGGCAGCAATGACCCTTGGAGGGCCGTCAAAACGCGTCGGGTTGGCCTCATAGAACGGCACCGGCATGAGAGGCCCTGCATGCGCCCCGCGCATCCATCCGCTCACCATGTGCGGAAAGCTGAAGGCCTCCATAGTCTCTCCCGCGGTCGGAAATCCTGTCTGGCATCTGATGATAAGGGCAGGCTCGCACATCTCGGTCGCTTCACCTGCCTCCATAGAGAACTTTTGCGATGAGACGGTCGCGGCTGGTTCCGCGTCGGAGTTCCTGTAGACCTCGGTTATGAGATACCTTTCGGTAGAGCCGATAAGGGCAAGCAGGGAGTGGAGCTCTTTGGGGGCTGAGAGTATGATCTCTTTGTTGCTTGCGAGGTCAAGGACCTTGAATGAAAAACCCTCTGTCATAACCGCGTCGAGTATAAGCCCTGCGGTGTTGAAAGGGTCGGCGAATATCTTGTATACAGGAAGGTTCCACGCGCCCGTCCCGGTCTTGTTGCACATCAGCACCACGACAGGCTCGCTCGTCCTTTCAAGAAACTCCATCTCCGCGACCCCCGGCCCCATGCAGACAAGGCTTCCCTTGAAAGACTCGTTCAAGAGGCCGCGCTCGGCGCCGTGGAGCTTGAGCTCTGTTGCCACCTCACGGCAGGCGGTAAAAATGTTCCATGAAAGCTCATGGACGACCTTTGATCCAACGCCCTTTGTATGGGTGATTATGAGGCCGATGTCATCGCCGCACCTGAGGACGTGGAAGTCCTCGATGACTCTTTTTTCACGGCTGTTGTATAGCCTCTCTTTTGCTGTGTTGAGTATGTCGGGGTGGCTGCTGACATGGCCTATGAAGCCGCCGACATCGGCGGTCATGACGCTAAGGGTGATCTTTCCGGTATTCGAATCCACTGTTCCCTCCGGCCAAGCCAAGTCTCGCTTGCCTGTCTTTCATACCGGCATGCCGGCATACGGACATAAGGCCACAGATCTCTTTGTCGATCTGCGGCAGGCCGGCGATTAACGGCCTGTTCGCGGCCCTATTGCCCGGGATGGGCTGAAAAGACCAGATACAAAAAGAGATACGCGGCCCAAGGGCCGCGTATCTCTTTCGAGGATAAATATCCTCATGATATCTCTCTGAGGAGCCTCTCTTTACCCCTCAGGAAGGCCTCTTTACCGGCATCGACTGCCGCTTTAAGGTCTTCTTTCTTCTCGTCTACGATCTGCCTTACCTTGTCGGTCGTATCGGCTACGGTGTGCCTGGCGTCATCATATTTGTCTCTGGTCCAGTCAGTAGCATCTCCGAGACCATCTTTCATCTTCTTTCTGGTCTGGGCCCCTGAATTGGGCGCATAGAGCAGTGCGATGCCGGCTCCGACCACGCCTCCGATAAGGAAAGCGAGAACTGTTCCGCCTCTTCTAGTCCGTTCCATCACTGCCACCTCCTTTTGGGTAGCGCTTGAAAAACCGTTTAAAACCTTCTTCAGCCCCGAAAAGAAAACTTATAAAAGAGACTATCGGACTCCGTACTCCATCGACTACGGCATTTGCCAAGCCGGTGGCCTTGAGACCGACATCCTTGACGCCTCGTATAAGCTCACCTACGTCTTCCGTATGCCCTTCAATTGTTCGTACTATCGTGTTGATCCCCTCCAAGGTGCGTTTGGACTCGATCGTAAGGTCCTCTACAGCCTTGATAGTCCTCTTAAGTTGTAAGATCGTCGGGACAACAGCCGCTACAAGTATTATTATCGCCAAAGCAACAATGAGCAGAGCCACTTCATAAACGTCAGCAGATATTGTCATCATTCCCCCTGATTTGAGTATATCCTGTTATAGATTGGTGTCAAGCTGGCAACGGCTCTTCTTCTTGGACTTTTTTCCATTAAAAACAGCTAGTTGCAAAGTTGCGCATGCGGCGGCTCTTTTTTTGAGGTCCTTTTCTCTCCTTTTTTTCGAAGCCTGAGCCATGGTGTGGCCTGATGGCGTTCAGGTCAGCGGCGCGAGGGGTGTTCCCAGAAAATCCGTGAAAATGTCGTTATCTTCATACATCTGCCACAGAGTCGGATATCTATCTTCTGCCTGCTATGACCTCAGTGTCTGTGATCCGTAAGACGTCCTGCACGGGAAGGCCCTTATTCATGAACGCCAGCGGATCGACATGTTCCAGGGGAACTTTAGCTTGACAACCCTGAAAGCGATAAAGTAAAATCAGGGATGTGTTTAAGGCAGTAATAATCCTTTTTCGGAGATGATGATAATGGCAAAAAGACTTGTAGTCGTCCTTCTCGCTCTCGCGTTCGTATCGTTCTCATTCAAGCCTGCGCAGGCTGAAGATGCCATGCAGTCGACCTTCATCTCAGCCGGATACGGCGGGCTCATAGGCGCGCTCGTAGGCGCTGGCGTATGGATGATCTCGGATAACGACGAGTGGGACGATCATATCAGCTACATACCGACCGGCGCAGGCGTAGGCATACTTGCAGGCACGGCCTACGGCCTCTATACGCATATGGCAGTCAGGAACGCGGCGGCCGAGGTAAGAGACGGCAGGCTTACCTTCAACGTCCCAGCCGTTAAGACGACCAACGCATACGATACGTACACCAACAGGAATGAAGTAGTTGAAAGTCTCGATCTGCTCTCTGTAAAGTTCTGATAGACGCGTTTATTTCAAAGGCCCTGCCGGCTTCAGTCGGCAGGGCCTTTTTTTATTGCCTCTCTATGTCAAGATCAGTCGTCTTGCGAATGGTTGCCGTATCCGGCCGAAAGGCGGCTTGAATGAACTCTGCGCACGGGCCTTCCGGCAATTCTCGTGAACTATAGGCGTTATGCCTTGTGTTTTGTCGTTGATAGTGCGCCCCGTAAGGCGTCGACATGAGGACGGTCGGCATCCGGCCTTGAGGTTGTCATATCGAAAGCGCCGGGGTCCTGAGTCCTGTATCCTCCTTGAGCCAGAACATGATGTTCATGTTCTGTACCGCCTGGCCTGAGGCGCCTTTTACGAGATTGTCTATGGCAGAGACGATCGTGACGCGCCTCTTTTTCTCGTCAGAAAATACCCCTATGTCGCAGAAGTTCGATCCTCTGACCTGGCTTATGTCAGGGAATCTGCCTTGCTCAAGTAGGCGGACGAACGGTTCTTTGGAGTAGAACTCCAAGTAGACGTCGTGTATATCCTTTGACGTGGCGGTCTTTTTCAACTCCGCATAAGCCGTGGTGAGGATCCCGCGCGCTACAGGCAGGAGGTGAGGGGTGAAGGTAACGTTCACCTCGGAGCCTGCAACGGATGTCAGCTCCTGGTCAATCTCAGGTGTATGCCTGTGGCAGCCTATTTTGTAGGCCTTGAACCCGCCTGCAACCTCTGCGTATGAGGTGTCCAGGTTCGCGCCCCTGCCTGCCCCTGAGACGCCGCTCTTGGAGTCTATGATGATCGAACCGGTCTCCAGGAGACCTGCCCTCAGAAGCGGCGCGAGGGCGAGTATCGAGCCTGTCGGGTAGCAACCTGGGTTGGCAACCAGGAGCGCGTCTTTTATCGCCTCTCTGTGAAGCTCAGGGAGGCCGTAGACAGCCTCATCGAGGATGTCAGCGCAACTGTGTTCGCCGTACCACGCCTTATATACCTCAGGGTCGTGCAGTCGGAAGTCAGCGCTCAGATCAATAACGCGGTTGTCGGACTCAAGGAGCCCTTCTACTACTTCTTGTGAGGCCCCGTGGGGAAGGCAACAGAAGGCCACGTCGACCTTGAGGCCCTTGAACTCGGCAGGGTCGCTGAAAAAAAGGTTGTCGTAAAAACCCCTTAGAGACGGAAATACCTCAGTAACTGCCTTGCCGGCATACTGCCTTGAGGTGACGGCATTGACGCTTGAGAACTGGTGGTTTGAAAGTATTCTTAGAAGCTCAAGCCCTGTGTAACCGCTTCCTCCGAGTATCGCGATGTTTATCATGGGTTCTCCGTTAAGATATTATCAGTCTGTCGGCGCGAGAGATCGATCTGACCGGTTTAATGAAAAGCGTCAATAGGCGCTTTTCATGTGCTAGCCTCTCTATTTAATCTTAAAAAAATGCGCATTTCAAGTCGGAAAGACTTGAAATGCGAGTTTAGTATATCAAAAGGAGGGGAGTTTTGTCTTTTCGAATGGCCCTAGTGAAAAATATCGGTCTGACTCCAGCTTTGCACTTCCGTGCGTCTTTTGTGTGTGTCTCGAACGGCCCTTGTAAAAAAATATTTGTCTGATTTCAGCTTTGCACTTTTGTGCGCCTTTTTGGGTATGGCTCCCTTCGCTGTCGGCCGACTCGCAGTAAATACCGATACCTGCTTGTCGTCTCTCCCTTAGGCTCATTCCACCATACCCGGATTGTTAGAGGCAAGGGCAGATACAACTTCGAGACAGCTACTCCTGCGGTCATGTGCTAAAGGCTAGCGCCTTGTCTTTACTCCTCCCCTTACTATAAGGGGAGGCCGGGAGGGGTTAGTCGTAAGCGGTGTTTCTTTTGCGCACTTCCGTGCGTCTTTTGTGTGTGTCTCGAACGGCCCTTGTAAAAAATATCTGTCTGATTTTTTGCTTTGCACTTCCGTGCGTCTTTTTGGGTATGGCTCCCTTCGCTGTCGGCCGACTCGCAGTAAATACCGATACCTGCTTGTCGTCTCTCCTTTAGGCTCATTCCACCATACCCGGGTTTTGTTTAGAGGTAAATACAAAGCAACTTCGCCAGAAGTGTTTTGTATCAAGGCAAGGCTGAATTCAATTTCGCCGCTAAAAAGCTCCGTCAAGTGAGGACTCATTCCATTGAATATTATTTTGCGGCTTTGCAGGCAATAAGCTCCTTGGATGTAATGGTTGGCAGAGTCTGTCTTGAAGGCTTTGGGTCCGGGCAAGGGGGGTGGGCAAAAAAAAAGGAAGGCCGCTGGCGGCCTTCCTTTGATGTCGTATAACGTACGATTACCTCTTCGAGAACTGGAACCTCTTTCTCGCGCCTTTCTGGCCGTACTTCTTTCTTTCCTTCATTCTCGGGTCTCTTGTCATGAGGCCGGCCTTCTTGAGCACGCCCCTCATGGTCGCGTCGAATATGCACAGCGCCCTTGAGATGCCATGTCTTACAGCCCCGGCCTGGCCTGTCTCGCCGCCGCCGTTTACGTTGGCGGTGACGTTGAACTTGCCAAGGGTGCTTGTCAGCTCGAATGGCTGTCTTACAATGCTCTTGAGCGTTTCACGGCTGAAGTAATCGTTCATCGACTTGTCGTTGACCGTTATCTCTCCCGCGCCCGCCGTCATCCTCACCCTTGCGACTGAGGTCTTTCTTCTTCCTACTGCACTGATCACATCTGCCATTTATATGTCCATCCTTTCAAAGTTCTATATCAGTCGGCTAATACTGTCGGCATCTGCGCCTTGTGCGGATGCTCAGGGGTGTTGTAGACCTTCAGCTTCTTGAAGAGGTCCCTTCCGAGGCGGCCCTTTGGAAGCATGCCCCAGACGGCTTTCTTGATGGCCTGTTCCGGCTTTTCATCGAGGATCTTTCCGAGTGGTTCGGCCTTGATCCCGTTCGGGTACTGTGTGTGATGGTAGTATATCTTATCCGTCAGCTTCTTGCCTGTGTAGGCGATCTTGCCGGCGTTTACCACTACTACGAAGTCTCCCATGTCAAGGTGCGGCGTGTACGTAGGCTTGTGCTTGCCTCTGAGTACCGTTGCTATGCGCACAGCGAGACGTCCGAGAGTCTTGTCGGTCGCGTCTACAACGTGCCACTTTTTGGCGTCTACATCTACTTTCGGTATGAATGTCTTCATCTTTAGAATCCTCAGCCGTAAATTTGAATATTAAAGTTTAAGGTATCTTGTCCGTCCTGTCAAGGTATTTTTTACCTGACTGCGGTGCGAGAAGTATTTATACACCAAGGCGGGGCGCAAAGCAACCTTTTTGTTCGCTTTAGGATGGAAAGGCACGGCGCAATGACGGTTGGCCTTTTACCCATCTTTATGGTATGAGTTCCGAATGGACGAAAAAGAGGCTGTAAAAGAGGCTGCGCGCCTGAGGGCCGAGATCGAATATCATAACTACAGGTATTACTCTCTCGACAGCCCTGAGATAACCGATGCGGAGTATGACAGGCTGATGCATTCGCTTGCCGATGTCGAGGCCGCCTTTCCCCGGATAATCACGCTGGAGTCTCCCACTCAGAGGGTTGGCGCAAAGCCCGTTTCGGCGTTCGGCTCAGTCAGGCACAATATCCCGATGCTCTCTCTTGATAACGCGTTTTCAATAGAGGAGGTCTCGGAGTTCGATCAAAGGGTCAAGAGGCTGTTGGGTCTTGCCCATGCTGATGAGGTCGAATACGTCTGCGAGCCTAAGCTCGACGGCCTTGCTATTGAACTCTGTTACGAGAACGGCATATTTACAAGGGGCTCTACAAGGGGCGACGGCGCTGTCGGAGAAGACGTCACCGTGAACCTGCGCACAATAAAGGCGATACCCTTAAGGCTCGGTTTGTCCATGCCGGACCGCTCCGGGCGATCGGATGGGGTCCCTTCCTATGTGGAGCTCAGAGGCGAGGTCTTCATGCCCATCGATGGGTTCAACGGTTTGAACATGGCGCGTGCGGCCGCCGGAGAGGCGCTCTTTGCCAATCCCAGGAACGCCGCCGCAGGTTCTTTGAGGCAGCTTGACCCGAAGGTCACGGCAGGCCGCCAGCTTGATATATTCTGCTACGGCACAGGTCTCGTCGATGGAGCCGCCTTCAAGACGCATCTTGATACGCTTGGATTCATTAAAAAGATTGGGCTTAAGGTGAGCCCCCTCGTCCGTCTCATGAAGGGGCTGGATGGGGTATGCTCCTATCACGCTGAGATGGAAAAAATGAGAGACGGCCTCGGCTACGAGATCGACGGTGTTGTGATCAAGGTCAACAGCCTTGATTTTCAAGAGCGGCTGGGCGCTGTTACCAGGTCTCCGAGGTGGGCCATTGCTTTTAAGTTCGCGCCGAGAGAGGCTCTGACCAGGGTGGCTGACATTATAGTCGGCGTCGGAAGGACAGGCGCTCTCACCCCTGTCGCGCTCCTCGAACCTGTAGTTGTCGGCGGCGTTACGATAGAGCGGGCGACGCTCCATAATCTCGATGAGATAGAGAGGAAGGATGTGCGGATAGGCGATATGGTCATCGTCCAGAGGGCAGGGGACGTGATACCTGAGGTCTGCCGGGTCCTTCCTGAAAAGAGGACCGGGCAGGAGCGCATCTTCGTGATGCCTGCGGCCTGCCCTGAGTGCGGGGCTACCGTCGAGAGGACAGGCGCGATACATTTTTGCACGGGAGGGCTTGCGTGCCGCGCCCAGGTGAAGGAGGCGATAACCCACTTCGCATCAAAACGCGCGATGGATATCGATGGGCTCGGCCCTCAAAACGTCGATCAGTTCGTGGATACCGGGCTTTTGAAAGACGTAGCAGGCCTCTACGCTATTAAAGAAGAAGATCTCATGGCTATCGAGAGGTGGGGCGCCAAATCAGCCGCCAACCTCATAGCCGCGATAGATAAGAGCAGGCATACTACTCTGGAGAGGCTCATATACGGCCTCGGCATAAGGGGCGTAGGCGAGCGCCTCGCGAAAGTCCTGGCGAGACGGTTCCGTTCGATCGAGGGGATAGCTAAGGCCTCTGAGGAGGCCCTTCTCTCTACAGACGAGATCGGCCCTGAGACGGCCAGGTCGATCACTTCTTTTTTCGGCGAGACGCATAACATCGGTGTCATTGAAAAACTTGAAAGGGCGGGCGTAGAGTATGAAGAGCCGACCGAGGCCCCGGCAGGAAGGCTCGCAGGAGAGGTCTTTCTGTTTACAGGTACGCTCACTTCGTTTTCAAGGGAAGAGGCCAAGTCGATGGTAGAGGCGCATGGAGGTTCGGTCGCGGCCTCAGTCGGGAAGAAGGTAACCTGTGTCGTTGCTGGCGCTGAGGCAGGGTCAAAGCTCGATAAGGCCGTCAAGATGGGGCTGAAAATCATAGATGAAAGAGAGTTTCTGGCACTTGTCGAGGGATTGAAGTGAACGCGCGCAGAGGAAGGCTTGTCTTATAGTTGTAGTCTGGTAGGTTGGATCACACCCGCCGAATGCTTTTTTTTGCGCGCTACCGAGGCCTTTGGGTTCATTTTTTAACGGCAGGACCAGGCAACGGCCCTTGTAAAAAACATCTGTCTGATTTCAGCCTTGCACTTCCGTGCTCCTTTTTGGGTATGGCTCCCTTCGCTGTCGGCCGACTCGCAGTAGATACTGATGCCTGCTCGTCGTCTCTACTTCAGGCTCATTCCACCATACCCGGGTTTTGTTTAAAGACAAAACAACTCATATTCAACTACCTGCTCAGCGTCTCTCCTTCAGGCGGTAGGGCGGGTCACACCCGCCGAATGATTTTCTTTTGCGCGCTTGCCGTGTGCTTTTGGGTTCATTTTTTAACGGCAGGACCAGGCAACGGCCCTTCTAAAAAATATCTGTCTGATTTTAGCCTTGCACTTCCGTGCTCCTTTTTGGGTATGGCTCCCTTCGCTGTCGGCCGACTCGCAGTAGATACTGATGCCTGCTCGTCGTCTCTCCTTCAGGCTCATTCCACCATACCCGGGTTTGTTTAAAGGCAGCGGCAGGGCTATTTCAAAAACTATCCGTCAGATCCTATTTATAGAAACTGTCCCTCTCATACGCAAGCGGTACGCCGTCTTCTTTTATCACTCCTGCCGCAAGGACCTCTCCGACGAACAGAGTGTGGTCGCCTGCGTCTATCTCCCCGACAGTCTTGCAATCCATCCACGAGAGGCAATCTTTGATTATCGGAGAGCCGGTTGCCTTTGTCTCGTAATCAATGCCTGCGAACTTGTCGGTCTTTCTGCCGCTCTTTAGTCCGAAGTGCTTCCCGATCGCTATATGCTCATGGCCGAGGACGTGGACCGCGAAGACCCCTGAGGCTGAGATGAGATCATGCGTGTAGCGCGTCTTGCCGACAGAGACGGTTATTATCGGCGGTGTAAAAGACGCCCTCGATACCCAGGCCGCCGTCATGGCGTTTATCTTTTCTCCGGACCTGGTGCTTATGATGAATACCCCCTGTATGATCTTTCTTTGAGCAAGGGAGATATCTTTACTTACCTCTGTCATGCGGTTGCCTCCGATGGTCGTAAGTTAAAAGGCCGTCATGCGGTCCGCTCCTTTCTTCGTGCGGACAAAAGACGCATGATAATCATATCTATGATCCTGAGAGTATCGCAGAAAAAAGAGGATGGTTCAAGCTGTCGGGCCTCGGTTGGAGCGGGGGCGCTACACAGCTTATTACTTGGAGTGCCTGTCAGCGACCTTGCTTGCGCCGAAGGAGTCGGGCTTTGTCACGGCGGCATAGCCTGAGCCGGTGACCATGCCTACGACATCTTTAAGAAGCTCCTTTGTATCACCATTCATGCCGACGTCCAGGTGGATTTCCACCGGGAGCTTCTTAAAGCCGTTCTCGGAGAGCTTTGCCCGTATTACAGAGGCGAGTTCGATCGACATGGCGGTCTCGTGGAAGATCCTTTGTCTGAGGTTGTCTATCTTTCGTATCGGGGTTTTCTTGTAGAAGTACCTGCCGCCGTGACCGACCCTGTGTATAATGACCGCGCTGACGAAGAGCGTCCTGGAGTTCAGGAAAGAGTCTGTGCCGATGATGACGTTGTAGCGCCCGGATGTGTCCGAGCGCATGTATTCGACGAGACGCAGGAACATCTCGTCGATCGTAAGTACGCCGTGGCTCGGGCTTATGAACTCGCCCTGAGTATCGCTACATGGGGCATCCATCAGGTCAGGTTACTACAAGGCCTTTTGTTAAACAAGCGGTTTTCACTTGGCAGGTCTCTCTGTCTTGAACGCAAAAAAAACGGCCCTCCTTGTTAAGGAGAGCCGTTTTCATAGATGACGCGTGATGGCTTGTATCGTTTATACTGTCTTACGAGCGTTTGAACTTTTTCCTGAAAAGAGCGAGTGCGGCGACGCCGGTGCCAAGAAGTATCATCGTCGAAGGCTCAGGGGTAGGTGTAGGTGCATTCGCCCCGTCGACGGTTATCTCTGATATCGATGAGTAGCCGGCCCATGAGCCGTTTGAAACAAAGCCCCAGAGGGTTATCTGGTTTGTCAGAAGCGTTTCGAGGTTTGAGCCAGTCAGGGTTATCAGTTCATGAACAGGGTCCCCTGTATTGGCGTTTATCGGGCCGAAGCCTGTTGTGGCTAAGGTACCTGTGTGGCCGTTTATAGTCACGTTCAGACTCGTTATGTTGCCTGGGATGAAGTTGCTTCCGAAAAAGCTGTAGAGACTTATTGAGTTCACGTAGGTTGACTGGCTGAGGTAGAGGTCGAAAACGGTGTTGTCGGAGTTTAAAAAGAGGTGCGTATCTCCTGTAGAAGTGCCTATCAGGCCGTCGTTGAGAGTGCCTGCCCCGCCTGTCTCGTTTACAGTCCCATCAAAGTTATTTGTTATCGTGCCTGTGTAGGAATGCGACCAGCCGCCAAACCCTGCCGCCTGTGTGTTTGTTGCGTCGTATGATGAGATACCGACCGGCGTGGCATTTGACGTGGCAACGAAGCCGAGTGCCGCAAGACCTATCACCGATGCCATTAATATGGATTTTATAGAACGTTTCATGATCTGATCCCCCTGTTTTTTAATCGCTTACAATAGATATATGCAATTAATATGCCAATGGGCTTTGCCTTTAAATCCAGATGGTTATGCTGTCAGTAGAGGCGGTTTAGTGTAAAGAAAAGCGACTCTTGTCGGAGATCTTTACGGTTTCCATAGGATGCATCGATCAGATATTTTGTAATCGGAGATAGGAGAAGGTTTTTACGCGATTGATCATCTTTTGAAGTCATAGTAGCAGAGATATGAAGAGAGGCCCTTCGGCAGGCTTTCCTGTACGAGTATGACTGACCCGGGTTTCAGCGCCTGTTGGTGTTAGTGATTATAGCTAGGTGGGCAAGCTCAGCGTCTATGTATACGGCAAGGGCGCGGCTTGTCTCTTCAGGGAGGGCGCCGAACATGATACCGCAACCGCAGAAGAGGTACTGCGCCCCGACTTCAGACGGAAACCAGCGGACAGTGCCCTTTATCTGGAGCATCTTTTTCGAGCCTGGCAGCGCGAGCCTTATCTCAACGAGAGTCCCTTCGGCGAGCCTGGTATCGGTATGTATGAACGCCCCGGACTCGCTAAGGTTTATTATTGTTCCGGTTCTTGTAACGCCCTCGGCTGTGAAGTCGACGGGTATGGTCACCGCTACCCTCTTTTTTTGCTCTCCAGAGCTCGGCTTTTCAGAGAAAAGAAGCTTATTGACCCTGTATATGACGTTTTCAGGCGAAGACTCCTTTGACATGAGCACGTCAGCCCCAAGCGCCATTATCCGCGCGTTTACCTTGCTCTCTTCGTATACGCCTGTGATGACTATGACAGGAAATCTGCCCGTGTAACCGTTATCGTTCAGCCACTTCAAGACCTCGAAGCCGTCTACCTCAGGCATCTGAAGGTCAAGGACGAGCAGGTCTATAGAGGCCGGGTTGGCCTTTATGCGGGTTATTACGTCAGCGCCATTTTTTGCAAAGTAGACCTTGTGGCCCGCCTCCATCAGTATGTCAGAGAGCTTAGTCCTGAAAAAAAGGCTGTCATCGGCTACGAGTATGTTTTTGGAGTCTTTTGTTATCATTATTCCGTTTGTCTCACTCTCTCAGTTTTTTGATCTAATATCCGGAATATCGGGCTCCTGCCGGGTATTTATGCCGGCAGGGTTGATGGCCAGATAAAATTGCAGCAGAAGAAACCGCAATAGTCCGGTATCGAAGCTTTACTGCGGCCTCGTAATCTTTAGTCTTTATTTTAGCTGAAAAATATCCAAGCGCAATAAGCCCGTGTTTTGGCGGCCTTTGGACGGGGCTTGCGTTTAATTTAAGCTTTCATGCTTGCCGAAGGGTTCTGCCGCAGTTCATCCTCTCAAAAATGCGGGTAGAGACCGCCTACCCATGCGCTTGGGCTGAAGGCGTCGTAGCCGAGGCGATCTCTACTTTAATTATATCGGAAAAATACAGGCATACTTTAAATATCAAGATAACTGATGATGCGCGGCAGTGCGTCTATTTTCGGTATGGATGCGATCTCTTGTCTTTATGGCCATGAGACGATGGCCCTGCCAGTATCGTCTTCTGCTCTTCCCTGCCGCGCACGCTCTTTTCCACAAAACACGTCTTGCCTGTATACGGGTCGCACCCTGTCCAGTAGATGAGGGTCGAGTAAGTAGATGGGGTAGGCGTAAAGACCTGGACCTGCTCGGGAAGCGAGCCGAGCTCTTTCAAGGCGAACTCGCGAAGACGCTTCATATCATCGAGGGTGCAACCGGGGTGCGCGGCCATCAGGTAGTATGATAAAAACTGCTTCAATCCGGCCTCGGCAGTAAACCTGTAGAATAGCTCCTTGAACCTTTTTAGCGCTTCTTTGTCGCATCCTGCTTTGCCCATCTTCTCAAGGACCGCAGGCTCTGAGTGTTCAGGCGCTATCTTCATCATGCCTGATATGTGGTGGGTGATTATCTCTTTAAGGTACCTCTCGCCGTTTTCCCTGTCGGCAAGGACCAGGTCGTGGCGTATCCCTGAGGCCACTACCACTTTTTTTATCCCATCGATGGCGCGAAGCGCCTTTAAGATGTCGAGTTGTTCGGCGTGGCCGAACTTGAGAAGTGGGCAGACCTTTGGGGTGATGCAGGATTTTTTAGGACAGCATCCGTTCTCTGTCATGCGGGAACATCCTGTCGCGTACATGTTCGCTGACGGCCCGCCAACGTCGTGTATCCTCCCTTTGAAAAGAGGGTGTCTTGCGATCTCCTTCGCCTCTGCAATGATCGACGCCTTGCTCCTGCTCCTTATCCTTCTGCCCTCATGCACAGCTATTGCGCAAAACGAGCATTCGCCGTAGCATCCCCGGTGAGTTGATATGGAAAAGCGGATCGTCTCAAGGGCCTTTACAGCGCCGTCTTTGAGATGATGCGGGTGCGCGTCCCGCTCGTACCTGAGAGCGTAGACCTTGTCTAGCTCTTCTTGCGTGAGGTATGGCCCAGGCGGGTTCTGTACGAGATAGCGGGTGTCCTGCTTCTGGGCGATCGTTCTGGCTGTCGCAGGGTCGTTGTTCTCATAAAAGGCGCGAAAGGCGACAGTGAAGGCCTCTTTGTCAGTCGCGGCGTCCTGGAACGATGGAAGCTCAAGAGCGTCTTGGGGCAGGTCTTTCGAGATATAGCAGAGCCCGCGGACTCCCTTCGGGTCTTTCCCGTCCCTGAGGGCATTGGCAAGCTCGACTACGGAGCGCTCAGACATCCCGTAGAGTAGATAGTCTGCCTTTGCGTCAAAGAGTATCGAGCGTCTGACTGACTCTGTCCAGAAGTCGTAGTGAGCGATCCTCCTGAGGGACGCCTCGATGCCTCCGAGGACTATAGGGCGAGGGTCCTGTCTCGAATGTTTTTTTATGAGGTTCGAGTAGGCTATGGCGGCCCGGTCAGGGCGACGGTTGTTCTCTCCGCCCGGGGTATAGTCGTCGGACCTCCGTTTTTTTCCGGAGGCTGTGCGGTTGGCTATCATCGAATCTATGCAACCGGCGGAGACGCCCCAGAAGAGCCTTGGTGTGCCAAGGCGCATGATATCGGCCTCGGATTCGGTATCAGGCTGGCCTATGACGCCGACTTTGAACCCTGCGTCAAGGAGCACCTTGCCGATGACAGCTATCCCTACGAACGGAGAGTCGATATAGCAGTCGCCGGAAACGAGGATTATGTCGAGGCGGTCCCATCCGAGCGTTTGAAGCTCTTTTTTTGTCGTAGGCAGAAACATCGGTCCTTCCCTTACTGGAGATGCGGTCATGCATGGCTTCTTCTAAATGCGGCCTGCTATGTACATGATACGATTTCCGGGCGGTATTCGCAACTGCCGGGTTGGGAGGTGTTCTATTTGCCCCTCCTTACCAAGGTGGGACTGAGGTGGTCGATTTGAAATTGTTTTCCTGTTGCCTCTAAACAAAACCAGGGTCATGGCGTAGCGAGCCTGACTGAGAGACGATGAGCAGGTTGTGAAATTTACTGCGAGTCGGCTCGAAAGCGAAGCGAGCCATACCCAAAAGGAGCACGGAAGTGCAAAGCTAAAGTCAGACCGATGTTTTTTACAAAGGAGCGTTGTCTTGTCCTGCCGTTAAAAAATGAACCCAAAGGCGCACGGTGGTGCGCAAAGACCCTTTAATCAAGGGGAGGCGATTACGCTCTTTATGACAAACAAATTGACAATCCGCCTTTACAGCCCTAAAATATAGGTGTAGATAAAATGTTGGGGGTGTACCTTATGCCGATTTACGAATACAAGTGCAAAAAGTGCGGACACGAGTTCGAGGAGATACAGAAGTTCTCGGATAAACCTATTGCCGAGTGCGCCAAGTGCAAGGGGCCTGTTGAAAAGCTCATCTCCCAGTCCTCCTTTCATCTCAAGGGGACAGGCTGGTACGCTACCGACTATGCCGGCAAAGATAAGAAGGATACAAAAGAAACGCCGGGCAAGCCGGGTTGCTCGTCCTGTCCATCCTGCTAGATAAGTCCATAGAAGCTTCTTCGGAAAAGAAAGGCCCGGGCGACCGGGTCGTTCTATCTTTAATGGCTTTCTGTCTTTGATTTTCAGCCGACTTTCAGCTATCATGCAAAAGAGCATGGCGTAGGCCTCCTGAAGACGCATGACTTGAATCATATAGTCAGACGCGCCTCCGGATGCCTTGCCGGCGTAAATCACCCGATACACAGAGACCATCAGGGCTATCCGTGACAGAGATAAGAAAAACAGCGATAGACGCGGCCAGAAAAGCCGGACTTCTTCTGAAGGAGCACCTCGGAGAGGCCAGACAGATCGAGTTCAAGGGCGCTGTCGACCTCGTGACCGAGATGGATAAGAGGGCCGAGGCTTTGATCATCAGCGATCTGAAAGTCGCGTTCCCCGACCACGGCATCCTTACCGAAGAGAGCGCCGAGGTCAAGACCTCGACAGGCCACAGGTGGATAATAGACCCTCTTGACGGCACCACAAACTACGCCCACCGACTCCCGTTTTTCTGCGTCTCCCTAGCTTTTGAGACGGCCGGCAAGGTAGCACTCGGGGTCGTTTATAACCCGATGCTCGACGAGCTTTTTGTCGCTGAGCCCGGCAAGGGAGCGACACTTAACGGCCGCGCCATAACCGTTTCGAAGACCGATGCCCTTGACAGGTCCCTTCTGGCGACAGGCTTTCCCTACGACCTCCGGACGTCCAAAGAGAACAACCTCGACAACTTCACCCTCTTTACACTGAGGGCCCAGGCGATAAGAAGAGCGGGAAGCGCGGCCCTTGACCTCAGCTATGTCGCCGCAGGCAGGTTCGACGGCTTCTGGGAGATGAAGCTCAAGGCGTGGGACGTTGCAGCCGCGGCCCTCATAGTGACCGAGGCAGGCGGCAGGATAACGGACTTTACGGGCGGAGAGTTCTCTATCTTCGGCGGCAGGTGTCTCGCCTCAAACGGGCTCATCCACGGCGAGATGCTCGACACCCTCCTGAAAAAAGAGATCGACATAGACCTATGATCAACGTCATTTTGCGCCTTCTGATGCTTACCGCAGGGATATTCCTCGCGTCTTTTCTCGTCCCCGGCATCACTGTCGACGGCTATGGCTCCGCCATAAAAGCGGCCGTGCTCCTAGGCGTCCTCAATATATTCATCAAGCCTGTGATCCTCATAATGACCCTGCCGATAACGCTCCTTACGCTAGGGCTCTTTACCCTCGTGATAAACGCGCTCCTTCTATGGTTCGTCGGGTACGCGGTAGCCGGTTTCGAGGTCGCCTCGTTCATCTCAGCCCTTGTCGGGGCCGTCATAGTCAGCATCCTCTCCATAGTCCTAAACAGGTTCATTTAGCCTCCTTGACACCCATTCGATTCGCTGGTCTAATTTATTAGCGGCTTGCGTAAATGCGAGGCTCTTTAGCGTTGATTTACGCTTTTTGACGGAAAAGAGACAGACTCTCGTTCATGGAGAACAGCCCTTCGGCGGTTAATCTCATGACCGGGGGGAAAGCGGCCTCAGAGATACGCGCAAAAGACTATCGAGAGATAAGGACGCAACAGAAACTGTCTTAATCAAAAGGAGGGTTTCATGGCTCACGAGGCTAAAAAGTTCGTATACAAGGGGCTCGAAGGGATCTCGGAAAATCAGATATCACAGCACAGGGACATACTCTATGCAGGGTATGTGAATAAGTTAAACGAGATTGAAGACCGTCTGAAAACTGTCGACATAACCAAGGCCAATCAGGTGTTCAGCGAATTTCGCGCTCTTAAGGCTGACGAGACGTTTGCCCTAAACGGCGTAGTGCTGCACGAGCTTTACTTCGAGAACCTCGGAGGCAAAGGAGCCAAGCCGATCGGTAGGCTCTCGGACCTTATCGCGAAAGAGTTCGGCTCGTTCGAGAAGTGGGCTGATAACTTTAAGGCGTGCGGCATGGCCGCAAGGGGCTGGGTCGTCCTCGGCATCAACACATACGACGGAAAGCTCCACAACTACTGCCTCGACTCGCATTGCGACAAGGTCCCTTTCAACTGCATCCCGATACTCGTCATGGACGTCTACGAACACGCCTACTTCCTCGACTACGGGGCAAAGAGGCCGCCTTATATAGAGGCGTTCATGAAAAACATCGCATGGAGCATCTGTGCGGCGAGGCTTGAAAATATCGACCTCGGCCAGATCGCAAGAACAGCGGCAAGCTGAAAAGACTGAAGCGGCAGTCCTATTATGGGATGACAGGGGTTCGTCTGTCGATGGCGCGGAAATAAGAGATAAAGGCGAAACAGACTGAAAAAGCACTGAGATAGAGGCGGGCGATGAGCCCGCCTTTTCTTTTTATCATGGCGGATTGGCGGCTAATAGGCACAGCCTGATCGAAATAACTCTGCTCGCGTCAGATGGCTTTTAGCCGCAGTCTGTGAGGACACGCTATAAGGCCGAAGCAGAAGGCATTATCTTGATCTATCCGAGCGCCTTACTTCAGAAAAGCCATTTTTTTGATTTAAAGAACCAAGGGGTCCTGATGGATACTGCCGCCTCTCATTCTGCGGAGCGCTTCTGCTGCAAAGAATCTTATCGATCCCCTATCTACCTGAAAGACGAGATGATCGTTGCGCGTAGCGACTGCATTTCAATCGATCTGAGCTTGTTTAAAGATCAAATGCCTCGCCGCCTGCTACTCGTATTCCAGTCTACGCGCTCTCAATGAATATCGAGGCAGGGTCTTCGATATAGCCTATCACCTTGTTGAGGAAGAGCGAGGCATCGGCGCCGTCCAAGACCCTGTGATCGAACGTGAGGGATAGCGGCAGCGTCTTTCTGACGAC
>ERZ1292625.1133-Hain-H41-01um-R1-1133-length-34140-cov-9_pt1 | contig 34140 bp, 27 predicted proteins | sample MGYA00564400_ERZ1292625 | MGnify/ENA primary metagenome ERZ1292625 (study PRJEB36523, sample SAMEA6512639) | groundwater metagenome | collected 2019-01-08 | study: AquaDiva: Metagenomics assemblies of 32 groundwater samples
AGGATTAAAAAGAAAAAATAACCGCTAACCTGACAGCATTGGGGTATCGGTCACTTTTTTAGAAGTACCTTGATTTAAACTCAAATTCAATAAGTCGTTTTGCTCAAATTTTTGTATTAAGAAATATCTACGATAAGTGCGAAAGCCACCGCGTAAACATTCTTTATTTGCCTTTAGCACTAAGTGAACCGGTGCTTTGCTGGACAGCGGACGAGCACCGCGACCCAAATACCCCCGGAGGCAATCAAAGAAGAAAATTCAGGCAAGTTTGTGAAGGCATCCGAGGAGTCTGGGGCAAGCCCACGTCCGAAGAGGAGATATTGGTGAAGAGATTGATGTAGCGGCAGAAAAAGGTGGCCAGGGAAGCGCACATGAGAAGGCGATCAGGGAGAAATAGGAAAGTCATAAAAAAGACCCCGGTCATCCCAGGGTCTTGTAAGTTCGCAGCAAGTAAATCAAATCAAAAATTACTGAGCGCGAGCGAGTTTTCGTTTGTCGAGGCCATATTTTTCGACCTTCATGATCAAGCCGGCGCGGCTGATGCCCAGCTCTTTTGCAAGTTTGGATTTATTCCAGCCGGTGCGACGAAGACCCTCGCGAATCATGTCGCGCTCAAGTTCTTCAAGGGCGTCTTTGAGCCGACCTTGTAAACGAGAGCCTTGAACTTTATTTTTTTCACCAGCTTCTAAAATTTTTGGTGAAAGATGTTCGGCCATCAGTTTAGTTTCTTCGCCTGACAATACTACGAGACGTTCAATTTCATTTTGTAATTCACGCACATTTCCGGGCCATGCGTAATCATACAATTTTTCCAAAGCACGTTTGGTGAGTACTTTTTTAACGGCGTTCTGCGTTTCAGAATTTTTTTGTAAAAAATAATCCACAAGATAAGGAATATCTTCTTTTCTTTCACGCATAGGGGGAACTCGAATATTGATCACGTTCAAGCGATAATATAAATCTTCCCGGAATGTTCCGGCTTCAACCATTTCTTTAAGGTTGCGATTGGTCGCCGCAATTATACGCACGTCGACTTTTCTCATTTCAGTTGAACCGACAGGTGTGAATGTTCCCTCTTGGAGTACGCGTAAAAGTTTAACTTGCATCGTTGGCGAAGTATCGCCGATTTCATCCAAGAAAAAAGTTCCCTTGTCGGCCATTTCAAAAAGACCTTTTTTATCCTTGATCGCACCGGTAAAAGATCCTTTCATGTGCCCAAAGAGTTCGGATTCCAAAAGGTTATCATTAAATGCAGAGCAGTTTTGAATAACAAAGGGTTTATCTTTTCTATGAGAATTATAGTGAATGGATCTTGCGATCAATTCTTTACCAGTTCCATTTTCCCCTTGCACCATAACTGTGGTATCAGCACCTTTAATTTTATCTAAGAGCGCATACAAAGATTGCATCGGTTTTGATTTGCCAATCATATTGTCATATTTAAATCGATTTCCTAACTCTTTATTGAGTTCGCGAATTCGATTTTCTCGAGAGGAAATTTCAAGATGCAAAGTAACAACTTCTTGTGCAACTAAATCACAAAGTTCACAAAAATGTTGGCGTTCTTGATCATCGAGGAATTTTAATTTTCCAAGACCTTTTTCGATAGATTCAGGAGGAGCAGCTAAGCTTGCTAAGCGTTCACGAATTTCCAACATGCGTTGAGTTTGATCGTGATCTTTTAAAAAGCCCACGCCAACAACACAGCCAACACAGTCGTTTTCGATCATGATTGGAAAAATTCCCATGTCGAATCCAGCCATGTCCCACTTACGAATCGCATATCGATTTTGTGAAGTTCTTAACTCTTCAAGAGTTTTTGAAACAACCTCACCCAAGCTGGATTGGCCAGTTTCTTTATTTACTAAATAGCTTACTACGGGATTGCTAAAGATATTTTTTTCGCCGTCAAAACCTTTTATTACTCCACGTTCATCAGTAAAGACGACGTCGATATTCCACCAGGTACTTAAAATTTCTTTAAGTTTTTTGATTACATGGATATGCTCAAATTCGTCCCAATTAATCATAGACATAAATGTTACTCCTTCAAATTTATTACTTACAAAAAAGTCATCGTCAAAAGTTTGGACAAACTTAACGGCAATCTGTAAAAAAAGTAGACGACGACATGTGGTTTTTGAGAGCAGATTTCGTATCAAAGTGAAACGTTAATTGGGAAAAATTCTAGTTCATTCGATTTTGTTGAAAATAAAATTTCGAATATTCGCCTGATTTTTGTAAAAGATCGTTATGACCGCCCACCTCAACAATTTGCCCGGCTTTCATAACATATATTTTATCAACATTTTGGATAGTTGATAAACGATGGGCAATAACTAAGCTGGTGCGCCCCTTCATCAGCTGATCAATTCCTTTTTGTACTTCCACTTCGCTCGAGCTATCCAACGCACTGGTGGCCTCGTCCAGAATTAAAATTGGCGCATCTTTAAAGAAAGCTCTGGCTAGACTAATGCGTTGTTTTTCGCCTCCCGAAAGCAAATTGCCGCGATCTCCAACTCGACTTTGGTATTGTTGAGGTGTCTTCATGATAAATTCGTGAGCATTGGCTGATTTTGCCACAGAAGTTATGTTGATTTTGTCCTTCTGAAAATCTCCAGACCAGATATTATTTCCAATAGAGTCACTAAACAGAAAAACATCTTGGGAAACAAGCCCAATATTTTTTCGTAAGTCTTTTAAATTAATTTTTTGAAGAGGAATGTCGTCAATAAAAATGGCTCCCTCAGTGGAATCGTAAAAACGTTCAAGTAAATTTACTAAAGTCGATTTACCGCTTCCACTGGATCCAACAAAAGCGATACTCTGTCCGCGCTCAATTTCAAAATTAATATTTTTAAGCACCCACTCGTTGCTGTAACGAAAAGAAACATTTTTATAGATAATTTTTTTCCAATTCGTGGGGAAAGGAACATCAGCAAGGGTCTGAGGGACTTCGCTTTTTTCGTCCAAGACCTGAAACACTCGCTCGCAGGCCACAACGGTTTCTTGAATGCGAACATAACTTTCTTGCAACTTCTTAATAGGCTGATTGATCGCCATCAAAGATGCGATATAAGCCAAAACATCGCCCGTAGAAATAGTTCCTTTTGCAACTTCAACACTAAAATAAAAGAAAATTCCAAGGATAACTACGGTTGCCACAAATTCTGTAACCGGGCCCATAATTTCGATACGAGCATGAACTTTTTTTCGAAGGCCAACGTAATCTTCGGATTCATTTTTTAATTTTTCTTGAAGAACATTCTCGAGATTAAAAGATTGGATAATGCGAACTCCATCCAAACTTTCTTTTATAGTTGAGGTCATTTTTTCAAGATTTTCTTGCCCCCAAAGTACATATTTGCGAAGACTGCGTGAGATTTGTCGAAGAAAATATAAAATGACGGGCAACAAAACCATCATCATTAAAGTGAGCTTCCAGTTAAGATAAAAAAGATTTCCCAACAATAAAACCATTAAGAGGGGCTCTCGAAAAAAATCAGCCACCATTCGCAGACCGTCTTGAATAACACGAATGTCATTTAAAATACGACTGAGCAAACCTCCAGAGCCCGCGCTGTAATTAGCGTGAAAGCTCAGATTTAGGCTCATAAATTTTCTTTGCAGCTGCAAACGATAACTATTGGTTACAAGTTCTGCGACATAGTTCATCAAAAAAATATGAAAGTAACGGCTGATTGAAACAATCAAAGCTAAACCAATTGCGACAAGGGCAATGGAGGCAATCTGATCTTGTTTGCCAGATTCGAAACTATTATTGATATCTTTTAATAAAAGAATAAGTCGTGCATAGCAGGCAGAATAAAACACACCGGTTATAGCGATAATAATTAATTTTTTGCTATGAGGTTTTATTTCTTTAAGGAGTCGGAAAATAATTTGCTTCATTGCCTCTCGATGTATTTTTTTAAGTATTGACCAGTCAAACTTTTCTTCACCTTAATTATTTCTGCTGGCGGACCGCTTGCAACAATTTGTCCGCCCATTTTTCCTGCTTCGGGACCAAGATCAATGATATAATCAGATCCTAAGATAACGTCCAGATTATGTTCAACAACTATTACACTTCCCCCATTGTCGATCAAGCGATGAAGAACCTTCATCAACATTTCGATCTCGCGAAAATGCAAACCGGTCGTAGGCTCATCCAAAATATATAAAGTACTCTTTTGTTGGCCAGCGGCCGACAGTTCTTTAGCGATTTTTAGTCTTTGAGATTCCCCACCACTCAAACTATTTGCCGGTTGGCCAAGTTGGATGTAATCCAAGCCGACTTCTTTAAGAATACTTAGGGGTCGTCGAATATTGGGATGGGCCACAAAAAACCCCATGGCCTCGCTGACCGTCATAGAAAGAATTTCGAATATATTTTTCCCACGGTATTGAACTTCCAAAACTTCAGGTCGATATTTTTTTGAATCGCAGACATCGCAGGGAATAATGACGTTATCCATGAACATCATATCGATTTCTTCAAAGCCTGTACCCCGACAAGCTGGACAGCGTCCTCCGTCAACATTAAGACTAAATGTTCCAGGGGTATAACCGCGAAATTGAGCTTCGGGTGTCCCTGCCATAATTGCGCGTATAAAATCAAAGGCCTTCATGTACGTTATTGGCGAACTTCGTGCTGATTTTCCAATTGGACTTTGATCGATCAATAAAACATTTTTAATGTTGTCGACACCTTCAATTTTTTTGAATGTTTGAGTCGGTAAAAATTCAATTTCCAAAGCCCGAGCCAATGCCGGGTAAAGAGTTTTTGTTACCAGGGTTGATTTGCCAGAGCCACTGACGCCGGTGACAGAGATTAAACGATGTAATGGAAACATAATGTCTAAATTTTTTAAATTATTGCCACTGGCGCCAATTAATTGAATTTTGTACTTATAGCTATCAATATCCACAGGACGGTCTTCATGTGAAGTTATTGAAGCCGAATGATTTCGAAGATATTTTGCGGTCAGTGAATTTTTATCATCATAAAAATTTTCTGAAGGGCCGGAAAAAACAACTTCGCCGCCATGAATGCCAGAGCCTGGCCCCATTTCAATTAGGTTTTGACAGCTGCGAATAACGTCTTGATCGTGTTCAACAATAACAAGGGTATTTCCAAGATCACGCAAATCCTTTAAAATTGAAATTAATCTTTCATTGTCACGGGGATGTAATCCCACAGTTGGTTCATCAAGAACATACAGAGTCTGTGACAAACCCATTCCCAGTTGATTTGCTAAAATCAATCTTTGATATTCACCACCGGAAAGAGTTCGAGTCTCGCGACTCATTGAAAGGTAATGAACTCCTACGCGAATAAGAAATTCAATGCGAGAGCGAATCTGCTTAAAAACTTCGCCGGCCAATTCTTCTTGAAATTTTGACAACTGTATTTGACGAAAAAAAGCAGCCATTTCTTCAATCGTCATTTGCGTAATTTGACTAATATTTTTTCCACCAACTAAAATCGTATCAACCTCAACACGTAATCGCGAGCCTTTGCAGCTGGGACAGAGCGAAGGACTGCGGTAGCGAGCGATGAAAACACGGACATGCATTTTATATTTAATTTCATCAAGGTAAGCAAAAAGCCCTTTAACTCCAAAAAAATTTTCATGACCATTCCAAATCATATCACGAGTTTTTTGGGGAAGACTTTTCCAGGAAGCGCTAGTGCTGATTTTCATTTTTTTACAAAAAACAAGAAGCTGCTTTCGCTCATGAGCCGCGCTGGGCATAGTAAAGGGATGAAGTGCGCCGTCCTTGATTGATAATAAAGGATTAGGAATTACTTTTTTTTCATCCAGCTCAAGGATATTGCCAAAACCTTTGCAGGTAGGGCAGGCGCCAATCGGAGAATTAAAACTAAAAAGTTTTGAGCTAAGCAAAGGTGGCGTGTAGCCACAAGTGGGACAGGAAGCTTCTTCGCTGACCCGAAGTTGTTTTCCTTCGGTGGTCGTAACGGTAGCTCGTCGGGTAATTAAATTTTTATTGTATTTGATCGAAGCTTCATAAGCCTGGGTTAACGAATCGGCCAGTCGTCCACGTTCGTCCTTGGTAAAAGCCATACGATCAATAACAAGAAAAAAATCTTCTTTTGGAAGGCCTTTTTTTATTGAAGCAGGCGAACTTATTTCAATAACGGTGCCGGGCTGATTTTCTTTTTTCGTTGGAATGTAAATTCGTAAATAAGCATCTTGCAAAAGCAGTGCAAGAAGTTTTTTCCCTTCAGCGACGCGTCCGTCGGCACTGATCTGGACCAACACATAACCGCGCTGATCTTGAAAATTTTTTAAAACTTTGTCAGTCGCCTCTGTGACACTTTCTTTTTCTGTCGGACAACCATGAGTCGGACAATGCGGCTGTCCAATTTTTTCATAAAGTAATCGCAAATAATCGATCACCTCGGTGGCTGTGCCCACAGTTGATCGCGAACTTTTAACAGTATTTTTTTGTTCAATGGAAATAGCCGGTGGAATATTATTGATGCCTTCGATGGCTGGCTTTGGAGCTTTATTCAAAAATTGCCGAGCGTAGTTGCTCATGCTCTCGATAAAACGACGTTGGCCTTCGGCGAAAAGTGTCTCGAAGGCGAGGGAACTTTTTCCTGAACCCGAGGGACCACAAATCACCGTCATTTGACCGACGGGAATTTTCACCTCGATATTTTTTAGATTATTCTGTTTCACCCCCCAGAGGTGAATTTCCTTCATTCGTTGAGTTCCTGTTTTAAAAATTCCGTAGCTTCTTCGTTTTTATTCGAAGTGCTTGTTGGCTCGGTTCCCTCGATGAAAGCTTGTCTTAAAACATTTTTGCTTGATGCACTTGCGAGTTGTCCCGAGTCACCATCAATATTGGCAAAAACAATACCCTCAGATACGGGCAAAGTCATCTGCGGAAGTCCTTCATGTGCTGATTTCATATAATCTAACCAAAGTGGCAATGCGGCTCGTCCACCAACTTCGCCTTTTCCCATACTTTTTTCTTTATCAAATCCAACCCAAACGCCGGTAGTAATTTGTGTGGTATATCCGATGAACCATGCGTCAACGTAGCCATTGGTGGTGCCGGTCTTTCCGGCAACTTCTCGGCCTAAGGATTTTGCTCTTCCTCCGGTGCCATTTTTATCTTCGACGACACCCCGTAAAAGTGAGTTCATCACTGAAGCTGTCTGAGGCCGAATGAGTTGATCCGGGTCATCAAAAAATAAAAATTCGTCCGTTGAGTTTTTAGCTAAGTGTTTTTGATTATCAAGTGGAGCATCTGGCTTTGTTGAAGGTGGTGCTGCTGCAGAGGCAGGATCTGCTGCCGGCTTATTTTCAAGAAAAACTTTCCTTCGCTCGTCGAATTCTTGATCCAGAGTTTCAATTTCTTTTTTGAAACGTTCATCCAATGAGATTTTTTCAAGAAGAACTTTTCCTGAAGGATCCGTAACTTTGTGAATAAGAAGGGGACGAATTCTTTTTCCCAAGCGTCCAAATTCAGAAAAAACTTTAGTCATTTCGTAAAGAGTAACTCCGCTAGAACCTAAAGCCATGGTGAAATCTGGATTCAATGGAGAAAAAATTCCCAAGCGGCGTGCATAATCCGTGGACCACTTAACGCCGATGTCTTCCACTATTTTTACGGTGGGAACATTTAGGGATTGAACCAAAGCATTGCGAAAAATAATTTCTCCACCAAATGTTTTACCATGATTGGCCGGTTTCCAAGTTTTAACTTCTTCTTGTCCTTCGTTATCTTGCTGTGTTTCTTCATAGACAATTGGCGCGTCCATGATTGGTGTTCCTGGGGTATACTTTTTATCTAAGGCGGAAGCATAAACGATGGTTTTAAATGAAGAACCAGTTTGTCTTGCTGCTTGCAACGTACGATTAAATTCATTTTTGTTGCGGATAAAATTTGAACCTCCGACCATGGCTAAAACATCTTGTGTTTGCTGATCAAAACTAAGCAAAGCGCCTTCAACAATAGGTTCTTGATCCAACTCGGCCGCTAGAATTCCTTTAAGATCAGGCGCTTTCCTTGGAGGATCGCCTTTTTTTAAAGGTTTCAATTGTGATAAACGAGCAATTGAAGTTGAAGTCGCAATTATTTTTACTAAAACGACATCACCCACATGCAGTGCTTCCGAAGGTTTTTTGATTTGATCCAGATCAAAACGTTTATTAGCATCAGGCTTGCGGGCCCATTTCATTGAATCAAAATCAATGATTGCTTGAGACTCTGGTAATTTTAAATACACCAGACCCAAGTCATCATTCACTTCCGTTACGAGAGCCTCGTAAGTTTCATTGAGTTTAAAATAGGTTGGCATCGGAATATCTGGATTTAGTTTTTTCAAAGAAACGATTTCTTCAAATTCTCCATTAGGTAAAATCGTTCGGTCTGGCGTTGAGTTTGAGATTAATTTTTTTTGCTGCTCGGTTAGAAATTTTTCGATGTCTTCTTTAGTTTCAAGTTTGCGAAGCGCGCCTCGGTAGCCTTGCCGCTTATCCAGTTGTTTTAAACCAGCCAATACTGACTCTTGTGCCGCTTTTTGTTTATCAATATCAAGTCCGGTGTAGATTCGAATGCCTTTATCAAGAACAGTTTCTTCACCGAGCTGTTGTACTAAAATTTGACGAATTGTTTCTAAATAGTAGGGTGCAAACTCTTCATAATTTTCACGCACATAAACTTTCACTGGATTTTGAATGGCCTTTGCAGCTTCGTCCTTACTGATAAAACCGACATCAGCCATGCGATTCAACACATAAGTTTGTCGCTCTTTCGCGGATTTAGGATTTTTAACTGGTGAATATCGACTAGGAGCCTGTGGTAAGCCGGCCAAGATAGCGCCTTCTTCCAGAGTTAATTTATCAACAGATTTTCGAAAATAAGTTTGTGCGGCATTTTCTATTCCATATGCGGTGTTACCAAAAAAGATTTGATTTAAATAAAGATAAAGAATTTCTTCTTTAGAAAGATTATCTTCCAACTGCATAGCCAACATGGCTTCACGAATTTTTCGAAAAATTGTTTTTTCTGGGGATAGAAAAAAAGTTTTAGCCACCTGCTGAGTGATTGTGGATCCCCCTTGGACATTTTTACCGGCGCGGATATTAGCAATGCCCGCCCGAAGGATTGCCAAATAGTTGATCCCGCCATGTTTAAAAAACTGATCATCTTCGGCGGCTAAGAAAGCATTGATGATTTGTTTTGGAATTTTGTCATAGTCGACAAGGGTTCGTCGTTCACGAAAAAATTCACCAATCTTTTTTTCGTTGCGATCATAAACTTGACTGACCAACAGAGGTTCGTAATCTTTTATTTCCATGATTTTTGGCAAGCCTGCCTTAATGGAAAATAAAGCGATCACAATCGTTAAAAAACCAACAACAATGGCGATGGCGCCGCCAACAATAGCTTTTTTCAGAATCACAATAACCTCCGCAGGAGGCTTAGAATGTATCAAGACTCTGCGGGGGGGTCATCATAGAGTATGTAAGTTACACCCAGGTCTGGGCAGCGCACTGGGCTAAGGGCGGGGGAGAAAGCAAGAAAAAAAATGAGGTATTAATTGCTACTTACCGGTTTTTACTTTCCGCCAGTTGTAGTCTTATTTTTTTTTGTAGAAGTATCTTTGCAGAGTTCAGAGCTCGTATTCCCTTTACAACAATTGTACCTTTCAGCATCACGTCTGTACTCTGCTTGACTCGATATTTCACCAATGGCATCGCTTCCGCTCAGATCTTTACCAATACGCCTTGGCCTTGTTCCGACTGTATTTGCAGCACTGCTGGTCATCGCTAAACGACCATTAAGCTCTGTTTGTAATCTTAAATTTTCCATCTGTTTTGTTCCGTAGGTAGTTTGTTCTTCACGTCGTTGATTTTCTAATTCTTGATATTCTTGAGCTATTCTTTGTCCATCTGCGGTTTGGTCAACTCTCATTTGCTCAAGTTCCTGCATCAAGAAATCTTCATTCTTTTTTTGTGCCTCTTGAACCGTTGCAAGTTCTTCATTTTTACTATTGATTTGAGCTTGCATATTTTTTAAATCATCAGAAGCCTCATCAATTTTTTGTGAATATTCCAGCACGGTATTTTTAACACAAGAATCAAAATCAGCATTTCGATCTGCCGTTCTTGTTCCTCCTGAAGTGAATGCTGATCCTAAAGCGTTATTGACAATTTTTTGACAAGCTCCAGGATCTTTTTTACATTCTTCGGCACGTCCCTTTAAGATTTGACCACGACAGGCTCGAGAAATGCTATTTAGGTCATAATTAGCTAACATTTTTTTCTTATTATTAGTCATTTTACTCAACTGACTTCGTAAATTTCCAATGACTAAATAGGATTGTCTGACTTGGTCATTGAGTTTAAGCTGCGTATCAGAGAGCTCTTTAAATTTTTCTCGTGATTTAGCCTTATTTTCTTTAATTAAATCATTAAGTTCTTTTTTTAATGCAGTCTGCGCCTTTGCGATCTCCCGAACAGCTTTTTGATACTCAGTTAGATCTTCTATCGCCTTTTTTTTCGCAGTAGCAATTTCTTTTTGAACAGCTTCACGATCAGTTCGAGCTTCTCTTCGTTCTGCTCTATGGTCACTGTAATTGATGTCACAATTAGTAATACCATTATTGCTGGGATTTAAATTGAACCCTGTTGTTTGCGTAATGAGAGCATTAACCATCGAATTAGAGTCATCGGTCATCCCTGTGTCGCCTGTACATAAATCGACAACTTCTTGGCAAGTGGTAGGAGGGCATTTTGCTAAGGACGCAGTCATTTTATCTCGAAGACTAGTGCACTGAACATCTTTATTATTATTACTATTTGGACAATTAAGAGCAGCAGTCTCTTCGCTAATGCAATCTCTACGGTCTTTGTCGTTAGATTTTTCTGTCGGAGAAAATCTTCCGTTACAAAGATTTTTTATTTCCAGTTGCTGTTCAGCTGAGGGGCATGTCGGAGGATAGAATTGTGCAGGAGCAGGCTGACTAAAACCTACGCCGCTCATCCCTGTCATAAAAAACATGACAAGTGTCAGAATTTTAGTCTTTGAAAACGAACCCATGCGTCCTCCCCGAATAACTTCTAAATGTGCAAATCACGGACCTAATCGGTTGATTTTATTAGAAGTTGAAGGTCTTGTTTCACAATGAGAATTCTCAAAATGAGACGGGTGTATTCGAGCTAAACAATTATACTAGTTCACTGGTGCAGTGGGCGCATTTTTTTGCCTTCAAAGGAATTATGGACAGACACTGAATACATTCTTTTGTGGTTGGCGAAACTGTGGCTGGGCGTTGGGCTTTATTTGCTGCTTTAACGACAAGAAAAATAGCAAAGCCGATAATAATAAAATCAAGAATGGATTGAAGAAAATTGCCGTACATGAGCAAAGGAGCTCCGGCTTTTTTTGCTGCCTCAATAGTTTCATAGGAAGCAAAATCAAGAGCTACAAACAAACCCGAGAAATTAACTTTCCCGGCAAATAAACCAAGGATGGGCATCAATATATCCCCTACCAAAGAGGACACAATTTTTCCGAAGGCGGCACCTATTATGATACCGACCGACAAGTCCAAGACATTTCCCTTAGAGATAAACAGCTTAAATTCATTCAACATAAAAATCTCCTATGCAAAAGTAGGAGATTTAGATATTCTCTGCTTCGGGAACAGTCAAAGACAAATCGGTAAATGAATATGCAAAAAGGCTTCAATTCAGACGTTAATTACAAAGGCAGCACTTATCATGTGCAAACCGAGGACTGGGGTATAAAAAATCCCTTTATTGTCAGCCGCGTTTTTAAAAATGGTGCCGTTGTTGTAACGCTGAAAAAACCCTATTCTGAAATTCCCGAAATCGCCGATAAAAAAGGTGACCTGGTTATCAAACAAGCTCTTCGCCGTCAACACGGGGACATCGTTGATCAATTGGTTTCTGGACGGTTGGTTTAAGCCTCGACGAGCTGAAAGTCGCGATCTGAAAAAAAGAATAATCAGCCCCCTGTTGAGCATCTAAAATAAAAGCATGATTGAATTTTCACATGTCTATAAAACATATCCTGGACCTGTTCATGCTCTTCGCAATGTTGATCTTAAAATCAATCAAGGCGAATTCGTTTTTTTAACCGGTCCCAGCGGCGCGGGCAAATCCACACTTTTTAAAATGATGTCGGCTTTTGATGTTTGCACGTCGGGACAAATTGCTGTTGCTGGTTACAATTTGAATGATATGAAAGCTAAAGAGTTACCCTATTTTCGTCGGCAAATTGGTATGGTCTTCCAGGATTTTAAATTACTTCCAGAAAAAACAGTTGCAGAAAATGTTGGCCTTTCTCTTTGGGTAAGAAATGAAAAAAGTTCTCTCATTGAAAAAAAAGTCAGCGAAGTTCTGGACCAAGTGAATCTGTCTCATCGCGCTGATCACTATCCCGAAATGTTGTCGGGTGGGGAGCAACAAAGAGTTGCTATCGCTCGCGCCATAATTCACCAACCCAGCTTACTTATCGCCGATGAACCAACCGGAAATTTGGATCCAAAAATGAGTGAAGAAATCATGGATTTGTTAGAGCATGTTTGTCTTCAAGGCACGACGATTTTTGTCGCTACCCATGATCATTCCATGGTCGAGCGTCGAAAGAAAAAAACTCTAGAAATTCGTGATGGAATTTTAAGCGGAGACTTAAAGTGAAAAAAAGTTCTCTGGCTCTAAAAATGACAACGTTTGTGGTTTTAACTATGTGTTTTCTTTTTCTAATTGGCGGTTCCTTAGTTCTTAAAAACGTGAATCATGTTCTGACATCTTGGGGGCAGGATTTACAAATGACGATATATTTAGATCAAGCTCAAACCGAAGAGCAGCGAAATCAAATAATACAAAAATTATCTCGTTATCCTGATGTTGAATCCACACGTTATGTTCCTCAAGAAAAAGCTTTAGAGCAATTTCGTGTACAAATGGCAGAATATGCACCTGACTTACTAAATGACCCGGAACTCATTCAAATGATTCCCTCAAGTTTGTTAGTTAAGTTTAAATCCGAAGTGCAAGGGAATGAACAACTACAAATAATGAAAACAATTCATCAAGATTTAAAAAATGAAAAAATTGTAGATGAAGTAAGTTATGGCCAAGAATGGGTGCAAAAGTACACTCAAATTAATGGATTTTTTAGTGATCTAGTGATCATCTTGGGAGTTTCATTAAGTGCAGCGGCGTTGTTTGTGATTTCCAATGTCATTCAAACGTCGATTCGACAAAGAAGAGCAGAGATCGAAGTTTTGGAACTTCTTGGCGCAACAGCTTCTACAATTCGTCGTCCGTTCCTTGTCGAAGGTGTTAAAATAGGACTTTTATCGATTGCTCTGGCTTTATTTTTAAATTGGTCAGTGTTGCAATTTATTCTTACTCAATATGCCGGAACTTTGGCTTTGCTTAAAATAACGGATGCGATTCAATTTTTAGATTTTAAAAACATTTTGTTTTTTTTAGCAATGGGACCACTGCTTGGAGCATTAGCGTCTTATATTTGTCTAAGAAAAATTAATACAGGTTGGGCCGCCGCAGGAAGGCGTGTTTAATGAGTTTTTTGTTCTTACCGGCCTTCATCCTGTTAAGCCTATTTAAAACCGAAAGTCTTGCTTATGAAAAAAAGGACTCTTTGACCTCTTCCCAATCAGTTGTCGAAGAATTAGGAAAAAAGAAAAAAAATTTAGAACAAAATGAAATCAAACAGAAAAAAGCCCTGCGTATTTTATATCAATTAAATTTTAAAATTAAAAAAATCGTCAAAGAAAAATCAAAGATGCAGAATGCAATTAATGAACTTGAAGCACACTTGAATGAAACCAATCGAAACATTTCTGACCTTGAAGTGCTTATTCAAAAGCAAAAATTGTCCTTGGCAGAAAGATTAAAAATCATTTCTAAACTGGGCGCTTCGCAACTCTTGGGATTTTTAGTCAAATCGACAAGTTCAGCGGAACTTGAACGTAATTTAAAAATACTTGGTTTGGTGATACAGAAGGATGGAAAAAGTATAAAAGAATTTCAAAATAACAGTCGACAACTTTTCGTAGAAAAAGAAAAATTAGCTGAGCGATTAAACATGCTACAAGTAAAGAATTACGAACTTGGTAAGCAAGAAGAAAAATTTGGTCGTGAACAAAATTTTAAACAAAACATAGTTAATAGCCTGAAAAAAAGCCATTTATTCAATTTGCAGAAAATCAGTGAACTTCGAAAGCAGGATCACAACATGAGCGCAGAAGACAAAGGTCTTTTGGAGGCGCTTCTAAAACCTTCATTTTATGAACAAAAAGGTAATTTATTTAAACCTATCGAAGGAAAGTTGACTGGCTCCTTTGGTCTGGAAAAAGATCCAATTCACTCTATTCAAATTCAAAACCATGGAGTGCGCTTTACCGCTCCCGAGGGCACTGCGGTAAAATCAGTTTTTGAAGGTGAAGTGAGTTTTGCAGGAAATCTGCCTGGCTTTGGTCTAACTGTTATTGTGGATCATGGCGATCACTTCTACACTGTCTATGCAAACAATAAAAAAATTGATGTCGGAGAGGGGCAGCAGATCACTCAACATCAAATGATTGCACAAAGTGGAATTGACACAAAAACAAACCTACCAGGAATTTACTTTGAGATTCGACATTTTTCAGAACCAGACGACCCGCAAAAGTGGATGAAAGGACAAATTGAATGAAAAAACTCACCGCGACAATTTTGATCGGAGCGCTCCTCCTCTTTCAATTTTCAGACACGGTCAAAGCCGGTAATGACGACAGATATTCTGAACTGCAGAATTTCAGCAAAGTTTTGAATTTAATTCAACAGTTCTATGTGGAAGAGGTCGACACAAAAAAATTAATTTACGGTGCAATTAAAGGAATGCTTCGCGAGCTTGATCCTCATACTAACTTTATGCAACCCGAACTTTTTAAAGACTTTGAATCAGAAACCAGTGGAGAATTTGGTGGATTAGGAATTGAAATCTCTATTCAAAATGGAGTTTTAACTATTATCTCACCGATCGAAGACACTCCAGCTTGGGAAGCAGGAATCAAACCGGGTGATAAAGTTATTTCGGTCGATGGGGTTTCAACAAAAAACTTGAGCCTAGTCGAAGCCTCACAATTAATGCGTGGCAAGCGTGGATCGAAAATAGTTTTGCGTATTGTTCGCGAAACTGAAGATGACCCTCGAGACATTACAATCACCCGTGGCAGTGTTAAAATTAAATCAGTGAAATACACTGATCTTGATGACGGTTATGCCTATGCTAAGGTAACAGCCTTTAATGAAACCACTGCTCGAGACCTAGAAAAGGCTTTGGATAATCACATGTCTAAAAATAAAAAAATCGAAGGCTTGTTGATTGATTTGCGAAGAAATCCCGGAGGTCTTTTAGATCAAGCAATTAAAGCAAGCGATCTCTTCTTAAAAGAAGGAATCATTGTTAGCACTATAGGACGAAATAAAAAAGACAAAGAAGTCACTATGGCGACAAAAAAAGGGCGCTTCACTGGCTTTCCCTTGATCGTGCTTGTAAATGAATATTCCGCCAGTGCCAGCGAAATTTTAGCGGGTGCTCTTCAAGATAACAAGCGGGCTCTTATTGTTGGCGAGAGAACCTTCGGCAAAGGATCTGTTCAATCTGTTGTAAAATTACCTGACGGCAGCGGTTTGAAGATGACGGTCGCGCGATACTACACACCTAGCGGTATTTCAATTCAATCAGAAGGAATAAAACCAGATATTGAATTAGAAGATGTCGATGCGGAAGGTTTTGCTAAAGCGATAGTTAAAAGCAAAGGGCCAAGAGAAAAAGATATTCAAGGGCATTTGCGTGGTGATCGGGAAAAGATAGCCAAAGAAAATAAAGAAACCGCATTAAGAGATAAAGAGAAAGACAAGGATACCAATAATAATAAACAAGAAATTGGTGCCTTGGCTTGGTGGAAAGATTTAGGTAGTAAGAAAAATGATAATTTAAGTCCGAAGGAAAAACTATTTAAGTCGGATTATCAGGTTTACCAAGCTTTCAGCTATCTCAAAACCTGGAAGACTTTAAAAACTATTCAGCGGTAGTTATCTTTAAAATTCCAATAGCCGGCGTTCGCACACACACAAAAGTCTAGGATTCTCCTCTGAGAATTCATTTCACCAAGACTATCGTCTTAGTCTTTTGCTATTTTCGTTTTGTTTTGAACGTCTCGATCAAAGACTCGGCAAATATTTCTTGTTTTTGAAAAGAACTGGCCTGATGTCGCGTTAATCCCAGCCCAACATCACCCGTACTAAGGGGCACGGACGCAATCAAAGTCGAGCGAGGTCCTGAGAAAACCTGGCCGGACGTCCGCAACAACAAACGGGAGAATGAAAAATGGGAATGCGCGTATCAACAAATGTGGCGGCAATCAACGCACAGAGAAGCTTGGTTACTAGCCAAAGGGCTATCGGTAAATCGATGGCACAGTTATCTTCAGGTAGCAGGATCAACATCGCGGCAGACGATGCCGCAGGTCTAGCAATATCCGAGAATTTGAAAGCTCAAATTCGTTCGGCTAGACAAGCTAATCGCAATGCGAATGACGGTGTTTCGTTAATTCAAACTGCAGAGGGTGGATTAAACGAGATTTCAAATATCGTGGTTCGATTGCGCGAACTAGGAATCCAAGCATCATCTGACACTGTCGGAGATGTTGAGCGTGGATTCTTGAATAAAGAGGTCTACCAGCTTAAATCAGAGGTAGATCGTATTGCCAATGTGACAACTTGGGGTACAACAAAACTTTTAGACGGAACTTCACCAAAGTTCGATTTCCAAATCGGTATCTTTGCTGATGCAGAGGCGAATCAAATTTCATTTGAAGCCGGTGAAAACATAGCGACTTTGAATGCCCTTGGACTTGATGGCATTGACTTCGCTTCAAAAGAAGGCGCACAAGAGGCACTTACTTTACTGGATAAATCACAAGAAAATATCAATGGTATGCGTTCGAATTTAGGAGCTTTGCAAAACAGGCTAGTTTCAACATCTGATAACTTGGGTGTTACAGAAGAAAACTTGTCTGCAGCAAACTCTCGAATTCGTGACACTGATGTGGCGATGGCTTCATCTGAAATGACAAGAAATAATATCTTGCTTCAGGCGAGTACATCAACATTAGCTCAGGCTAACCAAACTAATGCTTTAGCACTCAAACTCATCGGATAAATTTTTAACGAAAAATATTCGATGTTTCTTCCGTTAGGCCCCGAGGTGAACACGCATTCCTCTCGGGGTCATTTAGAGCGGAAGATATTATTCAGTTTCGTGTTTCAAGGACTCTTTGGATACTTCATTGATTTTAAGAGTCTTCATCAGATGGGCAATAACTTTTTCTTCGGTGATCATGTAAGTTAATCGGCTGACTTGTTCGGGTTTGGTGTAGAATTCTTTGATGCGGTTCAATTCAATGCCGGTTTGTTTTGAATACTCTTCTAACTTAGCTTGAACATCTTCGTTGTTGCAAACCAACTCATGTTTTCGAGCAATAGCATCCACCAGAAAACTAGCTTGAATCATTTCCTTAGCAGTTTTTGTAAAATCACTATCCCATTTCTGAGTGTAAGTTATTAAGTCAGCTTCATTCATACCTTGTTGTTTCATTCGTTCAGCAAAATCTTTAACCAAGGTTTCTTTTTGTTCTCTGAGAAGTGAAGGCGGAGTTTCAACGGGGTTAGCCTCAACAAGTTTTTTTAACAAACGATTTTTGAAAGCGTCTTCAATTCTTTTTTTCTCGGTGCCTTCCAGATCCTCTTGAATGCTTTTTCGCAATTCTTCGACAGTCGGAGGAGCGCCAACGGATTTAAGAACTTCTTCTGTTAATTCGGGAAGAACTTTTATTTTAATCCCTTTCAAAGTGACTTTGAATTGCACAGGTTTTCCTGCCAATTCAGTCGATTGATAAGGATCTGGAAATTTCAAAGACAAAGTGCGGGTTTCATTAATATTCATCCCGACAACGCCCTCTTCAAAGCCATCGATAAATTGTTTGGCGCCGAGCTCGAGACGATGATCTGTGCCTGTGCCGCCTTCAAGTGGTTTGTCATCAACGAAACCCTCGAAATCGATCATCGCAACATCACCCAGTTGAGCTGGTCGCAAGATGACAAGGTCTTCAAATGTCGCCCGAGAAGTGCGGATATTTTCAAGAACTTGGTCCACTTTTTTAGGATCAAAATCCAAAATTTCTTTTTCAACTTCCAGGTTTTCATATTTTTTGAGTTGTACTTCCGGTTGAATATCGAAAAGAGCGCTGAAAGAAAAATTTTGATTATCTGTCGGTTCACTGAACTCAAATTCTGGATAAGAGATCGGGTTTAATTTGTGTTCGGATAAGGCTAACGGATAGTGACTTTGAATTAAATCTTGAATGACATCTTGTTTTACGCGATCAGCATAAAGACTTTTAATTTGAGCAAGCGGAGCTTTGCCTTTGCGAAAACCTTTGATGGTAACGTCACGTTGGATGCCAGAAAAAATTTTATTGAATGTTTTTTCGACAATATCAGAAGGAATCTCGATATTGAGTTTTAATTGAAGTGGGGAAAGTTTTTCGACTTTAGATTTAATCTCTGATTTCACGCTTAACTCCATAAAATGACCTCGTGCGATAATTTTGGCGAATTTAGGAGAGAAGCTGCTGAAAAGCAAGAGAATTTTGCATTGCGAAATGCCTCTGCAGAGGGGCTCTGTGAGACTCATTAACTGAATGAATCAACAAATCGTTTTTGTGACCGGTAAAGGTGGGGTGGGCAAATCTACAATTGCCGCAGCCATCGCATTCAAAAAAGCAAATGAGGGTTTTAAAACGCTGTTGGTTGAGCTTGGAGATCAGAGTTTTTATAGGGAATTTTTTGAACTTCCCGGCGTCAATTATCAAGCAAGAAGTCTACGAAAAAATTTAGATGTGGTCTTGTGGTCAGGCCCAGAGTGTTTAAAAGAATATGCCATGCATTTGCTTAAGATCGAGAGCCTTTATCGCTTATTTTTTGAAAATAAAGTCTCAAGAACACTGATTAACGTCGCACCCGGTTTACCCGAGCTATCTGTTTTGGGAAAAATTACAAGTGGGCCAAGGAAGCATGGTCCAACTGAGCCTTATGACTTTATTATTGTGGATGCCTATGCAACGGGGCATTTTATTTCATTACTTCGGGCGCCAAGAGGCATGGCTAAGGCTATTCAATATGGCCCCATGGGTGAACAAAGTCGTTCGATTGACCAAACAATAGTGGATCCAAACATTTGTAAATTCTACTATGTTACCTTACCAGAAGAATTGCCGATGAAAGAAACACAAGAGCTACATGAGACTCTTAAAAATGAATTTAAGATAGAAGGTCAATGGATCCTGAATCGTATTTTGGAAACGAATCTTAAAGCTAAGGATCTTGAAAAATCAAATTTAGGACAAAAAACAAAAATTAATTTCGAAACTTATCTGAGTTCAGTTTTGGATCGACAAGAAAAAGTTATTCAGAAGTTGAAAGACACGAGCGTATCTTGGCAGGAGTTGCCTTTTTTAGTCGAAACGGATCCTTATAAATTGGTGCAAACTTTGTCCGAAAGATTAAAATAATGTTACAAAAGAATTTATTCTCAGATGTAAAAATTTTAGTTTGCGTGGGCAGTGGAGGCGTTGGAAAAACGACTTTAGCTGCGGCCTTGGGCGTGATGGCCGCACAGCAAGGTCTTAAGGTCTTAGTGTTAACGATTGATCCGTCAAAACGGCTGGCCCAAACACTTGGCATTGAAGGCACACAAGAAATAACTGAAGTGCCAGGACAAAAATTTAAGGGTCAACTTTGGGCCTCTGTGATTAATCATCAGAAGGTCTTTGATGATTTTGTTAGAAAAGCAGCGTCCAGCGCAAATAAAACGGGAGTTTCAGTTTCTGCCGAGCGCATTTTAAAAAATAAATTATACCGTCAGCTTTCAACAAGCCTCAGTGGTTCGCAGGAATTTACCGCATTAGAGATGCTCTGTAGCTGTCATGAATCAGGTCGTTTTGATTTAATTATTCTTGATACGCCGCCAGCCAAACATGCCATGGATTTTCTAAAAGCACCGCAGAAATTGGCCGCCCTATTTAATGAGGGGATTGCTCAATGGTTCCGCACTCCACAAGAAGGAGCTGGTTTTTTTGCAAACCTATTGCATTCAGGCACACGGCAAGTCTTGAAAACTTTGGAAAACTTAACGGGCGCTGATTTCGTCCGTGAACTTGCTGACTTTTTCTTGAATATTGAAAAATGGCAAAACAAGTTAGAGCAAAGAATTTTACAAGTGCACGAGATGCTGGTTCATCCTCAGACTCAATTCTGCCTTGTGACCAGTTTTGATTTGGCAAAATTGAAAGAGGCCGAGTCCTTTGCAAAGGAAATTCGCAAGAATGGCTATCATTTGACTTCAGTCCTGCTGAATCGTGTTTTCCCCGATTGGATACTTCCCGAGGCTGCAGAAACCTCCGAAGATCCAAAAAAAATCGAAATCTATCGCTTAGCACAACTATTGCGTTTTTATTATGAGCATAGACTTGAACTCTATGCCCAATTCGAGAGAAAATTATCTGGTGATGTTTTGGTCATGAAGTTACCAGATTATGTTGAACCCGTTTCTGATTTAGATGGTTTGATGTTGATCGGAAGTCAGCTGGAGTTTTAAAATGACAATGATTAAAAAAATCCTAAAATTTTTTTTATTAACGGCGATTATCGTCGGCTGTACGACGACAAATAAATCACAAAAAAAAATAAACGCCGGCGATCTGGATGAAGCCTCTTCCGAGCCCCAGGCCGCGCAATTAAGAAATTTATTTGAAATGAATGAAAATGGCTTAGGAAATAAATCATTGCCACTTTTTCGCGAGTTCCAAGCAAAAAACCCCACTTCCATTTATTTTCAAGCTGCTCGTTATGGCGAGGCTTGGTCTTTAGAACAAACCGAGGCCTTAAGTGAAGCTTTGCAGGTTTATCAATCGGTTATGGATCTTGCAAAATCGCAATGGCCCCGACTTTATGCACGATCCTTGTATCGCAGCAGCTTTGTCTACGAAACTTTGGGCGAAGACGTAAAATTAGTTGCGACGTTGATGGAAGCGCGGGGATTAAGAGAAGATTTACCTCCGGAAGTGGCCTTAGCTGAAGTGCCTTCTCGTCTTTCTATGATTTATGCAAAAATTAATCGGCCCGAAGAAGCGCAAAAGTATTTGAAAGAAGCTGATCAAGGCTTGCGCCGTCTGTTGGCGACCCAAAAAATTTCCAACGAATGGTTAGCCCAAATGTATTTTCAAATGGGAAGTCTTAAGTTGAGTTCAATGAATGCAGATAATTTAACTTACTTTGTGCAAAGTCAGAAAACAGTTCAGCGCTATTTATTAAGCTCACTATCCCTGAATGACTCCGTTTGGTCCGAAAAATCTTTTAAGAAAATTACTGAAAATTATTCTCTGCTTTGGAATCAAATTGAAAGTTATAAAGAAAATTCCAATACGGATTCCTTTGATCGCATTGAAAGCCGTCGACAACAATTTCTGATTTTAGGCGAGTACTTGAAAATGGTCAGCGAGGCCTTGCAGCTAAAACCCCTCGATGAACAGCGAATGAATATTTATCAGACGAAAACATTTAATTTTTTTGAAGAAGCTGAAAAAAAAACCTACGATCTTCTTTATTCTAAATTTGATCGCATGTCGTTGACCGAAGAGGCGCTTCGCTTGAACGACATCAGAAGACCAGGGAAAGTTCTTGTAAACGATTTTTTTCCAAACGAAAAGGAATAGGCGTGGTTCAAAAAATACTGCATCAACAAACACTTAAAAATTACGCAAAAATTTGTGATTGGTACGCTCAAAAAACAGAATCCTTGCCATCGACAATTTATTCTAGCTATGACATTCGTGATTCAGGTTATAAAGTAACAAATGTAGATGCGAATATATTTCCAGCAGGTTTTAACAATATTTGTCCCGCAGATAAAGACACTTCTGTCGATGTTTTTGACCGTTATTTAATCAAGCATTACTTAAAGCCAATTAAGAATATTCTTTTGGTCACAGAAGAACACACCAATAATCCATATTATTGGGAAAACATTTCCACGATTCAAAAAATCGTTACGGAGTCGGGACGAAATATCAAAATTGCGTTTGCAAAAAAAATGGATCAACCCCTTGTGTTGGAATCAACGACGGGAAAAAAAATCACCGTTGAATCGGCAGAATTTGGCAGTCCCTTATTTGATACTTTTAAGCCAGATTTGATCGTGAACAATAATGATTTTGCCGAAGCTCACGAAGAGTGGGCCATGAAGATTGATCTGCCAATGAATCCACCGCGGGAATTGGGATGGTACCAAAGAAAGAAAAGTCGCTATTTTAAATATTACAATCAAATGGTTAATGAGTTCAGTGAAGCTGCGGGTATTGATCCTTTTATTATGCGAGTAGAGACAGATATCTTTGAACACTTTGATATTAATGAAGATAAAAGTCGTAATGAACTAGCAGATAAGGTCGATAGCTTTATCGCTAAGCTAGAAGTCGAATACAAACGACGTAAAATTGATCAAAAACCTTTTGTTTTTGTAAAGAACAATGCGGGAACCTATGGTTTGGCTGTTATACGTGTTGGTTCTGGGCAAGAAGTGCGTGAATGGAGTTATAAATCACGCAAAAAAATGAAAGCCGCAAAAGGTGGACGTGAAGTTGAAGAAGTGATTATCCAAGAAGGGGTACCATCCATAGTGCAAGCGGACGAAGCCAGTGCTGAACCTGTTATTTATATGATTGGTTGTGAGCTCGCCGGTGGGTTTTTGCGTAGTCATGCTGAAAAATCTTCAACGGAAAGTTTAAACAGCCCCGGTGCTATTTATAAAAAACTTTGTGTTTCGGATTTAACTGATCGAGCCGAAGGTTGCCCAATGGAAAATGTCTATGGTTGGACAGCTAAGCTTGGACTATTGGCTATTGGGTTGGAAGCGCAGGAAATGAAGGTTGATTTTAAAGGTTTCAAAAACGCCGCCTGCGGATAGACTAAGGTCTAACTGGATTTTATTGCTCAGTTAATTTTTTCGTAATTTTGCAAATTGTGAAAAATTGTTCTAGAATAAATAAGGACTCTATCTGCCGAGCTGCCAAGGAGGCTTTGTTTGAAACAAATTTGGTCCCCAGTGGGACTTATTGTTTTTTCGTTTCTTATCGGTCTTGGCCTAATTCATCTTTCTGAGAAAAAATTTGCACGACAAAGGGATCCTGCAGCGATTCGACAAGTTTTTGATTTTTCAAGACTGCGCGGTTCTGCATTAGAAATTGCCGTCAAAGAAAGATTAATTTCAGGTTTAGATATTTACAAAAGCGAAGAAGGTTTTGGATTATCCTTAGGACATTTTGCTTTTCAAAAAGAAAACGGTGAAAAAACTTTAGGCTGTCAGCATTTTTCAAAAGTAATTATGAACTTTGAAGCAGAAGGCTATGCGGTCAGTGGAAACAAAACTTCGATGGAAATTGAAGGGCATTGTGAATACTCGACAGATTTGGCCCGAATCAATCCCTTGGTCGTTCCCATGCTAAAAATCTTAGCGGAAAAGCCTGGTGATGGAGATTTCAATTTCCAACAAGGTAAAGCGATTAGTCTTAAGTTTCTGAATGTCCCCGAAGAATGGCCCCGCAAATGGGTATTGATCGGAGTGAGGATCGAAGGATCAGGACAAAGTATTTCCGTGGATCGCAATGAAGTGGCTCAGATCTTGGGTCATCCTTTGATCGTCAGCTACTAAATCTGGCGTACTAAAAGTACCACGTAAAATTCCACACACAGTTGGACATTTTTGCTCCTCACAAAGTTGTCAATATATATGTTGTCAACTTTGTGAGGAGCAGTTTAGGAATTGCTTACCCTTGAAGTTCGAAGCAAAGCAGATGCGTTCACTACTTAACAGATTTTTCAAAAATACAAATGGCGTCGACAACAGTTCCATTGAGCAGATCTAGATTAACTTTCTCTAAACCGACAAGGATTAGTTGTCTCATTCTTGCCGAATCTTCGCAAAGCTCAACTAAAGCTGCTGCAGCTTGTGCTTTTGACATATTAGGTGTTTTGGTTGTTCCAAAATATTGTTTAATCTGTTCATCGGCAAAAGCATTTGAATTGGCGCCAAGAACTAAACAAAATAATGTAGCAAAAAGTGTTTTCATAATATCTCCTCGTATTAAGTAATTAATTCTTTGCACAAGATTCATTCATTGTTGTTACCTCATACATAATATTACTATCCATAACGCTTTTAGGTTGAAAAAGTCCCACTCCAGTCGCTTCGTGGTCTACGTCTAATTCTACTATCTTAATCTTAGATTTTAAACAGTTCTTGTATAACTCACTATAGGTAGTTGCTGCCGATGAGCCTTCAGAAAGTACATCTTCAAATTTTACATAATAGCCCTTTTGGAAATATTGATGCCCACAATAAGCAAAACAAGACCACGTTGGAGGAGAAAACTGCACTTTACTGGAAAGTTTATTGTGTTCGTCATCAAAACCTAAAAGTGATATCAGTTCGTGATAAACAGTAATGTAGACGACTTCGTCATTAGATAAAATTTTGTCCCACGATGGTCCATACAGTACCAATTTTTTTTGTTTTGGAAAATTAAGGGCATCAACTGGTTCGCCATTTTTATCATTTAATGGCTTTAAGGTTACCGAAAGATCAATACCTTCTAAAAGTATGTCCAACTTTGTCAGGTTTATGTCATGAATATTTTTACCAGGTATACGGAGCTGCTTTGCAATCGTTTGTGCCTTACTCATGAACTTAGCTTTAACGAAGGCTCCGCCACCGCTGTCACTTGGTCCTGCGAATGCTGAGATGTAAGCAAAAAATGACAGCAAAATGACTAGGGTTTTGACACTTTTTACCCCTAGGGTCTTAGTAAATTTCATATGGTTCTCCTTGTTAATTGATTAGCAAACTTTCGACCATAATGACACGGCGAATAAAATAGATATAGAGTATTTTTGTAAAAAATGCTTAAATATATTTATAATAAATAAATTTTAACTAATTGATTTTATATGAATATTTTTGAATTTAAGAGCTACAAACAGTTCACTAAAGAAAAAATCGGGTCCATGCCACGAAATGGTCGGGGGCAGTGGATGAAAATGGCGCGGCATCTTAGGCTTCATACTTCGCTTGTAAGCCAAGTGTTTAATGGCGAGAAACATCTTTCAACTGATCAAGCCTGCTTGTGTGCCGAGTTTTTGGGTCTGATAAATTTAGAGTTACAATACTATGTTTGTTTAGTTCAGCGTGAACGAGCAGGAAATAACGGTACAAAAAAACTCTTTGATGATCAGCTAGAGGAACTATTAGAAAAATCTCGAAAAATTTCAAATCGAATTTCGAAAGTTAAACTTTTGGATGAAAGTTCTAAATCAATTTTTTATTCAAATTGGTTTTATAGTGGAGTTCGTTTGTCGACATCAATACCAAGTTGTAACTCGTTGGAAGCGATTTCCGAGAAATTAAATTTATCTAAAAAACTAGTTTCCCAGATTTTGGAATTTCTTTTGTTAAATAGTTTAGTGATCGAAAAAAATGGAAAACTTGATTATGGTCCACTAAAAACTCATATCCCTGCGGATTCTCCTCTCGTTGGAAGACATCATACAAATTGGCGCCTTAAAACAATTGAAAGAGCTTCGAACCTTACAGAGCAAGAGCTCATGTTTACCTGTCCTGTTACAATCTCTAAAGAAGATTTTACAAAATTAAAATCATTGATTTTGGAATTTATTGGAAATGCCGAAAAGGTATATTCGCCGTCAGCACCAGAAATTTTAGCTTGTTTGAATATTGATTTAGTCAAACTTAACAATGATCCATAAATCGCAGACTTAAACCTGCGACTTCGCCAGCTCAACAAAAGTTCGAATCATCACACCGCTGGCGCCTTTTTTGGGGCAGTAGTTTACGCGACCGCCAGTAGCCCAGCCGGTTCCAGCAATATCAAAGTGAGCCCAAGGAATATTCTCACCAACGAATTGTTCAAGAAAAGCTGCCGCCGTAGCCGAGCCTGCACCTTTTCCTGAGGACATATTAGAAAGATCGGCAAAGGTCCCCTTCATGTCTTTGACGTGATGATCAACCAAAGGAAGGTTCCACACCAATTCGCCTGAAGCATCAGCGGCTTTTTCGATTTTCTTTTTTAAGTCTTGGTTGCGGGTAAAATATCCAGTGTGGATATTTCCAAGAGCCACAACCATTGCTCCGGTCAATGTCGCAGCATCGACAATCAGTTCGGGATCTTGTTCGCTGGCATAACTAAGAGCATCGGCCAATATCAAACGACCTTCAGCATCCGTATTATTTATTTCAAAAGTTTTTCCGTTGCGGGCAGTATGAATATCCCCAGGTTTTGTGGCCGATGGACCTGGCATATTTTCGCTCGAAGAAACTAAGACCATGGCGTTTATTTTTAATTTCAATTTCGCTATGGCGAGTAGAGCTCCGATAACATTGGCTCCGCCGCACATATCATATTTCATTTCTTCCATACCTGCGGAGGGCTTAATGCTAATTCCACCAGAATCAAAAGTTAAACCTTTGCCAACAAAAACTAACGGTTTTTTGTTTTTAGCAGCACCATGATATTCCATGATAATAAATCGTGGTTCTTGATCTGAACCCATGGAGACACCCAGCAAACCACCCATTTTTTCTTTTTTAATGCGAGCTTTGTCCCAAACAGTAACTTTAATGCCAGTTCCGCGAGCCGCTTCGGTCGCTTTTTTTGCCAAAACTTCTGGAGTCATTAAATTTCCTGGCATGTCGCCAAGATAACGAGAGAAATTCACACATTGAGAAACTAAAAGTCCTTCTTCAAATGCGCGTTTAAAAGCGGCTTCTTTGGCTTTTGTTGAGACAACATGAAACTCGACTTCTTTTTCATCTTCTTTTTTCTTTGATTTAAGTTCTTCAAATGCATAGGAAGCTAAAACAAGTCCTTCAGCGGCCGCTTTTGCATAAGATTCAAGATCGCGTTTTCCCGCACCCACAGAATCAAAATCAATAAAGACTTCCTTCGATTGCAAGCTTCGAGTTGCATCGAAAGCTGCGGCAAAAGCTTGGCGAAGAATTTCGTGAGTGAGTTCTGCATTTGAGCCCAGACCCACCACGACGACATGTCTGAAACCATTTGCATTGAGTTCACGGTAAATTGAAGTTTCAAGTGCTTTACCGGTGAGACTTTTTTCCTCAATTGCGAGAGCCAGACCATCAGCTAGACCTGGAAAAGTTAATTGAGGAGGTTTCTCTTTTTGAGAAGCTGTTTTTGCAAAAGTGACTAAAGATGAACCACTTAATGATTTAATGTCTTTATTTAAGAGATGAAAGGCCATTTTAACTCCGTGCAAAAGTCTGGAAATTGGTGAGAATTAATTCACTATCATAGATCTTTTTTTCTTCAAGTGGTTTTTATTAAGCTTTAAAGTTCTGAGCCGATAAGAAACCAAACATATTGAACCAGGAGAACCTCAGTGGCCCTTATCCCCTATGTTATTGAACAAACTTCTAAAGGTGAAAGATCATATGATATCTATTCACGCTTACTCAAAGATCGAATTGTCATCCTTGGAACAGCAGTAACTGATGAAGTAGCGAATAGCATGATTGCACAGTTTCTGTTTCTTGAGGTTGATAACCCTGAAAAGGATATTAGTCTTTATATTAACTCGCCAGGGGGAAGCGTTTCTGCGGGAATGGCTATTTACGATATTATGCAATTCGTAAAATGCGACGTAGCAACTTTTTGTATGGGCATGGCAGCAAGCATGGGTTCGTTGTTGCTCACAGCTGGGACCAAAGGTAAAAGATATTCCTTGCCGAACACGAGAATCATGATCCATCAGCCTCATCTTGGTGGTGGCGGGATCGGTGGACAAGTGACTGATATTGAAATTCAAGCTCGGGAATTAGTAAAAACGAAAGAAAGACTCACTCGAATTTATGAAACGCATACGGGTGTGAAGTATGAAAAGCTTGTGCCGATGATGGAGCGTGATAATTTTATGAGCGCAAATGATGCGAAAGAGTTGGGATTGATAGATCACATTGTTGAATCTCGAAAAAGTTCGAAAAAAGGATAATTCTGAATGAGCACATCGAACGGAACATTACGTTGTAGTTTTTGCGGTAAAGGCCAAAAAGAAGTTAAGAAGCTGATTGCTGGCCCTGGTGTTTATATATGTGATGAGTGCATTGATCTTTGCAATGACATCATTGACGAGGAAAAAGAGAGAGAGACAGCGGTTAAGGGAACCTTTAAAGTCCCGAAACCAATGGATATTAAATCTCACCTTGATGATTATGTGATCGGTCAAGTTACTGCAAAAAAATCTTTGTCAGTAGCAGTTCATAATCATTACAAAAGGATTAACAATATCAATCCTGGAAAAAAATCCAGTGAAGTTGAGTTACAAAAATCAAATATTTTGCTGATTGGTCCAACGGGATCGGGAAAAACATTGTTGGCTCAGACGATTGCAAAAGTTTTGAATGTTCCATTTGCAATGGCTGATGCGACAACTTTAACTGAGGCTGGTTATGTGGGCGAAGATGTGGAAAACGTCGTGCTCAATTTGCTTCAAGCCGCAGACTATGATGTAGAAAAATGTCAAAAGGGCGTCATTTACATTGATGAAATCGATAAAATTTCTCGTAAGTCCGAGAACCCTTCGATCACTCGAGATGTGAGTGGCGAAGGCGTTCAGCAAGCCCTGTTAAAAATTCTTGAGGGCACTGTGGCCAATTTGCCCCCGAAGGGCGGCCGTAAGCACCCTCAACAAGAATTTATTCAAGTGGACACTTCGAATATTTTATTCATCGTGGGCGGAGCATTTGTTGGTTTAGATAAGACAATTGAAAACCGCACGACTAATAAAATGATGGGTATCGGTGCTGATATTAAGACAACTGCGGAAAAAGATTCCAGTGCAAATATTCTTCAACAAGTTGAACCTGATGATTTAGTTCGATTTGGTTTGATCCCTGAGTTTGTTGGTCGATTGCCGGTGGTTGCAGTTTTAGATCCATTGGACGAGTCAGCTTTAATGGATATTTTAGTGCGCCCAAAAAATGCAATTACCAAACAGTATCAAAAGCTTTTCAGCTATGAAGGCGTTGATTTAAAGTTTACAGACAAAGCTTTAAAAGCAATTGCACAAACAGCTCTTAAACGAAAAACGGGAGCTCGGGGACTGCGCGGTGTAATTGAAGCCGCCATGCTTGATGTCATGTTCGATATTCCTTCAAAAACGAATGTGAAGGAAGTTGTGATTGACGATAAAGTTATCCTTGAAAAGGCCACTCCAAAATTGGTCTTAAAAACTGAAGAAGAAATGAAAGAATCCAAAAATAAAGAAAGCGATCCCGCTGAAAGTGCCTAGACTTTAGGCCTTCTAAACTAACGCGATCGCTCGACATAATACCGCTTAACTTCGCCCCTTGAAGTCTTTATAATTAATCTAGTTGAACTGGATTAACCGAATATAGGTTTCAACAGTCTTAAAACTGCAAGGAGGGGAGAGGTTATGAGTGACACTAAAGTCCAACAATTACCACTTTTACCGCTGAGGGATTTAATCATCTTCCCTCACATGATGATGCCTCTATTCGTCGGCCGTGAAAAAAGTATAAACGCTCTTGAAGATGCCATGAGCAAACAGACGGATATCGTTCTGGCGGCTCAAAAAGACGCTAAAACAAATAGTCCTGAAGCCAGAGATATTTATTCGGTCGGGACGATCGGAACCATCATCCAACTTCTTCGTTTGCCTGATGGCACGGTCAAGGTTTTGGTCGAGGGAAAAAAACGCGCTCGAATTAAAAACTTTGTAGGTAATGATAATTTTTTCATTGTTCAATGCGAGGAAATTGTCGAGGACGTCGAAAACCCAGTCGAGGCTCAAGCCCTAGTTCGTTCTGTTAAAACAACTTTTGAAACTTACGTGAAGTTGAACAAAAGAATTCCCCCAGAAATTTTGATGAGAGTTTCATCAATCGAAAGCGCTAGTGAATTGGCCGACATTATTGTCGCTCAACTGAATTTGAAACTGGAAGATAAACAAAAAGTTTTAGAGATCTTTGATCCCGTTTCCCGCTTAGAACATTTACTCAATTTGATGACCGGGGAAATTGAAATTCTTGAAGTGGAAAAGAAAATCCGCAGTCGTGTGAAAAAACAAATGGAGCGTTCACAAAAAGAATATTATTTGAACGAGCAAATGCAGGCCATCCAAAAAGAACTTGGTGAAAAGGATGACTATCAAGCTGAGCTTCAAGATCTTGAAGCTAAGTGCAAAGCTAAAAAGATGACCCAAGAAGCAAAAGATAAAGTCCTGAAAGAAGTTAAAAAACTCAAAATGATGTCGCCGATGTCGGCGGAAGCCACTGTCGTCAGAAATTATATTGATTGGATTTTATCTCTACCTTGGCAGGAATACTCAGTCGAAAGTCATGACATTAAGAATGCTCAGAAAATTTTAGATGACGATCATTGGGGCTTAGAAAAAGTTAAAGAAAGAATTCTGGAGTATCTGGCGGTTCTTTCCATTGCCGATAAAATGAAGGGTCCAATTATTTGTTTGGTTGGCCCTCCGGGCGTGGGTAAAACTTCATTAGCACGATCGATTGCGACTTCATTGAATCGTCCTTTTGCGCGAATTTCCTTGGGTGGAGTTCGTGACGAAGCTGAAATTCGTGGCCATAGAAAAACGTATGTTGGAGCAATGCCTGGAAAAATCCTTCAAGCCTTACGTAAGGTCGACAAAGGAAATCCAATCATGCTTTTAGATGAAATCGATAAAATGGCTTCTGATTTTCGCGGCGATCCTTCGGCAGCAATGCTTGAAGTTTTAGATCCTGAGCAAAATTTCAGTTTCCAAGATCATTATTTAGAAGTGGAATATGATTTATCCAAGGTGATGTTTATCGCGACGGCGAATTCACTTCACACTGTTCCAAGGCCTTTATTGGATCGTATGGAGATCATTAGCATTGAAGGTTACATTGAGCAGGAAAAATTTAATATTGCAAAAAACTATCTGGTGCCAAAACAAATTGAAAACCATGGTTTAAAAAACTTTAAAGTTTCTATTCAAGATGCGACAATCAGAAATGTTATCCGCTTTTACACTCGGGAAGCTGGAGTTAGAAATCTTGAACGACAATTGGCAAATGTTTGCCGAAAAGTTGCAAAAGAAATCGTCATGGGCTTAGCCATTGCAGATCTAAAAAAGACGACAAAAAAGGCAGCGGCACCTGTGAAAAGCAAAAAAGCCGCTCCAGTTAAGCCGTATGTAGTAACTCCGAAAAAATTAATTGATCTGTTGGGGCCAGCCAAATTCAAGTTTGGAAAAATTGAAGATCAAAATGAAATTGGATTAACAAATGGTATGGCATGGACTGAAGTTGGTGGCGACTTGTTGGTTGTCGAGGTCAGCGTAGTTCCCGGCAAAGGAAAATTCACTGTCACCGGACAATTGGGTGACGTGATGAAAGAGTCTTGTTCTGCAGCCATGAGCTACGTGCGATCACGAGGCCCACTTTTTGGCTTTGATAAAGAATATTTTTCTAATGTCGACGTTCATATTCATTTACCTGAAGGCGCAGTGCCTAAAGACGGTCCTTCCGCAGGAATAGCGCTAACAACAAGTATTGTTTCAGCGATCACAAAGATTCCGGTGAAACGAACGGTGGCAATGACCGGAGAAATTTCCTTAAGAGGTCGAGTGATGCCAATCGGGGGATTAAAAGAAAAAATCCTTGCGGCCCATCGTGGTGGCATCAAGTTGATCATTTGTCCTAAAGAGAACGAAAAGGATTTAAAAGATATTCCAAAAGAAGTTTTAAAAGAGCTGAAGGTGATCTTAGTTGATCACGTTGATCAGGTTCTGATTAATGCGCTCGATATTAAAAATCCCAAAGAACTCTTTAAAGTACAAAAAGAAACAGTTATGGGAATTAAGGCCCAATACACTGGTCAAGAACATCATCATCATTGATAACTATTGAGTAATAATCAGTAAACCTTAAAAAAGGCCCTCCAAAAAGAGGGCTTTTGCTTGTTTTGCGGGCATTCGTTCCTGCCCATTTCACTTTTAATCCGGCAAATTGCTGTTTTTGCGGGCTTTCGTTTGACCCGCACCGCAGAATCTGTCAAAACCTTAGCTCAATTTGGAACTCTTTTTTTGGAGAATTCATGTCCACAATGGACGAGTATTTCGAGCTAGGTAAACTCTATTGCGATCGAGGGGACTTCGATAAGGCTATTGAAAATCTGAAGCCAGCTTCAGATGAGTACTTTAAGGCGAAGGATTTTACCTCCTATCTTAAGACCATGAATTTAATGCTTCGAATTTATGCCGAGAGAGAGCAGTTTGAAGAAATAAATAATACCAAAGAATTACTTCAAGATCTTGTTTTAAAGGAAGGTTTCGAGCTCAATTCTCGGACCTATTACACTCTTCACATTTGCTCTCTTTACAAAGGGCAAGTGGATTTGGCTTTGGATTATGCGCAAAAAGCTTTGGCTTTGGCCTTAGCTCAAGACAATAAAGAAGACATTTGCAATGCGATTTTTTCAATTGCCAATACTTATGCCCAACCTCAATTGGGAAAATATGCGGACGCTTTAAAGGAAATTTATAATCTTCAGGTGTTTTTTCAAGTTTATAACTTTCCTGATCTTCGTGTTGCCACTTTGCTTTTAAACGCCAGTATTTTAAAAAGTCTTAAAAAATACGATGAAGCCATCGAGGTTGTTTGGAAAGCTTATGATGATTTAAAAATTACTAAGAATATGGTCGTCTCAACTTATTTGATGGGAATGTTAGGTTCAATTTATTTTGAATCGGACGACAAAGATATGGCCCGACTTTATCTTTCGATGGCTGCTAAGTCGGTGGACATGAAAAATCAAATCCGGCTTTCAAAAATGATTAAATCTTACATCGACCGCTTGGGTGGCGATTCTCAGCAGACCTATGATTTGATCTTCAGCGAAGACAATCACGCGGTATTCGAGAAAAAGTTAGGCAAGATTGATTTTAAAAATCAATTCATCCTTTTAGATCTGCTCCGTTTGTTCGTACAAAACCAGGGAACGGTTTATTCGAAAGAATATTTAGTGGAAAATGTTTGGAAGCAACCTTACGATCCGATTGTACATGATAATAAAATTTATGTGACGATTAAGCGATTAAGAAAATTAATTGAACCTGATTACGAGAAACCAAAATATATTTTTAGAGCTAAAAATGGTTATTACATGAACAAATCCGCACGTGTGTTGTTGGAGCATTGATAGGACTGAGGGGGACTTCGATGAGAAGAAATGTATGTTTTTTAATCCTAAGCTTTTTTTTAGCTTCGGTGAGTTTTGCAGATTTATGCAAAAGCGGAATGAGTTTTAACTCTCATACTGTGCACAAGGCGGAACAAGTGGATGATTTTGTTCCTTATCCTTGGGGCGCGGAACTATCTATTCCTTGGATGCATGTTCAAGGTTTATGGGTGATTGACGTCAATGGTGCTCCAAACTATTACACTTTTGAAGTAGTAGGGCGGACTTATTCACCTGATAGACAACTTTTGATTAAGCAGTATGATTCTAAATCCTGCGAGATAGTCGCCATTGGGGTTGGTATCGAAAATGATCAGAAAACAATTTGGGCTCTTATGAAACCAATGTTTTTACCTAAAGCTTATCGATTGGGCCTAAGGAACTTTAGTGCGCAGTCGTTGCCAAAACACCTACCCAGTAAGAGTGGTCGTGTAATGGTGATGTCCGTAAGCACCAGTGGGTCATTGAAGTCCTCGTACTATCCAGTACAGAAGGTAGTAGACCCAGCGAATATACAGATGTTTAACAACTGTAAATGTACCCGCTAAAAGACGAAAAAAAACTCGACACAGAATGGAATGCTTGTTATTCAAAGTTTCCATTCTTTCAAAAAGAGAATAGGGAGTTAGCTCAGTTGGTAGAGCGCCACCCTTACAAGG
>ERZ1292625.888-Hain-H41-01um-R1-888-length-40212-cov-29_pt1 | contig 34096 bp, 47 predicted proteins | sample MGYA00564400_ERZ1292625 | MGnify/ENA primary metagenome ERZ1292625 (study PRJEB36523, sample SAMEA6512639) | groundwater metagenome | collected 2019-01-08 | study: AquaDiva: Metagenomics assemblies of 32 groundwater samples
GTGAGGAGCTTCGCAAGCCTGCGATTTTGCCGCCTGCGCGTAGTGTCCCGTGCGGCGTCCCAGGCGGCGTCCCTGGCGGCGGCCCTGGTGGCGTCCCAGGCGGTGGCCCGGTCGGCATCCCAGGCGGTGGCCCTGGCGGCGTCCCAGGCGGCCCGGTCGGCATCCCCGGCGGCCCGGTCGGCGTCCCCGGCGGCGGCCCTGGCCGCGGCCCTGGCCGCGGTCCAGGAGCCGACCCAGGCGGCGTCCCAGGCGGTGGCCCTGGCGGCGTCCCAGGCGGCGGCCTCGGCGGCGACACGGATCGACTCGTCTCCGGTGCGGAGGTACTGCAGGACGATCGGAGGCGCATCCCACAGGTGGGCGACGCGCAGTGCTTCTTCCCGCGCAAAGGCGCGGTAGACCGGGGTCGCGTCGTAGCACCAGAGCGCGGACTTCGGGGTGCACCTGCCACCGACCGGTGGATCCGCGCAGACCACGCGGCACACCTGGTTCGCGGCGCTGTAGCTGAGCGCCGCAAGCGGCGTGGAGTGGGCAGGTTTGTCGCAGCAGTCCGGTGCCCACGCCAGATGCCCACGCGTGGCCATCAGGGCGCCGGTGGCGTGTCGTCGAGAACGGCACGTTCCTTGTCGGTGCGCTTCCACCAGAGGTCGTCCATCTCGTCGAGGACCCCGTCCTCTCCGCGCGACTCCTGGTTGGCGTGGGCGGCACGCGCGGCTACAAGTCGGGTCTGCAGTACCCGGTAGGCGTTCAGGGCCTCTCCGCCTGCCCTTCCCGCTCCAGCCACTCGACCCGGATCTCCGCCGGGCGCAAACACCGCTTCCCCTGCTTCTTCCACGGGTGGCACAGGTAGCATCGCTCCTTGTGCCTCCAGTGGTCTCGCGCCCACTTCTTCGGTTTCCACATCGCCTTGCCCTCCGGGTGCGGCGTCGTGCCGCGTCGGCATGGAGGGCTTCTGCCGGAAAACGGCGTCGAAGCGCTCGGCGTATGCTGCGCTGTAGCCACCTACCGAGAAGGGCTTACCGCTCAGGTACTCCACACCCTGGATCCTACCACCACTGGGCGAAGCAGGGGGAGTTGAGGATTTCGCGTACTTCGGGGAGAAGGCGGAGGTGGCGAGCTTGGGGCAGCGAGACCCACTGGTAGCGGCTGCTCTCCCAGTTGAGCTGGGGAACGAACGGTGCCTCGATGTGGGCCAGGAAGGCCGTGTAGGGGACGCGCTTCGCGTGGCACCTGGCCGAGAGCACGACCCGAGGGAGCGGGCCCGCCTCCTCGGCGGCTTCGCGGATCGCCCCGGCTCTGGGGGTTTCGCCCGGCTCGATCATCCCACCTGGGAAGTTCCACAGCCCTGGGAAGTGGACGTCCCGCGACCGCTTGAGGAGGAGGATCTTCCCTTGGTGGACGAACGCCACCCCTGCTCCTGGGGCGAGCTTCGTTCGCGGCTCGGGGATCATGGCCACACCCGCGAATGTGTGCGGGCCTTGTCGCGCGTCCGCCAGGGCCCCCAGTGGCCGCACTTCAGCGCGAACAGGGTAGCCTCCTCGCAAGTGTACTCGCGGATCTGCTTGGCCGAGACTCGGGCGAGCTGGCGGTAGTACTCCGCCGGTAGCTCGGTCCCGCTCTCGCCAGCGGTGGCGTCGAAGGCCATCCGAATGGCCATCCCTGGATGGCCCGTGATGGGGATGGGCTCGTCCCACTCGACCCAGGCGTGGCCGATCCGTTTGCCGCGGAGCGGCCCGCGGCCCTGGACGACCCCGTGGACGAGGCGCGCGTTGGGCTTCTCGCAGTACTCCTTCGTGAGCGCCACGTTGGCGGCGTGGTAGCACAGGCCCTGCCAGGGGTTGGCTCCGAGGCCGCGCACTAGTCCTCGTCCTCCCCAAGGGTGCAACCGACGGACTCGAAGGGCGTCTGAGTGCTGGGGTGGTCACTTCCTACGTATCGCCGGCGCGTGAACCGCTCGGGTCGGCCACGGAGGTCCTGCCAGAACTGCTTGGCCGTGGGGTCGAACAGGAGGTCTCGGCCGTTCGCGGCGGCCTTCTTGACCACAACCCACTCGTGGGACCAGTCGTCCATGGACGATCTTGTCCCGAGCCGGAACTCCCCATTGACGGTGTGCCCGTCGAATCCTTCACCGTGGAGCACCGTGGCCCACAGGCACGCGGTGCCCCTGCAGAGGGCCAGGTTGCCGTGCCCGCACGTCCGGTCGAGTCGGTGCTCGATCCATCCCGTGTGCTTGCGGATGGCCTCGCAGAAGCGCGCCGATGGCGGCTTGGAGTACCAGTTCCCCCGGTGCGCCGACTCCCCGCAGAGGTCGAAGCGGGCCGGGGGCTGGTGCCGGACGATCGGCATGGGCTAATGGACCGCGGCGTCGAAGTTGGGGATCCGCTTGAGGCTCGCGCGGGGGGCGCGTGCTCGCGGCGGCGCGGGCGAGTCTTCGCCTTCTGCAGCGGGAGGCGACGGGCCTGCGCCTTCGGCGGCCGGAGGCTGTGGCACGGCTGCGGCCCCGCGGGGGATCAGGGGCCGGGCTGCGGGACGACCAGCGGCTACATCGAGCAGGCGGTCTTCAACGTCTCGCAGGCGTTCTTCTAGGGCCCGGCGGCGCGCGCGCTCCTGCCCCAGACGGTCATCCAGGCGTTCGACCGCTGCCTCCAAGGTGGAGACGTTCTCCGCCACGGTACCCGCGATGGCCATGTGGCTCTTCCGGGTGGCGTCCATGGCCTCTTCGGTGCCCGCTGGGAAGTACCGGTCGATGAGCGCGGTGGCCACCGCCAGGAGAATGGCCCCCCACGCGGCCAAGGGGGCGTGCCGCTGTAGCCTCTCCTTCATGGGTCCCGATCCTACTTCGAGTGGTGGCCCAGGTCTACTTTCTGCGCTGGCGTGTGACAAATCTTCTTGACAACCGCGGAGGGGCCATGGTAGCCATGGGCCCGTGCCCACTACGAACCTTAGCCAGATCGAGTACGTCTGCGATTATCCCGGGTGCCCCCAGCGAGAAACGGTGTCGTGGGGTCGACCGAAAGGGTGGGTGGAGCTAGAGATCGGAGTACGGCAGGGTACCTGGACCACGCGGAGGGCAAGCGTCACCGCGTGCAGCGCTGATCACGCGGTGGCCGTTGCCCTCCCGCGGGCTCAGTACTGCGTTGAGATGCTGCTGCTTGACGTGGCTGGCAGGCAACCGAGCGTCTACGTGGTCTCCGGGTGGGCGCAGCGCGGCGTGAAAGACATCGAAGGTGGGGCGGAGGAGAAACGATGATCGCCTTGATCGTGATGGGTGCGGCCGTGTTGCTTCTCGCGGTGTTGGTCCTCCCGAGCATCCGGTCGATCGGACCGGACGAGGTGGGGCTCGTCACCAAGCGCTTCGGCAGGGCCATCGTGGGCGATAGCCCCATTGCCCTCAATGGAGAGGCCGGTTACCAGGCCGACCTCCTCATGCCCGGGTGGCGGTTCAAGTTCTGGGTCGTCTACTCCGTGGACAAGTTCCCTTGGGTCCAGGTCGGGCCTGGCCAGATCGGGGTGGTGGTGGCACAGGTCGGGCATGCCCTGCCTATTGGGGCCAAGTCCGCTCGATACAAGCCTCAGTTTGGCAGCTTCACGGACCTGCGCGCCTTCATGAACGGCGGTGGGGAGAAGGGCATCCAGCGCCCGGTACTCCCTCCGGGGACCACGATCCCCGTCCACCCCGTCGCCTTCCTGGTGCTCACCTCTCGCCGGATCTTCGGCAAGGCCCTCGACGCCAACGCCATCGGGCCGCGCGACGCGAGTGGCAAGTTGCCAACGTTGTTCGGCTTGCCGTGGGCGCGGTTCAACGTCGTCCGGATCGAGCCCGCCGTTGAGGCGGATGGGCGCCGTATCGACACTATCGGGGTCGTAACGATCCTGGAGGGGGAGCCGCTACCCCCGGAGCACATCGCGGGGCGCCTCGGGGGCTTCGTAGACGTCGAGGCGGCCGAGATCGCCGGGGCCCCGGACAACCGCCTCGTCGAGACTCTCCTCGGGAATCAGAATGGGCGCCACAACAACTACCAGGACTTCCAGGCCTTCGCCGACGCCGGGGGGTGCATCGGACTCCAACACGACCCGCTCCTCTACGGGGCCTTCAACCTGAACCCCTTCCTGATCCAGGTCGAGATCGTGCCAATGCTCGTGGTCCGCCAGGGCGAGGTCGCGGTCGTCAAGGCCTACGTGGGACTGTCCACCTTGGACACCTCGGGGGAGGCGTTCAAGTTCGGTAGCCTGGTACGACCGGGGCACCGCGGGATCTGGGAGGAGCCGCTGCGCACGGGCAAGTACCCCCTGAACCCGCGGATCTACTCCGCCGAGCTGGTCCCGACCGCGATCATCACCTTGAACTGGGCGGACGCGGTCTCCCAGGCCCACTCCCTCGACCAGGGGCTCAGGCAGATCGTGGCCAAGAGCCGCGAGGGCTTCATCTTCACCATCGACCTCCAAGTGCAGATCCACGTCCCCGACACGATGGCCCCGAAGGTCATCAGCATGGTCGGGACGATGCAGAACCTCGTCAACGAGGTGCTCCAGGCGGCGGTCGGGAACCACTTCCGCAACAAGCTCCAGTCCATGGAGGCCATCAAGTTCATCGAGACCCGGCAGAGCGTCCAGGTCCAGGCCTTCGAGCACATCGAGCGGGAGCTGTTGCGCTACAACATCGAGACCCGGGGCGTCTACATCCAGGATGTCATCCTCCCCGAGGATATCGTGAAGGTCCTAACCCAGCGGGAGATCGCCAACCAGGAGGTCGCGACCTTCAAGAAGCAGCAGGAGGCCGAGGCCCAGCGCATCTCCATGGAGAAAACCAAGGGCGAGGCCAACATGCAGGCGGAGCTGGCCCAGTCCCAGGTCACCGTGGCCATCGAGGGGAACAAGGCGGAGGCGCGCAAGAAGCAGGCGGAGGGCGAGGCTGCCTACACTCGCCAGACGGGTGAAGCCGAAGGGTTCAAGCTCCAGAAGATCGGCGAGGGGCGCGCCCAGGGGTTCGCGGCACAGCAGAAGGCCCTCGGCCAGACCAACACGGCCCTCATCAACGCCGTCGACGGGCTCGCCAAGGTCCAGACCCGGTTCGTCCCGGACATCCTGGTCGTGGGGGGCGGGGGTGGCGGCTCGACCGAGGCGGTCTTGGGGGCGCTCCTCCAGCGGCTGCGCGGCGGGGCCGCCGTGGCCGCGCCCGCACCGGAGGCCCGCGCGACCAATGGGGACAACGCCACGGCCTAGGAGGGACGTGGGGTGACGCAGCAGCTACCGGAGACCTTGGCAAAGCGCCTCAAGGAGATGCGGTGCTCCTTCTGCGGGAAGGCCTCGCACGAGGTGGCCAAGTTCGTGGCCGGGCCACGATCCGGTATCTGCGACGAGTGCCTGGCCTTGGTGGCGGAGATTCTGGGCTTCCAGCTCGTCCCCCGTGCGAAGGTTGAGACGTGAGGAGGGTTATCGGAATTCGTAACTCCGTGAACTACAAGGAAACTCGGCGAGCTTGAATATCCGGACCAAACGTGTCGTCATAGCCCTCGCGTGACCAGGACCTTCCGATACCGCCTGAAGACCTCCGCGACTGGACAGGCACGACTTGCGAGGATCCTGGGACTCTGCCAGGCCCTCTACAACGCGGCCCTCCAGGAACGCCGAGACGCTTGGCGGAAGGCCAGGAAGTCGATCGGCTTCGCCGCGCAGTGCCGGAGCCTCACCGAGATCCGGCGAGACCTGCCCGAGTACGGGGACCTGCCCCGACGACCGGCCGTAGACGCCCTCAGGCGACTCGATAGGGCCTTCGCCGCGTTCTTCCGGCGGTGCAAGGCCGGGGAGAAGCCGGGCTTCCCACGGTTCAGGGCGCGAGACCGCTACGACTCCTTCGGCTGCGACTCGGTACCGGGCAACGGCTGGGGCCTCGAAGGCAAGCACTTGCGGATCGGCGATCTTCGCGTCCGCGTGAGCTTCCACCGCCCGTTGCCGGCGGGGGCCCTCGTCCGGGGCTTCCGCGTGAAGCGCGAGGGGCGGCACTGGTACGCGAGCTTCGCGCTCGACCTCGGTGCCGCTCCTGAGAAGCGCCCCGTCCGCAACGCGGTGGGCATCGACCTCGGCGTCACGTCCCTCGCGGTGCTATCGGACGGCACCGAGGTCGAGAACCCGCGACACCTCGGGCGGAGCCTTGGCAAGCTCGCCGTAGCCCAGCGCGCGCTGTCCGCGAAGCCGCGACGTCGTTCCAGGCGGCGCGAGATCGCGAAGGCCGCGGTCGCCAGGCTCTACTGCAAGGTCCGCAACCAGCGCCACGACTACTTGCACGTCGTCTCCCGGGACCTCGTAGCCCGCTACGACCTGATCGCACACGAGGATCTCCGGATCCGCAACATGCTCCGGCGCGGAGAGGAGACCCCGAAGGCCGTGGTCGGCCTTCACCGTTCGATCCAGGATGCCGCTTGGGGCACGCTCATCGGGATGATCACGTACAAGGCAGAGTGCGCCGGTACGTGGGTAGTCCCGGTCGATCCCAGGCGGACGACTTCGACTTGCGCACGTTGCGGCCGCGACGCCCCGAAACGCCTGGACGAGCGGGAGCACAACTGCCCCTGCGGATACCGGACGGGCCGGGACGACAACGCGGCTGAGAACGTGCTCCACCGTGGGGTGCGGTGGGCGCGGGGCGCGTCAGTGCCCTTCGCGGAGTTGGCTTCGCGCGGCCTTCCTGGCCGCGCTGATTGCCGATAACCCTCGTGAGGGTACTCGTGACCGGCGCTACGGGGTTCGTGGGCAACCTAGTCGCTTGGCGACTGGTGGCGGATGGGCACCACGTCATCGGCACCACCCGTGGTTCCTGGAAGCCGCGTGTCCCTCCCAAGGGCGTTGAGCCTGCCTTCCCCTTCGAGATGATCCATCACGGGGTTTTCGACGCACTCGTCCACGCGGCGGGGCCGAGCAACGTCCGCATATGCCACGAGCAGCCCGTCGTCGTTGGGGATGCCCTCAAGGACTGGGCGCGACTCCTGGAGCGGGCCTGGGAGAACCGCGCTCGGGTAGTGCTGCTGTCGTCCCACTCCGTCTACGGTCGCCAGGAGGTGCAGCCCATCTCCGAGACCGCCGCGCTCCACCCCAGGAGTATCTATGGGGCGATGAAGGCCGCACAGGAGCAGCTCGCCATGGCGTTCTTCCACGCCAAGAGCCTCCCGGTGGTCGTCCTGCGGTGCGCGACGTTGGTAGGTGGGGCAGAGCGCCCAGACGCCCTGGTTCGCCGGATCACCGAGTCGGCCATGGGAGGTACGATTACCTTGGATGGGGACGGCTCCCAGACCCGCGATCTCCTGGACGTCAACTACGTGGTTGAAGCTATCGCCAGGGCACTTGTACTTCAGGAGGTGGTGGGGGAGACCTACAACATCGGTAGCGGTGTCGCCGTTCCCATCACGGAGTTGGCCTTCTTTGTCACGCAGGAGGCGGTGATCAAGACCGGTTGGCGCGCCGCGATCGTGCAGGGTCCACCGCGTGCCCACGAGGAGGGCCCACTGGCCTTGGCTATCGACAAGGCCATCGCGGCGAAGCTGCTCCCGGACTTCGTGGGGAGGCCACTTGATCTTGACTGGAACCCGGAGGCGTGGCGCCACGCCGTGTCGCGCACCGTAGCCTGGTGCCTGGAGAACCACGATGCTACGTGACGACGAGGGGGCGTGGATCGGGGCAAACCAGGGCCGGTGCTTGGCCTGCGACCACCTCCTGATCTTCCACACCATCGACGGCGAGGACGAGGTTAGCGTCTGCCACATGGGCGAATGCCCCTGCGTGGATGGGTCGATTGAGCCGCGGCCCACTCCCGTTGCACGCCGGGGCCTCCTGGCCCACCCTGTGCTGCTTTCCATCGGGGCTGCGCCCACGGAGGGCTTGCCACAGTCGCTGTTGGCTCGTCTGCGTTTGCGCTGAAAGGTTTTCACCATGCCGAATCCCTGGAACCCGCTCCTCATCCGCCACCGGGGCTTGGCCGAACTTCGGGAGGATCCGGGCCTCTTCCCCTCGGAGGTCGACGTCCGCTGGCGTGCCAGCGACGACGAGGTCGTTTGTGCCCGAACCCCGGCCGAGGTGGAGACCGCGGCCACGTTGCAGTCGATCCTTTCCACCCCCACGGCCGACGGTACCGCGCTGGTGGACCTCGTCCCGTTCCTCTTCGTGGACGTGAAGGAAGCGGATGCGCTGGCCCCCGCGGTGGCGCTGCTCGCAGACGCCTACACGGACGTGTCGGCGTGCTTGGACGTGAGGGCGTTGCTCAAGCTCCCCCGGTGGGCAGGTCAACCGCGGTGGGCGATCCCCGCGGCTCTCCAGCGGGCCCCGAACGTGGCCGTGGTCCAGTGCGATGCGGTCGAGGACACGGCACTCAACCAGGATCCGGCATCCCGCGGGTACGCGTACTGGGACGACTTCAATGGGTCTGGGTGGCGTACGGCCAAGATGCTGCGGGCGGCGCGGCTGGCCGGTCTCCGCGTGATCCTGTGCTCTGACGAGGTCTACGGGCGTCCGCTTGACGTCGAGAAGCTAGCTGCTGAGTGGCACGGAGCCTATGGGATCCTCACGGACGTCCCGGAGGTGTGGGAGCGGGCCGTGGGAGGTTAGTTAGGTGACCTTCGTGGGGCGGCGGCGAGGGGCACCGGGGGCGCGGAACTCCGGGATGTGGCGGAGGCTCTCGACGATCTGCGAGTCCACGCCCTCCTCACCCTCGTCGTCCTCGTGCTCTTTGTGGTCGTGGCCCGCGTGCCCGGCCATGCCTCCGCAGGCGCAGCCGGAGAGCCCTGTGGCCTTGCCGCGCCGGTAGAAGAACCACCCGGCCCCCGCGGCGACGAGGAGTCCCACGGGGAGGATCCAGGGGATCCCCGCGAAGAACGTCTTGGCCGTGTTCGCGATCGGAAAGCCCTGCCCAGGCGGTGGCGGCGGGGGGCTGCCCTCGGAGTTCTGGCTGGAGCGCTGCTGCTCGACCGGGATGTCGGCCTTGTCCGGCATGTCGACCACAACGCTCTGGCGCAGGGCCCTCTCCAACGTCCGTGCAAGGGCTCCCGACGTGGCCCCTGCCCAGTCGTTGTCGACCGCGATGTTCGCCCCGTCCTCGACGAGTGCGGTCTGGAGCCGCTCGATGACCTTCTTCTTCGCGCTCGGGGTCTTGCCCTTGATCTCGTACTCGTCGCGCCCCATCCACCCGAGCGTGATGAGGACCATCCGCTGGCGGCAGTAGTCGTACTTCCCCTTGACAATCCGGCCGCAGTTCGGCCACGGGTTGGCATTGAGGACGTCGACGATGTCCTGCGCCTTGGTGTAGATCGTGGCGAGGTCTTGGGACTGGGACATCGCGAGCTAGCCTTTCGGTGCCGTGGCCCGCGTGATGGCCACGATGGAGAACAGGAGCGATGCGGCGGCGACGATGATCGTCCCGATCACGAGCGGCTTCACGGCCTCTTCCGCGCCCTTGGCGGACTCGGCGCGCACCTGCGGGAGGATCGTGGTGTCCAGCTTGTTCTGGATGAACGCCTCTATCTCGCGCTGGATCGGGTCGAGGACGCCTGAGAGGGCCACGTCTAGCCTTTCGCCGCGGGATGTTGCCCGGCTGCGTCGACGCGGCTCGCGATCCAGGCCAGGATCTGCATGGCGCGCAGCCCGATCCCGGCACACATCGCGCATAGCGGGACCTGGAACGGGCCGACGGCGGCCTGGCTGTGCGCGTCCCGCGCGGCCCCGCAAGTCGCGCATGGCGGCTCGTGGGGGACGGCCGGGACGCGCTGCACCGTGATCTGGACGAGCGGATGATGCACGGGGACAGCGTAATCCCGCCGTGGAGTTTCGTGCAAGATTCGCCTCGCCGGATGCTGTTGTATAAGACTGCCGCGCGACATGAACTTGCGCCTTGGCGTAGGCCGCGGCACGCTAGCGGTATGCCCGGCGACCACTTCAATGTTATGTCCCCCACCGGTGAGCCCGTCACGCTCGGGGGCCCGCTCCCCGCTCCGTACAACCCGCTGATGGCGCGCCTGGGGCAGGTCGAGGCCGCGTTGGCCGGAGTCGGGATCACCCCCAAGCAGTCGGTGTGGCCGATGCTCCTGGCAGGGGTGGGCGGTGGGATCGCCGGGGCGATCATCGGGTACGTCGCAGGCGGCTTTGTGTGCCGCGTGCGCAAAGGCATCGCGGGGTTCTAGCAACCGCGGGCGGGTTCTAGCCGCGAGCGGCCGCGGAGGGTTCGATGAAGGTTTCCCACGCCCTGGGTCTCGTGATCGTCGGGTACCTCGCCTACACCGTCTGGTGGAAGGGTGCCGCGGCGCTCGCCAAGGCAGCCGCTGCCCCACAGCCGCTCGTCCCAGGGGCACCAGCACCGTCGGGCAACGGGGTGATCGTCCGTGGGCCCGACGGGTCTACGAGCTTCGTTCCCGCGCCTTCCAAGATGGCCCAGGGTCTCCGTTCGGCCCTTTCGCCTACCACCGGTGGGGGTGGCGGGTGCCCGGACTGCCATTGTCCGGGGTGCTCCCGCGGCTAGCGGTGGTGTCAGGTTGACATGCCCGCCAGCTTCGGGTAGGATGCGCGGCATGGCACAGAACTACCCACTCGTGTTCCGGTACCGGGATCTCGTGAAAGGCGCAGGGTTCACCGCGTCGGTGGTCGTCGACGGGCGAGCCGTGCTCGCCGAGGAGGACGACGGAGATACCTGGGTGTTCGGTGTCCAACCGGGCGCGATCGCCGGTGGGATCGCCGGGGGCGAGGCCGATGCCTACGCAAGGCCCGACCTCGCCTGCGCAGAGTTCAAGCAGAACTACCGCAACGTCCTGCTCGATATCGCGGCCGAAGCCGCTTCCTTCGAGGCTTTCAAGGCTGGGGTCACGCAGTTCTTCGCACAGGCCGACGAGTCCGAAGCCCAGGAGTGGGCCGCGGCCTTGGCCACGAAGGGCGTGCTGGCCGGGTTCGCGCGCACCAGTGCTGTGCCCCCCAAGATCGAGATCGTCCAGGTCGAGGGCGATCCACTCCCCAGTGCCCACCTCGACGGGCCAGCACTGGCAGGTGAAGCCTGATGGCTTCCTCCGGTCTGGTTCCCCTGAAGGACATCTGGAGGATGATGGACGTGTGTGCGCCTGGGTATGGGCGTAAGGAACGCACACACGACTGGCTCGTCACGTACGACAAGAAGTCGTTCCCGAGCCTGCCGCGCTACCAGTCGATTGCCGCAGGTCACGTCAAGAAGATGGTACGCTTCTTCGGGATCATGCCCTGCGCCCAACGCGAGATCCCCAGGCTACGCAACTAGGCGCGTCTCGCGCCGCCCCACTCTTGACGCGCCGCGCGTAGCCCTTACCTTCACCGACATCGACAACTTGACTCGCCCATCCATGGTCGTGGTATAGGGCGAGTTGTCGTAGAAGTCAAGGACTAGTTACAATGCAGAACATCATCTTGGCCTTCCTGGCGGGCGCGGCTATCGGAGCCCTGGGGACGTGGGTCTCGGCCAGATGGTGGGACTGGCGGACGCCGTCGTCGGAGCGGGCATTCCAGCGGGCGTGGAAGTTCGCCAAGCGCATGCGGATGCGTGCCGACGAACTGCGGGACGTCTGGAGCGTGGTCGACCTCAAGGGGGATCGGATGATGCCGGTCATCCGGGCGATTCGCCACGAGGAGTTGACCTTGGAGCAGTCCACCGAGGTAATCGATCGTCTGCGGCAGCGCCTCCTCGATCGCGAGGGGTCGACTGCCGGGCTGTCAGAGTACCGGCATGGGTGGCGGCGCGGCATTGTGGGTAACCGGGCATTCCCCGACCTCGACAAGGCCACGCGGATCCCCGGAGTAGTCCAGGTCGGTGACCATGCCACTCCCGAGGCGGCCACCGACGAAGCGCGTGCAGCGGGAGTCCAGGCCGAGCGCGTCGCGGGCGAGGTTCTCGTGAAGCAAGCCAAGGACGAAGCCGCCGCTATCGTCGCCGCTGCCGTGCCGAAGGCGTAACTTGTGGCGGCCGCGAAGGTGGTCTAGCCTGTGGGCATGAAGCGACGCAGGCACTGGCAGGGCCTTTCGGGAACACGACGCGACCACTCGGAGGCCTTCCACGAGGCCTTTGCGGGCGCACGGGACACGGCCGATGCCGTGGTCGACCACCTCAAGGCAAGCCGGTGTGGTGCGGTGCTCCGGCCGCTGGTCGAGCACTTCCTGAACCAGGGAGCCATGGAGGCGCACTTCGTCGAACTCGGGCGGCCTGGTTCTGGCCCGCACACCGAGGAGGAGACGGCCACCATGACGGCGATGCGCGACGTTCGTCGGCGGCTCTTCACCGAGTTCGAGTCCCGCTGTGGCCTACGCGTCGCCAGCGAGACGACTATACCTACCGCTGAAGGGCGCGAAGGGGCCGGCGGCGAGATCGAGTTCTAGGGTACCGCGGGGGGTAGCCGTCGAACTCGATCAGCCCGTGGCGCTCGCCTTCAGGGAGGTTGAGGGCGGGTTGGGCCCGGGGCGCTTCCGTGACCACGACGTGGGGCTCCCCAGGGACGCGGTGGCCGTTCAAGCACGCCAGCGCCCGATCCTGGAAGTTGCTGGCCTGCTGCTCAACCTCCGCCGCCAGGGTATCGAGCCCGAGCGCGCGGATGAGGCGCGTGGCCCTGGGTGCCTCCGGGCCGCTGAGGGACAAGCGGACACGATCAAGGTGGCAGCGCGCGATCTCTAGCGGGAAGGTCGCCATACCCACGCCGAGGCGTAGGGCCTCACAGGTATCGGGGTTGCCCGAGGTCCACGACACGCTCCCAATGCCCAGCAAGAGACGCCGCGCCTGCTCGTAGTTCTTGCGGGCCTCGATGACGTGCCTGGCGGTGGTTAGTTCGTTGGCCATCGTCAGAACTCGATCGCGCCGCGCCACCACGCGGGCGTATCGCCTTCGGAGGCACTCTCCGTGGTCGGCGCGCGGGTGGGGCGGAGCTTTAGGGCCGCGTAGCACGCCTCCGCGCCCATAAGGGCCTTGACCTGGGCGGTTCGGTTGCCCTGGGTCGTAGCGGGGGCGGCGCACGCGGTTTGGGCGGCTGAGCGCACGCCCGCAAGCACCCGCTTGTAGGCGGTGTCGCACTTCGAGATCGCGTAGGCCTTCGCCACCGCTAGAACTCGATCCTCCCGGACTCGGGGGGCCACACGAGTGCGGGCTCCCACGCGGATTCCTCACGCGGGCGGTGGATCTCTACGCCAACGCGCCGGTAGCACGCGTCCACGGCGTAGCGGGCCTCGCGAGCCTTCTCGATTACGGCGTCGACCGACACCGAGATCAAGAAGGGGCGAGCCTCCTCCACCTCGACGCGTTCGTCGCCATGAAGTCGCTCGATGGCCGTCTCGTCTCCCAAGCACTTCACACCCGCCATGTAGCCGACGCCCTTGGCCAGGGCGCGAAGGGCAGAGGCGCAGGCGTTCAGGGTGGGCACCGAAGACGCTGTGGCGTCGTAGATGGCCTCGTCGAAGGAGCGCCCGGCCGCTTCAGCCATCGCGGGCAGCTCGACGAAGTGCTCCACGGGACGCCCGGCGAGGCCGCGCCACCTCCGCCGCTTGCGGCCGTGGCGCGCCAGGCCGCCGAACTCGATCCGCCCGGCCCACTCGTCTGAGGCCGTGCCTACGGCTCGACCGTAGCACGCGACGACGTGTTGGGTGCCGGCTTCGCCGCTGCGATCGGCTTCGTGGAGTTGCCGGTGGAGGTCTGCGTCGCGGATCTCGCCCCCTTCCAGGTGGCAACGCGCCATGGCCGCGAGCTGGATGCCCGTGAACAGGGTCTTGCGCGCGTCGTCGCACTTCTCCTGGGCCGCGAGGCGCGCGACGTCGGGCCACAGACCCGCGGCTTCGTCGAGGGAGCCTTGGGCTTCGGCCCGGTGGGTCGCCTCGGTACCTCGAAGTCCCCTTCGAGGCGCTACGCGAAGTCCCCGTGGCCGCCGGTGCCGCACCGGCTAGATGTCTACCGTGCGCCGTCGGACGGTAACCGTGGCGCGCTCTTCCACCTTGGTTTCCGCCTCGCCAACGACGCGACGACGAAGCTGTCCGCGCATCATCAGGTCCAAGCAGCCATCCGTGGCGGCACGTGCGGCGCGCCCCGCCTCTTCCAGGGTATTCTCCAGGTCGGGGATGGAGAGGCTGGCGCGCATGGCCTCCGCCTTGCTGCGCTTCTCCGCTGCGAGGGAGACCCTGGGGGCGTTGCCCGACGCCTCGGTCTCGCTCGCGTGGGCGTAGGCGAAGTCCCCCGCCATCTTGGCGTCCATGTACTTCGCGACGGCCTCCAGGCACTCGTCCTCGGTCTTGGCCCCGCTCCCGCGACGAGCGGCCTCGCGCAAGCCCTCGATGGCTGCCTGGATCTCGGCTGCGGCGTGGAGGGCGTGCTCCTGCACCGAGCTGCCAAGTCCCTGGAAGGCCAGCCCGCGGAAGCGCGAGGGTCGACGATCACGCGGGAGGCCCATGAAGCGGTGCATGCCCTAGTCCCCCAGCTTCTCAGTGACGGCGCGCGCGGCGGCGCGCCTGAAGCACGCGTGGAGCGCGTCGCGCGCCTTGAGGTCGTAGCGATCCAGGAGCGCGATGAGCTTCGGCGTTGATCCCCTGCGCTTCTCCGGATCGTTGAGGTCGCGCCGGGACCACAGGATCTCCTTGGCCTTCCCCTTGGTGGGCGCGTCGATGGCCTGGAGCTGCGCCTTCATCCGCGAGAGGAAGAACTCGGCTCCGAAGGTGCCACCCGTCCCGATGAGGACCGCGTAGGCCGCCATACACGCCGACCTGTCGTTGCCGTTCTTGGCCAGTCGGTATGCCTCCCGGAGGGACTTGGCGGCGAGCCACGCGGAGTCAACGGCCGCCTTGGCGTGCTCGATGTCGGTGCCCGCCAAGCCTACGCCTACGATGGGTAGCGGCTTCATGGAGAAGATGATCGCCTAGGCGCGCCTCCCCGGCAAGTTTGGCGGCCGCCGGGTGGTGGTCTACTACTCGTCGTAGTACCCTGGCGTTCGTGGCCAAGCTAGGTTGGGTGTTCGGGAACGAAGCGTGCGGGCAGTTCGATGCCAGAGACGCGTTGTTCGCCACGTTCCACGCGAAAGTCCGGCGCGTGGCATGCGGGCCGCCAACGGTGCTTTGCGCCTGCCCGGTGGCGCGGACGCTGTGGGGGTATGACGCTTCGCCGGTGTTGCAGCAGTTTGCTCGGGAGACCGCGCTCGACGTAGTTCACTTTTGGGATCCGTCCCCAGCAGTTCTCCGGTACCTGAAGACCGGGGACGAGTCGACTCGCGATGCCGCGCGGGATGCCGGAACCGGCACCGGCTGGGTCGCTAGTGCCACCGTATGGGCTGCCGCTAGGGTCGCCCCTCAGGCCAACGCTCGGGGTGCTGCTCAGGAGGCTGCCTGGGTAGCGACTACGCGCTTTACTGAGGAGGCTGCCAGGATCGCCGCGCGCACTGCCGCCAAACGTAGGCAGTCGAGACGGCTTGCGCGGCTACTTATCGCGGGTCGGTGGGCCTACGGCCAGCGGTCGGTGCCCTAGGGGCGGCTCCGGCAATTATCCGCGCGGGGTGGTCGCCTTCACCAGGTTCTCGGCGATTTGCTTGGCGTCGTCGGGACCGTAGGTGAGGACGACGCGGCAACGTCCTTCCCGAAGGGCCCCCCAGGCGACGTGGAGGCGCTCTTTCCACGTGAGGTTGTACTGGCCGACTACGAGGCTGTGGGCCACGCACCCATCGTTCAGCCGCGTTCCCACGAAGTGCACGTAGCCATTGCCCACGTACTTCGCCACCACGTAGGGCTTCCCTTCCAGTACGGACGGGTGGGCGAGAGGCCCGTCGCGCATGGCTACCATGAGGGGCGCGGGTGGTACCTCGGGGGCGGGCTTGGGGCTAAGCGTGAAGGGGCGCATGCTGCTGGTGTAGTGCACTCCCCGGCGGCTGTCAACTGTTTGTGCCAGACCGCTGGTGGTTCGCGCCTTGTCGTGGTACCCTGGCGCTCGTGGCCAAGCTGGGTTGGGTTGCGCCACGCGTGCCGTACAATAGGCGGTCGGAGGTAATGCGGTGGCCGTCAACGTCTATGCCAAGGCGAGTCCTGTCCGCCCGGTTATTCCTACGGCGAGGCCTGTCCGCCCGGTATCCTCAGCGGTGCGCACCCAGCCGCTGCCGCAACCGCGGGCCGTACTCGATCCGGGCCCGGTTCCGCCGCCGAAGGCCCAGCGGCACTGCACGGTATGCGGCCATCCTGGAGTCCGGTTGACCTGCGTGGGGTGCGGGGAGCCCATGTGCGGCGACCGCGCCGAGTGCTGCGCCGACCCAAAGGCCCGCCCACTCCTCTGTACTCGCTGCGAGGTCGTGGGGGATCCTGCCTGGGGGGAGTGGTGATCTCCGCCCGCGGCGCGCCGAAACTTGTGGGCAACCACGGGTGGCGCGACGCTGCACGCGGAGGTGCGCGTGATGCGACGTAGATCGTGGCTGGGGGCCCTGGGCGAGGGCGGCGTGGGGACTGGGGCGCTCCTCGGGGCCGCCGCGGTGGTTGGGCTGATCGTCTGGGCGATCCGGAAGAAGAAGCTCACGGGTGAGCAGGTCGAGACGATCTCCGAGGAGGTCGCGGAGAAGACCGAAGAGGTCGTAGCCGCGGTGGAGTCGGCCACCACCGAGACCGCCGTGGATACGGCTGTGGCCGCGGTCGAGGAGACGAGCAAGGTCGTGGACGAGGCCGTGGTGACGGCCAGCGAGGAGGCCAATAAGGCTGTCGACGACGCCAAGCTCGCCGAGGATACCGGTTCGCCCGCGGCTCCCGAGAAGCGCGCGAAGGCGAACAAGAAGGTCGACAACCTCCGGAGCCTCGTCGGGGCCAAGGCGAAGCTCGACGCTGTCAAGGACCAGAAGGACGCCCTGCCACCCAAGCAGGGTGCCAAGAAGAAGCACGTGTCGGTTCGGCCCGATGCGCTGCGTGCGCTGGAGGACACGGTCTACGCGACGGCGTGGAAGACGGCTGCGACGAAGGCCGGCAAGGTCGTCAACGGTGACTCCAAGATCATGGCGATCGTGCCGGGTTCGACGGAAGCCGCCCTCGCCGTGGCGCTCGACCGGTCGATCAGTGCCCTGATCGCCAACCCGCCCCCGCCGACGCGTCTGCGTTCCGGGAAGTTCGTCGACGCCTGCGAGGGCGGGGCGGCCAAGCGCCCGATCTGGAATGCCCTCAAGGATCTCTACCGCCTCCGCCGTGACCTCCAGGCCGTGGCTGTGAAGGGCGCGCGCGAGATCACGCGCTCGAACACCGCTGCGCCCAAGAGCATGGTCGACGCCTTCACGACGCTCGTGAAGATCGGAGTGGCCAACCTGCAGGCCAGCCGATTGGCCCCCGTGTGCAACGCGGACATCGAGAAGTACGCCTACGACCTCAAGAACGTCGACGTCCCGGCCTACGCCCTGCGCGGCGTAGACCTCACCGGGCAGATGCGTGGTCGCCCCTACCCCGGAGGTGGCCTGATGTCCCTCCGCGCCCTGCGGGACAACCTCCCCAACTAGGGGCGGCGTTGGCCCGGGGGGCACTTGAGCCCCGACAACCGGATCGCCTCGGTCTTGTTCCTAGCCGCGACGTGTCGGCCGCCGCTCACCAGAGTTGGCGGGAGGAAGTCGCGCCAGTCTAGGTCTGTGGTCTTGATTCGCGCTTCCGTGTCGACGGCACCCACTCTGCACTTCACCTTCGAGGGCCACGCCGGGCGGTCGAGAAAGACGAAGTAGTCGTGCTTCTTGCGCATTCTTCTAGTGCCTCTCGATCAGGATAACAGGGAATCGGCGGTCGAGTCGACCTGCCAGGTCGGCGCTCGAAAAGCTGGCGTCGTAGGGGTGGTGGACGGCCTGCCCACTCTGGGTGACCAGGGTGACGTAGGGTGTTAGCCCGGTGGATCGGCCGAACTGCCCCCAGCCGATGGCCTCGACGCGCATGGGTGGGCGGGTGTCGAAGACCTGCTGGCGATTCCCGGTGACAAGGATCCAGTAGGGCTGGTGTCCCGCGGTGAACCGTACGTCGGCACCTGGGGCATAGGGGTGGGGAGCCCGCTCCGCGATGAGTCGACCACCCCCAGGCGAGGCCACCGTGGCCATGGGTGGGGCCTTCCCCAGGTACTCCGTCCGGATCTTGGGGCCCTCGCGCCATACCCGGTAGAGGTAGGGCCCGTGGGGGCACTTCGTGCACGCGGGCTTGCGGCACTTGATCCAGCGTGTCTGGATCGAGGTCCGGTGCAGGGGCTCGTACAGGTTCGCCACTTCGGGTACCAGGCCCTCCGGTGCCCCGCGGGAGGTCTCCGCGGGTCGGTTTCTTATCCTACGGCCTATTGCGCCCCTTGGCCAGATTCATAAGTATCTACGGGCGCTAGAGCGTTTTCATTTTTGGTGGTTCGGTGGCTTCCAGCCTACGCTTTGGGTCGAGGCCAGCTCGCCGGTTTGTTCGGCGAAACGAGGCCAGGAGGAACTCGACCATGGCGCTTCTCGGGACCTACATCGACGCTGGCGCAGCGTGCCTCGCGTCGGGGCTCACCTGCTTCGCCCACTCCCTGCCGACCATCCCGGACTTCTGCACGTCGCAGATCCTGTCGCAGGGTGCGAACGCAGCCTCCATCCCGGTGTTCCTGGAGAGCCGGACGACGGCGGCGGTGATCTGGCGGAACGGCAACGGTGCCGGCATCAACGCCGAGCATCTGCTTCTGTTCGCGCACTCCATCATTCGCTAGTGCGAATGACATCCGACGCTCGCGTAGCGCGAGGAGGGTAACGTGGCGCTCCTAGGGACCTACATCGACGTCGCCGTCGTGAGCCTCGCGGGCTACGCGCTGGTGTGCGTCGGGCACTCGCTTCCCACTCGCCCGGACTGGTGCGGGTACACCTCGCTCTACACCATCGGCCACGCCGTGGCGCTGGTGACGCGTGGTGACACCGCAGCCATCTGGTTCAACTCTGGTGGTACATCCGTTCCGGGTGAACAACTACTCCTATTCGCTCATTCTATTGTCCGCTAGACTGGGCGGAATCACTACTCGATGCCGTGCTTCGCTTGGACAGCCGCCAAGTTCGCCGTGGCGTGCGGGCGCGGCCCCTTGAGGTTCAGCGCCTTCATCTCCTCGTAGCAGGCCAGCTTGGCCGCCAGCACCGCTGGGGGGACACCAGCCTTCATGTTCCGCGTGCTTGGGGGCGGGTAACCGTTCATGTCCTGCCTGGCTTGTTGAGTCGGCGGAACTCCTCGTAGCACTCCTCGCGAATACGCAGTTCGCTTTCGAGGACCGGTGACCACCGGTTGGGGCCGCGGTGGATGGTGTGGTCGAAGCGGCGTACGACCGCGAGGTGGGGCTTCTTGCGGATCAGGTAGGGGCCGATCCGCTCCAGGATCTTGACGGCGTTGTCGCAGGATGCGCGCCACCGCCATATGGGCTTGCGGTTGGAGCTGTCAAAGGCCTTCACGTTGATATTGCCGTGGCGCGCGACGGCGTGGATTCGCCGGACGAGCTGCTCGTCTGTGTTGACGATCGTGAGGGTTAGGATGTGCGTAGTCCGGTTGTACCGCTTGTGGTGCTGGCGCTCGATACCGATATGGCCTTCGCCGTCAACTAGGGCCGCAAGCCAGGCCGCGTCCGGCCGGTCACCCGGGGGACCAATAGGCCTTGGGATCCCTCTGGGGATGTCGGCTTTTGCCTTGCGGAGAGCCTCGAACAACGCGGCGGCGCGCAGATCCCGAGCGGGCCCACCGATCTCCTTGTCGTCCATAAGCTGGCGGAAAGCCAAAACGTCGAGGGCCTGATCAGCCTTGGTCACCAGGTAGGGGAGAACGGCTTCGAGGACGGCGACGACGTCGTCTTTCTTGAAGACGTGGAGGCCGTGGGTGAGCTTGTTGGGTTTGCCGCGGTCTTGGACAAACCGGTGACCTAGTCCCCCCAGGAGGCGCCGGAAGGTATCGACGACTAGTGGGTCGGTCTGGCTAACCGAGATCCCGGCGCGGTACCGAAAGCGTCCCACGCGGGCGTTGCAGCGCGTCCGCGTGACCCCGATCCAACCCTCCCCGTCGAGGAGCCCTGCGGTCCAAGCCTTGTCTACCGCGGTCCACATGCTGATAGCGCTGGTTTCCACCCTTTGTGCACCGCGCCTTGTGGGCCTCCAGAAATACCCTAGTAGCCAGCAAAGGTAGGTGCGGCAACGCGCTCGTCAAGTTTCGGCTATACGTGGGTGATCGGCGATGCTCGGGGGGTAATCCCCGAGTCCCATAGTGGGGTCGGGTAGAGACCAGAGGGAACAAGATCATGGCACTTCTGGGCACCTTCTTGAACGCAGGGAACGCCTGCCTCGCGGCGGGGTTGACCTGCGTCGCGCACGGCATCGTGGGCTTCGCCTCCCCGGACAGCGCGCTCTACCAGATCCGGTCCTACGGCGCGAACGCGGCGTCGATCCCGGTCTTCCTGGAGTCGCTGAACGCGACCGTGGTCATCTGGCGCAACGGCAACGGCGTGGGCGTCGGTGGGCAGCACCTGGTCGCGTTGTTTCATGGAATCATTCGCTAGGGTGATTCACTTGGTGAGCGCCAGAGGGACCGGACCTTGCACGAGCGGCTACCGGCCGCGAATCTTGCGAGATCCCGAGCCGCGCCGTAGCCTGCGCGGGATAGGAGACGAGTAGCTCATGGCAGACTTCATCCAGAAGAGCACCGGCGCCCGCTTCAGCGAGGCGGCCCGGAACACCAGGGTCGACAACGGGGCGAACCCCAACGACTTCGCGGAGGTGGGATCCGCGGCGGCAAGCGCTGTGACCGGCGGGCCCGCCGTGCGCGTCCTGAACGACACCGAAGACGCGATCTTCGTCAACAACGGTGCCCGGATCACCGCGGGAGCACGTCTGAACCGCATCGCGGCTGGCGCGAACGTCCCCGGTGACTTCGCGCCCCTCTCGGAGACCGTGCCTGCCACAGTGGCTCTGCCCCCCGTGGTGGCCGTGCCTGCGGTGGTCGCCCCCGCGGCCCCGGCGGGCCCGGCCCCCGCGAGCTACACCGTCCGGACGTCGGGGATTGTGCTGTCCCCGGAGGCCGCGGCGAACTACGTGGCCCGCGGGCTCTGCGCCCCCGAGGATCTCATCCCTGAGGGCGCGGCGCCGGCCGCGGTCGTGGCGGACGACGTCGACGTCGATGGGGTACTCCCGCTCGACGTCGAGGCATTCACGCGAGCCCAGCTCGGGGCGATTGCCAGCGCACTCGGCCTCGACGACACCGGCAGCAAGGCGACGCTCGCGGCCCGCATCAACGACCACGGGGACGAGGCCGGTACGGCGGTCGCCATCGCCGCCCTGGGCTAGTCGCCGCTAGTAGGCGTTGCAGCGGAACGACGGCGGGTTTGTCCACGGGTCGAGACGTACCCTGTTCTCGATCATGTAGTTGCGCCCGATAAGGGCCTGAACGTCCAGGAGCCTCGTTCGTCCCTCGTCTGAGACGACTAGGGCAGACTCGTTTGTTTTCGTGGCGCACCCGTCTGCGACCAGAGCTACCGTGGCGGTAGTGGCGGCCGCACGTCCGGGCCGGAGCGGCGCGGCGTGACGATACTGGCCGTAGCGCGGGAAGCGCGTGTCGGCCAGCGCGTCCTGAATCTCCGTGTCCATCGTGCCGGAGTCGAGTAGCGCTTTGACCTTCAGGCACGCCGGATCTCGGACGTCTCTGGTCCCAGGGGGGCAAAACTTTACCCACCCGCAGATGCCCTCGTTGGGCGTCTTGGAGCAGGGGATCGCGTCATGCGGTTTGGCGTACTTTTCGTCCTTGCGCACGCAACTGACCCCGCGGCCCGGCAAGACGCGCGCGCGCAGCTTCCTCAACGTGCGCATCCCGATGACACCGAAGTACCCGTGGTGGAACGCCAACGGATCTGGTGTGCGCGAGCGCTCCAGTACACGCACGCGATCCCGCACCGTTTTATCACAGTAGTCGGCCGTGATGCTTACGGTTGCAGCCCGCGCGTGCCCCTTGGTTGCGCGACGCTCGCTCACGAAGCGCGTCGCGCAGGGCTTCCCGGGGCGGCACAGCGGGAACATCCCTTCCGGTAGGGCCTCGGCGTAGAGGATGGTGTCGGGTGCCCCAGTATCGACGAAAGCGTACCCGTCCGCGCACATTGGCGGGCCGTGGCCGGTGAAGGGCTCGCAGATCCTAATAGGTACCGGGTAGCCCACAGCCTTGGACTATACCACGATTCCCACGGTAGATTCTTGGACTACCACGGGATGTTCTTGGCTGGCTGCCGCTAGTCGGCGCAGTGGAACGACGGTGGGTCGGTCCACGGGTCGAGGCGCACGCGTCGGGGATTCATGAGGTCCCGCCCGATAATCACGTCGACGTCGAGGAGTCTCGTCCGCTCCGTGCTCGGCATAACCGCGACGGTGGTTTGCCAGGGTGGCCCGCACTGCTCGCCAAGCAGCGCGATGGTTGCCTCCGCGTAGGCATTGTCTCCCGGGCGCAGTGCCGGTGGAGTGGTCCAGCCGGGTTGTGGGAAGAGCACGCGGCGCGCAAGCGTCTCGTCGACCATCGTCTGCTCCGCGCCGGAGTCGAGCATGGCCTTGGCCTTCTGGCACCTCGGGTCGTTGGCGTCCGCCGAGTCTGGCGGACAAACCGTGGTCCATGCACAAATCCCCTCGTTTGGTGTGGCCGAGCACGGGATCGCGCCGCTCCGCTGCGGTACGGGCGCTAGCCCTTCGGGCGGGCACCCAATACCGGGGGGCCAGATGCTTGCGCGCAGGGCCCGCAACGTCCGCATCCCGATGACCCCGAAATGTTCGTTCGTCCCATACCAGGAGGGGCCGGTGCGAGAGATCACGCGAACTGCGTCCTGGACCGTTCGGTGACAACTACTCGTGCCTAGGGTGATGATCGCGGTCCGATAGTAGGCCCGCGATGCCTTAGGCTCAAAACCGAAGCGCGTGTCACAGCGCTCTCCGCGCCGACAATGCGGGAACATCCCCATGGGGAGCGTGTCGGCGTAGATCACGGTCTCATGGGCTCCCGTGTCCACCTGGATGGGCCCATCAGCACAGGCCCGCGGGCCGTGACCTGCGTACGGCTCGCAAATCCTGATCGGTGCAAAGATGGCGGGCTGGCGGACTGGCACTGTGGGATTGTACACCACGGTTGGTTCTTGCGCCGCGCTGGGGCGTGTGGGAAACTCGGGTCGATGCGGACGCGTCGGGCACCACGTGGGCTTGGGTCGGCTCCCGAGGAGCACGCTGATCGTGTGGATCGGTGGGACACGACGATCTCCCACCTGGACACGCAGCTTGCCCGCGAGGTGTCGCGGGGGGACTGCACCGCGGCCTTCCAGGCCCTGACGGCGCTGGGGATCAGCCTTGGACGCCGCGCGGCGGCCGCGGCGCAGGTCTCGTCACGGGAGCCCCCGACCGAAGTCCCAGAGTCGATCCTCCGGGCCCCGTACGCCAAGGGCCAGGAGGCAGAGATCCGGAGTTGGTGGCGTGGCGTGGTGACTACGGCGCGCGTGCGTCGTCTGGAACAGCGGGACTTGGCCCCAATGGGGCGGTCTCGCCTCACGCGCGCGTTCGTGGCGCGCTGCGTAGAGGAGGGCTGGTTTGCGTCGGATTAGCGGGTTGGCGGGGGATGCTGCTCACCACAACGCGCAGGCTAGCGCGGCTGCAAGCGCTGCGGGCGCGTCGTTCGAGACGGCGGAACGCGAGGTCGACCAGGTCCACTGCCATCGTGCTGCCGCCGCGTACCTGGTTGGGCTGCACCAGCTCGGGGTTGCCCTGGAACACCGCGATAGCCACCTCGGCCCGCTTGAGGACCGCGCGGCTGGTGCTGTCCGCGAGGCCCGCGAGTCCGGCCACCACGTCCGGATCCTGTTCCAACGCCACTGCCTGCCGCGATCTTCAGGCTAGGGTACCCGCCGTTGGCCGTAGACGCGGCGGCTGTTGGTTAGGAGTCGTCCTAGTTGCTTGGCGTAGCGGTGCGCGTCTCCGCGTCCTCTACGGCGATGCTGGTGCGCAGGCCGAGGGCCCACCGTTTCTTATACAACACCCACTTGACGCCCATAATCCAGGCGGCATCCTCCCACGACAAGATGAAGATCCTGTACTACGTGGGCTTCACCGACTGGTGGGGCGCGTACCCCCCCGATGTCCTCGACCGGGACACGGGTAAGACCGTGGGGGGTGGTGAAGCGGGGGCTCTCCAGACTGCCTTCCAGCTCGCGGCCAGGGGGCACGAGGTCACCTACCTGTCCGTGGCGACCTCCGGGTCGCACAAGGGCGTCACGTTCCTCCCCAATGCCGACTTCCACCGGATCTACCTGGAAGGCGCGCCGTGGGATGCAGTGGCAGCGTGGTCGACGCCTCGTCCCCTGGCCGTCACGTCGGGAGAGCCTACCCTCCTCGTCCAGCAGCTCAACGACGTGGCCTTCGACTGGGGCTGGTGGAACTACACCGACGTCCTGGTCTCCCCGTCGGAGACCCACGCCAAGGCCATGGCCCGGTACTTCCCCCTAGGTGGGGAGGTCGCCCAGTACGCCGTGGGCAACGGGGTAGACCTCGACCTGTTCCCGTGGCCGTGTACGCCCCCGAGGGAGCGCCCCATGCAAGTTGGGTGGTGGTCGTCCCCGGATCGGGGGCTCCACCACCTGCTACGCGCCTGGCCCGAAATCAAGGCCCGCGTCCCCACGGCCAGGCTCAAGGTCTTCTACCAGGTCCACAAGTACATCCAGGCGGCCCAGCAGTGGTCGGGCCGGGCTACCTTGATCGCCAACCTCCTGATGCGGCAGTTGGCCGCGACCGAGCGCCTCGGAGTCGAACTGGTCGACCAGATCCCCCGCAGGGCCCTGGCCAAGGAGCAGCGCCAGACCCGAGTCCAGGCATACCCCTGCGACCCTGAGGGCTTCACCGAAGGGTTTGCCACTTCGATCCTGGAGTCCCTCGCGGCCGGGTGCCTGCCGATCACCCGCAAGGTCGATGCCCTCCCCGAGCTGTGGGACGGGGTCGCTTGGTGGGTCGAGACGCACCCCCTGGACAAGGGGTTTGCCGAGGAGCTGGCGGACAAGGTCGTCCGGGGCTTGACCGAATGGTCTGAGGTCCCCGCGGGCCCGAGTCTGGAGGAGATGCGGGCTCGCGCCACACAATGGACGTGGGCCCACGTGGGGGAGGAGATGGAGAAGGCGATCGCGCTGGCTCAGCGGATTCGGGCGGAGCGCACGCGCCGTGCCCGGGTCGTCCCCGCCCCGTCCGTGCTCACGCCCGCGCGTGGCTGGGGTATTTGACGGTGCCGCAGGACCAGGCTGGGCGGCCGTGCGCCCACTCGGAGGGGAACTTATGATCGGCGGGGCGGTGCCGGTGTACGTCGCTGGCGTGCCGATGCGCACGGAGTCCTTGTCCTCCGTGACGGGGCGCGAGTGGTGGCTGTGGCGCTTCGGCGGGAAGTGGGGCCGCAAGGTGATCATCCGCATGTGGGCGAAGTACTTCCGGATGACCCCGGAGAAGCTCGCGGAGTTCCCGACGGCTATCCGGTTTCCCGATGGCCGCGCGTACCGCGTCACGAGCGTCGAAGGGGATCACGAACCGCTTTTCTAGGCCGCCCGCGTTTGGGCGCCGGAGGTAGCCGTCATGGCGATGAAGGAAATGCCCCCGCAGGGTCCCGACGTACCACCGTACGTCTCGCTCTGCCTCATCTGCGGGGACGAAGGGGTCGAGGGACTGCCGAGGCTTTTCGAGTCGACCCTGGAGCGCCCTTCCGGGCCGATGTTCGACGAGGTGTCGGTCTACTGGAACGGCTCCGCAGAGAAGAAGCCCGCGGTGCTCAAGGAGCCGGTGTATACGACTCGGCTGGGCTTCCGCGTCCCATTCGTGGTGACCGACGGCCCGTGGCGCAACGACTTCGCTTGGGCCCGCCAAATCTCTTTCGAGCAAGCGAACGGTGTGTTCAGATGTTACCTCGACAGCGATGACGCTATCCCTTTGCCCGAGGCGTCCGCGGTAGACGAAGGCCTCAAGATCCTGGAGAGGACTCGCGAGGAGGGCGAGGCCATCGCCACGACCTTCCGGGACTTCTTGAAGGATCTACCGCCTGCGACCAACTGCGTGGAGGGGCCCTACTTCTACACCGAGATCGAAGGGCTGCCGGCGATTGTCACCCCGCGTCGTAGGTGCTTCCGGTGGGCCGACGGGTGGGCGTGGGGCAACGTCGTCCACGAGGACTGCTTCCCCGTACGCGGCAACGTGGCCAACCGGATCTTCCACGCGGGTTTCGTGGTGCAGCACCACCCCTTGCACTCGTCGGAGAGTCGTGTCGAGCGCAATGCCCGCATCCTGTTGGACCTGGAGGTGCGCGTCGGCGGGCCGGACAAGCTCGACCACCGGAGCCTCTTCGGGATCGCGTGTCTCCACTTCGACCACCAGAACGACGAGAAGGCCCTGGAGTACTTCGCGCGGGCCCTGCGGGCAACGCCCCCGCCGCCACCCCAGGACATCTTCATCTACCGGACGATGGCCGCGCAGAGCGCTTGTCGTCTCGGGCGCGCTGTCGACGCGCTCGACCACGCCATGTACGCGGTGCTGGCCCAGCCGGATCGGCCCATGGGCTACCTGGAGCTGGCTCGGGCGAACTACATGCTGGGACGTTTCCCCGATAGCGTACGGTGGTTCCGGGAGGGGTTCACGAAGAAGGATGGCCCCTCCGACGGTCTCCAGCACCCCATGGCCGTCAACGGGCAGCTCCGGGCGATGGGGGCCCACGCCCTGCTCGACCTGGGGCTTGCGGACGAGGCGTTGGAGTGGGCCAGGATGGCGGCCGCGGCGGATCCCGGGGCTTTCCCCGAGCACACGCTGAAGCTCTGCCAGGACGTCAAGGACCGCACGGAGGCCGAGCACGCCTTTGTCACCCTGGCCGAGCACCTGGAGAAGGGCGGTGAGATCCAGCAGCTCCGGGCCCTGTGCGACGCCATCCCCGCCTCTATGGAGGGGTCGGCCCGCGCCCGCGCCGTGGGGGCCAAGATCGCCGCCGAACGTCTCCGCGCCGCGGTGCCCACGGGTACTCCCAAGATCCCCGCGGGGGCACGAGTGGTTCTGGGCATCAATGCCGACACGCCGGTCGTCTCCCACGAGCTGGTGCGCGCCCTTGACCCCGCGGACGTCCTGGCCCCCCACGAGAGCGCGGAACTGGTCCACGTGGTCGTACCGGACGGCAACCGCGTGCTGGCGGAAGCCATTCCCGGAGCCCGAGCTGTCTTCACAGCGCCCCGCCTCCACCAGGTCTTGGCGGCTCGCGGCAAGGTGATGACCTTGAACGCCGTGGCCGACATGGCCTTCGAGGGGGGTGTGGAGTCCCGCTTTCACCTCGCGGCGTCCTACGTCCCTGGGCCGCGCCCCGCGCCCAAGACCGTAGGGATCTGGTGTCCCCACTTCGCGCAGATGTGGGGGCCGTACGACCCCGAGGCGCGGGGCACCGGCGGTTCCGAGGAGGCGGCGCTCTACCTGTCACGCTCCCTCTCGCGGTGGGGATACGACGTGACGGTCTACTCGCCCCTGCCGCCGACCGACATGCCCATGCGCGTGGCCGACGGCACGGTGTGGCGGCACCTGAGCGCCCTGGACTCCGCGACGCCGTTCGACCACTTCATCTTCCACCGGGCCCCCGCGATGGCCCAGGTCTGCCCCTGGGGGTCGAAGAACCTCTGGTCGTGGCACCACGACCACTTCTACGCCGACGAGTACTGGAGCACGCGGATCGTCGCGGCCTCCCGGCACCTGTACGTCTCGCGCTGGCAGCGCAAGGCGCTGGAGTCCCTGGTCAAGCGCCCCACGGCTGGCCGCGTGATCTACAACGGGGTCCCCCCGGAGCAGTTCGACAAGGCCGCGGCGCGTCTCGTAGGGCGCGGGGGTGTGGCCATCGCGAGGAACCCCAAGTCGGTCGCCTACGCGTCGATGCCCACCCGGGGCCTCGACCGCTTGTTCGATCTCTGGCCCGACGTGCTGCGGGCCGTCCCGGACGCGACGCTGGTCATCTACTACGGCACCCATACGGTCGCACAGCTCTGGCGCGGCCCCCACTACAACACGGCCGCAGTCTTCCAGGAGATGGAGCGCAAGCTGCAGGACCTCACCAAGAAGGGCGCGGTGGTCGTTCGCGGACGGGTGGGGCAGGACATCTTGACGGAGGAGTTCCTCCAGCTCGGGGCCTTGGCCTATCCCACGGCGTTCGCCGAGGTCTACATGATCGCCGGAGTCCGGGCCGCCGCCGCTGGGATGAAGGTCGTCACGACCGACTCGGCGTGCCTCCCCGAGACGATGCCGGACACGACGTACATGGTGCCTGAGTCGGCGGTCGAGGACCACTGGCTCGCGGGCGGGCGGGAGCGGTTCACCGCCAGGCTGATCCAGGCGATCAATGAGCCCGAAGGGGCCTACGACCGCGAGGGGGTGGCCAAGCGGGTGCGCGAGATGTGCTCCTGGGACAAGGTGGCCGCCCGCGTGGCGGCCGCCTTTGAGGCCGCCGAGCAGGGCGACACGGCCTTCTTCGAGTCCGACGTGACGACCGAGACGCAGCCGATCGAGGAGGGGGTAGCCGACCTGCGCGTCCCCGAGGACACGCAGGTCCTGGAGTCCCTGCGGTCGGAGGCCATGGGCGCTTGGTAGAGAAGGGGTGCCGAGGATGCCAATGTCAAGCACGGAGCCCCGGTTGGAGCACGTCCACAGCGACGCGCGCGGGGACATCTACAGGCTCCTGGTTCCACCCAAGCTGGAGATCATGCTCTTCCGCTGCAAGGCGGGCTTCAAGCGCGGAGGCCACCGGCACACCGCCCACGAGGTGGTGAGCCTGCTGTCCGGCCGCATGAACTACCATAAGGTGATCGACGGCCAACCGCAGGTGGAGGAGAAGCTCCCCGGCGCCGTGATGGTCAACAAGCCCGACGAGCCCCACATGGGGGAGTTCCTGGAGGATTCCTGGGTTATCGAGTGGAAGTACGGGCCCGACGGGGGCATCGGGGACTGGCAGACCATCGACTACGAGCCGCTCCGCGCCCAGACGCGCCCGTCGACGTCTTCTGGGGGAGTCAGCGGGCCATGAGCACGTGGTTGCCGACCGCGCAGCCGCCTGTGGGCACCAGCGCGGTGCTCCAGGGGGATGCCGGCCTGCGCCCCCGCCGCATGGAGCCCGTATCCTAATGCGCGTCCTTGTCACCGGGTCTGGCGGCTTCATCGCTTCGTACGTCATTCCGCGGCTCCGAGACCGCGGGGACGACGTGTCGGGAATCGACCTGCACCCGCCCGCGGGCATGCCGTACTCCTCCCCGATCGACATCACTTCCTGGGGGGAGCTGACACAGCGGCTTGGCCTGGAGAAGTTCGACCGCGTCCTCCACCTGGCGGCGATTGCGTCGCCGCGGGATTGCGAAGGGGATCCGGCACGCGCCTTCGACGTGAACGTCCGCGGCACCTACAACGTCCTGCGGCTTGCCGCGCAGTGCGACGCGAAGGTGATCTTCGCCAGTAGCGCGCACGTGTATGGCATCCCGCCCGCTTGGGCGCCGACCCCAGAGCGCGCGCCGCGCAAGCCGCAGGACCCGTATACGGTCACGAAGATCCTTGGCGAGGAGCTGTGCGCGCGCTTCGCGGAGAGCTACCAGGTCCCCTACGTCTCCCTGCGCCTGTACAACGGCTACGGCCCTGGGCAGCCGCTCGGCTACTTCATCCCGGACACCATCAAGCAGGCCAGGGAGCACGGGCGGATCACGGTGCGCGGAGCGCGGGTCACCAAGGACTGGCTCTACATCACCGACATGGTGAACGCCATCGTCGCGGCGCTGACCTCACCGGGCTTCAATGGAGCCGTCAACATCGGCTCCGGGCAGGATACGAGCCTCCTTGACGTGGCGAAGATCATCGGGGCCAGGATGGGCGTCCCCGTGGCACCTGCCGCGGATCTCGAAGCATGGGCGAAGGACGAGCAGGATCGCATCGCGCGCGGCTTCCCACCGTACCACCCGGAGAGCTTCATGCGAGCCGACGTGGATCTTGCCAAGCGGATGCTCCCCTGGGAACCGAAGGTGAGCCTGGAGGATGGGCTCCACTCCACGATCTCAGCCGCTGTGGAGGAAAGGCGTGTCGCAGCCAGCGTCTGAAGCGGGAGCAAAGCCTGCACCCAAGTTCGATCCGTGGTTTCGTAACGGATTGATCAGGAGTGCCATCGGGCAGGCCCTCCACGAAGCGATGGCGGTGGACCCGCTCATCCACCTCTTCGGGGAGGGGTGCTCAATGAAGGTCCACTTCGACGCCCCCCAGATCGAGCGTGACTTCCCGGAGCGCGTCCACACCTGTCCGATCTCGGAGGACTGCAATACGAACTTCGCCGTGGGGGCATCGCTCCTTGGGGTGAAGGCCGTCGTGGACGTTATCACGTCCGACTTCCTCTACCGAACGGCGGATGCCCTGGCGAACACAGCCGCGAAGCTAAACTCCGTGCTGGCCACGGGCGAGCCCCCCCGGACTATGCTCGTCCGCGCCGAGTTCCTCACGGCGGGGCCGACCACAGGCGCTAGGCCTGAGGCCACGTTTGCCCACATCCCCGGCATCAACGTCGTTGTGCCCTCGACACCGCGGGACGCCTACGCCCTGACCCATGCGGCCCTCAAAGCCCCTGGTGTGCACCTGCTGTTTGAGGACCGCATGATCCTCGATGCCGAAACGAAGGAGACCGACAAGGGGCCCCTGACCGATACGATGCCGCTGGGCTACGCTGGGTTGCGACGGAAGGCCAAGAATGCACGCCTGACCATCGTGACGTACGGCCTGATGCGCCAGGTTGTCGAGAGGGCCCTGGACGAGGCCAGGGTGACCCTACCTCTGGACCTGATCGATCTGCGGAGCTTGTTCCCCGTCGACTGGGATCTCCTTGAGGGCTCGGTCGATAAGACGAACAACCTCCTCGTGGTCGAGCCTGACGTGGAGTTCGGCGGTATCGGGGCGGAGATCGTGGCGACTCTGGCTGAGCGCAGGCATCTTGCGAAGATCCGGCGGCTCGGGGGGCGCCGGATCACGTTGCCCGCCGCTTCGGCGTTCCACCACCTTGGGATGCCCACGGAGCAGGAGATCCTGGAGGCCGTGAATGCCTTCGCTTGATGCGGCTGGCTCGGCGCCGGATCTGCAGCGGCTCTTCGAGCAGATGCTCCTCGTGCGCGTCCTGGAAGAGAAGCTGGAGAAGCTCTCCAACACCGGCGAGGTGAGCGACCTCCACTTGAACCGCGGGCAGGAGGCCATCGCCCTCGGGACCTGCGCTGCCATTCGGCCCACCGACTACATCGTCGTCCACCACCGGACCATCGCCCACGCGGTCGCCAAGGGCATTCCCCTCTACCCGCTGGTGGCGGAGATCCTGGGCAAGGCGGACGGGGTATGCGGCGGGATGTCCGGGGAGATGCACCTGTCCTACCCTCCGGCCCGGTTCATGTTCTCCTTCCAGCTTGTGGGGACATGTGTCAGCGTGGCGGCCGGAGTGGCCTGGGCCTCGAAGTACGTCAAGAAGACCGACGACATCGTAGTGGTCTTCCACGGGGACGCCGCCACCTCGAACGCCCAATGGCACGAAGGGCTGAGCCTCGCCAAGATCCAGAAGGTCCCGCTGCTGCTGGTCTGCGAGAACAACCACCTGGCTGGCAACATCCGCCCCGACCGCTACATGCCTGTATCCTCGGTCGTCGAGCGGTGCAAGGGCTACGGGGTGCCAGCGCGGCTTGTCAACGGGGCCCACGTCGATGCGGTGTTCGGGGCCATCAGCGAGGCGGCCGAGATCGTCCGGAGGACGTCGAGCCCCTACCTCGTGGAGTGCGACGTCGAGCGCTTCTCCTGGCACAAGCTTGGCCAACGCGACGCCCGCACCCCCGAGGAGATGGCCGTCGTCTACCGCCGCGACCCCGTCCCCTACCTGGCTGGTCTCCTGGGCCTCTCCGATGCGGACCAGGCGATGCTGCTGGAGAAGGTAATCGCCACCGTCGACGACGTTCTTACTCGCGCGCGGGCCGCGTTGCCGCCCGTAGCCCTGCGGAGCCTATAGGTGCCCAACCCTGACGTAACGGTGGTCTGTAACACATTCCGCCCCGGCGGGATAGATGTGCTCTTGGCAGGGATGCGGGACCAGACCTTCCCGCGCGACAAGTTCGAGGTCGTCCTCGTGGACCACCGCTACGAGCGGCGCCACCAAGAGGTGATGGCCCTGGCGAAGCGGTACGGAGTACCGCTGATCCACGTCCCCGAGCACCGGCGCAACGGGAAGTGGGCGGTGTGCTCCAGCGCCTTCACCACAGGCTTCGCGGTCGCCCGCGGGCGCGTGATCATCATGCTCGTGGACTGGACCTACGCCCCGCCTGGGTGGATCGAGCAGCACCTCAAGTACCACGGTGGGACACCGACCTACGTGATCGGCCCCTACCTCTACCACACCGTGGGCATCAATCGGGCACTCTACGAACGGCTCGTCAAGGAGATGCCGGGGGCCGTCCACCGGCCGTGGGCCGCCTACGAGCAGCAGCCCAAGTTGCGCCTCCGGCAGCCGTTCGACCTCACGACACAGGACGCCCGGGCCGACGCGTCGAGTATCGAGGAGGACGCGGTCCTGCGCGGAGAAATCTTCGACGAGGTGTCGGCCTTCGAGGAGGGGCCGTTCGACCCCGCGTGGCTTGAGCGCATGCCACCCCTCCCCGAAGGGGATCCTGGGGCGCGCGGCCACCTGGTACCGGGGCCGGTCGCATACACCAACGCCCACCTGAAGAACGAATCCGTCCCGCGCGAGATCCTCTACGCCCTGAACGGCGTGGACGTGTGGAGCGAGCGCGGGGGGCGCATGTGCATCGACACGGACCTCGGGCGTCGTGTCAGTGCCGTGGGGGTCCCGTGCTTCTGGGCCCCGGAGACCCTGGCCCACTGCGTCAACCCGCGCCACGGCGTATGCCGCGTGATGCCGTTCGGTCTGGTGGACGACCGCGTGGCGGGGCGCTGGAACTTGGAGGACTGCGAGGCGTTCTACGAGCGCCGGAAGCGCGAGATCGCGGCCGCCACGTTCGTCCCGGCACCGGCCCCGTACGTCTTGCGCGAGTTGGCCGAGAAGCTAGAGCCCTGGCGCACGGCGGACGTGATCGGCACCGCGCCGCTCGACGTCCCCGACCGGGAGTTCTTCGGCCGCGACATCTTCCCCGACTCCCCCTATGCCGAGACCGACGTCCGCACTCCCACCCTGGTCGCATCGGCCTGGGGCGGCCCGAAGACCGTCCTGGTGGTGGCGTCGGGCCCGGGCCGCGCCGAAGGGCTGATCCGGACGTTGCGGTCGGTCTTCGAGTTCCCTGGTGGCACGCCCTGCGACGAGGCGGTAGTGCTGTGGAGCGCGCCCGAGGAGCCTACGGCCGAAGAGCGGGTCGGCTGGCCGGAGGGCCGTGTGACCGTACGGCTGAATACGGGAATTCGCCGGGCCCTGCGCGAGGTCGAAGCTATCGCCAAGGAGATGGGCTTCGTCTTGTGGCTGCGGGACGACGAGCGCCTCCTCCCCGGCGACGGGCCGCCTTTCCCGAGTCCCGCTACCCAGGACCTCCGGATCCTGCGGACCCTGGGGGTCTACCTCGGCGTGTCGCGGTCCGACGGGAGTGGCCACTTGGAGCCCCGGCTCTTTGCCGCGGGCGTCAAGTTCCCGGACTACGTCCGCGCTTCAGTCTTTGGGCTGGGCCCCGACCACCTCGACGGCCGCATGGTGCACACTAGGAGCCTGTCGATCCTGCGGGAGCGCTTCTTGGGTGCGCCGGGCCAACTTCGCCTGAACGTGGGCTGTGGTTCCAGGACCTTCTCGGGGTGGGTCAACATCGACCACGACCCCGAGTGCCTCCCCGACCGTATCCTGGAGTTGGGCAAGGACGCTTTGCCGTACGCGGATGGCTCCGTTGGCGCGCTCTACGCGTCGCACATGCTGGACCACCTCGACTTCCGCGCGGGGCACCAGTTCCTCACCGAGTGCAAGAGGGTCTTGAAGCCTGGTGCGCCCATCCGCGTCGTCGTGTGCGACCTGGCGGCCTTCATCCAGGCCTACAACGAGGGAAACCTCAACCGGTTCGCCTACTTCCAGCCCAACGAGTTCCGCAACGCGACGACGCAGGGCCTGAAGTTCGGCT
>ERZ1292625.577-Hain-H41-01um-R1-577-length-53545-cov-8_pt1 | contig 34086 bp, 27 predicted proteins | sample MGYA00564400_ERZ1292625 | MGnify/ENA primary metagenome ERZ1292625 (study PRJEB36523, sample SAMEA6512639) | groundwater metagenome | collected 2019-01-08 | study: AquaDiva: Metagenomics assemblies of 32 groundwater samples
AACCATGAACGCTATCAATTCATTAAATGGGGCATGCAAGCTTTTGATAGCTTTAAAGTAATTCCTCCTGGTATCGGCATCGTTCATCAAGTCAATCTCGAATATCTTGCACGAGGCGTACACCAAAAAGAAGGCGTTGTTTTTCCCGATACCCTGGTGGGTACGGATTCGCACACCACTATGATCAATGGTATTGGCGCTGTAGGTTGGGGGGTAGGTGGAATTGAAGCAGAAGCCGGCATGCTCGGGCAGCCGATCTATTTCCTCACACCTGATGTAATCGGCGTCAATCTCACGGGTCAACTGACTGAAGGCGTTACCGCAACCGATCTGGTGCTAACTATTACTGAAATGCTGCGGAAAGCCAATGTAGTCGGTAAATTCGTCGAATTCTTTGGCACGGGAACAGCTTCCCTCGCATTACCTGATCGCGCCACCATTGCGAATATGGCTCCTGAATATGGCGCCACGATGGGTTTTTTCCCGGTTGATGACGCAACGATTACCTATTTCAGAGAAACCGGAAGAAATCAGTCAGAAATTGATTTGTTTCAAACGTATTTCAAATCGCAAGGACTCTACGGAATCCCATTATCAGGCAGTATCGATTATACACAGGAATTGACGCTCGATCTGGGTTCTGTGGTTCCATCCCTGGCAGGGCCCAAACGACCTCAAGACCGCATCTATCTGGGTGAAATCAAAAACAAATTTGTTGATCTGTTTAATAAACCCGTCGCAAACAACGGGTATGGCAAAGAGAATGATGATATTTATCAACGTTATCAGACACGCGACTCTAACAGAGAAAATTCTGATCTATGCATTCCGACTGACACTCACACTGAAATTCGAGTAGTAGCATTGGGCGTTTGCGAGGAAAATCCTGATATATGCATCCTGCCTGACACTGTTATTGTGGATGATACTGCCGCAACTATAACCGCAAAAACTCCAATCAAGGCAACCGCATCTACCACAACCGTACGTAATGTTACCGAAATGACCAGTAACCGGCCAGTTCATACGGAAGCGGATCAGTATATCGATGAACGCATTGGATCATCCGTTGAGCTGGGACATGGCGATGTTTTGATTGCGGCTATCACTTCTTGTACCAACACCTCAAATCCGAGCGTCCTACTTGCTGCAGGGTTGCTGGCTAAAAAAGCAGTTGAAAAAGGCTTATCGGTAAAACCTCATATCAAAACATCGCTCGCACCGGGTTCACGGATAGTCACTGATTACCTGACAATCACCGGATTAATGCCATATCTTGAACAACTGGGCTTTGATTTGGTTGGCTACGGCTGCACGACCTGTATCGGAAACTCCGGGCCACTGGCTCATCCAATCGAAGAAACAATTATCAAGAATGACTTGGTATGTGCAGCTGTTTTATCAGGCAACCGAAATTTCGAAGCACGTATTCACGCCAATATACGAGCAAATTTCCTGTCTTCCCCTCCGCTGGTTGTCGCTTACGCAATCGCTGGCACGATCTTAAAAGATCTTACCCAGGAACCTTTAGGCATGGGTCATAACGACCAACCGGTTTGGTTAAAAGACATATGGCCTAGTAGCGGTGAGATTCACGACTTGTTGAAATTTGCGACCAATGCCGATACGTTTCGGCGGCTCTATAACGATCTCACCAAAGATCACGATCTGTGGAATAGCATTACTTCAGTGACCGGGGATGTATTTAACTGGCCTGAATCCACCTATATTGCACACCCGCCCTTTTTTGAGAATTTTTTGTTGCAGCCTAATGCTAATGTCTCCGCCAATATCAAAAACGCTTTTGCTTTGGCGATATTAGGTGATTCTGTTACGACCGATCATATTAGTCCAGCCGGTTCAATCAAGGATACCTCACCAGCCGGACGTTATTTATTGGATCATCACGTTGATAAAGTTGATTTTAATAGTTACGGTGCTCGGCGCGGCAATCACGAAGTGATGATGCGTGGCACTTTTGCCAATGTTCGAATCAAAAACTTGATGATCCCTGGTAGCGAAGGCGGTATTACGCTATGTTATGCAGAAAATCCGACTACGCCAGTAGAAATGAGTATTTATGATGCCGCAATGAAATATCAGGCACAAAAGATTCCAACGATCGTCTTTGGTGGTATGGAATACGGTACAGGATCGAGTCGAGATTGGGCCGCGAAAGGAACTCAATTATTGGGTGTTAAAGCAGTTATTACCACCAGTTTTGAACGTATCCATCGCAGTAATCTAATCGGCATGGGTGTTCTACCGCTACAATTCAAAAACAATGACACCGTGCAATCGTTAAACATCAAAGGGGACGAACAATTTGACATTGAAGGCTTGGAGAAAATCGAACCACAAAAAGATGTCACTTTGATCATTCACAGAAAAGATGGCTCCAATCAAGCGGTAAAATTACTGTGTCGAATTGATACACCCATCGAAGTGGATTATTACAATCACGGTGGAATCCTACCTTATGTATTGAGAAAACTCATGACACAGTAATAATAAATGTCATGAGTTTGTATTTGCAGCAAATTAGGTAAAAACTAAAAAACGTTTAACCTAATTTGCTTAGAAGAATATGCGGTGGTTGCCACAAAACTACACCTTCTGTGTTTTCTTAACCAGGTCACGCAGGTAATTCTCAAAGTCTTTTTTAAGTTCCGCATGCTTCAATGCAAATTCCACAGTAGCATGTAAATAACCCAACTTACTTCCGCAATCGAAACGCTTTCCTTCAAACTCATATCCGAGTACGGTTTCCTCTTTGAGGAGCTTCGCAATTGCATCGGTTAATTGAATCTCATTGCCTGCGCCACGTTCGGTCTGTTCGAGTAGTTTAAAAATACGCGGCGTCAAAATATAGCGGCCTACTACGGCCAAATTGGAAGGCGCCTTGTCAACAGGCGGTTTTTCTACGATCGCATTGACTTTTGTAAGCCGCTCAGCCATCGCGGAACTATCAATAATCCCATAGCGATTCACCGTTTCCGGTTCTACTCGTTCGATCCCTAAGACTGAGCAGTGATGGTGGTTATGAATATCTACCATCTGATTTAAGCAGGTGCGTTCTCCCGCATCAATGAGATCATCTGCAAGAAGCACCGCAAAAGATTCATCGCCTACAACCGATTGAGCGCATAAAACCGCGTGTCCAAGTCCGAGCGCTTCGGCTTGCCGAATATAAATGCAATCCACATGCGGCGGCAGGATATTGCGCACGATCCCCAACATTTCTTGCTTTTTTCCTTCTTCCAACTTGGTTTCAAGCTCGAATGCCTTATCAAAATGATCCGGAATCGAATTTTTATTCCGCCCAATAATAAAAATAAGCACATCAATACCCGCTGCGACTGCTTCTTCAGCGGCGAATTGTATGAGCGGTTTATCAACAATTGGCAGCATTTCCTTTGGGTTAGCTTTGGTTGCTGGTAAAAATCTTGTGCCCAGTCCAGCAACAGGAAACACTGCTTTTCTTATCGCTTTCATATCGATATCTCCTTAGAATAAGTCAATTTTGCTGATAACCTGTGGGATTGTTGCTTTGCCAATGCCAACTGTTAGCACACATTTCATCCAAACCGAGTTTTGCCTGCCATCCCAATACATCATGTGCGCGCTTAGGATCTGCATAGCAGGAAGCGATATCACCGGATCGTCTTGGCGCGATACGGTAAGGAATAGTTTTTTTGCTTGCTTTCTCATATGCACGCACAACATCTAACACGCTATAACCTTGCCCCGTACCCAGATTGATCGTCAAGCAATTATTCAATTTTTCACTGACAACATTTTCCAATGCTTCCAAAGCCTTCAAATGACCCAGGGCTAAATCCACTACATGGATGTAATCACGCACACCGGTTCCGTCCGGAGTAGGATAATCGCTACCCCACACACTTAATGATTCCCGTCGTCCCACAGCCACTTGAGCCACAAAAGGCATCAAGTTATTAGGGATGCCTCTCGGATCTTCACCGATTAATCCACTATCGTGAGCGCCTACCGGATTAAAGTAGCGCAAAATGGCAACTTTAAATGAGTGATCACTCTGATAAAGATCGCGTAGCATTTCTTCAATCATCCATTTGCTACGCCCATAAGGATTGGTGGGCGCCAATGGATGATCTTCGGTCAAAGGCAATTTAATAGGATCACCGTATACGGTTGCGGAAGAGCTAAAGACCAATGTTTTTACCTGACATTCCTGCATCGCTTCAAGCAACCGTAATGCTCCAACAACGTTATTATCATAGTAAACTGTTGGCTTCTCAACCGATTCACCCACTGCTTTCAACCCTGCAAAATGAATCACTGCGGAGGCTTGACTTTCTTTGAGTGCTTTTATCATGGCAACCCGATCTCGGCAATCACCTTTAATTAAAGCCAGTTTCTTTTTCGTAATCTGTTCAACACGAATTAATGCTTCAGGATTGCTATTACAAAAATTATCAAAAACAGTCACATCAAAACCCGCATTGAGTAATTCAACACAAGTATGTGATCCGATATAACCGGCTCCGCCTGTGACAAGAATCATAATCTCGTGCCTTTAAGAAAGAATAAATTTAACTGTTATGGTTTCTTCGAGAACTGTTATTATTTTTTATCCATTAGTTACAGAAATGCTGCTTAAACGTTGCAACAAAATAATCCAATGCATCAATCGGTAAGTGATTAATACCGGCGGCAGCTTTACGCCCTCCTCCCGTATCAAATTGCAAACATAACGAATCAGCGCCCTGTGGATTCGTCAGTGCCGCCCTAACACTAACCGTATAGTCACCCGAATGATTAAGCGTTATCACAGCATGTGCGCGTTGCGGACTTTCATTGGCCAATTTATTGGCAAAAATACCCATCACACGACGAGCCCAGACTTCATCCGGTAATACATAAGCTGCACATTTGTCATCATCCGCTAGTGGGCGTAGCGAATTTGCACATTGCATATCCTCCTGATAGCCCGCAGCCAACTTTGCAAATACAGTCGATTGCGCAATAAAATCAAAAGGATTGGCATAATGTTTGATTGCTTCGTAGAGCGCTATGGGATGAAAATGCAGATCCGACAGATGATCTCCATACCCATTGTAATTCAGGTATTCGCCGAGACAAGCTAACTGCTCTGATGCAGACGGGGAAAGCCCGGCTTCTGCTGCAAGCTGTTGTGCTTTCTTCACGAGATTGTCACCAAACGCCGCAGTCATTGCCCACAAATGATATTGCCCTTTTAGATGCTGATCGACCAAAAGGCTAGTACATATATCTGATGACAAATCAATTCGCGTAGTCAAATTCGGATGCTGCGGTATTTCTCCGGCATGGTGATGATCAAAATATTCAACCTGCACTCCAGCGCCTAACAAACGTATCAAACCATTGCGATTACTGTCGAGCGAAATATCTAGCACAGTAACTTGATCACCCGATTCGGCTTCTACTCGATCCAACAGTTTGATATCTCGTTTTACGCCAGTAATGAGTTTTGCATCACCCGGATTGGCCAGCCGTAATTGATGCAATGCGCATAATCCATCAGCGTCGCCATTAAATACGTAGTAATGATTCATATGATTGATGCGCTGTTTAAAACAATCGTGTCAATGCGAGTCAAGCAAACCATTTTCTATCAAGTAATTTACAATTTGCTCAGCTGCTTGTTCAGGCTCTTGATTCGTCGTATTCACGCACACTTCAGCGTTTTCCGGCGTTTCATAAGGTGAATCAATACCGGTAAAGTTTTTCAGTTCACCGCGACGCACTTTTTTATATAGCCCTTTAGGATCCCTTTGTTCAGCTACTTCAATCGGGGTATCGATGAATATTTCCAAGAACTCACCTTGCTCGACCAGATCACGCGCCATTCTTCGTTCCGCACGGAATGGCGAAATGAATGATACAAGAACGATTTGCCCAGCATCGACCATTAGTTTTGCAACTTCCGCAATGCGGCGAATATTTTCCACTCGGTCCGCATCAGTAAAACCAAGGTCTTTGTTCAATCCATGACGGACATTGTCACCATCTAACAAGTAGGTATGTTTGCCAAGCGCATAGAGCTTTTTCTCAACCAAATTAGCAATGGTTGATTTGCCACTGCCAGATAGGCCAGTAAACCAGAGTACAAAAGGCTTCTGTTCTTTAAGCGCTGCATGCGCTTGTTTATTGATATTGATTGCTTGCCAATGAATATTTTGTGACCGGCGTAACGCAAAGTGCAACATACCGGCACCGATCGTATTATTCGTCAAACGATCGATTAAGATAAACCCACCAGTATCGCGATCTTCCTTATACGGATCGAATGCAATCAAACGATCAGAGCTGAGATTGCAAACACCGATCTCGTTTAACTCTAATTTTGTAACCGCAACCTGTTCCAACGTATTGACATTAACCTTATGTTTCAACATCGAAATGGTTACAGTAACCGTTCTTGTTCCAATTTTCATCAAATACGGCCTGCCGGGCAACATCGGTTCTTCAGACATCCATACAACGGTTGCTTCAAACTGATCCGCTACGCTAGGGGGAGAATCGGTTGCAGCGATTACATCACCACGGCTGATATCGATCTCATCGGTTAGCGTCAGGGTAATGGATTGTCCTGAAACTGCTTTATCGAGATCTCCATCACTGGTGACAATGCGCGCAACTTTACTTTCTTTACCAGAAGGTAATGCTCGAATGGTATCACCGGGCTTGATACTACCGCGTACCACCATACCAGAAAAACCGCGAAAATCCAGATTGGGACGATTAACCCATTGCACGGGTAAGCGAAAAACCCCCGGCTCGATCACGGCATCCTCAACTTGTACGTTTTCCAAGTATCCCATCAGCGTTTGCCCTTGATACCAAGGTATATTGGCGCTCAACTCGGTAATATTGTCGCCTTTCAATGCAGACATGGGAATGGATACGATATTTTGTAATCCCAAATTTTTTGCAAATACGCGATACTCTTTATCGATCTGATTAAAAATTTCTTCTGAATATCCAACCATATCGAGTTTGTTGATTGCCAGCACAACATGACGAATACCAATAAGCGAAGCCAAATAGCTGTGACGGCGAGTCTGTGTTAACACACCTTTACGCGCATCGATCAAAATAACGGCAACATCGGCTGTAGAAGCACCGGTAACCATGTTGCGAGTATACTGCTCGTGCCCCGGAGTATCAGCGACAATAAATTTTCTCTTATCGGTAGAAAAGAATCGGTAGGCTACATCAATCGTAATTCCCTGTTCGCGCTCTGCGGCAAGTCCGTCGACTAAAAGTGCAAAATCCAGATCACCAGCCTGCGTACCTACTTTCTTCGAATCTGCTTCCAACTGCGTTAGCTGATCTTCAAATAGCATTTTAGATTCGTACAGCAACCGCCCGATCAAAGTGCTTTTGCCATCATCCACGCTACCACAGGTGATAAAACGAAGTAAGCTTTTATTCTCGTGTGTTTTTAAGTATAACTCGATATCTTCCGCGATCAAATCAGATACATGCGCCATTAGAAGTATCCCTCCTGTTTCTTCTTCTCCATTGAACCCGTTGAATCATGATCGATCAATCTACCCTGGCGTTCGGAAGTTTTAGTCAATAGCATTTCTTGAATAATTGATGTTAGGGTTTCTGCATCGCTTTCTATAGCACCTGTTAGCGGATAACAACCCAGCGTGCGGAAACGCACTTTTTTCACCATAGGAGCTTCCCCTTGCTTCATCGGTATGCGATCATCATCCACCATAATTAAGGTTCCATCCCGTTCGACAACAGGGCGTTCCTTAGCAAAATACAAAGGCACAATCGGAATATTATTCAGATAAATGTACTGCCAGATATCCAGTTCAGTCCAATTTGACAATGGAAATACACGGATACTTTCACCTTTGTTTTTACGTGCATTATAGAGTCGCCAAAGTTCTGGACGCTGTAACTTGGGATCCCAGCGATGCTGCGCTGAGCGAATTGAAAAAATACGTTCTTTGGCACGTGACTTTTCTTCATCTCGGCGCGCACCACCAAAAGCCACATCAAACCCGTATTTATCCAGCGCCTGTTTCAGGCCCTCGGTCTTCCAGATGTCCGTGTGAACAGCAGATCCATGGGTAAAAGGATTAATATTTTTTTCAATGCCATTTGGATTGATGTGAACAATCAAATCAGCACCTATTTTTTTTGCCATGACATCACGAAATTCGATCATCTCCCTGAATTTCCAGGTGGTATCAACGTGTAGTAATGGAAAAGGTAATTTGGAAGGATAAAACGCTTTCACTGCAAGATGCAGCATAACAGCGCTATCTTTACCAATGGAATACAGCATTACAGGATGCTCGCATTCCGCAACCACCTCCCGCATGATTTGAATACTCTCGGCCTCAAGGCGCTGCAGGTGTGTCAACATTGTCAATAATTCCTTAATGATTAGAACGTGGCAGGGCTATGTTAATATAAACTTAAAATTTTCTTACGATAAAATAGATCACTTTATCAAGGTAATTTTGCCTTTTGATGCAAAATTTATTGCTCTAAGCTTCTAAGAGCATCGCAATTTCCTCTAAAAGAGAAAATTCATTGTCAGCTTACGCACCTATCTACAGAGGTACTATAGGGTGCTCATCGTATTATTTGAGTGCCATTAGCCCTTGGAATTCCATGCTTATTATATTCTTTATAGCAGACTGATTAATACTTCAAAATACAGAAAATCGGTATTACCAGAACGATGATCAACACAAGGGTGTACGTTACCCGTTGCACACGAAGGGCTAGCAGCAATACGATTTTTTACAAAATCCCCTGCAGTAAAGTGTGTATATCCTAGTACGGCACCAATTTTAGGCGTCACTTGGTAACGTATGCGCCCTTCAAAGGCATGACCCGCAAAATCTCCACTCTGACCCGTGCGGTCTCGATTAAAACCAGGATCTTTTATCGTATTGCTAATATTACCATCAAGAATATCAAACATGCGATCTCGTTTGCTAGCCAGGAAATACCATGCGTAAGTCATTTCAAATCCTAATTTCTGCGTAGGCTGAAGATCCATTCTTATTTTTGGTGCCTTCAGGTTCTCATAAATAACATAGTGGTCGGCAGACCAAGGGCGCGCGAAACCAAAAAAACGATCAAAACGATTATCTTCTCCATCATTCGGATTACGATCGCCGCTGGCATAGCCATAAAACCCCATGAGTTTAGGTTTCCATGGATGATCAAAGGTACGTCCTGCTTCAATCGTATAACCTTGCGCATCCTGCCTGGTAGTGGCTTGTGTCAGCGGGTCATGATTATAGCCAAATTGATGGTTATAGCTAACATCGTAATCAAACAATTTACCCACTTTTCCGTAAGCACGGAACCCAGGCATGTGAATTTCTCGATCCAATCGATTGGTTGTAGTAAAACCATTTGGATTGGCCGTTTGCTTTTGCCCCATATAATAGGGCTGAAAGGTAATAATATCAGACCATTTACGCCAATGACCAATCGCTCCAAAAAACCATAAATGATCATTGGCTTCATCAAATTTTGTTTGTAAGCGTTTTACTGGCTGCATGCCAAACAAATCCAGCTCCCAATCATTAGCTTCTCGACCTAGATTTAAACGAAACCCTTCGAATGAATTAGTGGTATTACGCCACTCATTGCGCCCAATAAAACGTCGATCTCCGGTTTCATAAGCCATACGCCCAACACGGAAACGAATTGGGCGATCCTGATTGCGATCATCAATACCCAATCCCTTCTTGAAATAAAGCTCCCCGTAAGCATTCACCAAATCGTATTCGTTTCTTTCCTGATCGGTCGGTACATGTTTGTTATTGACTACCCTGGAATCTTGAAATTCTACGCCAAAACGGAATGGATCCAAGATATCGCGAATCCCAATCCAGGCACGGTGCCGCAAAAAAATTGGATGATCTTCGCCGCCTTCAATGCGTCGAACGTCATTGTTACGCCACTCATAGCGTGTACGATGCTCCAAACCAACATCCAACCAAGTAAAATCTTTAAATCGCTCAACGCCAATATCACTTAAACGACGCACATAACGCGGTGGATCAGACTCAGGATTGGTTGCATAGCTATCCGACCGGCGGTAATAGGTCGTTGATTGCTTGCTCGCATCTTTTATATCAAGTTTTGCTTCTGGAACAATCGCAGGTAACGATTTGGATAAATCATTTGAGGAGTTCTTTGCTACATTTTCCGCATCAGATAGTCTCGGATTGTTTATCAGAACCTCACTCAATTGGGCAGATTGAAAATGTATGGTATGTGGCTTATCTTCAGCGATTACGACAGAGCTTAAAACAAATATCCCTGCCATCACAGCGCTAAAAAAGACACACAATAATCTCATCGCACTCATTCCTCTTTTTATTTTTTCCAATCCATCGACACAATTTTGCCGTGTTGGATTTTCGCTTACTTTTATTTTTAGATAACTGCAAGAAACAACGATTTAACACCTTATTTTTTCAATCACTCAGCACATATTACTCATCAATGAATTCAATATGCTTTTGATTTATTTTTAATCGACTGCTTAGGAATGAAAAAATAAGGAAGCGCACAATAGCAAATTTTTCATATAGAAAGAAATAACATTTGTCTATTTTTTTATGCCAAATAGTTATATTACTGCTATCTAAATCTGAAATTGCGCTTCGAGTAAGCAAAGCAACTTAGTCATATCGACGAGCAGAAGAAATCTATAAGGATATGAATATCGATCAACTTCAGTTGAATGAAGTAGGCTTCTAGGATAATAAAAGCAGTCAATCTGTATTTTTGATATGCTGCAGAATGCTCTTAACATATAAAATTTAAAGTAAAAACATGCAAATAATCACGATCAAAATAGTAGGAATGACCTGTATGGGATGTGTAAATAGCGTCAAAACAGTGGTGGAGAAATTACCCGGCGTATCCCTCGCAAATGTTTCTTTAAATCCAAGTCAAGCAATGATTGAATTCGATCCAAGCAAAATTGCTATCGATCAAATTAAAACAACAATCATCGATGCAGGCTTTGATGTCGCTGAATCAATAACAACTTTGGAATAGTCTACGCTAGAAACAATCTTACATCGCGATAACGCAAAAATCATATTTGCTTGATCCATTTGGCGAATGAAATACAGGGCAATTGTGCTACCTAAGTAGTAGTAAAATCCTGAGAAAAATCTTGAATAAGCTGCTTAAATTTTGCTTCCTTAATCCAGAAATGAGAGCAATACCGATTTCTAACATTCACTCAATAAGTTTGCTTATTTTTTCAAGCTATTAACTCGCCTAACTCTTGAAAATAAAGCGCCAAAAATAACAATAACAAAAATGAAAGCTATACATATCATTACAGGATTGGATGATGGTGGCGCAGAAGCAGTGCTCTATCGTTTGTGTTCAGGGGATAAATCAAATATCCATACTGTCATATCTTTGACAGAGAAAGGCAAATATGGTCCATTATTGCAAGAGAAAGGCATTCAGGTTCACCAATTAAACATGCCAAGAGGGCGTGTAGCGCTATCAAGCATTTTGAAATTGTATCGATTGATACGAAATTTAAAACCAGATGTAGTACAAACTTGGATGTATCATGCTGACCTCATTGGTGGTTTAGTTGCTCGCCTAGCGGGTGCCAATAAAATCTATTGGGGAATACGCGCCAGCTCCCTGGAAATTGGAAAGTCTAGCTGGCGCACTATCGTCGTAGCTTATATCAATGCTTTGTTATCGCGCTGGGTACCAACCGGCATTGTCTGTTGCGCCGATCGGGCACAACAAACACATCAGCAATTAGGATTTGCGGTTGATCGATTTACCGTAATACCCAACGGATATAATCTTGATTATTTCAAACCTGACAGCGAAGGTAGAAAGAAATTACGTGCAGAATTAGAGATAAACGAACAAACACTGTTGTTAGGTTGTGTGGGTCGTTTTGATCCACAAAAAGATCACCAGAATCTTTTAGCGGCGCTTGCAATAATCAAACAAAATGGCGTCTCTTTTCGTTGCATACTGGTAGGTCGCGGTCTCAATACGGACAATGCACAGCTTGTTTCTTGGGTAAACCGATATGATTTGCAAGATGAGGTGCTATTGCTTGGTCAACGCACAGATATACCTGCAGTAATGAATGCACTGGATCTACATATCCTTTCTAGCTCTTACGGCGAGGCCTTTCCCAATGTAGTGGCCGAAGCGATGGCGTGTGGAACACCCTGTGTCGCTACAGATGTCGGTGATGCTGCATACATTATTGGTCACACGGGTTGGATAGCCCCCCCCTCAGATGCCAGTTTACTTGCAAATGCCATCCATTCGGCATTGGTATGCTATAGCAATCACGATGAGTGGGAATCACGTCGTGTAGCAGCACGAAATAGAGTCGTAGAGACTTTTAGTCTTGAAAAAATGATCGCCGCATACCACTCCGTATGGGGAAATAATATTTGACCACGGCCTGATTTAGCGCAACAAAAGAAAACACTTTGAAGAACTAATACTCAAATTCCAAGGATTTGATGATACTGTATAATGCCCTTACACAGAACTAATACAGAAGAACGCTATATTCTAAAGCCACTCTATTATCCTAACAATTTTAGGGGAGTTTATTCCAAATTTAGTACTATAGGACCTAACAGGTGAAGATTATTCATATCATTACAGGGTTGAGTGACGGGGGTGCAGAAGCAGTGCTCTATCGTCTGTGTTCAGAAGATAAAATAAATACTCATGTTGTTATCTCCCTGACTGAAAAGGGGAAATATGGCTCATTACTGCTAGAGAAAGACATTCAAGTTCATTGGTTAGGTATGCCAAGAGGGCGTGTAGGGCTATCAGGCATTTCGAAATTGTATCGATTGATACGAAATTTAAAACCAGATGTAGTACAAACTTGGATGTATCATGCTGACCTCATTGGTGGTTTAGTTGCTCGCCTAGCGGGTGCCAATAAAATCTATTGGGGAATACGCGCCAGCTCCCTGGAAATTGGAAAGTCTAGCTGGCGCACTATCGTCGTAGCTTATATCAATGCTTTGTTATCGCGCTGGGTACCAACCGGCATTGTCTGTTGCGCCGATCGGGCACAACAAACACATCAGCAATTAGGATTTGCGGTTGATCGATTTACCGTAATACCCAACGGATATAATCTTGATTATTTCAAACCTGACAGCGAAGGTAGAAAGAAATTACGTGCAGAATTAGAGATAAACGAACAAACACTGTTGTTAGGTTGTGTGGGTCGTTTTGATCCACAAAAAGATCACCAGAATCTTTTAGCGGCGCTTGCAATAATCAAACAAAATGGCGTCTCTTTTCGTTGCATACTGGTAGGTCGCGGTCTCAATACGGACAATGCACAGCTTGTTTCTTGGGTAAACCGATATGATTTGCAAGATGAGGTGCTATTGCTTGGTCAACGCACAGATATACCTGCAGTAATGAATGCACTGGATCTACATATCCTTTCTAGCTCTTACGGCGAGGCCTTTCCCAATGTAGTGGCCGAAGCGATGGCGTGTGGAACACCCTGTGTCGCTACAGATGTCGGTGATGCTGCATACATTATTGGTCACACGGGTTGGATAGCCCCCCCCTCAGATGCCAGTTTACTTGCAAATGCCATCCATTCGGCATTGGTATGCTATAGCAATCACGATGAGTGGGAATCACGTCGTGTAGCAGCACGAAATAGAGTCGTAGAGACTTTTAGTCTTGAAAAAATGATCGCCGCATACCACTCCGTATGGGGAAATAATATAAGAACCACATCCGGAACCGTGAAAGAGGAAGTATCTTAATATATAGCGAATCCTAAATTTCACAGGCATTGATTGTCCGGTGCACTTATAGACTAATATCTGCCCTAAGCAAGAAATCATCGCTTAGTATTTTTATAGCTATATTGATAAACGTATTTATTATAGTTATATCCATATCGAGACGACGTTTCAAGAATTCCATTAAACACGATACCCTTAATGTTTGTACCCGACTGAGAAAACCGCTTGATACTTTGATCCAATTCTCTTCGAGTATGCAACCCTGCTTTTATGACCATGAATGTTGCGCTGACAAACCGGCTTATGATAGCCGCATCTGTAGCGGCCAAAATGGGAGGGGAATCGACAATGATCAAATCGTACTGCGGGGTTAATGCCTCAAGAAAAACGCCAAACCTTTCATGCAACAATAATTCTGAAGGATTGGGTGGTAATGTCCCTGTCGCAATAAAATCAATATTCGCTACCGGGATACTATGCGTTGCTTCTTTAATCGATATGGAATTTAGAATGATCTCAGATAATCCACGCTCTCTCTTAACACGTAATAATTTATGAATAGCCCCTCTACGTAAATCCGCATCTATCAACAGTACTTTTTTTCCACTATCGGCAACCACTGCAGCCAGATTTGCTGAAACAAAAGATTTACCAACATTGGGACCCGGTCCAGAAATCAAGATGATATTGTTTTTTGCGTCTAATAAAGAAAAGTGCAAAGTCGTTCGAAAACTACGCAAGCTCTCTATGGCACTATCTTCACTATAACTTTTAGCCAATAACAGAGACTCATTGTTCTGACGTGCACTTGGCTTATCAATTTTTTTGTTAAGAATTTCTTGATTCTTACTATAAATGATGGTGGCATATACCGGAACATTCAATTGTTTCTCGATGAGATCTGGATCCTCCATCCCACGGCGCAACATTTTGCGTATAAATACAATCGCAATACCGAATATGAATCCTATTACTAACGCAATTGCGATAATGAGTTCTTTTTTCGGTTTGATAGGCGTATTGGGCACGATCGCATAATCTATCACCCTAACATCACCCACAGTACCTGCTTTGGTCACTCTCAGTGCTTGGGCCTTATCAAATAACGTGTTATAAAGATTGCTACTGATTTTCACATCCCCAGACAACCCTAAAATAACTTGTTGCGTTTCAGGCAATGCCTTGATCATGTTATCACGCGATTGAATTTGCGCTTTCAGTCGTGCAATTTGTTTGTCAATGGCAATAATATTGGGATGTGATTGCGTGAAAGTCTGCCTCAATTCATCGCGCCTATGCTCCAATAAAGTAGTTTGTGTCTGTAAATTTACCAAATCACTGAGGACATTATTGGTTTCAGTATTGAAATCAATCGAGCCTTTTTTGTTCTTGTAGTTATTCAATGCATTGATGGCCTCATCTTTTCGTTTCTGAAGTATCGGTAATTGTTCCTCTAAAAACTCCAATGTCTGGTGCGCTTCAGCATATTTATGTTCAACATTTTGCTGTACATAAATGCTTGCAATTTCATTTAATACACTAACAGCCATCTCCGGATTTTTTGATTCTAAAGTGAGTTCAAGTATGCCCGTCAGTTTATTTTTTTCAGCAACGGATAAGTTCCCTTTTAGCAAATTAATTGCTTTATTCTCGGAGAATTGCTTTAGCATAAAATGTGTACCGGGATTTGCCTCTAAGCCTGTTATTCGAATTGCAAAAGCCCCTTCAACCTGTTGAATGGGTTTACTGACCAATTCGCCAACCATCCCATCAAGTATGATTTGCTCATCATAAATAATTTGAAAATACCCTTGCTCGCCGGCTTGCAAAAGCAATTCTTTATCGCGCAATGATTTCGGTATTGAAAGTGTATCAATTTGAATTGATTCTCCACCCCATGCATATTGTGCAAGGAAAGAAACATCACTCAGCGACGATTTGCTCTGACTTTCGTTGGGATTTTTTTGAAATTGACTTGCAATTGTTTTTCCAATGATCGGAAAATACTTTGGTCTCACCTCGATATCTAAATTGAGGTTTTTTATTGCTTCGCCCAATACTTTTCTTGATTTAATGAGTTCAACTTCAGCCAGCACCGGCAAACTACCTTGATAAGTATCGTCCAGTTGCTTCATTCCAACCAATATCTTAGGCTTATCATCAACCTGCAAGATTGCATCAGCTTTATAAATAGGTTCATCAAGAAAAGCTTTCGCTACTCCTAACAAGAAGATCAGTGATGTCGCCCAAAGAATGATCCACTTTCCATCTATCAAGATAGCCAAGAACTCAACCAGATCGATTTCAGCATCATCGCGAGCAGGTTGGAATTCGGCTAATTTTTTAGCGCCTGGATCTATCATCGTAAAAAACCAAGTAAGCTCCTAGCCTGTGTATGATTTTATATATCATAAAGAAAACACATGGCTATTAGCGAGTCGGAGGGGAAGATATGAATGGTTGAACATTCATTGAACCATCAAATATATTCAACAATTGGACTGTCGGTGCAACTTGAGCAATAATTTGGTTCCAACGCAAACCTTCAACTCGATCGACAAATACAACATCACGCGGTTGCATCGGGAAACGATCAGCCAATATTAAAGCATCGGGAGATTTGGCATCCAAATGAAATATTTCAGATTTACCCAAAGCAGATCTAAAAACAAAAATCCTCGCCGCATCAGAAGTTTCCTGATCAAATCCGCCACCATCTGTTAAAGCTTCTGTCAATGTCATACGCGCTTTATTCATAATGACACTACGCGGACGAACACCAAACCCTCGACCAAACATTGTTTCACCCAACACAAAAACCTTGTTGAACGTGTTGTCAGGAACATTCAGAACATCTCCTTGCTCTAGAAGTACGTTCTGACTGATGTTTCCCCCTTCATACAGGCTCAATAAGTTGATGCTATAGGTCTTATCGTTTCTGGTTAGCGTGATATTGCGCAAATCCGCATCGGATGTTACACCACCCGCACCATTAATAGCCTCCAAAACGGATAAAGGTATATCTCTAACGAGATAAACACCCGGCTTACTTACCTCGCCAACCACATAAACACGTCGACTCCGGTACTCTGCAACTCTGACATCCAGTTGCACATTCTCAACGAAACGGGATAATTTCTTGGTTAATTCTCCGCGTATTTCTTCAACGGTTCTATCTTCTGCTTTGACAACACCGGCAAAAGGATAAAAAAATGTGCCATCTTCACCAACGACATTACCAGCCACAGCGGGGGATCGAAACTCCCCTGCCGGAATAGTGAGTTCAGGATGCCCCCAAACAGTAATATTCAGGATATCTCGCGCCCCAACACGATATTGACTATAAGCCCCCTGTGTCGGTATCGCTTTGATTGTTTTAGAACCGATACGATAATCGAAATAATGATTAGCTACGTTATTAACGCCTAAGCTTCTATTATTAACATCCTTTTCTAGATCAATAATGAGTTGGGCATTAATGGTCTGAATATTAAGTTTCTTGAAAATAACATCATTATTTTCGGTAACCGGAAATTCGATACTAGATTCCGTGGCGAACTGGCGCATATGTTGCCCAGGAACTATCGTACATGCAGCAATTTGAACGGTTATAATCGGAATAAACACTATTTTTGCTAAAAAAAGCTTTTTATTCGATAGCATGTGAAATAAATGGTTGATTGTATTTTTTGCAATAAGTCCTTTTAGGGTAAAAAAGAACAAATAGCAACTCAATATAAAGAGTTGCGGTACTTCTATTAGATTAATTTTATTGAAAATATGCTGATTAAGTTCTTTAGAGGGCTTCATTCTGCTATTTAGGATTTTGTTGTTGAGTTTTTGCTAATTTAATTTTCCATAGCAGGTTTAAAAACGTAAAATATATCGTACGTATTTCCTGCGTGCAAAAATTATTTCTTTGTGCCATTTATAGCTTTCCTAACCATTGCGACACACCGGTTTCAATTAATTCGAGTGATTCTTCAAACGCGGCAATCCCTTGCTGATAAGGATCACTAACATCAAATTTTCCCCACTCGCCTAATCGATAAATTTTCCCTCTTGCAGTTGGATCGTACTTCTCAATAATATGTTTTTGATTTAATTCCATCACCAAAATCAAATCAGCATTTCGAACCATCGCGGAATTAATTTGGCAAGCCCGGTAACCAGAAATATCAATTCCCTTTTTTAGCAGAAGTTGACAAGCAAAAGGCTCGGGCGGATGCCCCACCAAAGCATGAATTCCAGCAGAATTCACTCTACAATCGACTTTATTCGATTCCATAAGCAATTGCTTAAATATACCTTCAGCCATAGGACTTCTGCATATATTGCCAATACACACAAAAAGAATACTTTTACACAAATTGCACTAGCCGTTTTTCAAAAATTAAGAAGGCCGCTAAATTTAATTAATGCATGCATGCAATACTAAATTGAGACAGCACAAAACCATTAAATTCTACCCTAAACTAACTGATTAGAACCTAAACTTATAGTGCATGCTCGTAATTAATACAAAAGGTTAGCTCAATTTGAAATTATAGCATGATTCCAATTAACCACTCACTTCAAGTATGTATGTACGAATTTATTTCCACTTACCCAGCAACAGCATCAACACGTACCAACATGGTTTTATATTTTATCGAGAATTAACATCCCAATCAGCTTCTTAAGCATATTACCAATCAAAAACAAACTAATCCTTATGTAAGTCAGGGAAAACACTAATTGGATATTCTTTGACTCAGATCAAATAAGCGACAACCACATTTTTTATACTCCAAAATGGATTGTTACTTAATCCAGCATAACGATAAAAATCACAGCACATTATTGGAGGACTCAATGCAGACTTTTTTTAAAAAAACCACTTTACGTATCCCCTTAGCATGCCTATCTGTCGCTGCATTGGCTATCGCCGCACCTCACTCTTGGGCACACGATTCAGCGACTGATCGTGTCAGATTGCTTGAACAAAAACTTCAGGCTATTCAAATAGAACTTGAGAAAGTAAAATCTGAATCGTCGCAAGCTACACAAAAAGTAAACACACTAGAACAAACCACCAATCAAACTGTGCAAAAGGTCAATAATGATCTTGAAGAAACAAAAGCAAGAATCAAAGGAAGAATAGGTGAAGATGTAACAGAAAAATCACGTATGCTGTTTTTTCGTGGTGGCTTTGCACATATGATGAATCATCGTAATGGGGTTACCATACAAAATGACGTACTCCCCATTGGCGCACAAGACCGTAGCGATAAAGATGGCTGGTACGCCGGCGCCGGAATTGACTGGGCTTTAAGCCGAGATATGTGGGGATATGCTCCTAAAACCACCATATTTGCGGAACTCATGTTTGAATACAAGCAATTCGGCTCGCACGTACTCGGTAATGGGGCTGTAGGTAACGCACCCAGCATGCTAGCAGGCGGTGCATTAAATCCGATTAATGTTACGGTTAATCAATTTACATTGACCGCATCACCCAAAATTAAATTCTTTGAAGGCTCAAAAATTAGACCCTGGATTATTCCAGCCGGCCTAGCCGTTCATGTCATGAGCCCACCAAGCGAATCAATTACTTATATTGTCCCAGGCGTGCAATTTGGTGCCGGAATTGACTACAACATCTGGAAAGATTTCTTTATCGGCATCGACGGACGCTATCAGTTAACTGCCGGGCAAACGGATGGTATCAATTTAAGCGGCATGACAGCAGGTGGTTACTTAGGAATAGGGTTTTAGAAATCTAACCTAATCGTTTAGTATGCGTGTGATGTTATCAGAATACACATCACACGCCACTCAACAAACACAAGAAAATTCTGTTATCGCACACCCAGAGCAGACTGCAATAATTGTGCTGAAGCTTGCCCACTGGACTGTTTGACGTAATTCGTTATAACGGGAATAAATTTCCCCACCATGTCAGGCGAGAGATCAAGCTGTTGAAAAGATCCGGCAAGTGCTGCAAGACCACCTGATGAACCACCGCCTGCTCCCCCCATCATGGAAGACATTCCGCCCAAGCTTGCAGCTCCGGACAAAGAAGGCGCTGCGCCGAGCATAGTACCCATACCTGGTATTGATTCAGAAAGCGACGCAAATGCCTGCGGATTCATGTTTCCTTTTGCTGCTTGGAAGATGGCACCGCCCCCCCCCAAAGCTTGTTGCGGTGATACTCCCAGACGATGAACTAATATATCGACCAAACCAATTTGGTTAAGCCCCACACTACTATTTGCAGCAACGCCACCCGCATTAAGCACCTGCTGGCCTGTTTGTGCAGCAACACCATCAGGAGTACTTATTCCTGGGTTTGCAGCACACCCCGCTAAAAATAAAATTGCAACTGTAACACCTAGTTGAGCACATTTTGTTTTATTCATAACAACTCCTTAATATCAACATAGTAAGAGGAAAAATTAATTATAGTCGCACCAAAGCCTTTGCAAAACCTTATTTGTAAGAAATTAGGGTTAATAAAAACAATCAGCTAGTAATTTTCATTTTGCAAAAACCTCGTACTACCATTCCTCTAAAAAATTACCAATACCTTATCGTTCTTTTCCCATCATGCCCATTCTAACGATATTTTTGTCATAACACTGTCACAATGACTTGTTAAGCTTCTCCGAGTATTACCAATATTTATCACAACAGGAGAATAACCATGCAATATTTAATCAAAGAATGGCCCAATAAAATGGCGACATTAATGACCGAAGACGGTGTCGTGCTATGGACTTTTAATAACGTAAAGGAAGCCGAAAAGGTTTGGTGTGACTGGTGCTCTTTGAAAGAACAAAAAATTAACAATGCTCAAGACACACCGGTAGATTTGATCTATTACTAAGGCAAACACTTTTTCAGATATTTGCGTAATTCCTAACCGCCATTAGAGAAACTTCATTTTATTACAATTAGCTAGACCACCAAAAATCTGATAGTATTTTCTTAATCAATCGGTAATTCGGTGATCTTATCAGGGTTAGCGGAAAGAATCATAATCGCAACGCGACGATTGCGTTTTCTTCCTTCGGTTGATTCATTCGATTCAATCGGTCTGTTCTCGCCATATCCAATCGCAGTCAGTCGGCTGGCATCAACACCCTGTTCAATAAATAACCGCACTACGCTGCTTGCACGCGCTGTCGATAACTCCCAGTTTGAAGGGAAGTTATCAGTATGAATGGGGAAATTATCGGTATGGCCTTCTACTTGAATTCCATGCTCTTGAGCTTTAATGATCTGCGCTACCGCCTGTAAAGCCACACTCGAATTATCTGCAAGTTTTGCTTGTCCAGGCGAAAAAAGAACACTGGCATTAATTTCAACAGTGATACCTAATGCGCTTTGCGTTACCCTCACCTGTCCGTCTCTCACCAATGGCTCTAATGCATCGAGAATAGTTCTAGCCATCCCACGCATTTTTTCACGTTTTTGAATTTTATTAATAGACTCTAGCAATTCAATGTCATTATTTTGCTTTAATTGTTGCAATTGGATAGGGGAGATTTCTGTGGAAAACGCCAAACCTTCTGAAGCAGTATTTTTAAATGCAGTCACTAATGAGTGGCTTAACACTTGATATTTCCCTTCATTTACAGAAGAAACAGCATACATCACAATAAAAAAAGCAAACAAAAGCGTAATAAAATCAGCATAGGAAACAAGCCAGCGATCAGGGTTATCACTATGGGAATCATCACTTCTACGCCTTCTTCGCTTTAACATTTTTTTGTAAGATGGTAATTGATTCTAAATACAATAACCTTGTAATCTGCTCTCAATGAAGCGTGGATTTTCACCATTGGCAATAGCAGCCATACCATCCACCAGAATCTCTTGCATGATCAATTGTTCATTGATAATACTTTTTAGTTTGCTGGCTATCGGCAAGCAAACCAAGTTCGCAAACCCTACACCATAAATTGTAGCTACAAAGGCAACCGCAATACCACTTCCTAACAGGTTGGGCTCAGATAAATTTTCCATCACTTGAATTAAACCTAACACCGCACCTAATATGCCAATAGTTGGCGCATAGCCCCCCGCAGCTTCCCAGATACGTGCAGATTGGCGTTGTTGGTTCTCAAGCATCGAAATATCAATCTCCATCACTTCACGCAGCTTATCGGCTGCGCTACCATCAGCTAGTAATTGCAGGCCCTTTTTCATCAGTGGATCTTTAGCAATAGGAACATAGGCTTCAAGTGCAAGCAAGCCATCCTTACGAACAACATGAGCCCAACTAATAATTTGCTTTATCAACGATTGCGGAGAATAGTTGGGAGGGAAAAATATCCACTTGGCCATTTTAACGCCACGAACAAAAACTTTGATCGGGCTTTGTAATAACACAGCACCGACCGTACCGCCGATGACAATCAAAAATGCTGCGGCTTGTATCAGTGAACCTGCATGTCCACCTTCAAGTATTTGTCCGCCAATAACGGCCACGAAAGCCAATAATAGGCCAAAGACGCTATTAAAATCCAGATTCGATTTTTTATTCATTTAACCTAGAAACCATGCAATTTATCTCGTAGCAAGATCACCTAACCACTTAAAAATCAAAGTAAATTTAATAAATCATACTATTAAGCACCGATTTGCACGGTCAACTGAGAATCCCAAGGCCAACACGGCCAAGCTGATGATTACTTATTTAGGAGTTTCTCAACTTACTACGTAAACGGGCGATGGCCTGTGTATGCAGTTGGCAAACACGGGATTCGCTGACGCCAAGAACTTCTCCGATTTCACGCAAATTCATTTCTTGCTCATAATGCATGCCCATCACCTGCTTCTCACGTTCTGGAAGGTGATCGATCGCAGCAATTAAGGTTGCACGGAAATTCTCATCTAACAACGCATTGAGTGGATCGCCTTCAGTGTTACTCACCAAGCGATCCAAAAAAGGCTCATCATCATCCTGTTGAAAATCTTCGTAATAGATAAGCTGAGCACCCCGGGCACTTTGCAATGTTGATTGATATTCATCTAGCGACACTTTCAACTCATCGGCAAGTTCCTGTTCATTGGGTGCACAGCCATTACGCTGTTCTAACAAATTGACGGCAGCTTCTATTTGACGCATCTTCTTGCGTAGACCACGCGATAGCCAATCTGCTTCGCGTAATTCGTCTAAAATAGAACCTCGGATACGCTGTGCGGCATAGCTTTCAAATTGCCGACCATAAGAACCCTCATAACGAGTAATCGCGTCGAGTAATCCGATCATGCCAGCTTGAATCAGATCATCCACTTGTACACTGGCCGGCAATCGCGCCATCATGTGATAAGCAATTCGCTTGACTAGTGGCGTGTACTCTATAATGAACTGCTCGGTATCTATTTTTTTAGTTCCACTCGCTGTATACATATCCATTACGCCGTAAGATTTGCCATACTCAAATGGCTTGTTCGGATGAGTCGTTGCATAAAATTATCAATTCCCCCGTTATATTTATCTGGGCAAGATGAGCAAAAGATATCGTGAGATAGTTGTCTAAAATGAACTGATGCATCAGAGTTTGGAAATGTAGTCAGCACTGATTTGCATAATTGTGTAGCAGTGCGCAATCGTTCATCATTGTGAATATGACCGACAAATTCCAGCGTGACAGACAGATATTGCCGTGCAACGTTATATAAATTTTGGTAAATAGCAAATGACTCTTTTTCAGAATTAACTTTATTGACCAATACCAGAAAGTGTTTCTTGGCGTATACCTGGCTCATGATTTTGATCAATGCATAAGCTCCGGTCAGCGACGTCGCCGAGCTTGAAATGACGATAATAACCTGCTCGGATGCCAGGCTCAAAGGCAGCACATGAGTCAAACCAGTAATGGCAGTATCGACTAACACGATATCTACTGATTGTGTCAATTCGGAAAAGCTCTGAATCAACCAATCCTGCTCAATAGGACTCAGTTTATTTAATTCTCGTATGCCCCGCGTAGCGGATAACACACTGATGTTATCTGGCCCTTGCAGTAACACTTGATGCATTGCTTTATCTCGACGAATAACATGCAACAAATCAAAACGAGCACGTAACCCTAGATGACTACAAATATTGTTATGGCATGGGTTTTCATCAATCAATAGCACGCGTTGGCCATTTTTGGCTAATGCAGCTGCAAGATTGATGGCAATACTTGTTTTACCAATACGCGGTTTGCCCCCTGCAATAGTGAATACACGTGCACGGTCATGCGATTTAAGCGGAATTAGGTTCCGTAATCCAGCTGCCTGATCGTGCAAAATCATCCTAGTCATATCCAAACCCCGTCAATGATTTGTTATTCAACCGCGAGAATTCTTCTTGACCTTGGTTCGCCATAACCAGAGCAAATTCTGCATCTTGAAGCGTGAATGCAGAATCGGATTGCGACGATTTGAAAATGCGGTGTAATAAATATCGGGAGTGTGCGGCATGAATATCTTCCGGAACTTTCTGTCCATTTGCAACGTAATGCAACTGTAATTTTCTACGTATCACAACGTCCAACACGACACCTAACGATGCTGTTTCATCTACTTTAGTGATAATACAACCGTAAATACCATATTTTTGGTAAGCGGAAATGACTTCATCCAAGGTCTTGCCATTCGATGCAGCGCTCAAAATTAAGATACGCTTGACTTCGGTGCCGCATTGCATCAGCATCGCCAGTTGCTCGGTTACCATGCGATCCCGTTGACTCATACCCACGGTATCAATCAATACCATGTGTTTATGTTTCAATTCTGACAAAGTCAGATGCAAATCTTCGGTATCTTTGATATTGCGAACCGGAATACCGAGTAATTGACCGTAAATCCTCAATTGCTCATGGCCGCCAATACGATAGCTATCCGTCGTCAGCAACGCGACCTTATCGGTGCCATGACGAATCACACACCGAGCAGCCAACTTGGCTGTAGTGGTTGTTTTCCCGACGCCAGTGGGACCGATGAGTGCATAGACGCCGCCTTTCTCAATCATTTCATCGCTAGCTACGGTTTGTAGATTCATCGACAAAGCAGAAATCGCTTGTTTCAAACTTTGCTCATAATTAAACTCTGCAGCCAGTTTATCGACCAACCGACGCGATAAAGATGGACTGAAACCAGCTTCCAACATGGCGCGAAGTATTTTGACTTTTTCCGGTTTGCGTTGCGTAAAGTTGCCCCATGCAACATTGGCTAATTGATCTTCCAAGGTGGTTTTCATCGCTTGTATTTCTGCAATGATGCTTTGTGCAAAGGCAGCGGATAGCGTATCTGGAGCTGTTTTAGTCGCAATGACTGGCTCATCATCCTGTTGAAGCGATGATGTTTTTGCGTACAATGCTGTTGAAGGTGCTGCATTGCTATCGACATTTCGCTCTCGATCACTTGCTGTCATTTGTGGTTGCACCAGATTTGACATCTCTGTCTCAGCTAATGCCATGATTTCCACGCCATCTCTAGTTTTTCGATTTGAAAGTATGACGGCGTCATTCCCCAACTCATCTTTGACTTGACGCAATGCTTCACGTGATGTCCGTGCGACATATCTTTTTACTTTCATTTGTTACCTCCAATGACGGAAGTGATTTTAATTTTTCGAGTATCTGGGATTTCAGAGTGCGATAGAACCCTGAGTTGCGGCATAGCGCGACGAAGAAATTTCGCCAACAACTGGCGAATAGAACTTGGTACCAGCAACACCACTGGCAATCCCAATTTTTCTTGATGTTCCACTGCGTTACGCGCTTCTTTTAATAGCGTATCGGCAAGCCCTGGTTCCATTCCTCCGCTGGTCTGAGTACCGCCAGCATGCATCACTTGTACCAGAATGCTTTCCAATTCGTGATGCAAACTAATTACCTGCAGTTCTGCGCCAGCTGGGAAATATTGCTCGGTAATCGCGCGACCTAATGCATTCCTGACCAGTACAGTTAATTCAGCAGCATCTTGTGTTGCAACTGCATGATCAATCAAGACATCAATAATGGTCCGCATATCACGGATATGAACACTTTCATCCAATAAATTTTGGAGGATTTTTTGCACCGTAGACAACGGCAACAACTTAGGTACTAAATCTTCGATCAATTTAGGCGATTGTGTGCTCAAATGATCTAAAAGCTTTTGTAATTCCTGGCGTCCTAATAACTCAGCCGCATGCGAATGAATAAGGTGATTAATATGGGTTGTTACTACTGTGCTTGCATCAACGACGGTATAACCATTAATTTGTGCCGTCTCGCGCAACGAGGATTCAATCCAGACTGAAGGAAGTCCAAACGCCGGATCACTGGTAACTGTACCGGGTAATTGCATCGTAACCCGCCCAGGATTAATTGCTAAATACATACCAGCATAGGATTCACCTTGCCCCATAACTGATCCTTTCAAGGTGATACGATAGGCACTCGGACGTAGTTCAAGATTGTCGCGAATATGCACGACTGGAGGCAGAAAACCGATTTCTTGTGCAAATTTCCGGCGTATCCCGTTAATTCTTTTTAGCAAATCTCCTTCCTGCGCCTTATCGACCATCGGAATTAATCGATAGCCGACCTCCAATCCCAAAGTATCTACTGGCGCCACATCATCCCAACTGGCATCAGTTCTTTCTACTATTGGAGCCTCTGCAACCACTGGTTTAATTTCCTGAGTTGCTATCGATCTCTTTTTGAAATAGGCAACTCCACCGAGAATTGAAGCAATCAGTAAAAACACAAAATTTGGCATGCCTGGGATTAAACCCATAATACCCATGATGCAGGCGGTTATGACCAGGATTTGCGGCTGATTAAATAACTGACTCAGTACCTGTTCGCCTAAATCCTCATCCGTCGTAACGCGGCTTACCACTAAACCCGCTGCAGTTGAAATAATCAATGCCGGAATTTGTCCTACCAAACCGTCACCAATCGTCAGCATAGTGTAGTTTTTTGCCGCTAAGTCTAATTCCAAATCATGTTGCAATACACCTACGATTAATCCGCCAATGATCGTAATCAACATGATTAAAATACCGGCAATGGCGTCACCACGTACAAATTTGCTAGCACCATCCATCGAACCATAAAAATCGGCTTCCTGGGAAATGGCTGTGCGGCGCTTGCGTGCCTCATCTTCACCTATCAAGCCCGCGTTTAAGTCAGCATCAATCGCCATTTGCTTACCAGGCATCGCATCCAACGTAAACCGAGCGCTCACTTCCGCAATCCTTCCGGCACCTTTGGTAATGACAACAAAATTAATCACTACTAAGATAATGAATACGACTAACCCCACCGCATAATTACCACCAACCAGAAAATGCCCAAATGCTTCGATGACTTTGCCTGCTGCGTCTGGGCCGGTATGTCCTTCCAACAACACCACGCGGGTAGAAGCAATATTCAGTGACAGTCTTAGTAACGTGGTGATGAGTAGAATGGTTGGAAAAACTGCGAAATCCAGCGGATTGCGTGTATATAAGCTGACCATTAAAACGATAATGGATACCGCAATATTAAAAGTAAATAACACATCCAACACAAAAGGCGGCAAAGGCAATACCATCATTGCCAGAATCATGATGATCAATACCGGTCCAGCCAATGTTTTAAGATTATTGGCGTCAATCAAACCGGATAGTGTGGCTGTATTATTCATATTCATTACAAGCGATGCTATTTAAAAGCGCACTGACCTCGATTAGTTATAACTCATCATTAAACGGTGTATTTGGTTGATCCATCCCTTCTGGAACGACTACATCAACGAGCGGCTGAGGCGCATCGCCGCCATACTCTTGATAGCGTTTGAGTTGAAACACATAGGCCAAAACTTCGGCCACTGCGGTATACAATTTTTCCGGGATTTCACTTTCCAGTTCTGCGTGGTAATACAATGCACGTGCAAGCGGTGGCGCTTCGAGAATCGGTATACGATGCTCTTGTGCTATTTCACGAATACGATCAGCGAGTAAATGAACACCTTTAGCGACTACCTTTGGTGCCCGCATCGAATCATTTTTGTAACGTAATGCCACAGCATAGTGCGTTGGGTTAGTTACAATCACATCGGCTTTAGGAATCTCCGACATCATGCGGCGACGTGCTGCTTCACGTTGTAACCCACGGATCCGCGCTTTGATAAAAGGATCTCCTTCACTTTCTTTGTGCTCCCGGCGAATCTCATCTTTGGTCATACGCAATTGTTTAGCGTGTTCCCACATTTGGAATGGCACATCAATGACAACGACTAAAGCCATTGCACCCACCGTCAAAATGAAACTGATGGCTAAATATTCTGCGGTCTCAGTGATGCCCGCATCAATCGGCATCGTTAACAATGCCATAATTTCATGCTTGTTGTTCCAAATGACCAGCGCTGCAACACCACCGATTACAATCGTTTTGAGAATGGCTTTAACTAACTCAACCAAGCTACGTGCAGAAAAAATACGAGCAATCCCTTTAATTGGATTGATCCGGCCAAAATTAGGCATGAGTGCCTTAGCACTAACCATCCAACCACTGAGAAACATCGGTGCAAAAAAAGCCGTAACGGTCAAAATCAATAGTAGCGGAGCAATAGCGAGCAAGCTTTCAAAAACTAACTCAGCAAAACGCGTCATCATCAAATTCGGTTGAAACGCTAATTCACGTTCCATTTGCATACCCGCCCTCATGATCAACAAAAGCTTCTTCATCACATCAGAACCAAGTAAAATCAAACTCCCAGCCGCTACCATTAACAAGGTAAACGTGGTAAGTTCTTGCGAACGCGCGACCTGACCTTCTTCTCTAGCCTTCTGTAAGCGCTGCGGCGTCGCCGGTTCTGTGCGTTCTAAATCATTTTCTTCAGCCATGACAACTCCAAATTCTCACAAATGAATTATCATAGTGACAGGTCAATTTTGATGCTAAGAACAAACAAAGAATCATCCCTTTTATTTGTGCAATACTTGAACCATTGAACCATTGAGCCATTGATACCGTTGCAATGCCTCAATTTTGTATATAAACCAATACTCCAGTAGCTCGATACATTGAGGATATGCATACTACTTTACAGTTCATTCGCTATTGCTTGATAACAAGCGTAACAATCACCGTTTTATTGATTAGCATAGTGGGATTTTTGCTGCTGGGCAGTTTGCCTCACTACGATGGAGAAAAAGCTTCGCCTGGATTATCCGCGCCGGTTTCAATCGAAAGAGATTCACTAGGTACAGTCACTTTTAAAGGACAGAACCGTTTAGATTTAGCACAAGCGATGGGATTTGTGCACGCACAAGAACGTTTTTTTGAAATGGATTTATTGCGACGACAAGCAGCCGGTGAGCTAGCCGAATTATTTGGTGCCAGCATGCTGATGCGCGATATTAAAGTAAGAAAATTCCGTCTACGCGCACGCTCTAGTTTGGTACTCGAACAGCTTCCGGAAACACAGCGTCAATTACTGGATGCATACCGAATCGGTGTCAATCATGGAATTGAATCTTTAACCACTCGCCCTTTTCCCTATTTGCTGGCACAAAAACAACTGACACCATGGAAAAATGAGGACAGCATTTTAGTAATCCTGGCGATGTTTTTGACATTAAATGAATCCAATATCTTTCGTGAATTAAAATTATCAACGATGCATGCCACACTTCCGGAATCAGTGTATCGTTTTCTAACCACAAAAAATGGTCCTTGGAATACGCTTTTAGTTGAAAAAGAGATTTCTCTGCCCAATATTCCGCCCCCTGAGGATATCAACCTGCAGCTCTTCAACAAACAAGCTTCTTCGAATGATCAATTTTATAGCGAGTCGATCCCCGGTAGTAATAGTTTTGCGGTTTCTGGCACATTAGCCGGCGGATCGGCCTTAGTAGCCAACGACATGCATTTGACATTACGCGTTCCGAATGTATGGTTTAGATCGCGATTAATTTATCCCTCGCTTTCGGTAACAGATACCCATCACGATATAACCGGTATCAGCTTGCCGGGAACGCCCTCATTCATCATCGGCTCAAACCGTTTTGTTGCTTGGAGTTTCACCAATAGTCAAGGCGATTTCGCCGATTGGGTGCGAGTCACGATCGATCAAAACGACAATACCCGTTATCTCAGTTCAACAGGCTGGAAATCTTTTGAAATCAGTGAAGAACGAATCCGCGTCCATAACGCCGCAGACGAAGTACTCGCCGTTTACGAAACCGAATGGGGACCAGTCATTGCAGAAGACCATGATGGAACACCACTGGCTCTGGCATGGTCGGCATTAAGGCCGGAGGCAATTAACCTTAAATTGATTGAGCTGGAGCACGCAAAAAATACACAAGAGGCTGCGAAAATTGCGCAGCTTTCCGGCATTCCCGTGCAAAATTTTATTGTTGGCGATCGCGATGGCAATATTTTATGGACACTTGCAGGTCGTATTCCCGCACGAACTAAAAACTACGATCCACAATTGCCCGCAAACTGGAGCGAGCCTGATACTGGCTGGATAGGGTGGCTAGATTCAGCGCAATATCCTCTTGTCAGCAATCCCGCATCGCAGCGGCTATGGTCCGCTAATTCACGTTTGGTCTCGAATGAGCAACTAGATTTACTCGGTGATGGCGGTTATGACTTAGGTGCAAGAGCACGGCAAATTCATGATCGCTTAATGGAACTTGATCATTTGACCGTTGCAGATATGCAAGCTATTCAACTAGATAATCGTGCACTGCTGTTATCAAACTGGCATGAATTACTAACTAAAACTTTGCAAACGGCGAATGACAAGGGATCATGGGTTGAATCTGTGCAAAAAGCATTGGTTGATTGGGATGGAAAAGCTTCGGTTGACTCGACTGCCTACCGCATTGTTTATACCTACCGCCATCAAGTCATGAAAGCCATTTTGAATGGCTTTGCTACACCCATTAAAGTATTGGACGATAGTTTCAGAATGCCTCGGTTAAGCCAGGCAGAAACTATTGTTTGGCAATTAATTGAACATCAACCCATGCACCTACTTCCGGCTGAATATCTAAGCTGGGAAGATTTATTGCTCAACAGCGCACAACGAACTGTAGAAAAGCTTCAGAAACAAGGCAATATTTCAGAACGCACTTGGGGAATGATCAATACGGCTCGCATTCGTCATCCACTCAGCAAAAGATTGCCCACATGGATTTCAAATTGGCTGGACATGCCACCCGATCAACTTCCAGGCGATCACAATATGCCACGCGTCCAAACACCCACCTTTGGTGCTTCACAGCGTTCAGTAGTCATTCCTGGAAAAGAAGAACAAGGCTATTTCAGCATGCCTGGAGGACAAAGTGGGCATCCGTTTTCTCCGTATTATGGTGGCGGACATGCCGATTGGGTGGAAGGAAAAGCGACTTCTTTCTTACCCGGAATAGCGGAGAAACAAATGCGCTTAACACCTTAAGAATCTGTTATAACAACATTAAAAGAACAAACCCATTCACTTAATCATGGAACTATCTTTGCTATGAAACTTTCGATCATAATCCCTGCGTTTAATGAAGAAAGCTTGATTACTCACTGTTTGAATTCAGTATTCGATGCAATCAATACTCAGACATCTCCCGAATTTTCTTATGAAGTGATCGTGGTGGATAATAATTCAACCGACAACACCGCCAAAATAGCGCAACAAGCAGGCGCACAAGTCGTTTTTGAACCCATTAATCAAATCGGACGAGCTCGCAATGCAGGTGCAGCCGTTGCGACAGGCGATTGGCTATTGTTTGTCGATGCCGATAGCTTGCTTAACCGTGGAATGGTTGCTGATATCATGAAAATGATACACAGTAATCGCTATGTCGGTTGTGGCAGTGTAATGCATATGCCGAACTTGCCGTGGTGGGGTAATGCCGCCATAAAACTTTGGACGTTTTTGTCAGTCACGTTTCGTTGGGCATCGGGTGCATTAGTGGTTAGTCGGGCTGATGCTTTTCGGGAAGTGGGTGGTTTTAATCAGGAACTGTTTGCCGCTGATGAAATTCATCTAAGCCAATTACTCAAGCGGTGGGGCAATCAGCGAGGTTTAAAATTTACTATTCTTACTCATCACCCATTAATCACCTCTCCTCGTAAAGTACAGCTCTATTCCGGACGTGAAATTATTGCTCAATTGATGAGTGTCTTATTACACCCTCACCGAACATTAATTGACAAGAAAAAACTACCAATTTGGTATGACGGACGACGTTGAAACGAGTAAATTTAAGTTTAGCTATTCATATTACTGGCGCTACAATAGAATTAACAATTGCGTTTCCCTATAATACGTTGGAGGTATATGTGAAATACATTTTTTCTTTACTTTTATTGCTAACCATTTTCTCTATCACGATAGCAGCGGCGAATTCGTCTGGACTTGTGCCATTTGGCCATCAAGTATTCCAAATACAAAATTACAGTCGTGCAACTGATAAAATCGCGATATCCGGTTTGATTGGAGATGGCGGTGTAAAAGCCTTAGCCTCACACGGTTTTAAAACCATTATTGACATGCGTACATCAACGGAAGGTACCGCAGAAGAAAAAGCATTAGTTAATACTACCGCAATGAATTATATCAACATTCCGATGACCGTTTCTGGCATCAGCGAAGAACAGCTATCCGCATTCACTAAAGCCTTTGAATCAGCAGAAACGCCCATTCTCATTCACTGCGGTTCCGGCAATCGTGCTGGCGCGATGTGGGCCGCCTATCTTATTAGAAAAGGAACTGATCCAGAGAAAGCCATTGAAGCAGGACGAAAAGCAGGTATGCGCCCTCCTCTTGAAGAAAAAATCCGCGCATCGTTTTTGACTAACAGCACTCAATAATGCGTATCCATAAGCAATCGATAATTTAGATTGCTTATGTTCAAACACTACATCGATCAGTCAATCCGGTAATAATCTCTAAAAACATAGCCGAGTACTTACCAATTGTATTGTCTTCTTCTGAATCGATACCTGTTCCTCCGATTCCACTCTGTTGAACCTCTTCACAAACAATCAAGCTCTCGTTACCGATAGCGGGCTCAACCGTTTGATGATATAGCTTGGGAGAATTGAAAAAAGTAACAGTATCCGGTTCCAGTTGAGTTTGAATTTCGTATATATTTTTGGCTACTGTATTAACAACACAGACAAATAATAAAATAATGATGCTCAACAAATACACGCTGAAATGTACTGCGGTTTTGCTTATGTTATATAACACTGTCATAAAATACCTCTCGCTTAGTTATATGATATCCACTCGGCTTTTACTTCAGTACAGCATTCAATTAATTTATAGATTATCTTTATTATTACTAGGCACCTTAACTTCAACTGGCTCACTATAAAAATAGATTCCAAATGTCATACGATAATGCTGAGCATTATCATCTAAAACATCTTTTTTTTCTAATTCCAAGGCTTCTTTGTTAATTGAAAGCAACGATTCCATACCATGAAATTCAGACTTTTCAACAAGATATCTAATCGATCCTGCACTTAAACCATCGTAGTATACACTACGTTCCAGAAAGGGTTGATTTTCACCTAACAAATTACTGGTTGCTGCTGCAGTATGGTCATGTAAATTGTGGCCGAAATAAAAAATTTTTTCATCAAAGCCGTGTGCCGGAACAAATGCCGCTGTATTCAAACAAACACGTTTCTCGGGATCGAAATGCACCACCCCTAACCTTGTCCATTCATCAAGCACCACGCGCGAACGAATATCAGAGCTTACACCAGCAACCAGTCCTTCGAAAGATATTTTTCCACCTTGTTTAGCAAAACGTGGCAAAGGCTTAGGTAGATTATTCTCATCCAAATACCGAGGATCACTAGTCCAAACACTAACAAGGCGTGCTCCTAGTGAAACAACATGTGGAACAATTTCAATGTTAGAACGAACACTCTGTCTCAATCTCCTAATATCTTTACGATGAATCCCAGTTAGTAAACTTAAATGACTGTCGGTAGAGGGCTTACCATTGATTCTGAATTCTTTCTCCGCCACCTCGACAAATATATCTTTAAGTGTCTCGAATAGATAAGGAAAAGTAATTCCTTTTGCTAACATTAACTTGATCAGGGGACGTAGCACTCGGCGTATCGCAGCAACAAGAGCAGGGGAAATTGTAGAATCGACTGGAAAAATACTACTCATAGAATCGTAACGTAATAAATTCGGCACAACAAGTATAATATGGATCTCTGGAATCAATATTATCACGTGGGAAAATTGTTACACAAATTTCAATTTTGTGAATTCG
>ERZ1292625.1137-Hain-H41-01um-R1-1137-length-34036-cov-31_pt1 | contig 34036 bp, 30 predicted proteins | sample MGYA00564400_ERZ1292625 | MGnify/ENA primary metagenome ERZ1292625 (study PRJEB36523, sample SAMEA6512639) | groundwater metagenome | collected 2019-01-08 | study: AquaDiva: Metagenomics assemblies of 32 groundwater samples
AGGATAGCAAGAGGTGAACGGTAATGTCACACCGCAGGACCTGACCCTAATGGGTACTGAAATATCCCGACAGGGCGATTGCCATCTGGAAGAAAATTGCCGAGTGGTTCATAGCCCAGACCAACGTCAACGCTTACGGCGAGGCGGTCACCTATCTCAAAAAAGCGCGAAAGACTCTTGACGGTCTTGGCAAATCGACCGATTGGGCCTTCTATCTTGCGAACCTGACCGAGCTGAACAAGAGAAAATCCCGGCTCGTGCAGATGCTTAAAGTCCTCAGTGAAAAGCCGATCCTTTCGAAAAGAGCATGAGATAGAATCCAGAATCACCGTGGTCGTTTCTTTATCCTTGCCATATCGTTGCATCAAACATCCTTCTCCCAATGTAGTTGCCGAATTGCCGATTAAACCCTTCCAGTCGCCGCTGCGCTCCTTCTGATCCCCTCTCAAAAGCAACAAACAAACCGCTCTCACTGCTTGACAATTGTCAGTACTGGGTATATCATACCCTATATGAAGGCCGAGTTGTTATTCCACCGGAAGAACATCGAGCGGAACGGAGACATCGTCGAGATGATACTGTGGAAGGTGCCGCCTTCAAAAGACCGGCCGCACGGACTGAAATATTCGCTCGTCTATATCCACGAGGGGAAAAGAGCGGTGGGCTACGACAATGCCGAGGGGAGGGGAGACCACCGGCATTACGGCCAGAGAGAGCAACGTTATCGGTTCATAGACGTGGATACGCTGGTCGAGGATTTCAAGAACGATGTCGAGAAGGCAAAACGAGGTGAGTTATGAAAGTGAAAAAGATCGACATAGGCATCAAAGGTCTGGCGGAAAGCTTGAAGGATTTTGCCGCGACGTGGAAAAAGTCGGCATCCGGCAAGAAGACGAGGAAAGATGAGGGGATCTACTTTGACTCCATCGACTCGATGCGGTCCGTGTTGACGAACAACCGGCTGCTTATCCTGAAAACGATCCGGGACCGCAATCCGGGCTCCGTCTACGAGTTGGCAAAAATGCTGGAACGGGACCTGAAAAACGTTAACCAGGACCTGAAGCTCCTTGCCGACATCGGCCTGGTTACTTTGGAGAAGACGGACGCCGATAAGAAGCGTGTTGTGCCCCATGTTGATTACGGCAAGATCATGCTTGAAATACCGGTTTAATGAAATTGATGGAAATCAAGCTGTCAGACATGCGATGATCGCCGCTCAGTGCACCGAGCAGGAGATACAGGGGTCGTAGGACCTGACGAGCATCTGGGCGAGGAGCTCGATGTCCCGGTCCTTCTTACCCTCCCGGGCATACTGCTCCGCCAGCGCCATCAGGTCATGCTGGATGTTCGCGTGGTTCTGGCTCGTGGGGATCACGCAGTCGCTCTTGACGATCCTGCCTTCCTTGTCGAACTCGTAGCAATGATATAAGATCCCCCGGGGCACTTCCACCGCCCCGACGCCGATGCCTTCCCGCGGCACCACCTTCTGGCGCGGCTCCTGCAGTTCCCTGTCCAGCATTCCGTTGATCAGGTCGATCGATTCCATCACGACATGCATGCATTCCACGAGCTGGGCGATGTTGTTCATGTACGGATTGTGGTTCACCGGCTTGAGCCCGAAGCTCAGGGACAGCTCTTTCGCGGCGGGATGCAGGAACGCGAAGTTGTTGTTCAGCCGGGCGAGCGCGCCGACCGCAAATGATTGGCGCGAGAGTTTGCTCCATTTGGAAGTCGATTGCCCCACCATGTACTCGTTCGTCATCAACCGGTACTCGTGCTCTTTCTTGACCACCCCGTCCGTCGAGACCAGGTCCCCGCCGATGAACGGATAATCCCCGTCACCCTTGAGCGAAACGAACTCGGTCTCCCGCGTGAAGTCAGGAATAACGAACTGCCGGAACAGGTCGGCCGTCCTGGTGAGGTCGTCCACGACATCCTGCAGACGGTACTTGAACTTCACCAGCTCTTCCTTTCCGGGCAGCATGGTGAACCCGCCGATCACGGTCCGGGTGGGATGCATCCTCCTGCCGCCGACGCAGTCGCAGAGGTCGTTCGCGAGCAGCTTGATCTTGGCGGCGCGTTTTATTACGTCCGGGTGGGAGTCGATGAGCGGGAACACGCTTCCGACATTGACGAAGTCCGGGGCGGCCAGGAAATAGAGATGCAGGACATGGCTCTGGAGTGTCTCCATGTGCTTGAGCAGCAGGCGGAGCTTGCTGGTCTGGTCGGTCGGGACGATCCCGAAGGCGTTCTCGACCGCCCGGATGCTGGCCAGCGTGTGGCCGATGGAGCAGATGCCGCAGATCCTGCCGCAGATCCAGGGCGCGTTCTCCCATTTCTTTCCGACCAGCATGGCCTCGAAGAACCGCGGAGTTTCAACGACCTCCCAGGTCGCCTGCTCGACCTTGCCCTCTTTGATGGCGATCTTGATGTTGCCGTGGCCTTCCACCCGGGTGAGGTGGCGGATGTCTATGTTTTGCGTTATCTTCATTACTCCCTTTCGGTTGTTTGCAGATCGTCAGATCGTCTTACTGAACGCCATGCATTGCGGATTGCGGATTTCGGATTGCGGAATAAAGATCGTTAATACCGCGGCAGCCGTAGGGGCAAACCCTATGTGGTTGCCCTCATTCGGGCGGCCACGCAGGGCCGCCCCTACGAACAGTCTTTCGCATTTCCGCCGCATGCCCCGCGAAGCCGCCGAAGCACTCCAGCCGGTCGAGCATGGTCTCCTCGGAGAAGCCGTACTTGTTCATGATCTCCCGCATCTGTTCCACATTTGCGTCCACGGTCGGGCCGCGGCAGCCCCAGCAGCCGAACCGGCTGTTCGGGCACCAGGAGTCGCACCCTCCGCGGGTGATGGGGCCGAGACAGGGCTCGCCCAGGTCGAAGAGGCAGGTGTTCTCGTTCGCCTTGCATTCCATGCAGACGGGATACTTGGGCTGGACGATGGACTTTCCGAGCACCACGTTCGTGACGATCTTCTCGACCTCTTCCTTTTTCACCGGGCAGCCGAAGATCTGGAGGTCCACCTTCACAAAATCCTCGAGCGGCCTCGCTGTGTCGTTCGTCTCGATGGGATGGGAGCCGTACACCTCTTTTTTCACCCAGGCGGGGTCCTTGAAGCGGTTCTTGAGCTGGTTCACGCCGCCGAAGCAGGCGCAGGACCCGAAGGCAACAAGCACCGCGGCGGTGCCACGGATCTTCTTGAGCCGGTCGACCTCGTCGGCGCGGGTGACGCTCCCCTCGACAAAGGCGATCGCGTAATCGTCGAGCTTCTCGGTCATGGCCTCGCGGAAGGTCCGCACGTCGACGAGGGAAAGGAAGTCGAGCAGCGTGGCCTCGTTGTTCACGAGCTGGAGCTGGCAGCCCTCGCACGACGAGAGCTCGAAGAAGGCGACCTTCGGCCGGGGGACGGGGATGCCGAGATAGGTCCGGGTGATCGGTGTCTTCGCGTTCATCAGATGGCCTCTTTCAGGTTCAAGACGCTCCAGTAATCGAACACCGGGCCCGACAGACAGGTGTAGGTCGAGCCGACGTTGCAGCGGCAGCACTTTCCCATGCCGCAGTGCATCCTCCGTTCGAGGGAGACGAACATCTTCTGCATGGGGATGCCGCGCTCCGCCAGCATGGCGCAGACGAACTTGAACATGACGGGCGGGCCGCACACGATGGCGTAGGTGTTGTCGATGAAGGTGCTGTCCCGGCCCTTGATGATGCTCTCCAGGACCTTGGTGATGAGCCCGACATCGCCGGTCCAGGCCGGGTCCGGCTTTTCAACGATGACATGGAGGTTGATGTCGTCCTTTTTCCACATCTCGTACTGGAACTTGAACAGCAGCTGGGCGGGTTCCCTGGCGCCGTAGATGATGTCGACATGGTCGAACTGGCTCCGATGCTCCTGGACGTGGGCGATGGGGGAACGAAGGGGCGCAAGTCCGAGCCCCCCGGCGATCAGCAGGATGTTCCCGCCGTGCATGTGCTCCATGGGGAAGCTGGTGCCGAAGGGGCCCCGTATGCCCACGCGCATTCCCCGCTGGGCGCGCGAGAGGACGCCGGTGAGATTTCCCGCCGTCCGGATGCAGAGCTCGATGTCCTCGTGGTTGCTCGGCGAGGAGGAGATGGAGAACGGGGCCTCGCCCACTCCGGGGATCTCGAGCATGATGAACTGGCCGGGTCGGAAGGAAAAGTGCCTGCGGTCCTCGCTGTCCATGATGCGGATGCGGTAGAGGTTCTCGTGCTCTGTGAGCCGGTACACGCTCGTGATCTCGGCCTTGTAGGTGAACTCGAAACTGTCGAGGTCGGCCTTCCGGTGGTACTTGTGATGGTGAGGGGTCACGTTATGGAACGCAAGGCGGTGGTCCATATCACTGCTCCTCTCCCCGGACGCTCGCGATCACCTCGGGTACGGTGATGCCGGCGAGACAGGCCTCGCCGCATCGGCCGCAGCCCACGCAGAGGGACTCTTCATAGGCCTCCACGAACCCGCGGTGCTTGTGATAATAGCGGTACTTGAGCCGGGAGCTGCGCTCAGGCCGGAAATTGTGGCCCCCGGCCACCTCGGCGAAGTCCACGATATTGCATGAGTACAGCGACTTGGTCTTCCGGGCCTTCTGCAGGCCGACGTCCACGGTCTCTTCGACGCCGTAGCAATAGCAGGTGGGGCAGACGTTGGCGCAGGTGCCGCAGCCCAGGCATTTGTCCCCCCACTGCTTCCAGACCGGGGACTGGAACTCCATGTCGAGGATCTTGGTGAGGTCCGTGGTGTCCACGCGGGCAGTGAACAGTTTGTTCTTCTCCGCGACGGTCCTCATGTACTGCAGATGGTCCGATTCCTTCGGCGTTTCCGTTCTCAGGTCCTTGATGATCCCGTAGGCCCCGGCCGAGAGGACCTCGATGAAATACTTGTCGCCGATGTCGGTGAGGAAAAGGTCGAACCCGTGGAGCACCGTGTCGGCGCCCATGGAACGGCAGAAACAGAAGGGCTGCGGCCGGCAGTCGATGCCGATGATGAACATGTTCATCCGCTTGGCGACATAGTAGGGCATGGGATAGACGTTTCCCATCAGCACCTTGTCGAGCTTGTTGAGAGCGTTGATGTCACAGGCATGCAGCCCGAAGAACACATAGGGGCGGTCGATATGGTAGTCGATATCCTTGGTCCAGTCGCCGCCGTTCACCGTGAAGGTGGCGAGGTCCTCGCGGAAAGGAAGAAAATACCGTTTCGCGAGAAGCCTGGTCGTGGTGTAGTCCAGCCGGAGCTTTCCCTGATCGGTGATCTGTTCGAAGGCGAAAAGGGGTTTACCCTTCCGGTCGGTATCGGTCTGGACCGGCCCGACGACCGTGTTCTTTTCGGCAAGCATATCAAAGAGGGCCTTCAGTTCGGTCTTTTCGGCGATACGGAAGAGCATGGTGTTGTTCCCTTGAAGGACGGGCGGTCGTTTGGCGCAGGATCAGAACCCGCGCCTGTTTCAAGTATAGCAGGTGAGGCGGGGACCGTTTGCAATATTTTGCCGCCTCCGGAAGGGAAGGGCAAGGAGCGGAGGAATAGCTGGTATGCGGATATGACCGTGCGCGTGGGGAACGGTCAGGGGAGGCCGGCTACAAGGCGATGGAGCTCCGGATAGTCGGTCTGAGAAAGAGAGGTATCTTCCCGGAGCAGCCGGAGCGCTTCGGGAACGTGCTTGAGGAAGTATTTCTTGCCCTTGACGACAGAAAGGAACCCGTAGGCGCCGAGGGCCTGCATATGGCGCTGGAGGCGGCAGGGCAGGATGCTGTCGCGGAACGAGGCCTCGTCAAAGTCCTTCGACTGCTTCTTCATTTCTTCTATATAGTACGAGACTAACCGCTCCCGCATGCCGTCGTCGATCCGGTGATAGGGGTCCCAAAGGATGGAGGCAAGGTCGTAGGCGGGCGGCGCCATGCGGCTGCCCTGGAAGTCGATGACATGGGGAACGCCTCCCCGGACCATGATGTTCTGGCACTGGAAGTCCCGGTGGATGATGGTCGGCACAAAACCGCTGACGGTCCTCGCGAGGAGGTGGAATTCCTCGTCCAGGGCCTTCCGGTCGGGGACGACGGCCTTTCGCATGCCCGTGACGAACCGCTCAAAGAAATAGTTCGTTTCCCATCTCAGGTGGTCGTAGTCGAATATCCGCGACGCCAGGGGCGGGCAGTCGTCCGCGTGCTCCGAGGCCCGGCCGTGGAGCTTGACCAGAATGTCGAGAACGCGGCGATACTGGGCCTCGACCACATCCGGATCGTGAGGAAATCTAAGGTAGGAGTGCAGGGACATGTCGCCGAGGTCCTCGAAGAGCGCGCGCCTGCTTTGCTCATCCGTTCCGAGGAGCCGCGGGACCGGGATCCCCTGGCCGTGGAAGAACTTCGCATAGATGAGATGGCGCTCGTAGTCGGGATCATCGCGCCTGCACTCCATCATGACCGCCGTCATGCCGCCCTTCAGCACGCGGAAATAGCGGCGGTCCGAACCGCCGAAACCGATGAGGACGGCCTGTGCGATGCCGCCCTTGCCCGCCGCGGGGTTGTCGAAGGAGGAGAACAGAGGGCCAGCAAGTCCGATGTCCTTTTTGTATGCTGCATGGGCCGAGGGCTGCATGGCTGTTTCCGGGAGGGGCAGCTCATAGTCGGGCCCGATGATGCTGTTCTCGTGGCTGCCGGCGACCTCCGCACCCGGCATGACGATGCAGTTCCGGAGACGGCTGCCGCCCCGTACGGCGCTGCTCTGTTCGATCACCGTATGACCGTCCACGTCGATCTCGCCGACCCTGGCCGAGGAGGAGCAATAGACCGTTTCTCCGATCATCTTGAGCGTGTCGAGGACCGCCGCGGTATAGGTGGCGGGACTGCCGATATCGCTCCAGTAGGACCCGGTAAAGTCCAGGGTCTTGACCTTGTAGCCTGCCTTGGATGCCGCGATCCAGGCTGTCGTTGCATGGGATACGCCGGCAGGCAGGAACCTGAGGATGTCGGGCGAATAGACGGCGACGCCGGTATAGGCGACCTTTTTCGCGATGCGGGTGGGATCGGGACGCGAGGCCCCGGGATTCTCGACGTCGATCACGTAGTCGTTATCGTCTATGACGACATTGCTCAGGTCGGGGTGCCGGTGGGTCACGAGCGTGGCGATGTTGCCCGAGGCGAAATGGGTCTCGACGAGCTTGCTGAACGAGATATCCAGAAGGATATCCGCGTTATGGACGATGAAATGGGTTCCGGCGAGGAACGGTTCGGCGTTCTTGAGCGCTCCGCCCGTGCCGAGGAGCCGGTCCTCGGGAAAAAAGGTGACCTGGTCCGCATAGGGGGAGCCCCGGAACCATTCGCGGATCATCTCCGGCTTATGGTGGAGGTTGACGCCGATCTTCCCCTCGCAGATGGAGGTGAGCTTTCCGAGGATGATCCCGATGAGGGGCCTTCCGAGAAGAGGGAGCAGCGGCTTCGGGATGTGGTTCGTCACCGGCTGGAGCCGCTCGCCGATACCGGCGGCGGGGAGGAATATGTTAAGAGGTATCTTGGGCATGGTTTTAATTCAGGAGCCAGGCGTCAGGAGCCAGGAGCATTAAATTCTTTGTGCCACAGCCAAAAGTAGGCGCTTCTAAGCGAGGTCACCGAGGACGCCGAGGAAAGCTAAACACTTTTTGTCATTGCATTTCTCAGTGATCTCTACTCTGTTCTCGGTGGCAAAACGATGTTACCATTCTGTGATTTCCATCGGAGCACAGAACTATGTATTTACCTGTACAACAAGTATTTCTTCCGCACCTTCTCGAACTCCTTCAGCTCGTCCTTCCACCACGCTTCCATATCCTTGATGTCCTTCCAGGATTCGATGTCCTTCCGGAACTGGCCGCTGCCGGCGAGGATATCGATCGGCATCTTTACCTCTTCATACTCATAGGGAGGCTGCTTCCAGGCGAAGTCCCTCGGCCAGGTATTATGGACCGCCTTCAGGATGGCAACGCCGGTCTTGAAGGGCTTGAACTTCTCGCGGTCCGTTACGTGTATCTGGGCGCCGCCGCAGAGGATGCCCGCGTGCTTCTGGAAGGTCGGCTCGAAATAAAGCGGACGGAACACCACGCCGGGCAGCTTGAACTCCCGGAGATGGTCCACGAGGGTCCGGGGGTGGATGAAGGGAGCGCCGAAGATCTCGAAGGGGCGCGTCGTGCCGCGGCCTTCGGACAGGTTCGTTCCCTCGAGCAGGCACATCCCGGGATAGACGAGGGCAGTGTCAAGGGTCGGCATGTTGGGCGAAGGCATGACCCAGGGGAGCAGCGTCCGGTCGAACCACGATCTCCGCTTCCAGCCCTGCATCGGGACCACGCGGTAGTGGATGCCGGGATGGAACGCGTCCTCGAGGTAATGACCGATCTCGCCGATGGTCATGCCGTGCCGGACGGGGAGCGGCCTGAGGCCGACGAAGGAATGATATCCCTGCCGCAGGACCGGCCCCTCGGTGATGTGCCCGCCGATGGGGTTCGGCCGGTCCAGGACAACGACCGTTTTTCCCGCCTCGCGGCAGGCCTGCATGCAGAGGTCGAGGGTCCAGATGAAGGTGTAATAACGGGCCCCCGCGTCCTGGAGGTCGATGGCGAGAACATCGATGTTCTCGAGCATGGCGGCAGTTGGTTTGCGTACGGATCCGTAAAGGCTGGCGACCGGCAGGCCCGTGGCCGGATCGCGGAAGCCCTCCCACTCGATCATATTGTCCTGGGTCTGGCCGTAGATCCCGTGCTGCGGACCGAAGAGCGCGGCAAGCCGGAACTTCTTCGAGCGGCGGAACACGTCCACCGCGTGCCCGACCGTGCGGTCCACGCTCGCGGGATGCGCCACGAGACCGACGCGCGCGCCTTTCAGGTCCCGGGGCCAGAGCTTCTCGACGAGGTCGAGGCCGGTCAGCATTGCTTTCTTGGCGGACATGAGCGGATTATAGAGGCTCTCCCGGTGAAGTGCAACAGGAAATTAGATAATCAATTTTTACTCACAACGGCAAGAAATTTTCTCGCAAAGCCGCCAAGCTCGCAAAGAACGGCTATTGCATTTGGGTTTAAACCAACAAAAAAGTATTTGACTCTTGGTTCCCTTTGCGCTCTTTGCGTCTTTGCGCGAGATGCCTTTAGTCCATAGTTCCGGTTTGTCCGGGTTAAGAAGGGGAAAGGCCTTCCCCCGGCCTTGACATGCTCTTTCGTATCGTGCTACAGTTTGCCAATCATCACGGCGGAGCACAGCCACTATCACCGCATAAGGAGAAACCATGAACCGGAGACGCACACTGGCCTTCATCCTGACCGCTGTCCTGCTTGTATCGTTCGCTCCTTCTGCATCCGCTCTCTACCAATGGGTGGACGAAAAGGGCGATCTTCATATAACCGATAACCCGCCGCCGTCCAGGCAGTCCCGGGAAGTGCCTGATGCGCCGCCGCCGGCCCCCGCGCCCGAGGCGCGGCCGGCAGCGCCGTCAACGGCCCCGCAGGCGGCGACACCCGCGCCTGCGCCATCTCAGTCTTCCTCTCCCGCGACTACCCTGAGACCCGCGGCAGCATCGTCGCCGTCCCCGGCCGCCCCGCATGCCGTACCGGTCCCTGCGCCTGCCGCCCCGTCCGCGCCCGCCCCGGCGATGCCGGCGGTGAAGGAAGCGCCGGGCAGGAGTGTTCCGTCGCCCGTTCTGCCGGGAAGCGCGCCGCCCGCGGACCTTCTCACCGCGCTCCTGGCCGGTTTCATGACGGTCTTTCTGTTCATCACTGTCGGTATGTACATCTTTTTCTCACTCTGCCTCTATCTTATCGCCAAGAAACTGAATGTGGCGGAGGCCTGGGCGGCGTGGATACCGATCATTCAGGCCTGGCCGTTCCTCAGCTCGGCCGGCAAGCCTTGCTGGTGGGTCATCCTGCTGCTCGTTCCCCTGGTGAATATCTTTATCGGGGTGTACCTCTGGATGTGCATCGCCGAGAACCTGGGCAGGAACAAGTGGCTCGGCCTGCTCATGCTGCTGCCCATCATAAACTTCGTTTTCATGGGCGTGCTCGCGTTTTCGAAAGGAGAGGGCGACCAGCAGACCGCGGGGACGTGAAACGGCAGGGTCACCTTGCGTCATGCAGGAGGCGCCCGGTCAGAGGCCGACCGGGTGCCTTTCTATTTTACGCGCTCCGATGCTTCGCGAAGACCTATCGGCATCCAGGAGCGAGCGGATTCCCCATAGCTTGCCGCAGGGAGCTTAAATCCAGGAGCGAGCACATTCCCCGCAGTTTGCTGCGGGGTTAGCGAGCGATTAGAAGAATCAGTTCAACCTTGAGGATCGAAGCTCCATGCCGTTTGCTGTAGGGATCTTAAATGGTTCCTGTGTTGAAAAAAACCGACGCATCCTCTATAATAACGCCATGATCTACAAGGTCGTGGAAACAAGCACCGTCACGGATGTCGAGATCGAATGTATCCTGAACGAGTGGACAGGACGGGGGTACTCGTTCGCCAGCATTCAGTTCGTCAGCACGCAGGCATCACGGCGCCCAGTGATGGCGTTCCTGTTCTTCACGGACCAGGGTAAGGGCGGTCCCGTGTGCGCGGCAGGGGGAGCGGACACGTGACCGTTCATCCGCTCCGCCAGCTCAGGGAGGCGATCCTGGCATTGTCTCTGCTGGTCCTGCTGGGGACGGCAGGGTACATGTCCGTCGAGGGCTGGCCGTTCCTCGACGCCTTGTACATGACGCTGACGACCATCAGCACGGTGGGATTCATGGAAGTGCACCCGTTGAGCCAGACGGGCCGCCTGTTCACCATGCTGCTCGTGGTGTTCGGCGTGACGGTCCTGTTCTACACGGTGGGCAAGATCGCCCAGGTGATGTTCGAGGGCCAGTTCCAGCGGTATTTCGGGAGGGTAAAGTTGGAAAAACAGATCGAAGCCATGCAGGGCCATTACATCATCTGCGGGTACGGGAGGATCGGTTCCCTTATCTGCAGGGAGTTCGCCGCGAAGCCGATCCCCTTCGTCGTCGTGGAGAGCAAGCAGGATGTGATCGAAAAGCTCGAGGCGGAGAATTACCTGTATCTCCGGGGGAACGCCACCGAGGACGAGTCGCTGCTCAAGGCCGGCATCAAGCGCGCCAAGGGGCTTATCTCGGTCGTGACGTCGGATACCGAGAACGTGTATATCACCCTGACCGCCCGCGGCCTGAATCCGGACCTCTACATCCTCGCCCGCGCCGGAGAAGAAGGGTCCGAGGTCAAACTGAAGCGGGCCGGCGCCAACAAGGTGATCTCGCCGTACCACATCGGGGGCAGCCGCATGGCCCAGGCCATCCTGCGGCCGAACGTGGTGGACTTCATCGAGATCGCCACGGGGCGCGACCATTTCGACCTCCAGATGGAGGAGATCTGCATTCCCGAGGCGTCGTACTGCGTGGGCGAGAACCTGCTCTCCTCGGGATTTCGCAAACAGACCGGCGTCATTATCGTGGGCGTCAAGAAGGCCAGCGGCAAGATGGTCTTCAACCCCGATTCAAAGACCCGCATCGATGCCCGGGACACCCTTATCATCCTGGGGGAGCCCGCCGCCATCACGAAGCTGGAGCAGCTCGTGGCGCTGAAGAACGCCAACGACGCCGCCGTCGCCGGGACGTAGGAGGAGCAGCGCCGCGGCCGGACAGGCGACTTTTTCTTGCCAAGAGCGCGGTGAGTATCGTATACTGGGCGTGCTCGGACAGGGATGTAATTTCCCCGCGCCGCTAAAGCGGGAGTCAAGGATACCGTATCTATGAAACGCACTTTGATCGCGCTCGCTCTCATCGTTTCGCTGCTGTCCCTCGCCGCCGTGGGCCTCCCTGGCTGCGGCAAGCAGAACACCATCACATCGATCACCGTGACGCCGGTGGACCCGATCATTGCCAAGGATACGTCGCTGCAGCTACTCGCCGTAGCGCATTTCTCCGATGGGAAGGCCCTGACATCGTGGACCCAGGTGTCGTGGCAATCGTCGGACACTTCGGTCGCGACCGTAAGCTTTGCGGGAGTGGTCACCGCGCACAAGGAAGGTACGGCCGTTATCACGGCGATCGATTTCGTCCACCCGTCGATCACCTACAGCGTTACGCTCAGCGTCTCTCCCATCACGATAGCCCCGGCAAGCGCGGTCATCAGCACATTGACCTCGACGCAATTTACCGCAACGGCTTTCTTCTCAGGAGCGACTACCAGCATCGATCCGAAGCCCCTGACCCATCTGGTATCCTGGGCTTCATCCAGTGCCGCTATCGCGGTGATCAGCAACGTATCGCCAGCGTATGGGCTTGCCACCGCAGTCTCTGCGGGAACAGTGACCATCACGGCAACGTACCTGGCAACAGGCCTGACGGCAACCCCCGCGACGCTCACGGTTAATCCCTGAGCGTGACCGTCATCCCGGTGCTGCGCGCAGGTGAACGATGAACGTCCTTATCCTCCAGAACGTGACCTCCGAAGGCCCGGGCACCATGGCGGACCATCTGGCGGCGGCCAAGGCTTCCTTTACCATCATCGACCTCGAACAAGGACAGTTCCTTCCTGCGATCGACGCGTACACGCACCTCATCATCATGGGCGGCCCCATGGCGGTCTATGAGATGGACCGAACTCCCTATCTTTGGGCCGAGGCCAAATTCATCGAGAAGGCCGTCAAGGCGGGCAAGCACGTTCTCGGTGTCTGTCTCGGCGCCCAGATGCTGGCCCATGCCCTGGGCGCCCGGGTGTATCCCGGGGGTGCTAAGGAGATCGGCTGGTACGATGTGGACCTGACCGACGACGGCATGACGGACCCTTGCATGGCCGGGCTTGCCGTCACCGGCACGCGCACCGCCAAGGTCTTCCAATGGCACGGCGATACCTTCGACCTTCCCGAGGGAGCCGTACGCCTGGCTTCCTCCGGCCTCTATCCCAACCAGGCCTTCCGTTATTCCGACCGCGTCTATGCCCTCCAGTTCCACATCGAGGTGACGCCGGCGATCGTCCATGGCTGGCTTCGGAACGAGAAGGGCATCGACTTTCCACTCATCGACACGCGGTCGCAGGAGATCTACGGCCCCTATCGGAAACGGGCGGAAGCGTTCTACCGCGCCTTCTTCGGAATATAAGATCGTCTTCAAATCACACCAAACGTATTATTCAACTTACCGATGCCGGAGAGAATAAAAAAGGAGGCGGGATCGCTCCCGCCTCCTGATGCTGATGTTGCCACGTCTATCTGCGTTCGGTGTTAATCCCAGCCGACATAGCTGTAACCAATGCCTCCGGGGGTTTCCCCTGTCCCGCCGGTCACGGACAATGTGCCGGTGCTGGTTGCGATCATCGGGCCATTCAATGTGTAAATAGTGATCCATCCTCCGCTTCCGCCGATCGAACCGCCCAGACTGGCGTTGGCATTGCCGCCATTCGCGGTGATGGCTGCGGTGTTGATGTCCGTTCCCGCTTCGGACCAGAAGTAAAGCCAGCCCGCAGCGCCGCCTGCTGCCGCGCCGTTGCCGCCGCTCACCGCGATGGTTCCGCTGTTCAGGACGTTCCCAAGCGCGTCGAAGTAGACCGTATTGCCGATGCCGCCGGTGCCGGTGGCAGCGGTTGCCAGGCCGCCCGAGGCGTTGAGGGCGCCGGTATTGGTGATGTTGCCGGACGCGAGCAGATAGATCGAAACATTGGTACCCGCGTAGCCGCGATAGGTCGAACCGGCATTGCCGCCCTGCAGCGCTCCCTGTCCGCCCTTTGTGGAGATATTGCCGCGGTTCTCAATGCTGCCCGGAGCGGGCAGCGTGCTCTTGGCGCCGGGCTTCCACCAGTTCCAGAAGAGATAATCGCCGCTCATCTCGGCATAGAACGTCCCGCCGGTGCCGCCGTTCCCGGCCATGCCCTGTCCGCCAGCCAGGTCGAAGTCAGTGTCATTGTAGATGGACGAAGGCGTCACGATGAAGCCATTACCGTTTTCGTCCACGTTGGTGTCATTGTAATTCGAGATGTCCCAGAACAGTTCCGCAGTCCCGCCGATACCGCCATCGATGGCGCCTTTGCCGCCCTTGAGGTTGACCGTGCTGTAGCCGAGCACCTCAATGCTTCCGCTGTTGGTGGCATAGATATAGTCGCCCCAGCTCCAATTGAAAATGCCAAGATAGACGTAGTTCCCGAGTTCCACGTAGCCGCCGCTGCCGCCCGATTCACCGGCGCCGCCGTCAGCGAGCACGCTGCCGCCGAAGTAGATGCTGCCCGGCGCCACTACATTGCCATAGTGGTCATAAGCCATAGCGGTCTGTACATACAGTTCACCGCCCGAGCCGCCGCTGGTTCCGGCGCCTTTGCCCGTGCCGCCCTTGAACTCGATGGCGCCGGAATTCAGGAGGTTGCAGCCGTATGCGCGTAGGTCATGATAGCCATACGCACTATAGCTGGCTCCGTCGCCGCCGTATCCCGCCGTCGTGGCGTTGCCGCCGTTCCCGATGAGGCTGCCGCTGTTCACAAAAGCGCCGCAGGCATACCTCCCTGCGAAGCCGGCATACAGAGTTGCGCCTGAAGCATGTCCGCCGCCGCCCGTGCCGTCGCCGCCGCTCGAGTTCAGCGTGCCGGAATTATACAGCAGGGACTGCCAGACATAGGTGCCGTCCACCTTTGAGCCGGTGTCGAAGCTTATGAAATATCCCAGGCCGCCTTCGCCGTTCGTCCCGGTGCCGCCCTTGGCATTGACCGGCCCGGTGTTCCAGAGGCCAAAGCCTCCTTTCAACGCTGAAGATCCCGACCTGCCGCCGTCCATGCCGTTGCCGCCGGAGGAGTCAATGGTGCCCCGGTTCACGACTGCCGTATCGGCCCAGAATCCGATGTGGCCGCCAAAGCCGCCGGTCGTGAGCGCAGTGTCCGTGCCCCTGGTGGTGATCACGCCGTCATTCAGGAAGACCATGCCGTCATTGGGTGGGTAATTGCTGCTGCCGATCCTGATATCCATGCTGCCCTTGTCAAGCGACGTGCCGTCCGCCGTGTTGATTCCCGGGTTTAAGATATCGTCCTTGCCCGTCACGAGGTCCATGGTCGTGATGGTTCCCTGGTTCCAGATGCCGTTGGTCAGCACGAATCGTACCATGTCATAGCCTGAGTTGCCCGCAAACGGACCGGTGTTGTTCCCGTCCAGGTTAAGCCCGAGCGTGAGAGTCACGCCGGGATGGACATGGATGCCCGTGACAACGAGTTCCGTGTCGCCTGCCGCGTCATACTTGAAAATGCTATCCGTGCCGGCATGCATGTAGAACTGACCGTCTGTCAGACCGGCCGTCCCGCTCGGATAGGTGTAGACCGTCAAGTTCGTGGTGACATCCAGCGGTACCGCGCCGGTCGTGAACGTTGCCGTCGAGATGACCTTATCGAAGAACGAGGTGTCGACGGTCGTGTCCACGCTTCCCGTACGGCTGATCTTCACCGAGGTGTTGTCAAAGGGATAGACATAGAACGCTCCGCCGTTTGCTCCGGAGCCGACGGTGCCTTCGCCGCCCGCAAGGCTGAGCACCGTTGCTGTTCCGCTGACCGCTGCGCCGCCGCCGCCGTTGTCGCCGCTGCATGCGGTGAGCAGGGTCGCTGCCAGTACTACCAGGACCATGATGCTTGCTGCTTTCTTCATTTGCATAACCCTCCTACTTTTGGAATTAGCTCGTTCCGAGCTTGACGTTCTATGGTTGGCAATGTTTGAATATAATACGGAACCGGCATAGATTGCATTGCTCTTTCTGGTAGTCTTGAGGGTCAGGTTGATGAACTAATTATAATGAACACGGGTTCGATCTCGAAGTGCAATGCTTGAGGAAACGATCTCTGAGATGTAGAATAATAATATAGCAGAGAATTCAAGAACCTGCTATCAAATAAAGTTATTATTGCCATTATTAAATAGGTGTAATAATACAATCATTTAACCGTCTATGGCAGAGGGAAAAAGACGAAAAATTGCATCAATAAGACCGGAATATAATAATGCCTGACCTTTACGATCGTGACCGGGGACCAGCCTTACCATCGGTGATCGGAGCGATCTGCCTATGACACTCAACCAATGTCCTCATGGCCGTGTCACAGAGTGTGTTCGCCATTTCGTTGCCTCTGCGAGAGACGGGATCCTGAGCGGTCGCGCGGGAAGGGGACATGATGGCCGTTCTCATTGACAACCTGTTGTGCCAACCGTATAATCAGCACAATGAAGACCGCCGATATTCACGGGAACACGAAGACAACTGGCAGGTCCGCCAAGGGCCGCGGCCTGGTCTCACTGCTGATCACGTTGTCCGGCATCGTCGCGGCGCTGGCCGGACCGCTGTTCGGCGGCAGATCGAACGCCTGGGCGCAGCTCGACGCGTCGCGGCAGTCGGCGTTCCGGCTGGTCGGCACGATCGAAGGCGGTCCCTTTACCGGCGCGGTGATCGACGACACCAAGAATCCCCAGGCCTTCTACCGGCTGCATGAAAAGCTTCCGGATGAATCGCAGATCGTGAAGGTGCAGAGCGACTCTATCGTGCTGAAATGGCCGGACGGCACGAGGACGGAGCTTTACGCAACGCCGGGTTCCGGAGGCGGAAGCGCTCATGCGGGTACTGCCGCTGCCGCTCCGTCCGCTTCGCCGCGACCGGTCGACCAGCCAGCCCCGGCGCGGATCGCTAACCCGGACAGGATCCGGCCGGAACAGGTTCCTTCCGCGGGCATCGGTCAGGACGCGGCAGGCAGACGGCCTTCCCGGATGGACCGTCAGAATCCGAATCAGCAGGGTGCTCAGGTCCAGGACCCGGGCGCGAGAAGGAAAGGCGGCGGAGGAAGACGGAACCGGCCGCGTTCGATCGAAGACGACTGACACAAGTGGACCGGAGACGTCATCACCGGGGAGTCGGAAAAACCAGCTTTTCCGAGAGGTTCCACGGCAAAAACATTGACAATGCAGGAGCAGGAGAGTATAATTTTTTCAGGTTGACGTTATGCATCATCCATGAACTGCGTTCACAAGGGGTAATGAAAATAGACGCTTTTTGGTCTCTCGATCATCACCCCCACCTTTGAATTCCTCCCCCATCGAGGTGGAGGAGCTTTGGTGAAAGGCATTTTCAAGTGAAAGAAAGCAGCAAACCATACACATTCGCCCTGATCGCGCTTCTCACACTCTCGGCCTATCTCCTCGCCGATACTGTGGATGCCATGATCGGCAGGAGCCTTGACGCGACCGCGAAGGTCGTGGCGCCGATCAACCAGGAGCGGGCGGGCATCGAGCCGCGCAAGGAGCTCTCCGATTACTCGTCGATCCTTGAGCGTGGACTGTTCGGCGATGGGAAAGGCCCCTCCGGCGGCGCGCCCATGGCGGAATCCTACACCGCGTATACGCTCATCGGCACCATCGAGGGCGAGTATTTCTCCGGTGCCGTGCTCGCCGACAGCGCGAACCAGCAGGCGTTCTATCGCCGCGACCAGAAGCTTCCCGACGGGTCGCAGATCGTGAAGGTGAAGCGCGACAGCGTCACGCTCAAGCGGACCGATGGATCGACCGTCGAGATCCAGATCGTCGATGATACGAAGATCGTGAACGTCGCCCGGACGGCGCCGGGCAGCGGCGTCAGGAAGGTCGGCGACGGCAGGTTCATGGTGGACCAGCGGGAGATCGCGTCAAGCTCCGAGAACCTGAACCAGGTGCTCACGCAGGCCCGCGCCCTCCCCTACATCGAAGCGGGAAAGACCGTGGGGTTCCGCATCAGCGAGATCGTTCCGGGCAGTATCTACGAGAAGATCGGACTTCTGAACGGCGACGTCGTTCAGCGGGTGAACTCGCAGGACGTTGACGACCCCGGGAAGTTCTTCCAGCTGTACCAGGGGCTCAAGGACGAGAAGCGCATTTCCGTCGACCTGCTCCGGAACGGCCAGCGCCAGTCCCTGAACTACGACGTACGGTAATTACCGCCGAACCGGGAGATCGGGAAGGGGTGGGCGTGCCAGACCGGTCCCCCGCGTTTCCGATCCTCAGATCCCTATCCCAGACATACCTGACGGAGGTTGCTCCACGTGAAAACGATCCCGGCCCTGCTCCTTGCAGGGCTTCTTGGTGTCAGCGCGGCCCATGCGCAGCCCGCGGCTCCGGCCGCGGCCGACCAGCCGGAACCTCCGAAGATCAGCAAGGCGGGGGACGACTTCATCACCCTCAACTTCTCGAACATCGACATCGCCGCGCTTGTGAAGGTCATGAGCGAGTTCACCCGCAGGAACTTCATCCTTGACGAAAAGGTCACCGGCAAGGTGACGCTCATGACGCCGACCAGGATATCGCCGGAGGAGGCGTACCAGGTGTTCCTCTCGGCGCTGGAGATCAAGGGCTTTACCGCTGTGGAGGACGGCAGGATCATTCGCATCGTCAGCACGGCAGCGGTGCGGCAGAGCGGCCTCCGGGTGATGGAAGACGGTGACATGAAGGGCGAGGGCTACGTCACCAAGCTCATCCGCATGACCTATGTGAACCCCCAGGAGATCGTCCGGACGCTCACGCCGCTCATCACCAAGGACGGCAACCTCATCGCGTATCCCGCCACGAATTCGCTGATTATCACCGATTCCGTGTCCGCCATCAGGAAGATCGAGAAGCTGGTCTCCGCCCTGGATGTTCCGACGCCGACGGGCAAAGGCAAGATCAACGTCTATTACCTGAAGCACGCGAGTTCCGAGGACATCTCCAAGGTGATGCAGGCGCTGGTGTCCAGGCTCCCGGCGCCGCCGGCGGCCGGTGCGGCACAGCCGACGGGCCCGGCCACGATCCTCGAAGGCGCGGTCACCATCACGGCCGACAAGCTCACCAATTCCCTCATCATCGTCGCTTCGCCCATCGACTACGAGACCATGAAGGACGTGATCCAAAAGCTCGACATCCGGCGTCGGCAGGTGTATGTCGAAGCGGCCATCGTCGAGATGGGGCTCTCCAAATCGCGGGAGCTGGGCTTCGAGTTCCAGGCGGCGAACCTCAATAAGCTCAATAACGGCGGCACCTCCGTCATCGGCGGCACCAATTTCGGCGGCATCGGGGCCGCCACCGTCGGAGGCCCCGCGGCCTTCGCCAACTTCAACGGCCTTGCGGTCGGCGCGGTGAAAGGGACCTTCACCTACAAGGGGACGGAGTTCCTGAACATCGGCGCCCTTCTCCGGGCGCTCCAGAGCGACACCGACGTGAACGTGCTGTCCACGCCCAACATCCTGACCAGCGACAACCAGAAGGCCGAGATCATGGTGGGAGAGAACGTGCCCTTCAAGACCGGACAGTCCCAGTCCGCGGCAACAGGAGGCAGTTCGATCCTGACCACCATTGAGCGGAAGGACGTGGGCATCAGCCTCAAGATCACGCCCCAGATCACCTCCGAGGACAACGTGCGCCTCGAACTCTACCAGGAGATCTCGAACGTGGTCGAAAGCGCCACGCCCAACTCGGACGGCCCGACCACGAGCAAGCGCTCGGCAAGCACAACGGTGGTGATCAAGGACCACGAGACCATGGTCATCGGCGGGCTGATCCGGGACAACGTGGTCTCGTCGGAGCGCAAGGTACCCTTCCTGGGGGACATTCCGCTCCTCGGCTGGCTTTTCAAGTATAAGAACACGAGGGTCGAGAAGACGAACCTCATGATCTTCATCACGCCCTACATCATCAAGAACGAGCAGGACGCCGCAGAGATCACGCGCCGGCAGAACGCGACGCAGGAGGAGTTCCGGAAGGACCAGCGCTTCGAGAAGAAGGGCAAGGAGCCGGTCATGCCGGGAGCGGAGAAGAAGGAACCTGCCGGGCAGGAGATCGAAAAGAAGGAAACCGGAAAGATCGATGCCGATACGAAGGCCCTCGCAGCGCCGCGGGCGACGGACGCGAAGCAGGAGGGCCCTGCCGACGCACCGGCTGCTCCCGTCCCTGCGGACAAGCCGACTGCGCCTGCCGAGAAGACCCCGGCGCCTGCGGAGGGCGGCCGGTGAGACGCCTGCTCGGCGAGATACTCGTTGAGTCAGGACTTTCCCCCGAACGGATCAAGAAGGCCCTTGATCTCCAGAAAAAACGGGGCGGCCGCATCGGCACGCTCCTGATGCGCTTGAACTTCGCGACCGAGGCCGAGGTGCTCACGGCCCTGGGCGTCCAGCTCGGTCTTCCCTTCCAGCCCGCGATCGTCGAGATCGACCGCGAACTTGCCCTCAAGCTTCCCATCACCTACGCCAAGAAGGCCGTTGTCATTCCCCTGCGCCGGGAGAACGGCACCGTCCTCGCCGCGACAGCGGAACCGCTGCTCCTGTCCACGGTGGACGACCTTGCCGTGCTGTTCGGCGCGCCCATCGACCTCTGCCTCGCCCCGTCCGAGGCGATCCTCGACAATCTGAACCGGCTCCACAGTGAGGACCTGAACAAGGCCGAGGACACGGCCCAGGAAATGGAGGAGGAAGACCTGTCGTTCCTGGCCGCGGAGCTCGAAGAGCCGACGGACCTGCTCGAGGCGACCGACGACGCCCCGATCATCCGGCTCGTGAACTCGCTCCTGTCCCAGGCCATCCGCGAGCGTGCCAGCGACATCCACATCGAGCCCTTCGAGAAGGACGTCGTGGCGCGGTTCCGCATCGACGGCATCCTCTACAACATCCTGACCATCCAGAAGCGCTTCCAGGCCAGCATCGCCTCGCGCGTCAAGATCATGTCGGGCCTGAACATCGCCGAGAAGCGGCTGCCCCAGGACGGCGGCATGCGGATCAAGATCGGCGGCAAGGACGTCGACATCCGCGTCTCCATCGTGCCGACGTCCTTCGGCGAACGCATCGTGCTGCGCCTCCTGTACCGGGAGAGCGCGCTCCTGCCGCTGGACCAGATCGGGTTCACCGGCGAGACCCTCCGGCGGTTCGAAGAGTTCATCACCAAGCCGCACGGCATCATCCTCGTCACGGGGCCGACCGGGAGCGGCAAGACCACGACGCTCTACGGCGCGCTCTCGAAGATCAACTCGCCGGACAAGAACATCATCACCATCGAAGACCCCGTGGAATACCAGCTCAAGGGCATCGGCCAGATCCAGGTGAATTCCAAGATCCAGCTGACCTTTGCCGCCGGCCTCCGGTCCGTGCTGCGGCAGGACCCGGACGTGATCCTCGTGGGCGAGATCCGGGACTCCGAGACCGCCGAGATCGCGATCCAGGCGGCGCTCACCGGCCACCTGGTTTTCTCCACGCTCCACACGAACGACGCGGCCGGCTCGATCACCCGGCTCCTGGACATGAAGATCGAGCCGTTCCTCATCTCCTCGTCGGTCATGGCCATCCTGGCCCAGCGGCTGGTGCGCGTGCTCTGCAGCCAGTGCCGCGAGCCCTATCCGCTGACGCAGCTGGAAATGAACGAGCTCGAGCTCACGGCCAGCGGCGAACATCCGGCGGCGTACCGCGCCAAAGGTTGTCCGGCGTGCTTCCAGACCGGATATCTGGGACGGACCGCCATTTACGAATTGATGGAGATCGACGACGAGGTCCGCCAGCTCATCATGAAGAACGCAGACGCGTCGACGATCAAGGTCCTGGCCGTGAAGAAGGGGATGACGACCCTCCGCCAGGACGGCGCCGACAAAGTGCTGAAAGGCATCACGTCGGTGGACGAGGTCGTCCGGGTGACGCAGAAGGAATCGCAGTAGCTCAGAGGACAGACGGCAGACAACAGACAACAGACTGAAGCATGCAATAAGAGTCTTCATCTTTTATCTGTCATCTGACCGTCTGTCATCTGCTGTCTGAATTTGCTTTTCCTTAGTCTGATGTCTGACCGTCTGTTATCTGATCGTCTGTCATCTGTTGTCTGAACCTATGCCTGTCTACGAATACAAAGGTGTCAATGCAACCGGCCGGAGCGTTTCCGGCGTCCTTGACGGGGATAGCCTGAAGACCGTCAAATCGAAGCTCAAGAAGGACGGCATCATCGTCCTTGAGGTCCAGGAAGGCGGAGCGTTGCGCGCCGCCGGGCGGCCGCTGGAGTTCAAATTCGGCGCAGGACGGGTACGGCTTGGAGACCTTGCGAATGCGACCCGCCAGCTTGCAACACTCCTCTCTTCCGGACTCCCGCTCATGGACTCCCTGACCGTGCTCGTTGAGCAGGAAGAGGGGCAGGCCCTGAAATCGGCGCTTTCGTCTGTGCGGGACGCTGTCCGCGAAGGCGCTTCGCTTGCAGATGCGCTCAAGGCGAACCCGAAGGCCTTTTCGCAGCTCTATATCAATATGGTTTCCGCCGGCGAGGCGAGCGGCACTCTCGAGATAACCCTTGACCGCCTCGCGGATTTTCTCGACGAACAGGTCAGGTTCCGCGGCAAGTTCGCCGCGGCCCTTGCCTACCCGGCGATCATGACCGTGGTCGGCGTGGGTGTGCTTTTTTTCCTGTTCAGCTTCGTGCTGCCGCGCGTGGTCGGCATGTTCGAGGACATGAAGCAGCAGCTTCCCTTCATGACCCTTGCGCTTCTCTGGCTGGTGAGGATCATCTCGTCGGCATGGTGGGCGATCCTGATCGCCGTTGGGGGGGCCGCCTACTATCTGCGGCGGTACTTCTCGACGACCGAAGGCAAGGCGTGGCTCGACGCGTCGCTCCTCCGGCTCCCGGTGTTCGGCACGCTCATCAGGATGGTCGCCGTGTCGCGCTTCACGCGCACGCTCGGGACGCTGCTGCAAAGCGGAGTACCGACGCTCATGGCGCTTGATATCGTAAAGAGCGTGGTCGGGAACACTGTGCTCGCCGACGCGATCCATAAGGCGCGGGAGAACGTGCGGGAAGGTGAATCGATCGCCGATCCGCTGAGAAGAAGCGGCCTGTTCCCTCCGGTCGTGATCCAGATGGTCGCGGTGGGGGAAAAGAGCGGCGAACTGGAAAAGATGCTGCTCAAGATCTCCGATTCCTTCGACCGCACGGTGGATACGCGCATCACGGCGCTCATGTCGCTGCTTGAACCGATCATTATTCTCGTGATGGGGCTGGTCGTCGGGTTCATCGTCGTCGCCATCATGCTGCCGATCCTGCAGATGAGCTCGGGAGTGAAGTAGTTCAATTGCGGATTTCAGATTGCGGATTGCGGATTGAGAACTGTCAACCCCGCAACAAATTGTAGGGGCAACCCTATGTGGTTGCCCTCATCGGGCGGCCACGCAGGGCCGCAAAAATAGATTCCTCCCCCTTGAGGGGGGAGGCCAGGTGGAGGTGACAGCGGTCGGTGCATCACCCTCCCCTAACCCCTCCCATCGAGGGAGAGGAAAAGTTAAGATACCGCGCAGCTTGCTGCGTGGAGGTACGATCTGATGTCTGGGATCTGATCACGTAGAACAAGGAGATTTCATATGAAGAACCAGAAAGGCTTCACCCTCATCGAGATCATGGTCGTGGTCATCATTCTCGGTCTGCTTGCCGGCCTGGTATTGCCCCGGATCCTGGGACAGGAAGATAAGGCGAGAGTCGGGGCCGCAAAGGTCCAGATCAGGTCGCTTGAAAGCGCGCTGGACGCCTTCAAGCTCGACAACGGTTTTTATCCGGCCACCGATCAGGGGCTTGAGGCGCTCATCAAGAAGCCGGAAGCCGGCCGCATCCCGAACAAATGGCGTGAAGGCGGCTACCTCAAGCCGGCGCGCATTCCCAAGGACCCCTGGACCAAGGATTACGTTTATTTTTCTCCCGGCAGCGAGGGGCGGGAATACGAGATCCTCTCCTATGGCGCGGACAACGAGCCGGGCGGCGAAGGGAATAACGCCGACATCCAGAGCTGGAAAATGGAATAAAATGCGAAAGAACATATTGCGGATTGCGGATTGCGGATTGCGGAATATCGCTTCTGTTTTCAATCCGAAATCCGCAATCAGCAATCCGCAATCAAAAGGCTTTACGCTCATCGAACTCGCGGTTGTCATCGCGATACTCGGGGTCATGATCGCGCTTGTTGCTCCGATGGTCGGGGAACTGGGCGAAGCCAATCTGAAGCGGAGCGCCAGGCACCTGACCGGCATGATCCGTTTCCTCCATGAGGAGGCTCAGGCGAAAAAAAGAGAATACCGTCTCCGGTTCGATATCCAGGACGGACGCTACTGGGCTGAAGCGTTTACGCCTCTCTCGGACAAGGTCGGCGAGTTCCGTAAGACGACATCGGTAATAGCAGGTGAAGGAAGTCTTTCGGGCCAGACCACGTTTCGCGACATCAAGGCAGGCAGTCATCCGGACGATCCCTATATCCTGTTCACACCCGATGGTTGGGTGGAGCATACGGTGATCCATATTCGTGACGGCAGCAATCGGGATTTTTCCCTGATCGTGAAGCCGCTGACCGGACAGACTGAACTCCGCGAAGGGTATGTGGAGGAGAGATGACCAATTGCGGATTGTGGATTGCGGATTGCGAATTGCGTAAAGCGGATTTAAATCCGAAATCCGAAATCCGAAATCCGCAATCGAAAGGCTTTACCCTGCTCGAGGTGATGGTCGCGGTGGCGATCCTGGGCATGGTGCTCGTGACGCTCCTGGGTGTGAAGAACAGGAGCATGCAGGACGTGATGCTCGCGGACCACATTACTACGGCGACGCTGCTGGCCAAGCGCAAGATGAACGAGAACCTGGTGACCGCGGGTTCACGAACGGTCTTTCAACAAGAGGACGAGGGAGAGTTCCCGGACGAGGCGTTCAAAGAGTATACGTGGAAACAATCGATCTCCCAACTTCAGCCGTTAGGAGATGTTACGATCACCGAAGTACGAGTGGCGGTACTCTGGAAGGTAGGCGAACGGCAGGAGATGGTGGAGCTGCTCAGTTATGAATAGAAACATTGCGGATTGCGGATTGCGGATTGCGGATTTAAGGTCAAGGTTAAATCCTATGGTTTTAATTCCGCTATCCGCAATCCGAAATTCGCAATCAAAAGGCTTCACGCTTCTCGAAGTGCTGCTTGCCATGGCGATCCTCTCTGTGATCATGACCGTGATCTATGCGAGCTTTTCCACGGCAGGGAAAAATGTTGAACAGGCAGAGGCTATACGCGATGAGACCGATCTTGCGCGCACGCTGATCGCCCGGCTTTCTGCAGACATCGCCAACGCTTACCCCACTGTAAGCGCGAATTATCCGGCGGTGCCGACGATCTTTTATGGTAAAAAGGAAGAGGCCGGGGACCGTATCGGAGCGGGAGATGAGAAGATCAGGCGTGACAGTATTTCTCTCACGACCCTGACGAACTGGCGCAAACCCGATTCAAAAGAGACGGAGCTGTGGGAAGTGGGCTACTTTTTCAAGGAGAAACCGGACGGACAGGGATACGTTCTCTTCCGGAGGGAAAAGCGGGAGCTCAGCAAGGATGTGCCGGCACTTGAAGGAGGGGTAGAGTACGAGATCACGGACCGTGTGGAGAGCCTTCAATATACCTATTCCAATAATGGATCGACCTGGACCGATACCGGATGGGACAGCAGGTCGTCAGCATTCGGGAACAAACTCCCGAAGGCAGTGGAAATAACACTTATCCTGGATACGGGCAGAATGTACTCTGCGCGGGTGGATGTCGGAAATAGCAAGTGATTCCAGATGATGCCCGAGAGACAACAATGAGATCGCCGATGCCGCGGAACGAACGTGGTGTTGCTTTGCTGATCGTGCTCCTGGTAACGGCACTGTTGATCGCGCTCATCTTCGAGTTCTCGTACGCGACACGGATCAGCCTGAACAGCGCGGTCAATTTCCGCGACAGCCAGCGCGCGTACTTTTTGGCCCGGTCAGGGATATTTGCCTTCGTCAAGTACGGCGACACCCTTCGGGGCAGCTATATCCCGCAGGGTGAATGGGGCGTTGTCCCGATGATCAGTGATGGCGACACAGCGGTCAGGATCATGTGGGAAGATGAACGGGGAAAGATCAATATCAATACCGTTGCTGCGCTCGATTGGGTCGAGAGGTTGTTCGCAAGCAAGGGGATCGGTATCGAGGTCGTGGAAAGTCTCAAAGAACTGAAAAAAGGAAGGGCCTTCGTGCTCCTGTCGGAACTGCATGCCGTCATGTCCGATGAGGATTACAACAAGGTTGTAAATTTCATGACCACCGATTCGGATGGTATCGTTAATATCAACACTGCATCGGCGGAGGTCCTGAACAGCATATTCTGGGACAAGCCTCTCGTGGTAAGCTCCATTATAAACACAAGAAAGACCTCGCTGTTCCAGAGCAAAGCTGCCGCCGGGATCACGACCGAGAATGCCATAAGCCCGGCCATTATCAATAATGTTGATACAACAAGCAATATCTTTCGCGTGTATTCTTATACGACCGTGGGCGGTTATACCAAACAGGTCGAGGTCGTAGTGAAAGGAAATGTCTTCTCCTACTGGAGATCATTGTGAGGATCGTAGGTCTCAAAATAGAGAAGGGGCTCGTTGCCGCGTCAGTGGTGCAGAAGGACTTCCGCCGGACGGAGCTAGTGGATTCGTTCAGTCTGCCCTTTGCCACTGATGCCGAGTTGATGGGTATTCTCAAGGAGAGGTCAAAGGACTGGACCGGCGCGAAGATCGTCTCGTCCATTCCCGGCCACCTCTTCAGCCAGCGCACGCTCACGCTTCCCTTTGCCGACCGGAAGCGCATCGAGAAGGCCCTGCCCTTCGAGGTCGAGGACCTCGTGCCCTTTGACCTCGGCGATGTTGTGCTCGATCATCTGGTGCTCTGGAGCGCGACGGAAAAGAAAGAGACGGCGACCCCGGTACTCTGCATGCTCTTGCCGAAGACGGTCCTGCGGCAGCATCTGGACCTGCTTGCGGGCGCGGGGATCGATCCTCAGGCCATTGTCCCGTCCTTTGCCGGGCTCTCGGCGGTCGCGAATATGATGCCGAAAGATACCGGCACTCTTCTACTGTGCGGTGCAGATGTCTGCTTCCGGCAGAGCGGCGTTCTGAAGGCCCTCCGGAGCTTCTCGATCGGTCAGCCCACCGGCGGCCTTCGCCATGTCCTTCAGGCGCTCGAGATCGAGCACCAGGAAAAAGTGGAGAAGGCGGCGCTCTTGATCGACGACGGATCTGCGCGGGCCATCCTGGCCGAAGCCGGCGTGGCTGTCGACCTGGTCATTCCCGAGATCAACGGAAAAAAGGCGCTGGACCCGGTGAGCCTGGGGATCGCGCTCCTCGATGATGTGAACTTCCGCAAGGGTGAGTTTGCCTACCACTTGGCGGACGAAGGCACACGACGCAAAAGGCGCATGCTCATCATCGCCGCGGCCGTCGCGGCCCTGCTGTTCACCGTGAACATCGCCGTGAAGTTCTCCATTGTCCGGTCGGGCTATGGAAAGCTCGACGCCGAGATCAAGGAGATCTACCGCCAGACCTTTCCCGACGGAAAGCCGGCTGCGGATCCCGTGCGGCAGATGCGGGACAAGTTGAGCGAGGCGAAAAAGCTCTTCGGCGCGCTGGGCTCCGGAAGCTCGGTCCTCGATGTGATGAAGACGGTCACCGACGGCATCCCCAAGGAGGTCCGGGTGAACTTTACCGAGTTTGTCCTGGAGAGCGACCGGTTGAAGCTTCAGGGCGAGGCGTCGTCCTTCGAGTCCGTGGACAAGATCAAGGCGGAACTCCAGAAGTCGCCGCTCTTTACCGAGGTCACGGTGCTGGACACCCGCATGGGCGTGGACAACAAGGTGAAGTTCCGGTTCGATATCAAGCTGAAACAGGGGATGTGAACCACGGATATGCATATAACCACGGATGAACACGGTTAAAAGATAATGGCTAACACGGAACTTCTTCTGGAATAGAAGTGGTGGAATAGCCAAGGATGATCCCGGGGACACGATGACGACAAATACAGAACTTCTTCATAGAGAATTAACGAAAGAAATTATCGACTCTGCTTTTAACGTTCATAATGCCTTGGGATGCGGCTTGCTTGAAAAAGTATATGGTAATGCACTTGTTTGGGACCTGGAATTAAAAAAGAGAAAGGTAATTGCCCAAAGGGAATTCAAGGTGTTTTATCGAGACAAGGAAGTCGGTGTTTACTACGCAGATCTGGTTGTGGAAAACAATGTTATTGTAGAAGCTAAATCAGTAGACAAACTGGATGACGTTCATCGTGCGCAGCTTCTCAACTACCTTCGGATCTCAGGTCTGCGGGTCGGGTTATTGCTGAATTTTGCAAGGCCGAAATTGGAGTTTGAGAGACTTGTTGTTTAAACCGTGTTCATCCGTGGTTACATCAGGAGTTGCTATTGAAGTTAGAATCCCGGGATAAAAAGACACTCATCATCGGCGGGTCCGTCGCGGCGGTCATCGTGCTGTACGCCTTCGTCCTGTCGCCGTTCCTTTCCGACCTGTCGCGGAAACGCGATCTCATTCCGAAAAAGGAACGTGATCTCGTCGAAATGAAAAAGTTGCGCGACGAGTACCGCGAGGTCCAGAAACAGCTCCAGATCGCCCAGGAGGCGGCGTCAAAACGCGGCCCTTTGCTCACGGAGATCGAGAACCTCACGAAGCGCGCGAACCTGAACACCAAGATCGTTTCCCTCAAACCCCAGGCGGCGACCCAGACCGGGAATTATAAGGAAAGCATCGTCGAGATCAGGCTCGACAACATCACCCTCTACGACGTGGTGAATTACGTTTACCTTCTGGAGAAGGCCACGCTGCGCGTCCGGAAGCTCTCCTTCAAACCGCGATACGACAACCCCAAGATCCTGAATGCCACGCTCCTCGTGTCCAGCGCGGGGTGATGATGAGTCTCCGTCGTTTTTATCCCTCCCCCTTGAGGGGGGAGGGTAGGGTGAGGGTGACGAGATTTGAAGAACGATCTTTCAACACTTGCTAAAGACCTCCGGAAAAATTCAACAGACGCTGAAAGAGCATTGTGGCGGCATCTTCGAGGGAAACAGTTTGATGGATCAAAATTTCGCAGGCAGCAGCCTATTGGGCGGTACATTGTCGACTTCGTCTGTCTTGAAAAGAAAATTGTGATAGAAGTGGACGGAGGTCAGCATTCGGATACGCAAGATGCGATCCGGGATTTGTGGCTTCATGATCAGGGGTTCACAGTCTACCGCTTTTGGAACCATGATGTTCTGCAAAATATCGAAGGTGTACTGTCTCAGATCTTAAATCACCCTCCCCTGACCCCTCCCCTCAAGGGAGGGGATAACTATTATCATGATCGATAGAACAACACTCATTCGCAGATTTTCCTTCGCCCTCTACTTCGTCATTGCCTTTGTGACGTTCCTTGTCGTTCTGTTCCCCTTTGACCGGATCAAGACCAGGCTGGAATCCGAGGTCCGCGCGGGGACGCAGATGGAGCTGAACATCGCGCGCATCTCTCCGCGGTTCCTGAACCGCTTTGTCCTCTCCGACGTCGTGCTGTCCGACCAGACCGGCAGGGTGCTGTTCGAAAGCCCCTCGATCAGCACCCACGTATCGCTGTTCAATTTTCTTCGCGGCATTACCGCCGTGACCATAAAGGCCCATGCCTACGGCGGAGACCTGACCGTGAAGACCGAGCAGGGGACGAAGCGCCGGTTCGTCGCGTTCAATGCCGATGGACTGGACATCGGCTCGTATGCGCTCCTCAAGACACTCGGCCTCAAGCTGTCGGGAAAGCTGGGAGGATCGTATGAGATGACCGGCGATGCGGGGAAGGGGAAGTTCTTGCTCAAGGGCCTCGCCTCACGCGAACTCAAGATCATGGGATTCCCGGTGCCGGACCTGGATTTCGACCAGGGGTGGATCGAAGGCGATGTGAAGGGGGACCGGTTCATCATCAAAAAATTTGAGTTCGATGGGAAGGAGCTGAAGGTCCGGATCTCGGGGGACCTGGTGATGCGCGAGCGGGGGACGCTCAATCTGGCGGTGAAGTTCAAGCCGTCGGAGCGCCTTGCAACGGAACAGGCCGGGCTCCTGTCACTCCTGAAGAACAGGGACCCCGAAGGATATTATCTGCTCACGCTTGCCGGCACGGTTGCAGAACCGATGCCGCGCTTCTGACCTTCCGCCGCAAAGACCTAACCGGTACAATCCTAAACCAAAAGGCATCTCTCGCAAAGCCGCAAAGTACGCAAAGGTAATCTTTAAGCTCTGGTCTTTTAACTCGAATGAATTGCTGTTCTTTGCGAGCTTGGCGACTTTGCGAGAGACCGACGTTCGTAGTTGTTTTCAACTTTATAATGAATGCTTCAGAACCTATGGCTGAAGAGGACCGTGGTGGACAGCTGTTTTGACGTGATCTTGTCGTTGATGCCGGCAAAGACATCTCCCGATCCGTCATAAAAGGTCTGGGTCTGGGTCCCTTTCGTATTGATCTCGAGGTATTGCCCCCGGATCAGGAAGAAGTCATTGTCCTCTATGTCCCACTGCGCGGTGATCGTGGCTAAGTAGGCATATCCATCGGTCTTTGCCGTCGAGAGCTTTTTCCGGAGAACGTGATCGTCTCTGTCCTTGGCCGCGGCCCAGGGGCTGTAGCCGAGGTCAAGGAACGCCTGGAAGCCTCTGCCGACGAGCAGCTCGGAATGCATGCCGAGGTAGGGAATGGTGTAGGTCACCTCGTACGTAAGGACAAGACCTGAGACGCTGCCGGTAAAGCCGGGCGCGTAGGGGCCATACCCCACCTGGTGCACGTTGCTGGCGTCGAACTGAAAATTCTGATACAGGAGCCCGCCCAGCGGTCCTATTACCAGTCCTTTCGAGGGCCAGAAGTTATAGGAAGCCCGGAGGTCAAGGATATTCGCCGTGAGAGCTATATCCGATTCGGAATAGATGTCCAGGCCCGGATGGGCTGGGAGGCCCAGGCCATTGGGCAGCGGGTCGGTTTCGGCAGTGCCCGATATCCAGTCCGAGTCCTTCAGCTTGCCCGAGCCGCTATCGAGGTTCGTGGACCACTGCAGGCCAATCTTGAACGCATCCCGCCCGTTCGCATTCTTGCCGACATAGCCGCCTTCCAGGCCGAACAGGAACGTGTTGAGCGGGAACTCGAGCTCGCTTTCGACGCCGCCGGTCGCATCATAGATGCTGATGTGATACAGCGTGCTTCCGGTCAGGTATCCCAGGCCGAAGCCGAACAGGCCCTCACCCGCCTGCCGGTTGAAAGCGGGCGCGGCGATCACCGGCTGGGACAGGGCAAGGAACAGGCTCGCAGTGATCGCGATCGCGGCAGAAACAGGTCGTATCATTCGGGCGGTCTCCTCACCGCCAGGACCTTCGCCAGGCGAGCGTTATTTGTCCGCGTCGTCAAGGACCTCAGAACCTGAGCGCAAGGCTCGCCGACGCCTGCGCTTCCTGTTCCTTGAAGTCGTACGCCCCCGCCACGTCGATGCGCAGGAAGAACACGCGCAGGCCCAGCCCGGCGGTATAGACGATGTTGGCGAGGTCGTTCGCCGTGTTCTTGTAGGCGCCTGCGCGAAGGCTCAGGATCTCGTTCAGCATCGTCAGCTCGATGCCGCCGGCGATGGTCTGGTCCTCGGTGCTTTCCGTGAAGGACTTGTTCTTGGTCAGGTCATAGTCCGCCGAAAGGGTCAGGTTGTCAAAGGGATGCCAGGCAACGCCCGCCCGATACTGCGGCTTGATCTCGATCTCGCCTGACGCGACCGGCGCGAGGATCACGTCGCCCGCCCCGTTCTTCACCGCGGCCAATCCCATGATGGGGAACGAAGGAGAATTGAGGTACCTGCCCACGACGCCGATGTCGAGGCCGCTCACGGGCTTGTACAGGATACCCGCGTCGATCGAACCTTTGTGGCTCGTCGTTTCGCTGTTGTTCATGTCGCTCACGAAGTTGTCGAAGTTCCCGGAGCGCGTCAACGCGGAATGGAGGAACGTGCTGGCATAGACCATCTTGGCATTGGCGCCGACCAGGAAATGGTCACCCAGGGAGGTCGCGAAGGAAATGGCCGGTTCCGCCGTCACGACACCGAACGCGCCGACCGCGGAATTGTTGAAGGCAATGCCATTTATCGAACTCGTCGGCAAGGAAGTATTGAGATGTAACGTGTCCACCGTCGGCCGCAGCTCGGCGAACCCGATCCCGATGACGCTCACCGCGACCGCCGAACTGGAGACGGGGAACGACACGAGCAGCCCTCCCGTCACATCGATGTTCGTGACGGCATCAGGGCGCGCGAGGTCGAGAAGGAGCTGTTTCAATTCCGCCGCCGCGGTATAATCGCCTGCGTCGACGGCATCCTGGATGACCTGGATCCGGTCCCACTTATTGCCGAGGTCCATGTAGTCCCGGATGGCCGCGCCGCCCGGGACGCGTATGTCCACCTTCCGGGAGTTGGCAAGCGCCGCCGGGTTCCAGTACACGGCGGTCGAGTCGTTCACCGCGGCCACCGACGCGCCGCCCATCCCGAGCGCGCGCGGGCCGAAGATGGCGAACTGCGCCGCCTGCGCCAGGACCGGGAACAGGACCAGCGAAAGCGCAAGGAGAACTGAACAATATCTCTTCATGGCGATACCTCCTGGTGTGAATGTGAGTGATAGAAGCATAGCATGGCCGCTTTTATTAATCAAGATGCCTGCCGGGAAATAGAATTTGACAACCCCGGTGCTAACCAATAGAATGACTGCTATGAAAGCAAAGGTAAAAACGGTCTATGTATGCCAGTCCTGCGGTTCGCAGTCGCCGCGGTGGATGGGAAAATGCCCCGACTGCAACCAGTGGAACACGCTGGTCGAGGAGCGGGTCGAGAAGCAGAAGGACATCGGGGCCGCCAAGCGCGGCAAGGGGTCGGAGCCGCTCGCCCTGAACGAGATCACGATCGGCGACGAGGACCGTTTTGTCACCAAGATCGGCGAGCTCGACCGGGTGCTGGGCGGCGGGATCGTGACCGGGTCGGTCGTGCTGATCGGCGGCGACCCGGGCATCGGAAAATCCACGCTGGTGCTCCAGATGCTGAAGCAGGTGTCGGAGCTTCGCGGAAAGGCGCTCTACGTTTCGGGCGAGGAATCGCCCGCCCAGATCAAGATGCGTGCCCAGCGACTGGGCGTCAAGGCGGAGAACCTCTACGTGCTTGCCGAGACGTCGCTCGATGAGATCCTGCGCGCGGCAGACGAGCTTCAGCCCCAGGTCATCGTCATCGATTCGGTCCAGACGGTCTATACGTCGGAGCTGCCGTCAGCTCCCGGGAGCGTTGGGCAGGTGCGCGAAGTGTCCGGCAGGCTCATGATCCATGCCAAGAAGACGGGCATCCCGACCTTCCTCATCGGCCACGTGACCAAGGACGGCGCCATTGCCGGTCCCCGCGTGCTCGAACATATCGTGGACACGGTGCTCTATTTCGAAGGAGACCGGGGCCATGCCTTTCGCATCCTGCGGGCCGTCAAGAACCGGTTCGGTTCCACGAACGAGATCGGCGTCTTCGAGATGAAGGAATCCGGCCTGGCCGAGGTGGCGAACCCCTCGGAGATGTTCCTTGCCGAACGGCCGAAGGACGCGACGGGCTCCGTCGTCGTCTCGTCCCTCGAAGGCTCGCGGCCCATCCTGGCCGAACTCCAGGCGCTAGTGACCCCGACCAAGATGACCATGCCGCGCAGGACCAGCATCGGCGTGGACTATAACCGCGTATCGCTGCTCATCGCCGTGCTCGAAAAACGCGTCGGCATGCACCTCATGGGCATGGACGTGTTCGTGAACGTTGTGGGCGGCCTCAAGATCGACGAACCCGCAGTGGACCTCGGCATTATCGCGGCTGTTGCGTCGAGCTTCCGCGAGAAGCCTATCAACTCCAACACTGTCGTCATGGGCGAGGTCGGCCTCGCCGGCGAGGTCCGGGCCATCAGCCAGGCGGAGTTGCGGCTGAAAGACGCGGCGAAACTCGGCTTCACCCGCTGCATTCTTCCTATGGTGAACGTGGAGAAACTCGAGAAGACCGCGGGCATTTCGAAGATGCAGCTCATGGGCGTGCGGACCGTTGACGAGGCGATGGGGAGGCTGTTCTAAGCCTGAAAAGCATATACAGGTCCTGTAATGCTTGTATATATATGTGATGGTCTCGTAAGAATAGTATTTGCATAATCAGCCAATAATAATCGCATGAAT
>ERZ1292625.387-Hain-H41-01um-R1-387-length-68320-cov-6_pt1 | contig 34013 bp, 49 predicted proteins | sample MGYA00564400_ERZ1292625 | MGnify/ENA primary metagenome ERZ1292625 (study PRJEB36523, sample SAMEA6512639) | groundwater metagenome | collected 2019-01-08 | study: AquaDiva: Metagenomics assemblies of 32 groundwater samples
GTAACTCCTAAAACTCTTCCCCCATTTGTATATATTCTACCGTCTTCTCCTTTCTTAGTTCCTGCATGAAATACTTTAACATCATCCATTAATCCTGCTTCTTCTAAACCAGTAATAACTTTTCCTTTCTCATATTTTTCAGGATATCCTTGTGAAGCGAGAACAACACAGCAAGCAGAACCTGTATTAAACTGCAATTGTGTTTTAGATAAATCTCCACTTACAGCAGCATCCAGAACATCATACAAATCACTTTTAAGCAACATCATTGCAGGCTGAGCTTCAGGATCTCCAAATCTACAGTTATATTCAAGAACTTTAGGACCTTCTTTAGTCATCATAATTCCAGCATAAATAAATCCCTTAAACTCATTTTCTTCTTTTCTCATCCCTTTAATTATAGGATTTAAAACTTTACTAGCTAAATCAGCCACATTACTTCTATTAACAAAATCTGTTGGTCCGTAAGCACCCATTCCACCAGTATTCGGACCTTTGTCACCATCAAGCAATCTCTTATGATCTTGAAAAGAAACTTCCCACGGAACAACTCTCATCCCATCAGATATTCCAAAGAAAGAAAATTCCTCCCCTTCCAATCTCTCTGATATTAAAAATTCGGGGCCGTACACATCAGCATGCCTTTTTATTTCTGCAACTGCCTCGTCATAATTGTCACAAACACTTACTCCCTTACCGCCAGTTAAACCTCTAGCTTTTATTACAACTCCTCCATTTTTACTAGAACTACTTACATTTGCAATAGCCTGAATAGGGTTATCATCGAAAGAGCAGCAAATTCCATAAGCTTGGGGCACCTTTAATCTATCCATTAAATTATGAGAATAGAACTTATCACCTTCTAATACAGAGGCGTTCCGAGTAGGGCCGAATATCCTTCTGTTTCCCTTAGAATTAAAATAATCGACAATCCCTTTAGAAAGAGGAACTTCTGGACCTACAACAGTTAAGTCAATACCTCTTTTTTTAGCAAGTTCGAATAAAGCTGGAAAGTTTTCCGATTTTGTAGAATCTATATCAACATTAACTCCTTTACCTTCCTCAGTCCCACCATTCCCAGGAGCATAAAATACTTGATCAACATGGGGACTTTGTGCAAGTTTCCAACCAAGAGCATTTTCTCTCCCACCACTACCAATTACTAATACTTTAGCCATTTGACTATACTTTTAGGTATAAAATCAACTTTTAAGTATTTGTATAATGCAGAATATTATCTTATGTGACAGCTTCCCAAACCCTGCTTAGATAAATATTTTTGGTGATATTTCTCAGCCTTAAAGAATTCTTCAGCTTTCACAACTTGCGTAGCTATTTTATTCTTGAAATTATTCTGGCTCTTTTTTATAAAATCCATAGCTTCCTGCTTCTGTCTCGCATTATAATAAAATATTGCAGACCTATATTGATCTCCTACATCAGGACCCTGCCTATTTACTTGAGTAGGGTCATGGAGCTCAAAGAATTTAGCCAGTAAATCTTGATAGCTTACAACTTTACTATTATACTTAATATAAACAACTTCAGCATGACCAGTATCTCCAGAACAAACTGCCCTATATGGATTTCCACTATCTAACTTAACATTTCCACCCATAAATCCAACTTCAGTTGAAATAACTCCTTTTATTTCATCAAAAGCACTTTGTACGCCCCAAAAACATCCTGCTCCAAAACACGCTTCTTCATATTTTTTATCTTTCATATATTAAATTACCGTCGACACTTTATAAAACTTGTCAAGGTTTAAAAAGCCAGTTTGTGAATCAAACACCCATGAAATTACATAGATATAATCTAATGAGAAATGCCGAACCAATGCGTTTTGGCCCACATGAGACAATACATACCTGGGAATTTGAATGGTTTTATCCTGTAAATGGAGAACTACGCGATGAAGACCATAGAATAGATCATTTAAAGCACCTAAATAAGATTGGGCTGTGTGGACTTCCAAAACCCAAATCAACTTGCCTAATTGCAAATCTCTTTCTAGGCCATGAACCGCTAGTAGTTTCAAAGGATAAAGATAAACCCTTACAAAGAAGAGGCAAGGATACAATTGACAGATATTTAGACTTACGTACTTCAGGTATAGAAGAAGTAAGTAGATTGGTTGATTTCTTAAAAAAACATGATGAATACCACTTATTCATGTCTACCACGGGCCTATTAGACGAAAATAAAAGACCAGTTCCAAATATAGTTACTTTTTCAGCACACAATCCTCCAAAGAAATCATATTCACATACAACACACATAAATCTATTATTTGCTGGTAAATCTTATCAAGCAGGTTTAGAAAAAGTTTTTAGATATCTACCATTTAGAAGAAAATAACTACTTTCTCTTCTTTCTTCCTTTCTTAGATCTTGAAAATATTCCAATTAACTTATCATCTACTTTACCATCCCCAATAACATTTCCTTTATGATAAGACAGCATACTTCTTCTTACAATATCTTCAACAAGCTCATCAACTTCAAGAAATTCCTTCTTAGCTCTTTTTTCCAAAGCCAAATACAATTCAGAATCAATCTTTAATTTTATTTCTCTACTCATTTTCTTATTAGTTTAATTATTTTAGATATAACATAAATTATAAAAACAAATGCTAAAATCGCTAATAAAAACCAAAGAATTAATTTAAAGTAATATTCATTCTGAGCTTTATCAACTTCTTCCACTGGTCTACAACTTGTCTGACCAAGAGTATATGGTGGAAGATAAGCCTTACCACCTTCACAACATGATTCTCCTTGAAATATAGGTTCTCCTAAAGGAACACAAGGCAAGGGCTTAATTTTATCAGACCCACATTCATTTCTATAAAAAGTCCAGAGTTCACATTTCACACCATCATCAAATACACAATAATGAGTTTCATTAATAACTTCTACACCATAACCCATTCTCTCACAATATGGTCTTGAAGGATCCATCGCCGCAGAAACATGAAATATACTAGCAAAAGAACATATTAGAAAAAGTAAAAATAATTTATTCATCATCTCACCCTTTTGCTCTCCACATAAACCTTCTGTACCGCAAATGATTTGTAAATTCCTTCCAATATATCAGTTCCAGCATAACCTGCAAGTAAAGATAATCTATAATCAAAATTAAATACAATTCCCACAAAAACACCAATTATCGCAGCAACTAATACAGTTATAGCATAATAACCCCATAAAATCCTTCTCCTCAAAGATAAGGCCTTCAATAAACCAACTATCCCTCGAGTCAACCCTCCAATTCCTCCAAGCACAGCAGGATAAACTATATCATTCAAAAGAACAGCATCTAAAACCATTTATCACACACCATCTTTTTACAATAAAGCAAAGATAGAATAATATTTAAGGGTTTTGGTTTTTATAATTGTATGAAAAAGAGAACAATTATAACAATCTCACTATTATCTATCCTATTTCTATTAATTCTTGCTTCTTACATTATCTCCAACAAACAAGCAAATACTTACAATACTACCAATAACCTTCAAGTAATTGATGGAGACACTTTCATCTACCAGGAAAAAACAATTCGCCTTTTATGTGTAGATACTCCAGAACTTGGAGAGCCAGGATATGAAGAAGCCTCAAATTTCCTCTTCCAATTGATAAATAACCAAAATTTAACTCTTGAAGAGCAAGGCCTTGACAAATATGACAGAACCTTAGCTTGGGTCTATACTGAAGACAATACATTAGTGAATAAAGAAATAATAGACAAAGGATTTGGTAAGTTATTTATTTACGAAGAAACAAACTGTTCTAGACTAAACTCTTAAATGCTCATCTAAAAAACAATTTTACTCGAGAAGATTCAAAGCTTCTTTGTCTTCTATAAATTCCGATTTACATATATCTGAAAAATAAGGCATTGAATATAACATAGTCCATTTTTCAGTTAAATAGTGAGAACAACCGATTATATTTAATCCCATTTTTCTTATTTTAGAAAACTTTTCTTTGTATGTCTTTTTATCATATTCAGAAGCATTCGGGCTAATAACACCAGTAATGTATGTGTTAACTCCTTTCTCTTTAGCTTTTTCTACAATTTCAGGAATAAAACCTGATCCAGTTACAATTGCAACTTTTCCAACAAACTCATTAACTCTATCAACTTTAACTCTATAATCTAGTAAACCATTTAATCTTTTTACCAAGTTATTAAGCTTTTTTTCAGGTACTTTTCCTATTAAACCTAAATTTAAACTTGGATTAACAATATCACTAGCTAATTCATCTTCTACTTTTAATTTTAAAATCTTTGCGAATGCATATGCTGTAGAAACAACTTTATTATTTTTATTCTTATCAAGAGGAGTATGTAATGAATATATTGATACACCCATACCTTCCATTAACTGATAATCTCTTTCTTTAAAAAATATAAAACCAGGCCCATTTCTTCTCCCATCCCAGTCAAAGGGATGTTTTACAATAAGTAGGCAATTGACTATTCCTTTCATCATTATTTCCTCTAAAACATATCTGCTAGGAGAAAAAGCAGTATATATTTTATTAACTTCATCAGAATTTTTAATCATGAGACCAGTATTTTTTCCAGTTTTTCTAAAAGAAGCAAGTGATTTCTCTAAAAATAGCTCATCAAACATCCACTCCCAATCATCATTGACACTATTAATATCAAAGTCTTTATCTAATTTTGAGACAATTTTACCTAATTCCATAATTAAAGTTAAATCGACTTCCTTAATTATTTTATAACATCATAAGCCTTTAGAACATCATCTTCTTTAAGATAAAGAATAAGTTCTGGACTAGAGGTAAGCATCTCCACAACAACAATATCATGAATCAACAACTCCTGTGTTATCAAAGATAAAATTCCTTTTGAATCAATAGGCTCTTCACCAAAAATAAGACTAAGCTCTGAAATCTTATCAAATCTTCTCTTCAACTTGAATCTGCTTATAATGTCCTTCAACTCACTTTCTTTCTGCTTGTCAATAAATAATTTTATAGAGCTAGAACCAACAACAACTTTCAAAGTGTCTCCCTGATCATAATCTATATGAGTTATTATTCTCTGCAATTCCTTCAAAAATTCTTTCTGCTTTTCAAAATCCAATATCAAAATATTATCTTTCATTGTAGTTCTCTTTATATCTAAAGTAGAACCATGAACCCCCGATTTTCCAAAGTCATATCTTCTCAGCATAGCAATAACTGCTTCTAATTGATTTCCTTTAGCCAATTTATTATCAATCAAATACCTAGCAAGAGACCTTCTATTAATCAATCCAGACTTGTAACACTTACCTATTTCAGGTCTTTTAGCCATAAATTGCCTAAAGTCTTGTTCTATTTGTGACATATAATATCTATATATGCCTTTTCTTTATATATTTATCTATTTATGACCTAATATATAAATACAGCCAAAACAACAAATATACATGAAAATAGTAAAAATAAACCCTGGAAAGGAAAAGAAGCTCTTCCTAGTCACAGGTCTGCACGGTAATGAAGCGTCATTGTTCGAACAATTAAAAGAATATATAACTAATCTAACAACAGAAGTAGAAATAACTTTAATCTTAGCAAACGAAGAAGCAGCAAAGAAGAATGTAAGATATATAGATCAAGACTTGAACAGAATATTCAATAGTAAATTAGAAGCTCCTTTAAACATAGAACAAAGAATCTGTCAGGAATTGAAAAATATAATTTCAGGAGACTTAATAATTGACTTCCACACTCACTCAGGAACTGAAAAATTCACACTTCTACCTAAAAGCAATCTCACAGTTAAAACAATAAAATTCATCAAGTCCTTAGCAATAAGCCATTGCATAATAATTAAAGATGACATTACGGATAAAGGTAGCTTAGTAGAACAATATGAAAATGCTTTATCAATTGAATCTGGAAAACACAATTCCCAAGAAGCTATAGAATTCTCAAAAATATGTGTTTCTAAAGCACTCGATTTTCTTTCTGGAAAAGTTAATTCTCAAGAAAAAGTAAATTTCTTAGAAGCTATAGAATTCATTATTAATAAAACTGATAAGGTTGAAACGATTTACAATAATATTAAAAACTTCAAGAGAATAAATATAGGAGATAAAATATCAGATAATCTAACTGCTAAGGAAAGCTTCATCCCAACTCTAATATCCTATACAGTTCAACCGAATAAAAAAATAATGTTAAAATGCAAGGAGATTGAAATATGAATGCCAGCATGAGAAAACAAATTCTTGCTAGCAGTTTAATGCAAAACGAACAGCAAAAAGCCCAACAGGCAGTCGGAGCATACAGAGTAGGTTCAGATTTTGGTGGAACATCTATATCAGCATTAGTAAGAGTACCTGAACTGAATAATTCTATTGCACCTAAAAATTACGTAGAACTAGCAGATATAATTGCAGATAGTTATATAGCTGAAACCAGTAAAATGTCTAAAAAATTAAAAAGAGCTTTCACAAGAAAAGAAGTAGATATTTTTAAAGAACATGGTTTATTCTTTGGTCTACATATCTCTCCTAAATTACTGGGAATCACTGAAGGATTAACTGTTAATCATCGAGACCTTATTCTAGAAGGTTTTCCAGACCCGTACGCTTTACCAAAAGCCCCAGCACAAGTAGTAGAAGCTTATTTTTCAGAACTACAAAAACAAAGAGGAATAGATGTTAATTTAAGATCAATTATATTAGCAGACACTACAACTCCCAAAGGTCTGGAAGGAAAAAGAATACTAAATCCTTCCAACTTAAATGATAAATTAACAAAACTATCAGGATTAACTTATCAAGCGATAAGAACGAAAGGCGGAAGAGCAGACCCTATGTATATTGTCTCAACAGACTCAGACTCCTCACATAGACTAGCATTATCTGAAAGAGTAAAAAACAAAGATGATTTAATTTTAACTCCTGGATTAACTCCATGCGGTAGCACTGCATCAATGAAAGACCTTAGTTTCTTATATTCTTACAGACTTGGTTTAATAGCCCAATTGCTCTCAAGCAATATAGTAGCATCAAAAATGAGGGGAAAATACACTCCATTTGTCTTCTATGGTATGTTAAGTCCATTCGGTTACAAGAATGGAGCAGTAAATCCTGGAAAAATGGGCGACTTAAGATATCCTGGAGACATAGACACAAAGAAAGAATTTGATTTTCTATTCAAGCACGAATTTAAAAAACTTCTTTAAAGAAACTCTTAAATACCCATTTTAATCCTAATTTTTATGGGAACAAGACTTTTCATCAAAGAAGGCGGAGACGCCAGACTACCAAATCAGCCAAGAGGCTTTTACCTCCAACTTAGAGCTCCAGAAATAAGGCCAGTAGAACTTTATTTAGTATTCGCAAGAAAAGAAGAACAAGGCTATAGAGTATTTGAAAAAAGAGCAGATTCATTACCAACTCCGATTTCAGAAAAACATTTTGAAATGAAAGAAGCACTTGAATTTTCATTCAATCAATTAAGAAAAAGAGCAACTGAAGACCAAGCAAGTTATCAAATACCAGTTATGTATCAAGATACAAATCCTGGAGAAGGTAAAGTAATTAGAAATTTAGAATCTTTCATGCCTGAATTTACTGTCTAAAACTAAAGCAAAACTATTTAACCAAACTTTCCGTCAACATTTTATGAAAATGAAAAAGTGCCTTGAATGTAAGAAAGAATTTGAAGTCAAGCCAAAAGCAAGATTTGTAAGAAAATACTGTGATAAATGCAGTAAAAAGAGGAAGAAAATGTGGGATAATCAGTGGAAAATCAAGTTTGAAGATTTGGATGACGAATAAATAAAAACATTAAAAGACTAATTATCTAACTTCTTATCTCGTTCTAGTTGTCGTTGTTGTAACTGATGTTGTTCCTAATGCTCTTCCTCTAGTTCTCTTTACAGGCCTTCTTGCAGATCTAACAGGAGATCTGGCTCTTCTTACTTTTGTTCTTACCTTACCTCTATAACCTCTAGGTCCACGCACTCCAACTCCAGATACGACTTTAGTATTAGTAGGACCAGGCATTACCAGGCCAATAAGTAAAAATAAAGCACCCATTATGAGTAAAGCATACGACCATTCAACTGGAATATTTAACATCGCAGAGGAATTAACTACATTGCTTTCACCAGGAGCAGCAACATTAGTTTGAGCGCTGAAAGTCTGAGAAGGGTAGAAATTTAGGACTCCGCCTAGAACCAAAAATATTATTCCCAAAACAACTAGTCCAAATCTCATACATAATTAATGTCTATTCAGCATATATGGCTGAGCTGTATATAAGTATACAGCAATTAGAATCATCAAATTAAGATAAGTTTAATTGATTACAAACTTATCTTCTGCAGAATAGTCAAAAGAACGATAATCTGATGTAATTTCTTCACCTTTTTTAATATCTCTTTTAGCAACAGTTATATCTTCCTCTTCTAATGAATCATTATCTACACATGTAGGGTTGTCGGAATGATTAAAGAATCTCGCATCATCTCCGCATAAAATTCTATCTCCTTTCTTATTCATATAAGCATAATGTTTAACTGCTTTTTGAGCAATCTCTGGTAAATATTCAAACTCTTTTTTGGTAATCTTCTTATCAATGATAGAATTAAACTTCCATATCATCGTTCCCTTTTTAATATCCTGCCCAGCAAATATCCCTATTCCTTCTATTTTGCTTTGAGCAATATAGCTTTTAACGAGCATCATAATCTTTATTTGAGAATGAAGTATTTAAAATTAATCAACATAAGAAAACAAATAAATACTAAGTTTTATCCTTAAAATATATGATAGACATAGAAAAAACAATAAGACAATACCTTTCTGAGGTAATTCACATGTCACTTGCAACAAGCATGAACAATAAGCCTTGGGTTTGCGAAGTACATTTTGTCTTTGATAAAGACTTAAACATCTATTTCAGGTCAAAGCCAAGCAGAAGACACAGCAAGGAAATTGCCCAAAACAATAGTGTTGCAGGAAATATAGTCTCGCAACACACAGTAGGTGAAAAAGTCAGAGGAGTATATTTTGAAGGAAAAGCAGAACTCCTGCAAAATATTGACAATAAACATCCAGCATACAAATTATACTGCCAAAGATTCAACAGAGGCGAAGAAATACTAGAAGAAGCAAATAATCAAGAAGACGGCCATAAATTCTATAAGATAAGCGTCAAAAAATTCTATCTTTTTGACAGTAGAGAATCATCCCCAGGTCAGAAGTATGAATTGGAATGGGGGAAATAATATATGAAAACAATAAGTATTCATGAATTCATTAAGAAAAATGAGAGACTGCTATTAGTTTTAAGCATATTTTTAACATTCCTACCTTTTTCTTTTGACACAATAAATAAAATAAACTCTCTTTACGCAGGAATTACGGCTATCGCTACTTCAGTAGTACTAATAATAATATTGAGAAACCTCGTAATTAAAAAAGGAGAAGAATTATCTTTAGAAGCATCCATATTTTTTCTTTCATTAACAGTTATATCTGGAGTAATATGTTTACTAACTTATAATATGTATAACTCGTTAACATTATCTTTTCTTGACCTTTTACTATCTCTAGGTTATTTTGTATTGAGCGTAGTCTTAATGGCTAAATTAATAAAATGGTTGAATAAAATAAAAAATCTTAGACCACTAATAAACGGAATACTATTTTTATTATCAATTAGTTTAATTTATATAGAGAATATAGAAAAGTTCTTAGAAGCATTTCTAGTAAATTTAAATTTAGTCTTTCCCCCCATAATTACTATCGAATACGAAATAATATTTTTTACAGGCATACTTTTTATTATTCTAATGTATGGATTACTTGTTTCAGGCATAGGTTACTTTGGAAAAGAAATAATTTATAAAAAATTTATAGAAAATAGGCTCCTAAAGAGATTTAGATATATAAGGGGATCAATAAAAGATTTATTCAAAATTAAGGGAAAGAATTTCTTAAGAACTCTTCTAAATATTCTTTTTTTACAACATCTACTATTATTTTCTTAGATCTTAATCCTTGTGATCCCTGTTTTCCAGGAACTATCCACGCCTCTTCCATCTCAAAATTTAGTTGTAAAGCTATATGATTTCTCTCTTCAATCTCTATCTCACCATCTTCTCTATTTAAGGCAGATAATAACTCGCCATCTAAGACAATTAAAGGGTATAGAAAATATCCATCAATAGCTAGGGGATTTTTTCTTAAAAAGTCTTCATTTTGATTAGCTATAAAACCCATACCACTTAAAACTTGTTTTATTGCTTTATGAATAGGCGAATATTGACTTTCTCTTTCAGCTTTTTCTTTAAAGAAAGCAGTGTGAAAATAAGTATGAATTTCTTTACCAAGATAGTGAAATTTTTCAAAGTTCTTACTTACGAAGTCATAAATAAAGATATTATCTTTTACCAAAGCAGTAACTAAGAAGGGATCTTTCCCCATCTTAGTTTTCTGTTTAAAGAAAACCCATGGATTGCTAGATTTTTTACATTCGAATATGATTATATTATTTAATCTAGGTATGAAGCTTCCTTTTTCTCCCAAAATATCTATTTCTCTTTCAGATTCTCCTTTTTTATTAAATAAATTATAAAAGCAATTTTGTTTAACATTCCAATTTAACTTATCAAGTATAACTGAAGAATATATTTGTAAGGGTATGCCTCCACCTTTAATCTCCTTCTTTATTTTACTAATATTCTCTTCCTTCATGAATTTTGAGAATATTTTAAACTTTTTAAGCTTATAGATTAAGATATTATCGATAATCATTTAAAGTTAATATTGATAGAATTTAGATGGATGAAGAAATGGGACAGAAGGTCTTTCAGCAAGTCATAGACTTCTGGGTAAATCCAGAAATAGAAAAAAGAATAAAATTAGGAAAAATTAGAGAAGGAATAGAATTATCAAAAATTCAGATCGTATTCTCATTAGAAAGAGGTTTTAACAAAGTAAGATTTAATGAAGAGGTTAAAGCTATTGTGGAAGCTAAAATAAATAGAAACATAATAAAAGGGGAAGAAGTAAGTGAAAAAGATGTCGAAGAAATTAATAATCTTAGACTAACGGATGATGATAAAAACTGTGGACATATAACTTTATTAAGATTTAAAGATAAGTGGATTATTGCTTTCGATGCGATATATCATAAAAGACTGAGCAAAGATTACATAGAAGCATCGAAAGAGTTTTATGATAGTGCGAGAGATGATTTAGAAAAGAGAAGACTAAGAGCATTTTATGATAATTCTTTCTCATCTGCAGAACTATGTGTAATAAGTATATTATTAGGTTGGATGAATAAAGACATAATAGATAATAAAAAACATCATCAACGATATAGTGTTTTGAAAAAATTTACAGACTTGGGCAATGGAAAAGCTATTTACTCAGAAACATTAAAAAAACTTGATGGAATAAGAAAGTCTGCCAGATATTTAGGTTCTAATAAGTATCTAAACGAGGATCCTAATAAACTTTTTCTAGTTCTAAAGGAGATGATTGACTTTGCAGAGAGATTAATATCGTAAAGAAAATTCAAGATGTCTCTCCTAATACTCCTCACATTTAAATAATATAAAACCCTTGAAGTAATATGACTCAGAAAATAACACCATTCATTTGGTATGAAAAAGAAGCCCGTGAAGCAGCAAAATTATACACTTCCACATTCCCAAGGTCAAAGATAAAGAGCCAATCATCATTCAATAATACACCATCAGACACTCCAGGGGGAAACATAGATATAATTGATATTGAGTTAATGGGTTTAGGTTTCAGTTTAATGAGGGCAGGTGTGCATGATAAATTAAATCCAGCAGTTTCATTTATGGTTCATTGCAAAACTGCAGAGGAAGTAGATAAGTATTACTCTAAATTATCTGAAAAGGGATTAGTAATGATGGCGCTTGATAAATATCCATTCAGCGCAAGATATGCATTCATACAAGATAGATTCGGAGTATCCTGGCAATTAATGTATACAGAAAATGCAAAAGAAAGCAAAATAGTACCTTCTCTTTTATTTGTAGGCGATAATTTCGGCAATGCTGAAGAAGCAATGAAATTATACACAAAGATATTCAAAAATTCAAAGATAGATGTTATGGAGAAATATAAAAAAGGAGAACCGAATGGAAAGCCTGGAACTATAAAATATTCATCTTTCCTTTTAGAAAATCAGAGATTCACAGCAATGGATGGCCTTGGAAATCATAAATTCTCATTCAATGATTCTATTTCATTTTTAGTGAACTGTAAAGACCAAGAAGAAGTAGATTACTTCTGGGAAGCCTTATCTAAGGGTGGAAAGAAAGTACAATGTGGCTGGTTAAAAGACAAGTTCGGAGTATCCTGGCAAATTGTTCCTCAACAATTAAATGAATTAATGAGCAAAGACAAATCTGGAAGAGTAATGCAGGCAATGCTTAAAATGGTTAAATTAGATATAAAAGGACTTCAGAAAGCATTTAATGGTAAAAGCGCATCTTTATAAATACATTTTTTGAGCAAGTTATATGAAAGATTTAACTTCAAGATTTACAGCTAGTCCTAGTGCTTTTTCCATAGTTGGAAAACCCGCAACTCTAATAAAAAAGGTTGATATGACTAAGATACCAGCAGTAAGATTAGAAGATGACCCTACCCCGTATAAAGAAATGATGATTGCAGCTGAAGAACATGCAAGAAAGCACGATATAAAAGCTGAAGGCTATGTTTTAGAAGGTAAACCTAGAGTTTTAAGAGGAGTTAAAAGAACAGATGATATTTACTACGTGACTGCAGCCATATATGTAAATGAAAGTGTAGCTACTTAACTAAATTCTGAATCTTCTCAACTAAACTTGGTTCAATATAATGATGAATTGTAACATTATAGCTATCTTTCCATTCCCCACTCTTTTTATCAAACTTCTTATGTCCTAGTTCTGATGCAATCGAATTAAAAAGGTCTTTTACTTCCTCTTTCTTAGCAGATTTATGTTTATTTAGAAATTCCTTTGCTTTCTCAGTAGCAATGTAAGACCTAACAATATGTGGATAAAACTCTTCTCCACAATACTTCTTGAAAGCGGCCTTAAAATCGTTCTCTTTCAATAAATTCCCATTTACATTTTTAAATATAAAATCATTATTACCTATTTTACTAAGTAAATGTTTTAATTGAGATACATACCCTTCAGGAAATTCCTTATTTATATCAATAGGAACCCCATCCTTACCAAGATAATGAAAAATTACATTATCTTTCTTAATATTAACATCCTTTTTCATTAAAGTAGAAAGGCCTTTATGCTTATGCAACTTATAATAAATCTCATTGCCTATCCTGATATGAGTATTAAGTAAAGTAAGCATAGGTAAAGCCATGGGTTCATGCTTATTCAAAGCCAAAGATACATTCTTTTTCAGCTTAGGAAATATCTTCTCAAATTCCTTAACTTTTCTATATTTCTCATTTTTTGAACTTATATCTTTCTTAAGAGTATAAACATAAGCATACTCTCCATTAGGATTTTTATAAATAACATCCCAGTGATCATGAGACTTTTCATCATGAATTGCCAGGTTTTCAGCAAAAAGAGAGTAAGCCTTATCCAATTTATCGCCATTTGGCAACATATTCAACCTTGCACCTTTTATCTCTCCATTAGACATATAGCCCTTCAAAAATCTCTTCTCATTCTTATCAATCAATTCAGAGAGTCTTCCATTCGCTTTAAACAGTTTAACAGCGTGAACTGCTTCAGGAAATTCCTTTCCTGATTTCTTCCAACCATTTTTAGTTAACTCGTAACTTTTCAAGTCTTTACCAATTCTAAAAGAACCAATGGGAATTTTAACAGATTTCTTCACTTTTTCCACCCATAGAAAAGATAAAATGTGATAGCTAACCAGAGAGTTGCAAAGAAAAATCCTCCAAATATATCACTCAACCAATGCACATCTAAGTAAATTCTGCTAAATCCGATTAATAATGGAAATACAAGTAAACCAATAGCTAATTTTTTATTTTTAGGCCATAACAATAAAGCTAAAGCTCCAAAAACAACAGTAGAAGCCATTGTATGTCCACTCGGAAAAGCAAATTCACTTCCATAAACTTCAGGTCTTACTCTCTGGAATAAATTCTTCAATTCATAATTGAAGAGTGTCGCACCAGCAACACTCACTAAATAGAATAAAATGTAATTATACATCTTCTTAATTAAAAGAAAACTAACAATAAATAAAGAAATAACCATTATTCCCTCTCTTCCTCCAAGTAAAGTAATATAATTCATAATTAAATTAAAAAATCCTTCATTCTCATAATGAAAATAATTCTCTACTGGTTTATCAAACCCAGAATAATAAATAATAACTGTAAATAATAAAGAGATTGATGATAGTATTCCTAAAAGTAATAATTTACCTCTAACCTCTTTTTTCATTAATAAAACAAGTTAGACCTGCTTAAAATCCTTACGGATCAAAAAAACGATGTGCACCATGTCCTTTAGGACATGGTTTGATAGCACTCGTTTTTTGGATGCTCAAGATTCACCATGCACTAAAGTGCATGGTTTTCTGTCAAGAATCTTGACATAATAATTTCACATAAAACTGTAAAAGAGAAGCTTAAATAATGCTTATTTTCTCAGTTAATGATGGAACTTCACTTAGCGCCTTTAGAAAATGTATCTTGTTGGGCATTTAGAAGGATATACACAGGAGCTTCAGATTCATACACTGGAATGTTAAGCTTAACCAATTTAGTAAAAAGAAGTAATACTTGGGATGAAGTAGATACTTTCTCTATTCAAGGACAACGACAATGGATTCAAATAGCTACATCAAAAGAAACCGAATGCTATGCTTTCCTAAAGAAATTAGAAGAAGAAATTAAGAAACATCCTGAAAAAGACAATATTTACGGAATTCAGCTAAATTGTTCTTGTCCTTCTCCTGGCTTGATAAGTATAGGACAAGGCCCTGCTTTAATCAAACGTTCAACCAAGGTAAGTAATATCATAAAAGAGTTACTCAAACAAGATAAGTATAAAGTAGGTGTAAAAGTAAGGTTAGGTTTAAATGAATTCGAAGTAAAACAAAGAAAGATATTTACTTTATTTAAAGAATTAGAAAAAATAGCACAAGAAAACTCAAATTTCACAAATGTAACAGTACACTTTAAACACGCTCAAGAATCTTCCTCAAAGGTATATAATTATTCCTTACTTAATGAATTAGCTTCTTATAAAGTTCCACTTATAATTAACGGCGGAATAAGAAATTATGAAGACATGAAAAAATTAATTGAAAGTATCTCTCCAGAAAATAGAAAAAACATAAAGGGAGTAATGCTTGGCAGAGAGGCTATGAAAAACCCTAATTGCTTCCTAGAAATTAAAAAAGATATAGAAAATATTCAATTTATTCCTAAAGGATTAAAAGAGATAAAAGAAGAATTCATAAAATTCTGTAAAGAACACCCTCCTAAACCAATTTACTTAACCACGATCAAAGAAAGAACAAATCTATAAGCCCTAAAATCTTATAGAAAACCATGGATTTGAAAAAAGAAGGCATAGATAAGATCTCATTTAATTTATCTCCTTCAAGTCTAAATATATTTTATCAAAGTCCACTTTTATTTTATCTTACATATATAGCGAAAGTAGAAGATGATACAAAAGTTCCAGTTTGCTATTCTCTTTCAGGTAAAATTGTCCACGACTGCCTTGAAAAATATGCAAAAAAAGACTTAGATAAAGACCAAGCTTGTTTACATTTATTAGACAAATGGGAAACTCACAATCTTAACATGCATAAAGACCTAAGAGGTAATTCTCTAAATTCCATAGAATATCTAACTGCTATGTTGCAAGGAATTCAAGTAGTAGATGCTCATGATAATCATATTACTGAAGAAATTATATCCTTTCCTTTGAAAGAAAATGAAAAGATGAAAATAGGCATAAAGGGAGTTATAGATCTACAAGCAACAAAAAAAGAAGATGATAAATTAGTAATTATAGATTACAAAACAAGTAATAGCATAAGCAGAAATGAGAATTTTGAACGCCAAGCATTATTTTACAATCTATTATTACATCAAAAGAAGAACATAATTCCCTCAAAAACAAGTTTCCATTATCTAAAACTAGGGGTCTCTAAAGATTATACCTTTGGTTTAGAAGATATAGATGATTTTAGACTAGAACTTAATAGAATAGCAGACCAGCTATTAGAATATGGAACAGATATAAGAAAATACCCTATTGGTGAAATAAATGACCTATTTAACAGTAAAAGACAAGCCTGCCTAGAAGAAATAGAAAGAAGAAATAAAATTCAAAACCCAGATTACTCAGACCAAATAGAAGCAATGTTCTAATGAAGATTAGATTTAAATAAGGAAAATTAACCTCTTTTTTATGGAAAATAAGGAAAAAGCAAGTATAACTGTCTGTGATACTTGTGACTATGGTGGAAGAATGTATAGCATGTTATCACAACTTAAGCCAGCAGACATAGGAAAAATAAACGAATTAGAGATAACAACAACTGAGTGTTTAGGAAGATGTAATCATGGTCCAACAATAGAAGTTAAAATAAATGGTAAGGAGAGACTTTTCACAAATGTTGCTTCAGAAGATTATTATCCAGAAGATTATGAAACCTCTCCAATAGGAAAAGATCATTTAGCAACAATAAGAACATTTGTAGAAAGATATCAAGCACAAAAATAATAAAACTTAAACCTGTCCAGTCTGTGAGAACTTTTTCATTGCCTGTTCAAGAATTATCTGTGGAGCAAATCCCTTCTTGCTACAAGTCTTCATAAAATCATCATAAACCGCTCCATCTACATTATACTCTAATTTCTTCTTTCTTGCGCCAGGTGCTGTTGCTGCCATAATTAGAATTAACAAATGGTGTATATAAACTTGTGTTAACCGAGGGCTCTGTCCAAAAAGGCATAATTTTATATAAGACTTAAAATAAGAAATTATATGTCAGAAGCTGAATCAAGGGAAGTTTGCATAGAACCTACAAGAAAGTTTTTAGAATCAGAACCAGAAGATGTCACCCTAGGTTTACAGACACCTTTAATTATAGTTACAAATTCAACAAATGGAAGCAGACTTTGGACAGGAGATACAGTAAGAGAATTCAGCGTGTTTGAATCAGGTGGAAGGCCATTAACTTCTAGATTTCTAAATCATAAAATTGGACATGTACACCATTTTGCAGTTCTATCAAGGGACATACCTTATTTATTATGGAGAGATAAAAAGTTGTCGGCTTTATCTCCAGAATTCAACTCAAGAGTATTAGAAACTTTAATACAGCCTGGAATAGAATTAAATTGTTCATTTGAATATCCCCGAGAATTTAATGGGAAAGGAAAATTCTATAGAGATGTAAATGCATTAATGAAAGAAAAAGTACATGCAGCAGCTATAAATTATGCAGAAAAATTTGCATTAGATAATGGATTTAGAATAATCGTTGATAAAGTAAGTAATCCAAATCATTCATATAGCATTGAACATACAGCAGCCTATAAAGATAGACAAGCCGTTGCATGGTCTGCGAACCTCCCTATTGGCCAAACTACCTAAATTGCAACGATTTATAAGCCCTGATTTGTCTAATTTTTCATTGAGGGAGGTATAACACATGAACGGCAAAATAAAATTTTTCAACAAGATGAAAGGATTTGGATTTATAGCTGGTGACGATAAACAGGACTATTATTTCCACATGACTAGCTTGGCAACTGGATTAACAGTTACAGAAGGAGACGAAGTTGCATTTGAAGGGGAAAAAGGCGACAAAGGCCTTAAAGCAGTTAAAATCACTAAGAAAGCATAAAGCTTCTTACTTAATTTTTACTTAATTTAATATAAACTTATTTTTTTATTTTTATGTATTAATTGAAAAAATATAATCTAAAATTATAACTTTTCTTACTCATTATCAATGGGCAAAAATTAAAGTCTTTCATTTATTTTCTTCAAATTATAAAGAATTATCTTCTGGAGTGTTTGATATAATTTGGCATCATCTCTCTTTGTTGATCCTTTTGTTGCTAGTATATATTCATCAAGCAGACCTAGAGGCATATCCAACACAGGAATATCTTTCAGCTGTAAAAGGTGAAATGCAACCAGCCTTGTTGTTCTGCTGTTTCCATCTTCAAACGGATGAATATGCTGAAATTGATTGTGTAAATAAACTGCAAAATCAATTGTTTCCTTTATCGTGGTCTTTTTAGCAATGAACTCGTTATATTTTAAGAATAATTCATATAAGCCGTGCTCTATTTCTTCTACCTTGCTAACGGTAAAATCTGGATTATTTCTTATGTGAACTTCTTTTGCCCTTATTTTTCCTGCAATTTCAGGTCTATGTTGCATAGCCCTAGCATGATAACTAAGGATTACTTGAACTGACAATGGCTTTTTTTCTTGGACATTCTTTATCATCTCGGCTATTGCTTTCTGATAATTTTTAACTTCATCCACATGCTCAATCTTTAAGTTAGCAGGAATAATATCCTTTTCAAGAATAACCCTTGTTTCATTAAGGGTTATCGGATTGCCTTCAATTGATAGACTATGGTGTATGAATGATATCTGAAAATCTCTTATTATTTGCCGATATCCCTCTTCATCTTTTTTTCTCAGTTTATTAAATTTTACAAGCTCACTTTCTATATATTTCATGTAATTATTTTTATCATCTTCCATAACGGAATGCTTATATCCAAAATAAACTAAAATATTATTGACTAGACTATTGTAAAATACCTTAGCCCTCAGCGGTTTTTCAGATAGTTTAAGCAATAATCCACTCCTTTCTAATGTTTCGGTGTATTTCTTAAATGTCTTTGGATTTACTTTAACAATACTGGATGTAACTGTGTTTTTTTGCAACGCTCTGCTCATAAAATCAGCAATGTTCTTATTTAACAACAGATTATAATTTATTCCGTTAAATAAGCAATATCTTATTATTCTGTAAAGATAATCGCTTTCTTTTGTAATATTCACCTCGAAACCTTTTTTCTTTTTAACAAATAACTTATCTTTGACTAACTCAGACAGATATCTATGTATTGAATCATATTCCTCTTCATTTTTATTAAATGCCTTGACTACTTCTATAGGTCTTATTAGACTTCTTTTTGTATATCCAAACTCGAAAATATCATATTTAGTTACCACAATATATCTACTAGATGACTATTTATATATCTTTCTATCTAGTATTATAGTTAGTATATTATACTTAAAGTAATACCTTTTAAACTATTATCTAATTATTATTAATCTATTTAGTTGTAAAGTTAGTAGATTATACTAAATTTAATGATTATAGATGTATTATGTAGGTAGTGAATCTATTTCTAATTAAGATTTTATTTTATTTTTCAATACTATTAAAATTACTGTCTTCTTCGTCTAAGTCTCTGCTGATTTGGAGAAGTATGCTTGCTTTTAGCCCTACACGACTTACATCTAATATCTCCAATTACCTCTCTTTTACATTGAATACAAATACCTTTTTTCTTAGCCATTGTAATATTAAATAGAATAAGGAGATTTTAAATTTATCTTATAAACTTGACTTTGCACAAAAAGGGAGGTAAGAAAATGTTAAAAGAAAAGACTATAAAGTTGATAAACCTTCAAAAAAAGATGCAAAGAATGATTGATGTAGATAAGCTTATAGTAAATCCTGAAAACTATCGTTTTGACCCAGTTGAAAATCAAAATCAAGCAATTGATATAATGTTAGAAAGAAAAAGTGACGAACTTGTAAATCTCGCTAAACATATTATTGAAAATGGACTTGATTTGGCAAAGAGTTTTAGAGTAATGGAGATTAAGAAAGATTTATACCGTGTTTTAGAAGGTAACAGAAGAGTTACTGTTCTCAAATGTTTACATAACCCTTTATTAATAAAGAGTGATGCATTAAGAAATAAATTTATTAAGTTAAAACAAGAACATAAAAGAAGAATTATTCCTACAGTTGTAAATTGTTATATCTATAAAGATGAAAAGGAAGCTGCTCCATTTATCAAATTAGACCATACTGGAAAAAACGAAGGAGCTGGGTTGGATGAATGGGGAATGGCCGAAAAAAATAGATTTAGTTACAAATTTGAAGGGAAGATTAGCCCAGCGATGCAATTAGTATATTGGTATCAAGACCAAACTAAATCTAAAATTGAAGACCCGAATAAATTAAAACTTTCAACTATAGATAGATTCTTAGGAAATGTTGAAGCTCGTTCTTATCTCGGTTTAGGAATGGCTGAAGGAAAGGTATACCTTGTATCTTCACCGAAAGAAGTAGCTAGAAGACTTGGCAGATTATTTGATAAAATGCTAACTGAAGATGTTCCTGTGCAAGAAGTTTATGATTCCGAAAAGATGGAAAAGTTTATGAGAAACTTGTTTGGTGAGAAACCAGAAAATACTAAAGAATTAACAAAAGTGGCTCTTAAAAATTATGTAAAAAAAGAGATAAAGAAGAAAAGCTTGCCAAAAAGTAGTGGTAGAAACACAGTAGTCCCTTACGATTTTGAGCTTCAGATTCCAGAGCCTAAAATCAATAATGTTTTTCATGAATTAAAGGAGTTGCAATTAAATCAATTTTCAAATGCAGGGGGAGTCCTTCTAAGAGTATTTTTGGAAATGAATATAGACCATTACATGAATAAATTTGGAATACAGATGCATAAAGATACAAAGTTATCGGGGAAGTTATCCAAGGTAACAGAAGATTTAGGAAAGAAAGGGATAAATAAAGAAAAGTTAAATAGTATCATTAAAGTAATAACCACTGGAAGTGCGATACTCTCTATAGGTAATTTTCATGAATACATGCATTCTTTTAAGACTCAACCAGTGCCTATAGACTTAATTAATACATGGGATAATATACAAGAATTTTTTGAAATACTGTGGGGGGAAATTTCAAAAAAAACAAAATGATTAGAACATATTCCCCATTAAGATATCCTGGAGGAAAAGGAAAATTAATCAAATATTTCAAAGAACTTTTTACTGAAAATGATTTACATCAAGGAACATATGTAGAGTTATATGCTGGAGGTGCAGCCGTAGCCCTCTCACTTCTTATTGATGGCTATGCTTCAAAAATAATCATAAACGATGATGACCGTTCAATTTCAGCATTTTGGTATTCGGTGTTAAATTATACCGAAGATTTATGCGAAATGATTAGAAAAACTCCTGTAAATATGACTACTTGGAAAAAACAGAAAGAGATTCAGAAAAATAAAAAAGAAGTTGGAATTTTGGATTTAGGTTTCTCAACTCTTTTTTTAAACAGAACCAATCGTTCTGGCATCTTAAGTGCAGGAGTAATTGGTGGTAATAAACAAAAAGGTAAATGGAAGATAAATGCAAGATATGACAAAGAAACGCTTATTAATAAAATTAGATTGATAGCTTCATACAAACATAAAATTGAACTTTACAGTCATGATGCAATTCATGTGATTAAGGAAATAATTCCTAAACTACCAATTAAAACTTTGATTTATCTTGACCCTCCATACTACCACAAAGGTAAACAACTATATATGAATTACTATATAGATAAAGACCATGAAGAAGTTGCAGAAACAATAAGAAAGACATACATTCAGAAATGGATAATAACTTACGACGAAGCAGATTTGATAAAGAAAGTTTATAGTGGAGAGAAAATGATTCCTTATTCTCTGAAATATAGTGCTGGAAAGAATAAAGAAGGAAAGGAATTAATGATTTTCTCCAAGAATCTTATCGCTTTAAATCCTTTTTAATAAGGCTTTCTAAATAATCTGAAATATCTATTGCTTTAGTGATGCAATGAATCTTTACTTCTTTCCAGATATTCTCTTCAATCTTTATACTGGTAGTTTTACGCGCCATAGAGGTATCGTATTATAGTATCTTTTAAATCTGACTGTAATAGCTAGAAAGATTAATAAGAAGCTAACAACAAAGCATTATATGACACCTAAAGACAAATCTATTGCTCAAATAACAAAGATTGCAGAAAATAATAAATGGTATATACAATCTGCAAATATGCGTACATATTATAACTGGACCTGCTGTAACTCAGCCATAGACTGTGCTCATGCCTCTCTCGGTTTCTGGTGTATGAGAAGCATGAAGTATATGGAAGCATTTCTTCCTGAAGATTCATTCAACAAGAAAGCTATTGCTGAACTTGAAAAGCAGAAGAAAGATCCACAACATATAATAAAAGTTATGAATAACTGTGAAGAAAAAAGTAAAATCCTCCACAATTTCTATAAAAAATACACTAAAAAAACAATCGAAGAATTTTCTTATAATCAATTTTATACAGTATTAAATGAACTAGACAAAATTAATTATGATTACTGGAAAATAGCATATCTCTGCGACTTATATGATCCAACTGGTTCTCTTCTCTTAGATAATGAAATTAAGAAAGAGAAAATAAAACTGACAGAGAAAGAAACTGATATTCTTATGAAAACGAACTGGTTAAACTACACTCAGAAAGAATTATTAGAGTTATTAGAAATATCATCAAATGCTAATAATTCAATAAAAGAGAAAGATACTTTATTAAAAAAACATGCAAAGAAATATTTCTATGTAGATAACAGCTGGGAAAGCACTAAAGAGCTAACCATTGATGATTTTAAGAAGAAAATTGAAGAAATACCTTCATCTGAAAAAGAGACCATGCTAAGAAATCTCAAAGAAGATTGGGATAAAAGAAGAGAAGAAATAATAAAAAAGCACAATATTTCAAACTCTCTACAAAACATTCTTTTTTTCTTCAGACAGCTTTTCATTTTAAGAGATAAGAGAAAAGAACATACATTGATTACAAACCACTATTATGACTTATTATTCAAGCGCCTCTCAGTTTTATCTGATATTCCATTTGAGAAATTAAGAGTTCTTCTAGTAAAAGACATTAAACCAAAGCTAGATGCAGATTACCTAATAGATTTAATAGAAAAAAGAAAAGAGTTTGTCCTAGAAACATACATAGATGGAAAAAATCAATTATTTTCCGGCAAAGAAGCTGAATATATCTACACTCTTCTAAAGAAACAGTTTGAAAGCTCATCAAATATAATAAAAGGAACAACTGCTTCTAAGGGAAACATAAAAGGCACAGTAAGAATAATTATGGGTGAGTCTCATTTTAGTAAATTTAGAAAAGGAGATATTTTAGTTGCTCCAATGACTCGTCCTGAATATCTCCCAATTATGAAAAAAGCAATTGGAATAATAACAGATGAAGGTGGAATTACCTGTCACGCAGCGATTGTAAGCCGTGAATTAGGCATCCCTTGTATAATTGGAACACAAATAGCAACAAAGACACTTCGTGACGGACAAATAGTAGAGCTAGACACAAAAAACGGGATTATTAGAATAATATAATAATAACTATCTAATTTCATCCATAAGATTATAACTTAATTAAGCAAAAGCATATCTTGCTGTTTCAAAGAAGTTATGCTTTATCTTCTTGCATTCTTTCTTTGAAGCCTTGAAATCAGTCTTGCACTGCTTTAAGTCTTTCTTATAAGCAGACTGACATGAATCAGAATCACTAGCATTAACTAAACAAGATGCCCTAGCATCCTTAACAGCAACATAACATTCATTCTTGACCTTAGCATTCTCAGAAACACATGAGCCATAAGTCATATTCTTTCCAACTTTATCGACCCTTTCCATCTTAGCTGAATCATTATCAGACTTCTCAGCCATAACTAATGAAAACAAACTAACTAAAAGAACAAAAGAAATCAACATAAATACAATCTTTCTCATAAACAATAAAGGTATAACTTCTATATAAACCTTGCTTAAAAAAATAAAAATAATAAATTTTATAATTTACTTATGCTTCATTGTACACATACTATACGTTGCATAGATAGCTGATATTAAAACCAAATACTTAACAAGCATTATTGCGGTTGCGTTAGTAAGAAGCCCTATAAGACTAAACCATTGTGATAATCCGAAATCAAATGAGGCAATAAGAACTATTGTCCATGCAATCATCATACCACTCATATTTTTACTCATATTTACCTCCATTTATTATTAACTAACAATTTATATAAGTAGAACATATTTTTAATACTTTGTAAAATCAAGAGCCCAGATATGCATAGTATATTAAGTTCAGCATCTCTCAACTATATAATTCTAATTGGAATATTATTTTTGTAACCGAAATGTTTTCCTATACACCTCATTACTTCAGCATAAACTAAATCAACTGGTGTCCTTCTTTTCATTTGAAAGAATGATCCTGAATAAAGCGCTGAACCTAATTCTTCATTTGAAGGCCTAGTTGCTAAAATTCTATTTTGATCAATTTTGTTTAACATAATGCTGACAATTAATCTATTATCAATTATTCCTGTTTCATGCATATCTGACCCATCCCTTGGATCTGATATGAATCCAACTTTTGCTTTTATCTTTGAACCTAAAAATGGAGGCTTTCTTATGTAACCGGCATGTGTTTGTGAAAATATTCTATCTGAGTAAGATCTTACAAATTTGCTTAATTCTGAATAGTCTTGATCATATATATTCCTCATAAGTATAGCCATATCTCTAGTACAAAGAAGATTACTCCCGTCAGAATTGAAGTCGCTTGTGTATCTCTTTGTGTCTGGGCACAGCAAATGACCTAGCATACTTTGATTCATGCCTAAATCCCACATCATCCTATTTATGTATTGAATTCCAACTCTTCTGGCTAACATGTTTGTTGCAGTATTATCAGAATGTATCATCATAGTATCTAACAATTTTTGGACTGGAACTAGTGAACCGTTAGGAAGTTTGGAAATCTGATCATATGGTTCTAAAATCAGATCATGATCTACTGCCAAATCTGTGTCAAAACTAATAAATCCTTTCTCTACTTTCTGTAGTGTTGCTACCATAATAGGAACTTTAATAACTGAAGCAGCCCACCCAGAATCTCTACCATTAACGTGAGCAGAAATTCGTGTCTTAATATCGTATACACTGACTTTTACATCTGCATCTACATCACTTTTTTTTAAATTTCCTATGACTGATTCCAGATCTCTTCTTAGAGCTTGACTTTTTTCAACTCTAATTTTATTTTCCATTTGCCACCTCTTGTCTTTTGCTTTCGTTTTTAAGCTTGTAAGCAACTTGAGCTTTCAATTCGTTTGGCCTTATCCAATCAAATGCAAAATCTGAAGGATTTTTGGGAAATCCATATACTTTATCATTTCTTTCTGTTGAAAAAACTTTCTCCAAAAAGCCGTTATGGTGGTAAAGTTTGATTACATGCACTGTCTCTTTATCAGAAGAATATGATTTATCTTGTGTATAAGACTGAGAGATTAACAATTTATTCAGTCCATAAGAGGCAGGTACAGGTATATAATCAACCATTTTTGCATTCTCTCCTTCAGGTTTAAAAATTTTAGAGAATTCATCAAGAATAACAATTTGTTTAGATGTTCCAACATATACTTTGCCTTCAAAATAAGTTATCTTAGTTATATTGCCTGGTATAAAACTATCTCTTCCTAAACGTTCTTCTAGAGCAGTTTTTACTTTTTGTTCTTCATCTGTAAAGTCTTTTCCAAGCACCAGAGGTTTTTCTCCACCCAGTGCAACAAAATAGGGAGTCCCAATAATTTCTTGAAGATTACACCCTCTAATTCCTTCATATATTTTAGAGAACTTTCCGCCTTTTCTTACAAATATACCTTTCCCCTGCACAATATATTGCTCTCCTTTTGTGTTTAGGAAGCTACTAACTTCATTAACAGGGTTCTCAAGTCTTTGTTGTCCTGCATTCATATGATATAATGATTTGCCTTTTCCATCAAATATCATCTTCCATTCTGGAATAAATGCTGCGCTGTGTAAAGGACTCTGACTAAAGTAAATATTAGTTCCAACTTCTAATCTAGATGAACCATCTATTTTTACTAAATTATTAGTGTCAATTGATTGTGGAAGTTGATCGGCTTTTTTTGCCAGAGGCCATAGATCTTGAAGCTTTTGTAGAGAGTCATAGGTCTCGGGAACAAATTGCACATTATTAACATTGTCTTTAAAATAAGGCCTTACTACCGTGTCTAAATCTTTTTGATTTTTAACTGATTGCATTAATACTTTAACTACATCTTCATCAGTTCTTTTAGAGATTTTACGATCCCCCCATTGAGTTAGAAATAGCGTCGGCGCCGCCAGTAATATAAAACTTGTTATTACTGCTAGTTTCTTTATTGTTTTTACATCTCTGTTTCTTATTATATATTTTGCAGATAATTTATCTATGATTGACATTTGTCGTTGCCTCCAAATTATTAGTGTTTACATTTGTTGTAGATTGTGGAGACACTATTGAAGGAATATTTTTTAGGGATTCATAGTGTTTTATCACTTGATCTGTTTTCTCTCTAACTCTTAGGTAATTATGATAAAGTGGAGCTCCAAAAGAACTCACCAGAAGGCCAGCAGCTAATGATCCTGCCATTAACCATCTTCCTTTAGTTGATGAGAATCGGTAGGCAATTTCTCTTCCAAAAGTCTTGCCAAGAACAGAAACAGGACTATATACAAAAATATCTTTTGATTCTACATATTCTTTAGGTCCCTTTTGAGGCAAATCTTGTATTTTAACTTTTTTAGGCATATTCTTTAGCAATGGAGAAGGCTTCAGCTCATCAAAATCGGGATTTAATGAATGAGCATACTTATAGATATTATCCATGCCATCAACTCTAGCGGTTTCAAATCCTCCGTCATCATTAACTACCAAATTATTCCAAGCCATATTTTGAATATTTTTATTTTTTTTAGCAACGATTCCTCCAAGCAATCTTCCTTCCAAAGGAATTACTCTTTCTTTTCCTGAAAAAGTTATAACTTTGTGCGGCATAGAGGTATCTGGACAGGCTATAGGATAATAAGTTCCATTTCGTTTACCATGCGAGTTATGTAAATATGTAAAGAACTTAAATTGATCAAATTCTAATTTTTTATTTCCAAAAACAAATTGAGATAAATTATCAATTTCTTTTTTACTTCCTACTCTCTTTGCATAGGGTTCTAACCATTGATAAAATAATTCAAGGTAATGTTGTGCTGATAACTGTCTTGAATTTGCAATATCTTGAATGTCTGCATTAACATTTGAATAACGTCCATCCTGAAGGAATACAGGGGTCTTTATTCCAACTACAAAATCTGACCCTGGTAAACTTAAAGGCAATCTTCCTTCTGCTGCATCAAAAGCATAAGTATATGCTCCAAGTAATAATGCTGTTGCCTTTATTTGGTCTTCATTTGATAAAGCATCTCCTAAAAACTCCACCCTTCCTTCTCCATCAATTTGATTCATTTTTCCACGCATATTAAGAGCTCCAGAAATAGGTGTTAGACCAAATAAATGAAAGGGTAAAGCCATTCCTTCATAAAATGCATTTTCTGACGTATTCCGAGAGAGATTCCAATGCATAGAAAGCCCAGTGTGTATTAAACTAGGTAATGCATGAACTGCTTTTTCTCTTCCAGTTATTACTAAGTCAGTTAACCTTGAAGCAAAACCCTTATTGATACGAACGGGAGGAGTACAAACTTCTAATTCACATCCATCAGTATATACTGCGTGTCCGCTCTTTGTTCTAATTGCACCTTCAGATTTAGCAAAATATCCTCCTTCCCACTTTTTAAGTGCGCTAAAATAATCACGAACATCTACACTTTCACTAAGATCAGTAGGTTCGAAACTCACAAATTCCTGCTCGACTCCAATATAACGATTATCAGTCATATAAAGTTATTAAACAAAGGTCCAGGACAATTCTTGAAAGCCTTCATTTGTCTTTTAATTAATCCTGATTGCTCAGTGGAAAGAGTACCGACAAAAGTGTCTATATCTCTTTTCAGAGCTTCAAACTTTTTTGGTTCTACAACATCTTGTTCTACATTAAATCTCTTGGTCAATCCATTTCTAGCTAATAATCTGTTAATGTAATCTACTTGAGCAAATGTATGAGAAACAACAGGTATATAGCCATATCTAGATCTCATTTCATTAATAACAATCTTTCCCAGGTCTATTTTTCTCTTATCTAGTTTTTCTTCTGAAGCATAAAATCCTATTCCTATTGAATTTGTATTGAATCCAAGTGTGTGTGCTCCTTCTATAAGTAAAGGCCTTCCTTGATAGATAGTATTAGAGTCTCCAATAAAAAGATGATAACCCATGCCTGCAAATCTCCTATTCTGATGTGATTTAAGTAATTCTGGGAACTCTGGATAAGATCTAGTTGAATGTAATATTATATATTCTGGATTATTAGATCGTAACCCTGTTCTATCTAATGTTTGCGTCCTATCTTGTATAGGGAGAGAACTTGCCATAGATTTACATATAGTCTCTACATATTTCATTAAAAATTCATTAAAATCCCATATTTAAACCTTTGTTCTGTCATATCTAATTAGTAGTTACATTGTTTTAGAAACGCCCCAACCGGGAATCGGACCCGGATCTCATCCGCGACAGGGATGTGTACTAGCCATTATACGATTGAGGCACAATAAGTGTTAGAATAAATGATTTTTAAATCTTGTTAAAGAGGAAAAATGTTTAATAAAAACATTTTTATACTGAAATAATGAAGAGAACAGACATGAGTAGAATATATTCAGGTCTTGCAGCAGTTGCATTTGGAGCTTTGGCAGTTTATACTGGTGGAAATGCTGTTAAACTAGATAGAGAATTAACAAGGGTGCAAGCAAAGCCTCATGAATTAAAAGTAGAAGCTGCCAATACTGATTATGAATATTCTAACTCATTAAGAAGAAATAGTGGGTTATTATATACTGCTGCTTTTTTAAGCGGGATTGCAGGATTTGTGCTCAGTCTTAAAGCAACAGATAATCCTAATCAACAAGAATATAGATTTCCACATAGACTAACTGAACAATAAAACTAATTAAAAAGATTTTAATAATCCAATTAATACTAAATTACGTGGGAATAATAAGTATAATTGGTGCTCCTGGTGTTGGAAAGTCTTTTCTTGTAAAACAGCTTTCAACACTAGAATGTGCTCCTGCTTTCTTTGAAGGAGAAGAAGGAACTATTCCTCAAGAAATATTAGACTTCTGGAGAAAGCCATCTCCGATAAGAAGATTTCAATGGTTTGTTGATAGGCATAAAACTATATTTGAAAAAGCAGAAAAGATATCAAAATCAGGAATAAATTGCTATGTTGATGGTGCACCTATAAGCATAATTGCACATATAAAAGAAGAAAAGAAAAAATTCTGGCCAGAATTAGAAAATATTGTCAGTCAGTTAGATAATATAAAAATAGATAAGATTATACTAATAACTGCTTCAATAGATAAAATAAAAGATTTAGTTTTAAAGAGAGCAAGAAAAACAGAGCAAAATGAAAAAACAATTGCTAAATTTATAAAAATTCAAGAAGAATTTAAAAAGTTGGCAAAGAAAGATAAGAATATAATAGTTATAGATAGAACAAATTTTGATTTTTCAAAAGAATTAGATTTAAAGAAAATTATAGAAAAGATAAACAATTAGTTTTATATATCCTTAAAATTGAGAAATTTAACATGAGTGGCAATTTTGGAACAAATGCAGATTTGAAATTAGATGTATTAAATACAATTTTAAGAGCTGAATTAGTGGGAATAAATAATACTTTAGGAATAGATTACGAATACGGTCCTTTTAGATTTCAAAAAGCGACATCTGACAAAGGCTATGTTGCAAGAGCAGATGTAGAAATTAGAAATCAGCCCGATGGATTGCAAGGGAAAAAGCTAGTAGCAGTCATATTGCTCCCAAATGGTGGAACTGGAGATAGAGGAAGCTACCAGAATTATCCTTATTTAGATGCCTGTTGGACACCAAGAAAAAAAACAGGAATAGAAGCAGAAGCTTATTTTTCAATTGGAACGGGTTATAATGACTCATGGTTTCCAGGTTTGACTTCACTTTCAGCAGTTGGTTTATTGAATCCTGGAAATCCTACTCACCCTATTAAAGAATATAAAAGACTTACAACGGGTACTTTAGATTTTCGTAATGGACTTGTCAGAAGAGTCGACTCAGAAAGATTAAGAAGATTAAGTTTTGTAATGAATAGACAGGAAAATAGACCAGAAGATGTAGGAGACCCTCATGCAGTTATATTTGATTATCGTAAAAGTTTTGCAAATATAGAAGGGTATTCTAACTTCTTCCAGATCGGTGCATTTCTTTCTTTTACAGAACCCTCTCCTGCTCTTGATAGATTAAAAAAAGATCATGCAAGACATTTAGGGACTTTAGTTAGACAATACGAGCATCATCACAAACCATAATTTGCTATTTACTATATCTAAGATTATCAAACAACAGAGTATAGATAAAATTTAAATACTATGTTGTCCCTTAAGAATTATGACTAAAATGCTATTTAAGTTGTTTAGCGCACTTGTTTTATCACTATTCCTAGTAAGCATGGCCTCTGCCTATTACTATCCTGATTACTCTTATGGAAACTCAAGAGAGACAGTTTCTGTTGAAAGATCAAAGACTGAAGTTATTCATCATCCATACGGCACAGAAAGAAAGACAACAAAGATAACTGAAACATCAAGAGTAAACAACTTCTTGCCTCAATACTATCCAACTACTAGATATGATAGTCCAAACTTCTATCCTTATGTATCTAAAACTAATCACAGAAACAACAATGCTTACTACTATCCTGTTTCAAATTGGTATAATGACGGTCAAGCAAACTACCCTGACGATTATTACTATAAACCAAGATTTGACACTTATCAAGGAAGCTATAACTGGAGATACTGATTATGTCTAATAATGGTTACTGGCAACCTGGATTTACACTACCTAAAAGTCCAGCTTATTATTTAGTGACTTGTAATTTACTTAATAGAAAAGATGATGAATTTGGTCCAGTTTTAGGAGTTAATGAGGAAAATGCTTTAGTTTATGATATATTCCATACAGCATATCATAATCGTGGAGATAATAATATCTTGGGAAGCGGTTTAGTAGAAAGGCATTATTTATGTTCTAGCCTTAAGCGGTTATTCTTAGGTCTTGGTCTAAGTCCTCAAAAGAAAATGGACGGACTTGCTAAGTTGCTAAGTGAAAATGGAAGAGGAGTTATAGTTATAGATTTGAGCGAAGCATATAAAGATCCAAGGGATGCAGCAAGAGAAGCACAAAGAAAACTTAAACATTAATAAATAAAACAATGGAAAATTATTCTCACCAACTATTTTATCTAGAAGATCATCAAAGGTTAAGAGAATATATTGAAGTACAATTAAAATTAGAGGGTGTGCCTAGAATATTTACTGGAGGTAATTTATCCGACTTAGAAACTTATTTACAAACAAATAGAGCTCAAGCATATTTATTAGATGGTAATTTCCCAAAAACAAAAGGTGGAAAAGTAGAATTAAATGCCTTTGAAGCAGCAGGTTTAATCAAGGTGCTAGATAAAGGAGCAAGAATTGCCGTTTTCTCTCAAGAATTCGCTTTAAGATTTGCAGTAGAAAAAGCCAACATGAAATTTTTCTATAAAGGCAATACTGAACCTAAAGACATAGCTGATTGGCTTAAAGAAGAAAGTAAATCATAATAAAACTTATTAACTCCATATCTATCTAAATAACATGCAAAACACAATCTGGCTTGACGGTAAATTAGTTCCTGAAAGCGAAGCAACACTTCCTTTCCTTACTCATGCGCTTCATTACGGCTCTGCCGTATTTGAAGGAATAAGATTCTATCAAACAGAAAAAGGCCCTGCAATATTCAGACTCAAAGAACATGTTGATAGATTATTCTATTCAGCTAGTGCTTTGTCAATGAAAATGCCTTATTCTGAAGAAGAAATATTTAATGCGATAGTTGAAACAGTAAGAGCAACTGGCTTGAAAGAAGGATACATAAGACCTCTGGTTTTCTACGGTTCAGGAAGAATGGTTCTAAATCCTATTGGTGCAAATATAAATGTAGCAATAGCTGCCTGGGCAATGCCTCCTTATCTAGGATTAGATCCTATTAAAATTAAAATCTCCCAATACATAAGAATACACCCAAAATCTCTAAACAATCATGCTAAAATCTCAGGACACTATGTAAATTCAATAAATGCAAGCATAGATGCAAAACATGCAGGATTTGACGAAGCTTTACTTTTAGATTATGAAGGGAACCTAGCAGAAGGCCCAGGGGCGAACATTTTCCTAATCAAGCACGATTTACTAGTAACTCCTCCAGGAAATAATATCTTACCAGGCATCACAAGAGATTCTTTAATTCAAATAGCTAAGAAAGATGGATATCATGTAAGAGAGATAAATATCAATCCAAAAGACATCCAAGAATACGATGAAGCTTTCTATGCAGGAACAGCAGCAGAAGTAACTCCTATAGCATCAATAGATGGAAAACCTTTCAAGTCAAAACAAGGTGAAGTAACAACTTATCTAAAAGAAAAATATTCAGATATAGTTCACGGAAAAGTCAAAGAATATGAACACTGGTTGACTTATATAAATTAAAAAAGCAGGTTTTATATACTTCACATATATAAGATATATATGAACAATAACAAGAATATACAAGCAATGATTCAAATTCCAGAAGAAGCTAATCAAATTCTGAATATAATTAAGGCAAGATATAATTTAAAGACTAAAAGCGAAGCAATCGCTAAAATCGTTATCGAATATGGTGGCAATATTCTAGAACCTGAATTAAGACCCGAATATCTAGTAAAATTGAAGAAAATAGAGAATGAAGGATATGGTGAAACTTTCAATTCTATCGAACAACTAAGAAAGAAGATAGAAAAAAATTAATATGCTGCCAAGACAATTTAAAACTAGTAAAGAGTTTGATAGAATTTTAATAAAACTTCAAAAAAAAGATAAAAAGCTTTTCGAGAATCTTCTTAATAAAATGGATGAAATTAGAAATAGCCATGATATTGAGCATTATAAGAATCTTAGATATGATTTAAGCGATTTTAAAAGAGTACATGTAGGACATTTTGTCCTAATCTTTAAGTTTGACAAAGTTAATGATCTTATTCTATTCTCAGACTTTGATCATCACGATAAAATCTATTAATTTACTTCTTCTCTTCCAATTCAGCTTCCTTAAGAATTTCGTCATCTCTAGGAACTTTAACAACGTCAGCAACTCTATCTCCAACTTGCTTCAAGTTAACGACATGCACGCCTTGTGTTGCTCTTCCCATAACTCTCAAATCTTTCATACTTATTCTTAATACCATTCCTTTAGTTGTTGTAATAATTACAGAATCTTTATCATGTATACTCAAACTTCCAACAACTTCTCCAGACTTATCTGAAACAGCTAAATTAATAACTCCTTTTCCAGCTCTAGCAGTCTTTCTGTACTCTTCCAAATCAGTTCTTTTACCAAATCCTTTATTTGTAACAGTCAAAATAGTTGTCTTCCCATCTAAAGGCAATGCTTCAAGTGCAACAACTTCATCGCTCTTCCCTAAATCAATACCGTGAACTCCATAACTTGCTCTACTCATAGCCCTGACTTCCTCTCCATCAAATCTTATTGCCTGTCCTTTCTTTGTAATCAATAACACTTCTTGTTTGTCTTCAACAAGCCTAACATTAATCAACTCATCGCTTCCATCTGCTGGAAGATTAATAGCTCTAACTCCAGTATTTCTAGGCTTACTCAAATCTTTCAAAGCTAATCTTTTAACAAATCCAAGTTTAGTAGCAAACATCAAATATCCATTCTCAAAGTTTTTAAGAGGAATAATATTAGTTATCTTCTCATCTCTCAAACTTAATACATTAACAATTGCCTTTCCTTT
>ERZ1292625.716-Hain-H41-01um-R1-716-length-46220-cov-19_pt1 | contig 33989 bp, 44 predicted proteins | sample MGYA00564400_ERZ1292625 | MGnify/ENA primary metagenome ERZ1292625 (study PRJEB36523, sample SAMEA6512639) | groundwater metagenome | collected 2019-01-08 | study: AquaDiva: Metagenomics assemblies of 32 groundwater samples
CTCGGGGTCAGAACCCGAGATGCTGCCATTGCACCACGCGGCATTGAACTATCAGCGTAACCGAAACAGGGGCGGCAGGATTCGAACCTGCGTATAACGGCGTTCAAAGCGCCGTGTCTTACCGGACTTGACGACGCCCCTTTGTGGGAAGCGGATCCTCGCCACCGCCCCCGCAGCCTAACGATCGACCACTCGCCCGTCAAGCGGTCCTTGATCAGGCCCCTCACCCGCAAGCCGCGCTTGACAAGATCCCCAGCCCCCGATAGACCCCTCCCAGCTCGTGTCGCCTAACTGGTTGGGCACCGGCCCTGTACGCCGGTCTGCGCAGGTTCGAATCCTGCCGCGAGCTTTCGAATTACCCCCACGAGGACCCCACCCCATGACCAAACTCCACGAGATCATCGCCGTCCTGAAGGGCATCAAGTCCCGCGGCTACACCGAGGTCACCGCGCTCTTCAAGGACGCCCAGCGCACCGAGCCCTACAACGGGCTCAGCAAGACCTACGCGCCGCGGACCGAGGGCGGCGAGGCGCGCCCGGCCGAGCGCAAGGCGGTGGAGCAGAACGCCGAGGTGCTGCTCGCGCGCGTCGGCGGGCTCCTCGCCCAGCTCATGGACACCCAGGCCGCCCAGGACTTCGGGAACTGCGTCGCGAAGGCTGACGTCGTGCTCGACGGCCGTGTGGTCGTTGCCCAGGCGCCTGTGACTTACCTCCTCTTCCTGGAGAAGCAGGCGTCCGACGTACGGGACTTCGTGGCCAAGATGCCGACGCTCGACGCCGCGAAGGACTGGGCCTACGACCCCAGCTCGGGGCTCTTCCGCGCCGGCCCCTTCGAGACCCACAGCAAGGAGCGCCAGAAGAAGGCGCTCGTGCTCTACCACGCCACCGACAAGCACCCCGCCCAGACGCAGGTGATCGAGGAGGACGTCGTGGTGGGCGTGTGGAGCACGCTCCTTTTCAGCGGCGCCCTGCCGGCGCCTCGGAGGCAACTCCTCCTCGACCGGATCGATCAGCTCCTCGTCGCGATCAAGTCCGCCCGCGCGCGGGCCAACGCCCAGGAGGTCGCGTCCCACGACGTGGGCGCCGCGCTCTTCTCCTGGCTCCTCGCCCCGTAGAGGGGGTTGAGTCCAACCTTTCACTTTGGAGGTAGTCTCAGACTGAGTTTCAGCCTTAGCACCACCGGATTGCAGGTTCGATTCCTGCCGGGGGCACTTGAGCCCCTGTGGCGAAATGGTAAACGCAGGTAGGCCCGTCACACGGTCCACCCTCCGGTTCAACCTGAGTCTGTCACCTCCCAGCCTGAAACCGTTGCTTCGTAGAGCCCTCTCGAACGGGCGTTCGCAGACTGACGAAGATGGGGGTATCGAATCCCTCCGGGGGCACCAAAACACCGTTACGCCCCCGTGGACAAAGCACGTCGTCGTCACTCAGGCATGATGAACGCTCTCAAGCGCCGTGGGTTCTGGTTACGATGGAGCAACATGTCGGCTCATCCCCGATACCTTCCTCTGGCGGCTCGGGTGGTCATCCCGGGCCGCCGCCACTTCGCGGTTGTTCACCCGCTGTTTCACATAGGAGCACACCATACCGGCCGACACCTTCGACACCGAGCTCGACGACGAGGACGACTTCGACTCCGAAGACGATCTCGACGAGGACGAGGACGCGGACGAGGACGAGGACGAGGACGATCTCGACCCCTTCGACGACGAGAGCGAGGACTCGGAGCCCGACGAGGAGGAGTAAGCCCCTCGCCCGCTAAGCGCCCAACCCCAGCAACCTGGAGCCTTCCACCATGACCCCCTCTCCCGACATCGACCCCTACAGCGCCATGCTCGACGCGGTGCGCACTCGGCTCGAAGCCCTCGCGGCCCGCAGCCCGCTCTTCACGACCGACGCCGTCGGGCTCTTCGACGTGTTTCTCGCCGCGCTCCCGGTCGACATCCGCCAGCACCATACCTGCCGCGCCTGCCGACGGTTCGTGGAGACCTACGGGGGGCTCGTCGCGGTTGACCCGACCACGGGCAACGCATCCTCCGCCTGCTGGAGCGCGAGCGACGTCACCCGCGGCCCCTACGCCCTCGCCATCGCGGCACTCGAGGCGCGCGCCCGCCGCGCAGCCATCACCGGCGTCTTCCTCTCCTCCGAGACCGTCTGGGGGCTCGCCGCCAACCGCTCCGAGAAGCACGGCTGCGTGTTCAACCACTTCTACGCCAACTCCCGCGCGATCTTCGGTCACGCGCTCCTCACGGCGGGGCAAGCCGCTGCGGCTCGCCGCGAGGACTACGGCATGCTCCAACGGGCGCTCGCCGAGTTCAACCTCCCCACCGTCCAGCAGGCCGTCGCGCTGCTCAACAGCGAGCAGCTCTACCGGGGCGAGAAGTGCCTCGGCGTCGCGAAGTGGTTGGAGGCGTTGCACACCCAGCGCGCGTCGACGCCCAGCTCCGCCCACCGAGAGAACCTCACGTGGCTCGCGGTCGCGACCGCCCCCGTCGGCTTCGCGCACGTCCGTTCGACCATGATCGGCACCCTGCTCGAGGACCTGGCCAGCGGGATGAGCTTCGATGTGGTGTCCCGTCGGTTCGCCGAGAAGATGAACCCGGGGGCGTACCGCCGGGCGGTCGCACCTCCGTCCGTTGGCCAGATCCAGCAGGCCGAGAGAGTGATCGCCCAGCTCCAGAGCGAGGGGGCGCTGGCCCGCCGGTTCGCCCGTCTGGACGAGCTTCCCAAGGACGCGCTAGTGTGGGCGCCGCGAGAGGCGCGCTCCACGCCCAAGGCACCTACGGGCGTCTTCGCCCACTTAGCGCCAACGGCTACCCCGCCCGCGACCCTCGCCGCGCCGCCCGTCACGCTGACGTGGGAGAAGTTCGTTCGGACCGTGCTCCCGACGGCGGCCCGCATCGAGGCCCAGACGCCCGCGACCCCGGAGCGCTTCGTCGCGCTCGTCACGGCGAGCGATCCCGCTGCCCCGCCCATCCTCCAATGGGACGTGGAGACCAACCGCAACCCCTTCTCCTGGTACTACCACGCGGGCATCGACGCGGATTTCCAGCGCCGGGTCGAGAGCGCCGGAGGCCAGTACAAGGACGTGGACATCCGCGCCACGCTGATCTGGAACAACCGCAACGACCTGGATCTCCACGTCCAGGCCCCCGGGGAGTACATCTACTTCGGGTCCAAGCGGGCCCCCAGCGGCGGGTTCCTGGACGTGGACATGAACGTCTTCGGGGAGACGACGACGCCCGTCGAGAACACGCGGTGGCCGAAGAGCACCGCCCGACCGGGCCGCTACCGCGTGTTCGTTCGGAACTTCCGGTTCCACGAGCGCTTCCAGGACCCGACGGCCTTCCAGGTCGAGATCGAGGTCGCGGGCGAGGTGTACCGGTTCGCGCACGTCATCGCGCCGAAGGGGGAGACCGGGCCGTCCTCGGACGTTCTGGTCATGGAGTTCGATTTCGCGCGAGGGCGACCGGGCGTGCTTCACCCCTGGGGCATGCCGACGGTTGGCGCGCCCACGACAACGTCCACGGCCCCCGCCTGGAACCTCGCCCCCGGCGCCTTCGCCGAGGTCTCCGCGATTGTCCCCTCGCCCAACCTCTGGGGGACCCCGCCCGCAGCGCACCACGGCCGCCACATGCTCTTCCTGCTTCGCAACTGCCAGGACACGAACCCCTCGCACGGCCGCGGCTTCTTCGTCGAGACGCTCAAGTCCGAGTACGCGCCCATCGGCCGGACGCTCGAGGCCCACATGCGGACGGCGGAGCTCGGAGGCGCGGACACGGCGACCGCCTGTGGCCTCGGGATGACCGACCAGCGGCCTTGGAACCTGACGCTCCGCGTCACGCCGACGGGCGGAGGCCCAGCCGTCGTCTACAAGCTCGACCGGTGGGATTGAGCGATGGACCCCGCTCGGCGGTGCAAGGTCTGCCTCCGCGGTCGCGTTGACCGGGACGGTGAGGCCCCGGACGGCCGTCCTCGCTACCGGTGTGGGCGGTGTGGGCACCTGCACACCAGCGGTTGGGGAGAGCCCTGGGACACCGACGGCGCGATGAGCGCCTCTTCGCCCGAGTGCGCGATCTGCGGGCTCTCGCTCGCCGACTGCGAGGAGCTCGGCATCAAGACCGCCGCGTTCACAGGACCGGGCAACAACCCCCTCACCCTCCTCTGTGAGACGTGCGCCCCGATCCTGGTGCTCGACGACGACCGGGCGCCAACCGCCGAAGATCTCGCGCCGCTTGACGCGCTTCTCACCGGGTTGGGCTGCTGCCTCCACGTCTACGTCGAGGATCTCAACGCACGGGACAAGGACCTCGACTTCTGCATCGACTGGGCCGAGCGCAAAGGGCACACGTTCTGCGCGGCGCTCGCCCGCTACCACCGCAGGATCCCTGCCACCGAGCGGCCGTATCGGCCCCGAGAGAACGACGAGTGATCCTCCAAGACCCCACCACCTACCGCCGTGGCCTTCGGCTCTGGATCCTGGCCGAGTACCCCGAGGCGGTCGCGCTCCTCGACCGCCAAGCCGTGTTGCTCACCGAGCTGGCGGAGGTGAGCGCCAAGCTCAAGGGCTTCCCGCCGTTCACCCCCGACGGCGCCCACCCGCGCGCCGTCGTCTACGCGCTTCTCGCCGAGCGGGGGGAGAACCCGACCCCGGAGATGGTGGATGCCTGGATCGCGCGTATTGAGGCGATAGGAATCGGATGATCGACGGCTTCGAGCTCCTAACCCCGACGCCTCTCGACACCCCCGTGACGTGGGCGATGGATCCTGCCTACGACCCTCAGTGGCGGACGCGCCGGGTGGACCGGTTCCTTCGCTGGCGATTGGAGCACGCAGCGTGGTGCCAAGAGGGGCGCGTGATGGGCGACGTGTCGATGTCCCATCCCTTCCATATTCCCGTCCGCGTCACCTGGACGCCCTGCCCAGCACCCGCCGTCTACACTGGCCACCTGATCGCGTTCCACCCCGAAGGGTTCGGACTCGTCCGTGAGCCCTCCCGGATGCTCGTGCTCCTCCCGCTCGACGCGGTTCGCCCCGTCGAATGAACCTCCGCATCGGCTCGGTATGCAGTGGCATCGGGGGCCTCGAGCTCGGACTCGAACGCGCTCAACTGGGCCACACCGTCTTCCAGGTCGAACGCGATGCCTTCCGACGCCACATCCTCCAACACCGCTGGCCCGACGTCCGCGTCCGGTATCGAGACGTCCGGACCGTCCGCAAAGCGGACCTACCGCCGATTGAACTGCTTTGCGGCGGGTTTCCGTGCGTTGACCTGTCAACGGCCGGCAAACGCGCGGGCTTCGGCACCCGAAGTGCCCCCACCCGCTCCGGGCTCTACTTCGAGTGCGAACGGCTCCTCACCGAGATCCAGCCCCCCTACCTCGTCCTCGAGAACGTCGCCCACACCTGGCGCTCCTGGGTGCCCTTCGTGCGGGAGTCCCTGTACCGACGCGGGTATTCCAGCGTGCCGTTTCGCGTGTGCGCCTCGGACGTGGGGGCCCGCCACGAGCGGGCTCGCATCTTCCTCATCGGGTGGCGGTTCGGGGTTCTTGATCCATCCCGACTCGACCTCTCGGCTCCCGACTCTGACGGCGACACGGTATGGGAGCAACCGGGGCGGGAAGATGGGCCGAGAGGGCCAAACGCCGCGGCCCTCGCTCCAAGGGGCGCTGCCACATCTCCCGACGCTGACCTCCCGCGACTACCGGACAGGGAAAGCCAGCGAACAAACCTGGGCGCGGAACCCTCAGAGGCCGCTGAACGAGACGCTGGGGAGGCCGATGAACTCCGAACCCCGCCATGGCAGCTCAGCCCTCCTCGACCCTTCTTTCTGCGAGGCATTCATGGGTTTCCCGACGGACTGGACGCTCCCCACTGGCAACGAGCCGGCTGGACCCCTGCCCGCCTACGTGAAGCCCGAATCCGCGCCCTCGGAGACTGCGTCGTCCCCCCCTGTGCGGAACGCGTCGGACGGTGGTTGAAGCGCGAGATCGAACGCCAGCGCGAATAGCGTGGACGGAAACAAGGTCCCCCTCATCCTCTAATAGAACGTCAGCACCGCCCACCCGTCGCCTCCGAGGGCCCCCGCCCCGGAGTTGGCGCCGTTGCGAGATCCTCCACCACCGCCCGCGCCGGAGCCATACCGACCCGCGCCGCCGGCGCCCCCTCCGGTGACCCCATCCGTCGAGCCCCCGGCCCCGCTGCCGCCCCCACCGCCGCCTCGAGGGGATGGCGGTAGCGCCGCTTGACCGCCTGCGCTCCCAGCGCCGACGCCAGGCGCGCCCCCGTTCCCGGTGCTCCCGCTGGAGGTCGTGACCCGGTCCAGCACCAAGCTGCCGTTACCTCCCTTGTCCCCGTCCCCCCGCGCGTTGGCCGCGCTGATGCCACCCGCGCCACACCCTCCGCCCGCAGCCAGCGATTGCAGGTTCCCAGGCGGAGAGACGGACGTGCTCCCTCCCGCGGATCCCGCTTGGGGCTGCCAGAGAGGAGTCGTGGTTGCTCCGACGACACCTGCGGCGCCCCCGCCGGCGGATGTGCCGGCACCCCCTCCGCCGCCCCCTTCCGCGTACACGAGGTAATCCCCCGCCCCGTTGTTGTCCCTCAGAGTCGAAACGCCCCCGTTGCCCCCCGCGCTGCCGTTGGTGTTGTCCAGCGTTACCGCAGCTCCCGCGGAGCCCCCTGCGCCGATGATGAGTTGCAACGGGCCGGTCAACCCGCTCGTGCTACCCCCGAACTGCGCGTAGACCCCCGAAGCCCCCCCTCCGCCGCCTCCCGCGGTCGTGCCGGCTGCTCGGCGCGCGCCACTGCCCGAGCCTCCGCCGGCGCCATGGATCTGGAGCGTCCAGGCGACGGCGCCGGACGGGATGCTGACGGCGTAGGTGCCGGCTACTGTTTGCTGGGTGACGGTCGCGGCAACGACCGTTGGAAAGTTGTAGGCCACGGGTTACACCGCTTGGAGCAGAATGTGGAAGTTGACGCTTGCGCGGTTGCCCGCTGCGGTGGCCCCAGGGATCGAGCTCGCCTTGATCTCGCTCCCGGCGGGGCAAGACACCCAGTGAAGCTCTAGCCCCCCTTGGCTGGAGTTGCCCGGCAAGAACGTGTCGTCCTGCGCGTAAAAAACCGCGCTCAGCGTACGGTCGGCGAACACCGTGGCGCGGAGCACGAGGTCCTGGGTGTTCCCGATCGCGTTGACGTCCCACGTGTGGAGGTACGCCACATGACCTGTGGGAACCTTGAACCTTGCGGACCGACTCCGAGACTGCCCCGCTTGGAGGTACTCCACGGTCTGCGCGGTGGTGGGGGCTCCTACTACGGTCGAAACCGTAATGTTCCCCGCCGCGTTCGGCAACGACCCCAACGAAGCGACCTCGATCCACTGCACGTAGGAGACACCTGTTCCGAGCGAAACACCCGTAGTGCCTGCCATGCTCACCGTAGCGGTCACCATCGCCCCTGCGGCGTTCAGATAGGTGACCCGCACCGTCCGGGCTCCCGTCCCTGCCACGTCGTCGTTCACACTGGGGCTGCGAAGGAAATACTCGGTGCCGAGCACGACAGGGTTCAGGAGATCCTGAGACGTGTCCAGGTAGTTGGCCACGTCGCCGTAGACCGTCGTCGAGTTCCAGCCGAGAGATCGTCTCCCCAAGATCAGGTAGCTGATCGCCGCCTTTCCGCTGACGAAGCCCTGCGAGGCCGCGACGAAGTCTGGGACCTGCACGGGGATGGGGAAATACGCCATTACACAATGTACCAACCGGTTCCTGCCCGGCCAAGAAGCGTAATGCTCTGCGTGCCCGTCAGCGCGACCAACGCGGCGATCCCATCAATCGTCTCGGCTCCGTTGGGGGTTACGTTGCACGCGTTGACGACCGCGACCAGCGCCGTGTTCTTGATGACCAGCCGCCGGCCGGTGACGGCCACGGGGAGATTGACCGCCTGGGCGCCCGTCGTGGTGTCCATGCCGACGAAGTCGTCGGTGGCGGCCACGATGTAGACACCGGCCGCAGCGAGGTTGAAGCTGGTGTTGATCGAACGGGCCTGCGTGGTCAGCGCCCCCGTGAGCGTCAACGCGGCCGCGCCGCTTCGCGCCAGAAGCACATCCGTTGCCGCCGCGCCTCCGGCGCCGAACGCGATTCCGCTCGTCCCTATCGAAATGCTCGGCTGGGCGTCGCTCGCTGCGGAGAAGACACGGTGCGTGACGCCGTCGAAGAAGCTCACACGCCGCGCGGACGTCCCGACGCTCAGCGTGTTGTCGGCGTTCGGCACCAAGCTGATCGCGAGGTCCGCGTCGGCCTCGAAGATCGGCACCGCCGCAATGAGCAGCGACCCGCTCACGAGGTTGAGGCTGTCCCCGCTGGCGAGGTCCAGCCGGTTCGCAGCTCCGCGCGACATGAGCACGTCCGTCGCGGTCGCCCCACCGGCCCCCAACGCCAATCCGGTGGTGCTCAACGAGACCGTCGGGTTGACATCCGCGGCCAGCGCCCGGACTTCGTACGCGGAGGCCCCCGTCAGATCGAGGTTTCCGACCACCGTGAGCTTCGCACCGGTCGCTGCGGTCGTCGTGCCGATCGTGACGGTGTCCGTGATCGTGTTGAGCTGGACGTTCGTGCCGACGCGGATCCAACCGGTAGCCCCCGGCGCGACGCTAATCGCGTTGGCCCCGGTAATCCCGCTGAAGGGAGGATGGCCCGTCACGGCTACCCCGCCTCCCCGAGCGTGCAGAGGTAGCTGATCTGAATGACCTGGGGCACCACGCCGCCCCCCGGCACGTCAAAAATGAGCCCGCTGGCCGCGATCTGAGCCTGGTCGAGGAGGGACCGATGCGGGAGCGTCTGCACCGCGAGCGTCTGGCCACTGGCCGGAAGGAGCGTCATGCCGTTGGTGCCCGGCGTGATCGCCCCGCCCGGTGCGCCTACGCCCCAGAGCACGCTCTGCGTCGTCGAGGCGTTGAGGATCATCACCGTGTGGCAGTTGTCGGGGACCGCCAACGCCGGGGAAACGCTCGTTCCCGCGGCGGCGACCGTCGCGCTGGTGAACCGGAGACACGTCGTCGAGAACGCCATGAGGGGGACTAATCGGCGGGTCCCGATCAAGCACGGCTTGACGGAGCGGCGCGTCCGCGTTAGAGGGCTCACGTACGGAGACTCTTCCATGGACACGGAGCCACCCCTTGACGTACCGTCGCTCGCCGTTGGAGGTGCGCCTTGACCGCGCCGATCACCGTCCCGCTCGTGGCTGGCCTGGTGCCGGTATGGTCGCCCGCCCCGGTGATTCAGCCCGCCCATCCGCAGCAGGCGCCCGGTGTGTTGCTGCACGCCATCGCGGACGCACGCGGCGCGGTATTGGCCATCATGCCTATCAGGTTGACTCAGGAGGACACTATGGGTAGTATGCCTGGGACGCCGGCCGCACGTGCGGGGGCGTGGGAATCAAGGTGCAGGAACTGGATCGTTACTGGAAGAACCTCCCCGAAGCCCGACGGACGTTCATCGTGCGTGCAATGGGCGTCGTCGCGTGGGGTGCCTCCCTTGCTGGGGCAGCCGTCTTCGGGGCATACGAGGACGATCGGAAGTCGTGGATCGTCGCGCACGGTGACGCCGTGACCTCGTGGGTAGTCGGCTATCTGCCTTGGATCATCACAACGGCGGTGCTGGGAATTACCTCCGTCTACGCGCTGTTCTCCCTTCGCATCCTGCGTGCGCACGTGAAGGAGGATGCGCGGCTTGCTGGCGAGCATGAGACACAGCGTGTGAACGAGGAAGCCGAAAAGGAGACCGCAATGCTCGCGTCCTGGACGGCCGAGGCATCGCTCAGGGTGCGCCCTGCGGTGGGTTGGTTGATCAAGCCGGATTCTGAGGGGATCCTCACGATCGACATCACGGTGGAGAACATCGGACCAAAGCAGCTTCCCGTGGAGAAACTGTCGTTCTCGGGAGTACAGATCGTGGGCTGTTCAGGTCGGGTCAAGGTCGTCAACGTCTACCCACACACTGCCCGGCCGCTGCCTTTCGCGCAGGACTCCGCCACGTTCAGCATCAAGATCGAGCTACCGAAAGAGGCGTTGGAGCTTCCGAGCGGGCTTCTGGAACTATCTGGGGGTAAGCTGGAGGTCTACGACGGCCCTCCCCCCTCGCGCACATACTACGTAGCAAAAAACCTCTACGCCTCGGTGTTGCTGAAACCATGACCCTTGAAGCCCCCACCACCCTTCTGGAGTTTCAACGCATGTTCCCCGACGAGGGATCGTGCGTGACGTACCTCTACCAGATCCGGTGGCCCGAGGGCTTCGTGTGCCCGAAGTGCGGCGATCGACGCGATCCTTACCTGATCACCGACCGCGCGCTGCTGGAGTGTCGCAAAGGTCACCAGACGAGCATCACGGCCAACACCATCATGCATCGGAGTAAGCAGAGCGTTCAGACGTGGTTCTACGCCGCCTTCCTCGTCTCTACCCTCACCCCTGGTATCAGCGCGGTGCAGTTTCAGAAGCAGTTGGGCATCAAGAACTACGAGCCAGCCTTCCAGATGCTTCACAAGCTACGGAGCGCGCTCGTCGATCCCGACCGCGAACCGCTGAAAGGCGAGGTGGAGATTGACGAGTTGTACGTCGGCGGTCCCGAAGAAGGCCGCCCCGGTCGTGGGCACGAGACGAAGGCGCTCGTGGTGTGCGCCGTCGAGATTGTTCGATGGATCGCCAAGGATCCGAAGCACCCCAACGACCCCACAGCCGGAGTCGAGAAGGTGCGGGCCGGACGGGTGCGCCTCACGGTCATCCCGGACGCGAGCGCGCCCACGCTGATCCCGTGGGTGCAGAAGAACGTCGCGGAGGGGACGATCGTCTACACCGACGGATGGGCGTCCTATGCCGGCTTGACGAAGCTCGGCTACGACCACCGGAAGGTGCTTCAGAGCCACCAGGGGAAGCCTACGGGCGAGTTTCTCCCCATGGTGCACCTCATCATCTCCAACCTGAAGCGCTGGCTGACAGGGACGCACAAGGGCGCCGTGCTCCCGAAGCACATGCAAGCCTACCTCAACGAGTTTACCTTCCGCTTCAACCGTCGTTTCTGGCGCGGCCCGGCGTTCACGCGCATCCTCACCATGGCGACGCACGCTCAGGACTGGCCGGAGTACGAGGAGCTGTACGACGTGGGGAAGGAAGGCGGGTGGGCGCACCCCAACCCGCGAAAGACGAAGGTCACCCGCACTACCGTGGAGGCGGTTTTGGCCGGTCTCTGGCAGAAAGCCGACGAGCCGCTCCTCGGCATCTTGTACCCGGAGAAGAAGTGAAGACCCTCACTCCAACCCAAGCCCTCGCCCTCACGATCCCTGGCGACTTTCCGGGAGTGTTGGAGGGGTACGTCGGGCCGTGCGAGGTACTCCACCACATGGATGCGTGGGTTGCTGGCGCGATCATCCACGCCGGGTCACGCGACGCGATCACGTCGTATGTGACGGGTGTCCTGCCGGTTCCTCTCGACCACCTGCGCCTCCCCCTCTCCTCCCCCGCCGTCATCGACCACCTGATCCGCTGGGCGGCGAATGGGGTGCGGTGCCCGGCTTGTGGCGGGACGCGCTGCCAACCCGGAGCGGCGTTCGACCCGCCGAATCCGTGCGAAGCGTGCGACGAATCCCCGGGCTACCTCGTCGCCCCCGCCAACCTCGCCCCCTTCCGCGACATCGATCTGCCCGAAGTCCCCGGCTTCCCCCGCAAGGCCCTGTCAGCGGCGCTGATCGGGGTGTCGGTGCGGCGGGTGGCGGCGGGGTTGGGGCCGATTCGCCTCATATTGCTTGGTCCATGGGGACAGTGGTCGGGCTACCGGTGGGCGCGGCACGATATTCGCGACCCCCTGACTCGGCGACCGTGGCTCGGCGTCGAGTATGGTACCGAGGCGCCCGGGCGCTGGCATGCCTTTGCCAAGCGTGATGGGCTCTTCTATGCTCACGGCGAGGAGGCTACCGAGACCGCCGCCATGGGGGCCGCCGACCGTGTCGCCTTGGCCAGCGGCTACGCCCTCCTCGACATCGACCCCACCCTCGGCCCCATGATGCGGGTGGAGGTGCCGGATGTCTAACAAAACCGACATCGACCAGGCACGCGACGCCTACGCCGACGCGATGGACACCCGGTGCTTTCAAGCGCCGGTGAGAGCCCCGGCGACCACCCCCACCGTCCCGGCCTGGTGCCTCGACGTCGTGATCGCGGAGCTGGACCGGGTCCGCGACGCCGCGTCACCGGACTACGTCCGCGTGCCCCGCGCTCAGTTCGAGTGCTTGGAGCGCCGCAACGTGTACGCATGCGAAGCGGGCCTCGCGCTGGACATGATCATCCCCGAGCGGGCGTTCGAGCTCCCGGCGCGGGTGCGCGCGCTCGTCGAGGCGCACGCTGCGCTCCGGGCCGCCCTTCGCACCCTCGTCGAGAGTCCGTGCCCCATGCCTATCCGGTCTTCTACTGTGAGGTATAAATGACTACAAAAACGGCATCGAACGGCGCCCGGCGGGCGGGTAAGAGGGGACATCCGGGGAGAGGCGCGTGGGTTACAAGGACGTTGCGGAGGAACAGGCCATGACTTGGGCAGGCTTCGTTTTTCTGGAGGCGCTGGCCGCTGCCATACTAGCCTACACTATCCACGAGTCGCGTAACGTGTCCGTATGGACAACCAATGAAATAGCTGGTGGAATCGGCATCACGCTCGGGTTCATCCTGGTGCATGTGAGCGCATGTATATGGCTGGCGACCGCGCGCTTGCGCCAGCACTACACAACTGAAGTGAACAACAGGCTCTCTCTGGCCGAAGAGCGGCTAAAGAACGCGATGGACGTGCTGCCGGACAAACTCAAGGGGGCTACCGCAGATATTCGTGTGGAAAATCAGCGCGCGACCCAGGGGCAGATTACCGACTTCAATGCTCTCAGAGCAAGTGCGGTAGACTCGGCGAACGCCGTTGCGCAGGCTCGCGTTGATGACTTGGTGGCGCGTATGCAGGAGTTTCACAAAACTATGGGCGCAACGGTTGCAGAGCACGCATTTACGGCCCGGCAGGCTGCGGAAAACACGCATGCCGGTGCGTGCGCGCAGCGTAGTGTGAAGTTCCTAATCGAAGCGCTGGAGGCGCGGGGCTGGAAGATCCACTATAATGGCAACGAGATCACCGCGATCGACCCCCCTAAGGACCCCCCGTCATGAACCCCAACCCCGCCCAACCCTTCCCCGAAGGCATCGTCGAGTTCACCCGCATGTTTCCGGACGAGGCAGCGTGCGAAAAATATCTGTTCTCCGTCCGCTATCCAGACGGCTTTGTGTGTCCGAAGTGCGGATCCACGAAGGCGTACCCGTACGATGGGCTCAAGGTGATCCAGTGCGGCAGCCGTCACCTGATCAGTCTGACGAGCGGCACCGCGATGCACAAGACGAAGCAGCCGCTTCAAACGTGGTTCTGGGCCGCCTACTTCATCTCGACACACACGCCCGGTATCAGCGCCGTTCAGTTTCAGAAGCACTTGCAGATCCCCCGCTACGAAACGGCGTTTCAGCTCCTTCACAAGATGCGGAGCGCGCTCGTCGATCCTGAGCGCGAGACGCTGCACGGCACCGTTGAGATCGACGAGATGTATTACTCGAACAAAGCCGGTTATCGCGCGATCATCATCGGCGCCATCGAAGTGAAGGAGCGGGCTTGGGTCGATCCCGAAGTGCCCGGCCAGTACAAGGGCGGGAAGATCGCGGAGAAGCGCCCGTTCATCGCCGGCCGGCTCCGGATGCACGTGATCCCGGATGAAACAGCGGTCTCCTTCCTGGGATTCACGACGAAGAACGTGGATCGTGGCGCGGTGATTCACACGGACGGCGACCCTTCCTACAACGGGCTTGGGTCGCTCGGGTACGATCATCGTCCGAAGGTGCAAGGCAAGGGAAAGATGGCCGTCTACGGGCTGGATCACATCCATCGGGCGTTCAGCAACTTCCGGACGTGGCTCAGCGGAACGCACCACGACGCGGTTCTACCCAAGCACGTCCAAGCCTACTGCAACGAGTTTGTCTACCGTCACAACCGGCGCGGAAGTCCCTGGACGGCCTTCAATCGCTGCTTGGGACTCCTGGAGGGCGCGGACACCCGGCCCGAGTACGAGACGCTCTACGCGGCCGGTAGCGAGGGTGGATGGGTCCATCCGAACCCGAGGCATGACATCGTGACCTACCGGCTCCTGGAAGCCTACGCGACCCATAACAGCCCCGCGTTGGGCGCGTGGCTCAGGAAGAACATGGGCGCGGTTCAGGCTGCTATTCGCAAGGGGTATGCGCGAGCTGCGCGGCTCAGTGGGAAGCGCGCATGACCCCTTGTCCGCCTCGGGAGATGGTGCTATGGAGAAGGAGCCACCGAGGCGCGGTAACGCCCCGATGGCCGGTTGGGCTAACCCCGGCCGAGCAGGCCAAGGATCAGGATTGCGAAGCCGATCCACCGCCGGGCCTTCGTGAGAGGGTCCGGCGGTCGGTTCGCGAGTTGACGGTTGCGCCGCAAGCGGCGATAGGACGGGTGCTTTTGATGTGCCGTGTGGTACCTCCTGGGTTGGGCCCCCCGCGCGCATTCCCCGAAGTAAAAGGCTGGACGTCCGCCGACTACCGTGGTACGATAGGGACGAGCGGCCGAGCCTCACGTACAGCGGGCTCAGGTTGCGGGGGATCGCGGACGCTTCTAACGCCGCGATCCCCTTCTACCCTCAGGGCCGGCCGCGTGCAACCGCTTTCGGCGACCCGTCATGGTTGAGCCATGCCTATAAGCAGTCATCTGGTTGAGGCATACGAGGGATTCGTCAAGTGGCGCTTGACGAGAACGGCCAATCCTCGGCTGTGGGGCACCACTGCCCAGCTACCGGCATCGGGTCTTGCGGCTCTGCTACATAGAGACGACAAGATGCGACTTTACGATAGTTTTGGTTGTTGGCTTACAGTACCAGACCGGATAGGCATGTCCGTGCCCCACCTACGACCGCGCCGACATCCAATCCCCCGACCGTCCCGCGTGCTGGTTCTGTAGCTCCGAGACCGACTCCCATGATCCAGCATGCGCGTGGGGTGCTCTGGAGAAGCTCGTCACCGAGGATTCGACCCCATGAGCAACGAGCTCCCTCGCCACTTCCACATCGCCCTCGCGAACGCTCAGCGGGCGTTGGAGACTTCCAACTACGCGGCCCTCGCCACCATCAACGAGAACCTCCAGCCGGTCATGGACACGGCGGTCTCGAAGATCCTGGACGCCCGACGGGATGTCTCCCAGATCCGCGCCGAGCTCGAAGCCCTCCGCGCCGAGCACGACGCGCTCCTGGTCGAGCGCACCGGGATGGACGCGGCGGGGTGGGAGCAAGAAGCTGAGAGCCACGCCGCCTTCATGCGTGACGAGAACCGAGGCGGAGGCGCTGTAAGCTGCCCCGGCTGCAACCGGATCCGATTCGTCGATGGCGCCGCGGACATCGACATCTCGCCCGCGCTGTGCTCGAGCTGCGAGCTCGAGGCGCTCCGGAACCAGGTGCGGCTTCGTCTACCGGACACCCTGCCTCGGACCTACGAAGTGGTGGACGTCTGCATCCGGCAAGAGGTGCTGATCCAGCGAGGTGTCCATCCCGACGCGCTGGACACGTACGCACAGCCCCGGCACGGGTTCTGGACGGGCTACCACTGGATCGTGGACCACCAGCAGTTCGCCACCAGCGAGGTCCAGGGCTGGCGGCCCATCGTGCCCGCCCCTTAGAGCCTCCGCAGGCTGAGCACGCGCCGGTATCCCTGTTGCATGGTGGGCTGGTACAGGACTTCCCCGCCCACCCCCCCGCGAAGCACGCCGCCAGCCACAGCGCCCGGCCGCACCTTACCGGAGGTCGTGTATGCATCGACGCCCTCACGCCCTTGGCGCACGCTTGTCACCGTCACGGTGCGCTTGTCGTTCGGCGACGACGAAGACCTTGGAGCGAAGATGATCTCGACGACGTCTCCAGGTTGGAGCGACGCGAGCACGCCGTACGCCCTGGCGGCCTCCCGATCCTCCTCAGCCTGTCGTGCCCGTGCCGCCTCCGCTCGTTGGCGCTGCTGCTCGCGGTACGCGTCGTCTGCATACCACGTCGTCTGCTCTCGGGTTCGGTACGCCTTCCACCCGTCTGGCGTGTAGGGCGCTCGCGGTGGCGGCGCCGCCCGTGGCGGTGGAGGCGGAGCGTGCCCCGAAGCGCGCCGCTCCGCGTCCATCTTGTCCAGAATCTTCTGGGCCGTCGCGCGCTCGTGCGGAAAAGGGCTCTGCTCCGCCAACGCCTTGACCCGCGCGTAGCGGTCGCCCGTGTTCCTGCGGAGCTTTCCTCGACGTCGGGGCATTCCGGCCATGTGCGCATCCCTCCTGGCTACGTGTAGCCCGCGGAAGCCCCACCCGCATCCGCGCCTAAGCCTCCTGGTAGTTGCGGCCGACCTTGGCCTCGCTCACAATCCCCACCGGCCAGCCCGTCGGGTGCCACGCCATGCACTCCTCCAGCTCCCGTCGTTGGAACTCCAAGTCCCGGCCCCAGCACAGCCAGCGGTCCTTCCCGATCTTGCTGCTGTAGGTATCCACGCCGTCGGGCTTTGAGCTTGAACGAACTTCCCCAACGACGCCCGGAACCTCGATCTGCAACGCGTCGTGGCCCTGGTGGATAATCCCCGTCCCCGGCCCGGCGTACCCGAACGGCCAGCGGTCCTCGACCCGCTCCTCGAACACACGCATGATCTCGGGCTCCTCCGGCAGGATGTCCGCGTTGGCGATCGCCTGCTTCTTGCCCCCCTCGAGGATGCCGCTCCTGCGTTTCAACAGCGACGTTTCGATGTAGCCGTCGCGGTCGAACCGGTCCTTGCACGCCCACCAGGCGCGCTTCCACTCGGGCTCGGCGCGCATCCAGATCTGGTACAGGTTGTTGATCTTCTCGACGGTGTAGTCGGCAAACGGCAACAGGCGCTCGCACCGGAGCGCGACGTCCAGGTCCATGTACTGGTCGAACTCCATGTCGATCTCGTCGTTCTCGGTGCCCACGACGCTCTCCCAGAGGCCGAAGGGGGAGTCCCAGTAGGCGCCGCGGTACCGCATCACCTTGGCCACCTGGCGGAGACGATCGGCCATGGAGTCCTTGACCTTCGGCTTGGACTTCAGCGACGGCGTCCCGCCCCAGCCGGGCGCCTTGTAGAACTCGTCGCCGAAGAACTTGTGCGCCAGCAGGCAGTGCGCGTCGAAGCCCTGGGCGAACGAGTCAATCAGGGCTTGGATGCGCCACTTCGAAGCGATGATCCGCAAGTGGAATGCGTTGACGTCGCAGCCGATCTGCACCCGGCCTGGGGGCGACGCGTAGACGTCCCGATAGCGAGCGGGCACGATCTGGACGCCGGGGCCTCGAGCGGAGTACCGGCCGAACGGGGTGGTGTGGGACGCCCAGCCCGGATGGACACGGCCGTCGGGGCGGCAGAGGCCGACGCGCTTCTTCTTGCGGCCGTCCTCCTCCGCGTCCTCGTCGTCCTCGTCGTAGGCCCCGAACGCGTCCGGCCGAAGGACCTTGAGGAACGAGCTGTTCGCCTTCCGCGCGCGCTTGCACCGGCGCAGCGCGTCCAGGAAGTCGAAGTGCGTCTTGTCGATCCGGAGCCCATCGGGCCCACCCTGGGTCATGACCCTGCGCAGTACCTCGTCCTTGACGCTGTTCTCCCCTGTGTCGGTCTTGTCCTCTTCCTCCGCGATGATGCCCCACTTGTCGAAGAGCACCGAGGCGACCTGAGGGTTGCTGAACGGGTTGAAGTCCGCACGGGCCCCGCTCTTGCCCTTCGCGGGGCCTCGGACGTCCAGGGAATGCGCGTGGGCGACACAGACCTTGCGCCAGTATTCCTCCTCGGCGGTGAGCTCCTGCTCGTGCTTTGCCCGCGCCGCCTGGTCGATGAACATCCCGTTGCGCTTCATCGCGTGGGCACGCTCCTGGGAGCGATGGTCGATGGCCAGGAGGGTGAGCGGCTGCGACCGGTCCCAGCCCGCGGGGTGCTTCCAGGGAGCTGCGGCGGCGACGTCGGCGCGGATGGGGGACAGCGCGCCCTTCTGGGCGGAGATGGTCATGAGCGGGTCGAAGATCATGCGGTTGACCGCGCTGTCGAGGGCGCAGTAATAGTATAGGGTGAAGTCCTGTTTGCTGGCCGCCAGCTTGTTGCCGTCGTTGTCGGCCTTCCACGCGTGGACATCGGTGAACACCCGGCCGAGAACCCCTAACGACTTGCTGATGTCGGGGGTCCGGACTCGGGCAGGGAACAACGTGTCCAGCCGCGGCGCGGGGGTCATTCCGAGCCATTGCTCGTAGACACCTCGATCGTAGGACCCTGCGTTATTGCCCACCTTCAACCTGTGCGGCAACAAGAAGTGCCATCGCAGGATGTCCAATATCCAATGCTGCTCAGCTTCCGTATAGGGCGAGTAGCCCGGCGACTCGCGACTTACCCATGGGATGACGATCGCGGTGTGGTCGATCGTTCGGGTCTTCGCCCCTTCGCAGAGTTGGCACACCAGCCCCCGCCGATGCTCGGGCGCCCGTCGGAGGCCCTCCCCCGCGACGCGTTCCACGAGCCGACGGCCCGTTCCCGCGCACCAATGGCACGTCACAACGCGAGGCGCCACCTGCTTGGCCAGCCCGACACAGTTGACCGTGCAGGTGTCGGGGTCCAAGCTGTTCGTCTCGGTGTCGTCCACCCACACGTTGCCGATCGCGTCCTCGGCTGTGAGCCACGCATGGATCTGAGCCACGCTCGGATACAGCAGCACCTCCGGCTCGACCCACCGCCGCTTGCCGGTGAACCAGCGGATCGCCTTCGCCAAGTCGATCTGCCACATCTCCCGCCACTTCGGGGTCTGCATCACGAATGACGGGTGGTACAAAGGTACGATGCGATGGTAGCCGGGCTCGTTCGCTTCGCCCTGTTCGATGGTGGATCCCGCTTGGGCGAAGATGCCCGCGTCGCTCTTCGTGATCGCCTTGACCGCGGGGCCGCCGAGCGGGATTAGATTGACATACCCCGAGACCTCGCGCTCGACCCGTGGCCGGCAGCACACCTCCGGGTGCGGGAGCGGATCGAGGTTCTCCAAGGCCCGCGCCTTGTTGAGCTTCGAGAGCTGCTTGCCCATCCGGTCCCAAGCGCCTTTTGCTTCGCCGGGGGGCTTGCAGCAGATGACGTTGGAGTACGAAAACGTGCGCCTCACTCCTCCAACGGCGCGGACGTCGGCGTCGAGCTCCTGGCCTGACTCGCCACACAACGGTCTACCCTGCTTGACCTCCTCGGAAGCGGGGCACTGCGCGATCATGAGCGCGAGCGCGCCCTCGTGGTGCTCGGTCGGGACGGGGGCCCAGAGTTCCGCGGGGGTGCGTAACGCGCCGCTTGGCCCCAGCGGGCAGACGGCGCAATGACAGCCGTGCTCGAGATCGGGGCGGTAGGTGCTCATTCGGGGGGTGCCAAGGCTTGTCGGGCTCGCAGTATGTTCGTCGCCTTATCAAGCCACTGCACGTCGAAGTCCCCGCCGATCGCCGTGCGCCCGTGGGCAAGCGCCGCCGCCACGGTGGTACCCGCGCCTACGAACGGGTCGAGCACCAAGCCGCCCGGCGGGCAGAAGCACCGGACGATGTCCTCAGCAAGCCGGTAGGGCCATCGGGCGGGGTGGTTAGCGGCCTCAATGTCGGGGGCGCCGCTGTGGCCCTTGCCAACCGACCCGTATTGCCACTGCGTGCCACGCCGCTTCGTTTGCTTCTCAGCGGCATCGCCAGAGTAAGCGCGCACCCGCTGAATGTCTCCACTATTTTCGCGACCGGCCTGGGTAGCAGTTCCTACTTTGCGCTGATAGGTAGCCGCTTCAGTAAGGGGCATCTTGTCAAAGAAGCCGGCCGCGCCCGGCTTCTGAAACCACAGTAGCGGTTCCCAATCGTTACGAAATCGGCCTGCGTACTCTCCAACTTGCCCTTGTCGTCCGAACGCCAGCCGATCTGGCACGCGGAATCCGATGTGCTCTGCCCAGTCGAGCATCAGCCGCCACGGGTGAAACCCCCGCTCCGTCCCGAACCCCGACCGCCACTCCCGCACGGGCGCATCGACGTTGATCAGCGCGTGCCCTCCCGGCTTCAACGCGGCGAACACGGCGTCTCCGAGCGCGGCATAGTTGGCGTCGGTCCATGAGACGTTGGCGCCGTAGGCTCTGGCATCGGCGTAGGGGGGCGAGCACGCTACCAAGTCCACTAAGCCCGCAGCGTGCTTGCAGGTGTCACGGTAATCCCCATGGAGGATCAACCACCCAGGACCGTTGGAATGGTACGCCATCCGCTATAGAGCCTCAACCATCGCCAGGAGCTCGGCCCCCCGCTTGCACTTGTGCGACGTACATCTGGGCGTCGTGGCGTCCAGCCGAGCCGCGTAGTCGGGCTCGGAGAGGATCTGCTGCCCGTTGATCTCCAGAGGCCCGACGCGCTCCTGGACGCACCAGATCCCCGGGGCGCCCTCGCGCTGCCAGCTCCAGTAATAGCCTTCAGGTACGATGTCCTGGCGCTTCGTGCGCTCGAATCGGACGTTCATTCGTTCCCCCACCGGCCCCGATCGATCGCCAGCCTGCAACACGCCTTGGCAAGCGTCGTGCCGTCTCGGATCGGCCCTTCGCCCTCCGAGATCACCCAACGCCCGTTGTCGGCGCGGTGGACGGTAACCTCGCTTCCAAGCATGCCTACGAGGACGCCACCGGTCGCGGGGTCGGTGATGGCGAGGACTCCGAAGGAAGGATCTCCAGATGGCGTAATCCAAAGGCACCCGTGCTCGTCGCGTCGGCTATCGAGTGGGTAGGTCACGATCGCGCGGGGCGCCCCGGGCAGCGCCATCGCCGTGCGGGAGAGGGGGAGGAGGGCGGGGGTCATTGAAGCGCCTTTGCATGGGATCCCGGGGCAACTCGATAGGATCCCCGCCGTACGCGCTCAACCTCGCCGTTGGCTTGCAGATAGGCGATCTTCTTGGCTACACTCTTCACGCGGGCCTCCGTGCCTTCTCCGTACAGGAGGATGGACATCTCCCGGAGAGAGCGCTCGGAACCGTCCGAGATCAGGACACGAAGCCTCGATATATCGTGGTCCATTTTTGGCATGAGCATGAACCGGAAGTCCCCACGCGACTTCATGGCGTAGTTGGGATCGTCCAACTTTTCTCTGTAGGTGGGTTCTGGGCCAAGCATGAACACCCCTCGCCGCGGCCGGAGAAGCACCCCCCCTGTTAGCATCGTATTGAGCGCGCTCCTGACCGCCTTCCGAGCCTCCGTATCGCCATCCGGAATGAACAGGGCTGCGTCGATTTCGGCAAGGGTGCGCTCCTGCCCATCCGCAAGAAACCGACGGATAGCGTCCTGCTTCGACTCGTGCCCGCGCCAACGCCCTCGGCTCATTAGCCTCATGCGTGCGCGCTGGACGTCCGCGGGTGCCGAGAGCCACGCACGCCGCATCAGCGGGACGGCGAGCCCGATGTTGATCTCCTCCCGGTACTTGTGAAGGCGGCCTTCACTTTCGGCAGCCTCATCGAAGACCTCGTCAGGCATCTCCCCCATATAATCCTTGGACAAGAGGCGCCTGCGCGCGATCTCCTTCCGGATGTCCACTTCCGGGATGTCGGCGAGGATCGGCCTCGCGCGAATGCCCTCCGCGAGCTCGCGTACGTGCTGCGTCAGCCACGCAAACGCCGCCGCGGGATCGACCCCTTCCCAGCCGAGATCGATAGCGAGGTTGACCACTCCTAGCTCGACCGGGGACGCGCGACGGTACGTCAAGCCGCCTCCACGCCAGCCGCGGCAAGTGCCGCAACCGCACGATCAAGCTCCTCCGGTGTCGGCATCATGTCCATCCACTCGATCCGCCGCACGACAATGTAGGTGGCGCGGGCTGCGTCCATGGCCTCGTCCTCGTCGCCTCGTGCAGTCGCCGCGGCCCATCGGGCGTGCTGCCGGTCGTACTCGAAAAGCACCTCGGGCGTTAGGCTCGACGAGAGTCGCGCGGATGCGGCGATCCGCTCGCGGGTACGAGCGGCCATTGTGATGACCTCGACGTCTGTGTAGAACTTGGAAGTGCTCATCCCCGTGCCTCCCGAGCCGCCAACCATGCCAGCACGTCCGTCCCTGCGATGTTGAGCGGGTGGTCGTCGTCCCATTCGCCGATGTCCACGCTTCGCATCTCGCGCACCCGAGGCGCGATGCAGTCGTTTCCGAAGTGGCCCGCTTCCAGCTCCAGGATGCACGCGTCGAGCCCTTGGTCCTCGAAGTCGATAACGACCACCGTCAGCACGTGGGCCTTCATGGCTTTCGAACCTCGCCAGTGGAGGCCCTCGGGGGTCGGGGCGGTGAAGGGGATCGGGGCGCTCGGCATCGGGGGCGCCTTAGGGAACCTCCGAATCACGTAGGCACGTGCGCCGACATCGTCCTTGAAGCTCTCACCGGGGTCGTGCCCCCCACATCGGGCACGCCATCGGAGGCCGACCTCGGTCTCCGTCACCGAGATCTCCGCCATCCGCGACGCGTAGCCCTCCTTGCGCTCCCAGAGCACGTGGGTCGTGCCCTCGGTCGTCCAGTGCCAGTTGGAGGGCTCTTCGATGGGCTTCACAAAGGGAAGCGGCGGCGCCTCGGGGTAGCGCAGTTGCACCATGAAGTTGACATGCTCGACTCCGTTGGCGAAGTCGGGGGCGCCGTTGCCGTTGAATCGGATCGCCCAGCGCTCGACGGAGCCGTGGCACTTCTCCACTGACACCCGTTTGAGCGGCGAGCCGCCTGCGGTCTCCCAGAGCACGTAGGTTCCATTGGCGTGCGCCCAACTCCAGAGCGAGGGCTTGGTAACCTTCGCCCGCGGCACCGGCGGAATGCTCCAGCCCCCCCACGCCTTCGCGACGTAGGCGTCCAGGGCGTCGGCGCTGAGCATGTCGGAGGGGGGATCGTCGCGCGTCGTGTCCCAACTGAGGATGGTGAAGCCGCCGCCCAGCGGCTTCACCGTGAGCAGGATCCGAGAATCGTCGCACTCGACGAGACGGAGCTCGTCGTCCCAACGCTTCCAGCTCGCGGAGCGGACAGTCGGGTCGGTGTGCCCGGGGGTCACGGTGAACGGCACGCCCGCCCCACCGACCGCATCCTCGCCTACCGGCATCTTCGGGGCCCCCTCGTTGGGCCACACCGCCTGGACGAAGCGGTCGATGTCGGAGGGCTCGTAGGTGATTTCGCTGGCGTGCGCGAGCATCGGGGCCCAGACGGACGAGCGCTCGTAGGGGGCGGTGATCGTCGTGACGTAGAAGTTCCCCGGCGCATCCTCCACGTCTTGCGCCAACTGAAGAACGAGCTCGCCTTCCCGGTAGAGCTCCAGCCCATCCCACTTCCACGCGACGGGCTCGACCCTTTTCGGTGTGCCCTGCTCCTCGGCCACGCGGTCCTGCATGTAGCAGGTCTTGCGCTCCCACCAGTGGTCGATCAGGCTGTGGAGCGCGGTGACGGTCTTGGAAGCGACACGGATGGTGAGGCGCATCGGAGTAGTCCTGTGAACCCTCATCCCCTAACGCGCAGCGCCCGTCCCGTCAAGCTGCTCTTGCGCTCTGCGCCGAAACCGGAAACAGGTCCTCGGGGAGCGGGACGCCGCACGCTGTGTAGACCCGCCGGGCCAGGTCCGGGTCTCCGGACCCCGACCACCGTGCGAAGATCCGGCAGAGCGCCGGGAGCCGGTCCACGGCCGGGAGGTACTGGTTCCCCAACCACCCGTGCACGGCCTGCGGAGAAACGTCGATCTCGACGGCTTGAAGCTCTTGGATCAGGTCCTTCACAGGGCGGCTCCCGAGGGAGTCCTTCAACAACTGGCCGAACGACGGGTTCATGGGATCGGATCGTAGTCCGGTTGATCCAACTCGTCAACCCGGGCTTGACGGAGCGGGGTCGCGTGCTCACGCGTGAGTGCGCGTGCAGGATGCGATAGGTTACCTTCTATCATTCATGCACTCATTCATTCACTACTACACCTTGACGATGAGTGAATGCATGAATAAACAACAGCAGGTAACATTCGCGCGATCCGCGCACGCACTCACGCGATCGTGAGCTCCGAGGTCCCTCATGCGCTCCAAAGCCCTACAAGCCCTTCTTCAGAGCTTCCAGATCTGGCTCATCGAAGAAGGAAAAACCCCAGTAACCTCAGCGGGCTATCGTGGCCTCGTCGGGAGCATCGCGTACAAACGCCCCGATCTCCTTGGGGAACCGATCGATCCTGCCCGGTTTCGGGATCCGGACATCCTGCCCCAGTACCTCGCGGTGTTTGCGGACAGCCGAGCATCGCAGAAGGCGGCTGCCTGGAAAGCGTTCCAGGCGTTCCTGGACGCGACATCGCCCTCGGAGGGGCCCGTCGCCCCGCAATCGCTCCAGGAAGCGCTGGAGGCCGAAGGACCCCCCGTCGCGATCCCGCCCCGGGTGCGCCTCGCCATCGCGGACGTCCTCAAGCGGCTGGGCATGCCCCGCGCCATGCTCGCCGTGCTCGAGTGGCGCCACGTGCGCTTCGACGGCGCGATCGGGAAAGATCCCGAGAACCCCTGGACGACGACGTACGCCCGCGTGCCGCATCCGCAGAATCCGGTTCTGAGCGGCTGGTCCCATATCCGTCCGTTATTGGGGTGGAAGATCCTCTGGGAGTTCGCAGGGGGGAACCAGAACGGCGGGAAGCCAGATCCTCACCGACGGGTGATCGAGCCGATGTCGATGATGCAGCTCACCGAGTTGGAGCGCCGGATGAAGGCGGGGCACATCGAAGCCCTCATCCCGACCGAGGAAGAGTCCGCGCCGGTAGGGGGCGGGATGTTCCTGCCCTGCCCCGACTCCGTCTGGGACAACGCGCCGCCGGGGGTCGTTCGGCCGGCGCGAGGACTCTCGGCGGCAGGCCCGCCGCCGGTGCCGCTGGAGATCCAGCTTCGACTAGCCGCGCTGCGCCAACAGCAGGGGCTCGCCTCCGAATCGTCGCAAACGGCCCCCACGCTGCCCCCAGGCGTTTCGCCGCCTCCGACGTCGGGGGACGTGGTCGAGGACGAGGACGAGGAATAACGTGGACGGAAATGGGGGCGGGTAGCCCTCACTCCTCGGTCGCGAGCTGGCTGGCCTCGCAGGCGCACGAGAACGCCGGGGCCCCGTGCTTGTGCCGACGCTCCTCCTGCCGTGTGAGGAGCTTCCAGCGGTAGGCGTCGAAGCCCGGAACTTCGATCGCGCGAGACGTGACGGGAATAACGAAGCTCATAGCTCATGTCCTTGAAGCGGGGGAACCGGAGGTGCGACCCCGTTCGTAGCAACGACCGGCGCCACACCCGCCGCCCAGTACGTCGGGGTCTGCTCGACCAGGTGCGGCCCGTAGATCGCGCCCTGCTCCCGAAGCGTCTCGATGTGGCTGAGCGCCCCTTTCTTGCTCACGTCGCCGACCTGGGTCACGGAGCCGAGGGTCAGGCCGTTGGCGCCCGAAGCCTGGATCGCTCGGAGGATGATCCGCTGCGTCCGGATCTCCGGCGACGGCGCGATCCGTGTCCCCAGACCTAATATCGAATGAGCGTGGAGGTTCCCGATGTTGATCGCCGCCTGCATCGTCTTATCGTCCACGTAGAACGGAGAGCCGCCCCACCCGAAGCCCTGCGACCACGCCAGGATGAGCGACGCCTTCGCCGCGATGAGGGTCGATCTGCTAAGAGCGCCGTGGAGCCGCTCAGGGCTCCCAGGCGGAATGGGGTTCTGCATCCATGGCTCCCAGAGCGCCTCGGCCTCGGCGGTCATCCCCACCCACGGACCGGGCTGCGACGTGATCGAGAGCCGAAGCTGGGCGCCCAGGTAGTCGCGCATCTCGGGCCAGTCGAGCCGACGCATCTTCGGCCTCTCACGCTCCGCCACCACGATGAAAAACCTACTTAGAAAGCCGCCCTGCCAGTCCAGCAGCGTGGTCAGGTACTCCAGGTCGATCGGCGTGCACCCCACCAGCATCGAGGGCCGCGGGTCCGCGTGCCCCGCGACGCTCCCGTCCGCGTACTCGGTCCTGTCCGGGCCGCCGTCGAACAGGTCCGTCCACTTCTTCCGGAGCTGGTCGAGCATGTCGCCCGGTCTTCCCCCAAGTAGCCCGCTGCCTCCCTCCGGGTAGAAGAAGACCTGGTGCGGGTTCGTCTGGAGCGATTTGCTAAGTGCCTGCGGGGACGCGGGCTTCGAGCCCAGCGTGTCCGGCGCCCCGTGCTCGAGGACCCGTCGCCCCGGGTTGAGCGCCAGGCCCTTCTGCGCCTCTCCGGAGCTACCCACGAGCATCGTGTAGAAGTTCGCGTACGTGACCGCGGGGAACCCGGTGGGCGCGATCACCGAGGGCGGAACGGCCGCCGCCATCGCCGTGAGCCCGACGCCAAGGCTGTAGGCCAAGTTCGCGGACGTCTGCGTCTCCGCGTAGTTGCAATACTTCCGGATCCAGGACGTCTCCGGGATCGTGCTGATCACCCAACGGGCGTACGTCTCGGAGATCAGGGGAGTGCCGTAAGGGCACTCGGCGGGTAGTGCCGAATGCGGCCGTCTTGGAGTTGAACGCGGAAAAACCGGGTTCCTGGTCCGCCGTTCGTGTTCTTTCGGAAGACGCACGCGAGGACCTCGGCATCCCCGTCCGGCGTGTGAACGCGCTGCCCGCGCGGATGCTCGCCCCGTCGGCGCGGTGGTGCCACGTCCTCTCTCCCAGGACGAAGGGCTTAGCCCGACGGGCGCGCTCCGTCAAGCGTGGCTTTATCCACGCTGGGACGTCCACCTGCTGCTGTACCTGATCGACGTTCGTGATCAAGTCGCGCTTGACGTAGCGCCGAACGATCGATAGAGGGCTGGGTACCTACGAGGGGGATCGATGTACGACTACACGCAAGACGACCGTCGGACCCGCGAGCGCACAGGCTGATGCTGTGCGAAACCATCATCTACCGTCTGGAGAACTGGCACACGACGAGCACCGGAGGCGCCTACCTAGCGCCGGAGTCCGCAGAGACGTCGATCTGCGGCGACTGTTATGGGCGTTACGACGTGCTGATCGACGGGACGTCTATGACCGACGGCACGCGCATCACGACGGGTCCGGTCGTCGAGCTCGAAGGCCGGACCGTCACAACATCAAGCGGATCGAAGTACCTGCTCGGCGCGCCGGACCCGACGTGGGTCACGTGGATGGCGGAGAAGGGCATCGCGTTCGATCCCGCGAAGCCGTTGCGGTGGAAGAAGTGACGTTGCCCTCCTGGCTCACCGGCCTCGACGAGCACGGCGGCCCCTACCGCCCAGCCCGAGGCAAATGGGCGCTCTATCGCTCGCTGGTCCCGGGCTACATGGACCGCTACATTCTCCAGATGGGCAACGGCGGCATGATCCGGATCCACCGTATCCTCCGTGAGGACCACGATCGGCACCTGCACGATCATCCCTTCGGGTTCACCAGTTACATCGTGCGTGGCGGGTACACCGAGGAGACCGAGCGGGGAGTCGTCCGCTACACCCGGGGCGCAGTCCTCCGACGAGCTGCGACGCACGCGCATCGGCTCCTTCACGTCGAGCCTAACACTTGGACGCTCGTCGTCACGGGGCCCCTGATCCGTGACTGGGGCTTCTGGACGGCCGAAGGGTGGGTCGCGCACCGGGACTACTTCGCCCGAGCGAAGCCATGATCCTCGGCCCCCGCTACCGCTACTGGATCCCCTCAGCGTCCGCGATCGAGGCCCTCCGCCTCGAGGCCCTTATGCCCGGCGCCGAGGTCTGGTCGTGGGGCGCGAGGGCGCAACGGGCGCGGAAGCTGGGGGAGAACGCGACGCGCTGCCAATGGGCGTGCGTCGAGGCGGCGACCCATAGCGCCTGGCTGTTGGATTCAAGAATCAAGGAGCTCGGCATCGAGGTCCTGCGCGTCGATCCCGTCGATGGCGGGGAGACGGTGGCGAGCGCCGTGGACCCATCGCTCGCGACCGCCTGGTCCGACTACCGGTTGCCCGAGATCCGCGAGACGTGGTCCACGAAAGCGGCGCCCTACCAGAGGTTCAACACGGCGTGGTGCGCGACGCGGCCCTGGGTGTTCGACACGTGGAGGACGGGCTCGGGGAAAACACTTGGGGGCCTGCTCGGCGCCCTGGTCCACCCCGGTGGCGTCCTGGTGGTGAGCCCCGGCGGTGCGCGCCACGTCTGGGCCGGAGAACCCCTATACACGTCGTCCGGCGTCCGGGATATTAGTAGATCAATAGGCAAAGTCGCCGAGTACACGACGATCGAGCCCCACGCGATTCTACCCGAGGGCGAGCGCTCTCGGCACTACGAGAACCTCGACGGGTACATGGAGCGGATGAGCGCTGGGCACCAACGGCCCTTCGTGTGCGTCGGCGCCGAGGAGCTCCCGCTCTACGTCGATGTGCTCAAGCGCCACCCTTGGAGCACGCTCGTCATCGACGAGATCCACGCGTTCGGGTCACCGGAGCGCTGGAAGGTGGACGTCGATGTCGAGGGGCACGCGACGCCGTCACGTCGGGCGACCCCCACCGGCGCCGAGAAGCGCGCTCTCGCCATCATGGACGTGAGCCAGTTCTCCTCGTTGAAACTGCGGATCGGGTTGACCGGAACGCCCCTCGATGGTGGTAAGCCTCGTCGGATCTGGGCCCCATTGGACTTACTGTCCCCTGGGGGCTTCGGGACGTGGGGCCACTTCGCCAATCGCTACTGCGAACGGCACAAAGACTCCAACGGCTACTGGGACGACCGGGGCTGCGCGCACTTCGAGGAGCTGCGGGCCCGGTGCGGGTTCCTGTTGTACGACGTCCCGAGGTCGGTTTCCCACGCCGAACTCCCCCCGCTCCGGGTCGAGATCGAGCGCTTGGACGCCGCGGCTTTGTTGAGCTCGCTGGATGCCGACGAGGCCCGTGGCGCACGTGAGGACGCCAAGAAGTGGGCGCAGGCGGTAGGTCGGGCAACGAACTCGCGCGACGCCGGCCACGCTCGAGGGATGCAACGCGAGGCGCGGGCCGCCATCGCCGCGCTCGTAAAGCGCAAGTACGTGCTCGCGAAGGCCGTGCAAGTCTGCACGGAGGGGGGCAAGGTGGTGGTCTTCGTGGGGCGCCAGGATCTCTGCGAGGACTGGGCTCGGAGGTTGAGCGCCTCCCACTGCGGCGAGGGATGGATGGCCCACGGCGGCGGCGGCCAGCTCGCGCACGTCGTCGAGGCCTACGCCCAGCACCCGGGGCCCTGCTGGATGGTCGGAACGTACCAAGCCATCGGGCAGTCGTACGACGGGATGCAGAGCAGCGATCTGGGCATCATCGCCCAGTTCCCGCAGAAGGTGTCCGAGTGGTCGCAGACCGTTGGCCGGTTCGACCGGAAAGGGAGCAAGATCGTCGGTGGCAAAGGGCCGCTGGTCCTGGTGCCCATCGCGTGCGGAACCCAGGACGAGGAGAACGTCCTGGCGCTCACGCAGCAGTTTGGGAACGTCGAGGAGTTCTTGACCGTCCCGGAGCTGCGGGAGCAGGGGGATCGGTTGCAGGGGCTCGATGGGGACTCGATCGTGCAAAGCATTCTGGAGATGGAGCGTGCGAGATGAGCGTTGACCCCGAGATCCTCGCCCTCCCCGTCACCCTTCGCGAGGCGGAGAGGTTGGCGCGCGAGTATTGCCTCGTCGGCGGCGGGGGCTATCCGCTCGTCTGGGAGCGGATGCTTTCCGAGCGTGAGCGGCAGGCCCAGATCGACGCCATGGCCGCCCTCCTCTCCGACATCACCCGCCCGGAGTCGCGGGATGGGTGGCATCGAATCCTTCGCGACCACCACCAATCCAAGGCCCGCGGCTCGGCCGAGTGGATGATCTGCCTGTACTCCGCCATGATGGACGGTCGCGACCATCCCGAGGCGATCCGCACGCTTCGTGACTGCATCCTCGCCACCTTCTCCGAGGGTCCCAATGGCTGACACCCGAAAGCCCCTCGACTACCACGCCCGCCGCGCCTGGCAGGACGAAGCCCGCGCCCGAGGCGAAGTCCCCGAGTGCGGCCGGGAGGTTTGCAAGAGCCCCGCCGACCCCGCCTGGGTCAACGCGCATACGCCATTGCTCTATTGCCGTCGGTGCGCGGCGCTGATCAACGCGTACAACCCAGGATTCTGCTCGTTGGAGGTTCCCAAGTGAAACCACGCAAACGCTGGACCATCTACGAGCGTGTCGAGGCGTTGCTCCGCGTCACCGGCCGTCCGATGACGACGCCCGAGATCGCAGGGGGGTTGGGCGTTCAACCCGAGCCCCTGTCGATGCAGATCAAGCAGGCGCGACGTCCTGAGGTCGTGCGCGTCGGCGGCCGGGGTAGAACGTGTCACCCCTACGTGTGGGGGCTCGCCGAGTGGGCTCCGAAGGACGGTTCCCCGTGAGCGCCATGAACCCTCCGCGCCCGCCGCTCGACCGGACGGTCAACCACGGTCGATCGAAGACCCACAACGGCCACGTCTACCCGATCGGGCGTTGGTGGACGTACCCGTGCGAGGGCTGCGGCTGCGAGTGGAACGACCCCGAGCGGGCGGTGGTCGCGTGCCCATCCCCTGTGTCCGAGCGCCCCGAGGCGCTATCGGTCGTGTTGATGGAGATCCGGGACCTGTTGCGTGTGATCGAAGAGAGGACGCGATGAAACGACGAGTCGTAGTCGGCTTCAGCGGCGGCGTGACCCGCGCCGAGATCCTGTGGTCGCGAGCACCTTCCTGATGGAGACCTCCCCATGACCAACATCCGCGTGTTGAGCCCTGCCGAGTCCGTCGGGTGGGAGCGCCTGGACGACGTGCTCCTGGACGCCAAAGGACGGATGATCGTTCCACCGGCCGCGCTCTACGAGACGCTGCCTCCCGGGCAGCTCCGCGCCTGGTGCCACTTCCGCGGCGTCTACCAGCTCGCGTGCTCCGAGCTCGTGGACTGGGCCCGTGACCGCATCGCCGGCCGACGCGCGATCGAGATCGGCGCCGGTCGTGGGTGGCTCGGTCGTGCGTTGGGTATTCCCATGACCGACTCCCGGGTCATGGAGCGGTTGGACATGGCCATGTTCTACCGGCTGACTGGCCAGCCTGTCACTCCGTACGGAGACGACGTCGAGAAGCTCGAGGCTCTGGAGGCGATCGCGCGCTACAAGCCCGAGGTCGTGATCGGATGCTGGGTCACGCAGCTCCATCTACCGGGAGACGACCACGGGTCCGCGTTCGGCGTCGATGAAGTCCGGTTGTTGGACCGTGTATCAGAGTATATCGTCGTCGGGAATGCCAACGTCCATGGCGGAAAGCGGATCTGCAAGCGGGAGCACGCCGAGTTCAAGGCGCCCTGGATCTGGAGCCGCGCGGCTCGGCCCGAGCTCAATACCATCTACACGTGGGGGAAGGGATGACGGTACCGAAGGATCACATCGTCTGTACGACTACGCTCAAGGGCTGGGTCAGGGAGCTCGTTCGGGAGGCTTGTGAGCCTGAAGCGGCGCGCAATCCCGAGAGGACGCGGTCGAAAGGCCGCTGGATCCAGCGGGGGCTCACCGAGCGCAAGCCGCTTCCTCCCGGGGCGCGCACGCGCATCCTCCGAGCGCTCGCCCGGTCCGCGTCAATCGAGGGCGCACAGGCCGAAGCGATTACCAACGAGATCCTTCAAGCCCTTCAGATTCCGCGATGAGCGCTTCAAGACCCAAAACGGGCCCGATGCGCTTCGGCGACGACTGGACCGGCGTCTTCGTCCGAGGCGACCACGCGGCCGCCTACGCGTTGGCGTTGAAGTGGGTGAAGGTGGTGGGGTCCGTCCACGACCGGGCCATGCTCCAAGGGCTTCTCGACGTGCTGGCAGGGAGCCGCGAGCCGGTGACGGCGCCCGTCCAGCAACTCCGCCCGTTCGCGGAATGCGCCGTCACGGATCAAGTAGCGCTTGACGCCGATCCCAAGGGTCGATAGAGGGGCTGTATGCCAACCAAGTCCTCCGACAAGCACCCGATGCAGCCGATCGTGCTCGTCAAGGGCGTCGCGCGGTTCAAGGCCAACGCCCTCGTGCGCTACCTGCTCGACAACGGGGGCCTCGATCTCAACGATTTGGCAAAGCTCCCGAACATCCCAGACGAGGACCACGCGCAACTCGCCCAGCTCATCGGCTACTCGGTGAGCGGCTACGGGGACCTCAGCTACGCGGTGGACGTCGAGGCGGCGGACGCGAAGGTGCGCGAGTTGCTAAAGGCGAAGAGGAAGGCCAAATGAGTTGGAGTCCAGAAACCTTCGACCCATGGCTCCCGATGTACGACGTCAACGCCGTGCCCGAGCGCCCTTGGTGGGTCGCGGTCGAGGAGAGCTGGGGCAGCGGGCCCAACGGCCTTGCGGTCGCCATTCATCGACCGGCCCGGTGGCTTCGGTGCGACGGGGGGAGGGTGCTCCAACGCGAGGGCCTCGAAGCACTAGGCGCTTACGACACCGAGCACCCGCTCCCAGCCCCGGCACCCATGACGGGGCAGGTGTGGGGGTGGGTAGACGGGGAACGGATGGTGACGAGCGTACACGCCGGATTCGTGTCGGGTCTCGTTGTTGTGTGGGGCGGCAACGCGGCGGAGTGGGGTGATTCGATGGCAACTCGATGGCCCCCTCCCGGCGCCGTCCTGGTCGCCGGCCCTACGCCCTGGGGCCGCGATGTTCCGTGGGCCCCTGTCACTACGGAGATCAAGCGATGAGCGCTCAAGCGCAACAACCTTCCGCAGGCGCCCGGTCGCTCCTGATCGTCTACTCCAGGCCCAAGCGTGGGAAGACGACGGCATTCGTCCGCGCCTGCTCGGGCGGGCTCCTGATCGGCCAGCGCCGCGCGATCGCCGACGTGGCCTGGTCGGGCTCGAGGATCCCAGAGAGCGCGCTCTGGATCGACGACGCGGTGGTGGATGTACCAAGTTTGGTAGCGCGCCTCCAGTGGGTGCTGACCTCGGAGGGCCTCAAGGCGGTCGGCCCTCGCCGGGTCATCTACATCGACGATCTCACCCTGCTCTGCGACCGGTCGATGCCGGGGTGGGCGGCTCAGGACACCCGCAACAAGTACCACGCATTCAATCGGCTTCAGGAGTACCTATTGCTCCTGGCGGGGGCCGCTGACGCGCTCGGACGCCATGGGATCATGGTGTGCGTCTCCATGCACGAGCACCCGCCCGAGACGAAGGAAGCGACCGTCGGCGGGCAGAAGGTCACGATCTTCTACCGGGGCTCCCCCGAGATCCCGTCCCGGCCGCAGCTCGACTTCCTGCCCTCCTGGTGCGACCGAATCGCGCGCTTGGAGCAGGACGAGACCTACCCGGACCCGTGGTGGTCGCTCGTGTTCCAGTGCGATCCGCAGGACGGTCAATGGACCACCGGCGACCGGGTCAACCAGATCCGCAACGGGGATCCCGCGAACCTCCGGGAGCTGCTGCTGCTCGACGGCGTCATCTTCCCCCGCCCCACGGGGCTCGAGGGCCTCGACGAGCTGGCCGAGGACGTAGCCGTCGCGCTGGTGAGCGGGAAGGGCTTTGGGCTTAGTGACACACAGGCCCTCGTGCCCGAAGTGCTGGCGCGATGGGGTCCGCGGTTGGGCATCGGGAAGGACTCCCGCGCCGACGCCTGGTTCCAGTGGGGGTTTCAGGACGGGGTCGCGCGGGCTGCGCTCCGGCGGAGTCGAGCGCTCGGCGTCTTGGGTCGGATGCGGAAGGCGGGTGGCGGAGCGGGTGCGCCTCCCCCGCCGGTGGGGGGCTCATGAAGATCGAGCTCACCGAGTGGACGGTGGTGGTACTCGTCGCAGGCTTCGCGATCCTCGGCATCCTCGGCGCCATCAGCTACAACAACTACCTCAACGCGACAGACACGGTCGCCGATCACGCGACCGTCATCGTGAGCCCATGAGCACCCTCCGGTTCGGCCACACCCGGCTCGACGCGATCGAGGCGCTCCGCGCCGCGGGCTTCGAGCTCGT